>ERZ780148.305-NODE-305-length-43091-cov-2.988033_pt1 | contig 43091 bp, 38 predicted proteins | sample MGYA00510984_ERZ780148 | MGnify/ENA primary metagenome ERZ780148 (study PRJEB29588, sample SAMEA2160902) | human gut metagenome | biome: human gut; feature: human-associated habitat; material: faeces | place: Denmark | collected 2008/2010 ...
CGGTGCTAATACAACTACTGCACCTTTTAGAATGTGGAGTTTGAAAATTCACGATACCTTGCAGGCGAGTGCAGATACTTTAGCGGCAAAGGGTATGACGGTTGATCCAAATACGCCCGTTCATCCTACTTTCCTTTATGAAAGTGTTTGGTGTATTTTAGGCTTCTTTATTTTGAACTATATTGTTAATCATAAAAGAAGCTATAAGGGCGAAGTGTTTTTCCTTTACGGTATTTGGTATGGACTTGAGAGAATGGTGGTTGAAGGCCTCAGAACAGATTCGCTTTATATCGGGGCTACATCTATTCGTGTGAGCCAATTGTTTTCGGCAATAATTATTGTAGTATTTTTGGTTTGGCATATTGTAAATATGGTTAGGCTTAAAAAGGGTACTTTGCCGCAAAGAATGATGATTGAGCCACTCAAGGCGGAAAATAATGATGAAAGAGAGAATGAAAATGTCACAAATAATTGACGGTAAGCTTGTTTCAAAGCAGGTTAGAGAAAGGGTAGCAAAGGAAACAGAGCAGTTAAAAGCAAAGGGAATTACCCCCGGACTTGCTGTAATTATTGTCGGTGATGACCCTGCATCACAAGTTTATGTAAAAAATAAAGAAAAAGCTTGTAATGAAGTAGGATTTTACAGTGAAAAATATGCTTTGCCTGAAAATACTACTCAGGAAGAACTCAATAATCTTGTAAAAGAACTTACGGGCATCGAAATGCGACTTTTTGCACCGCCGAGCGGAGCATTTAACGGCGTAACGCTTGAAATTGCCAAAGAACTTGGTTATACTACTATTATGTGGTCTAAAGATACGATCGACTGGCGCGATAAGGACGAGGATCTGATTTATAAGCGCGCGACTAAAAACGCAGCCGGCGGCGATCTGGTGCTTATGCATCCGACGAAAGCGACCGCTGCGGTTTTGGGGCGGATTATCGACGAACTTGCAAAAGAGGGGCTTACCGTTGCGCCCGTGAGCGAAGTTATAAAGCCCGCTTGAGCGCGAAGATAATAAATACGAAAGGAGAAATTATGACTAAAATTTTAACGTACGAAAACGGACTGAGAGTAGCGGTATGTTGCGTGCCAGGAGTAAGATCCGTGGCATCTGGATTTTGGATAGGCGTCGGAAGCGGCTACGAGAACGCGGCGAACAATGGTATATCGCACTTTACGGAACACGTCAATTTCAAGGGAACGAGCAAGCACTCGGCGTTCGATATTTCCAACCGTTTCGAACACCTTGGAGCGAATTTTAACGCTTTTACCGGTAAAGAATGTACTTGTTATTACGTTAAATCCGTGGACGAGTACGCGGAAGGTTGCTTCGAGCTTTTGTCCGACATTATGCTCGACTCGGTTTATCCGCCCGAGGAACTCGATAAAGAACGTAAGGTTATCGTCGAGGAAATCAATATGGTCGAGGATACGCCCGAGGACATTTGCTACGACGAAATCGCGACCGCGACTTTCGGCGACACGGGGCTTGGAAAGACGATTTTGGGCCCGGTCGAGAACGTTCTTTCGTTCAAAAAAGCGGATGTGGACAAGTTTGTTTCGGAGTATTACGTGCCTAAGAACACCGTCATTACTTTTTCGGGCAACGTAACGGAAAGCGGCGCTGACGCGCTCGTTCGTAAATACGTTCTTCCGCGCTATAAAACCGCGTACCCGAAAGTTGCGGACGAAAAAGACGGTTTTAATTACAGAGTTTACCGCGAAAAAATCAAAGATTTCGAGCAGTCGAATATTGCGCTTTCGTTTCCGTCGATTGCGTTCGGCGACGAGGATTTCATCGTTCAATCCGTGCTCAACGTGATTTTGGGGGCAGGCATGAGTTCGAGATTATTCCAGTCCGTACGCGAACAAAAAGGTCTTGCTTACAGCGTGTTTTCTTCGCCGAGCGCCTACAAAAATATCGGAACTTTCAACGTTTATCTCAATATAAGCAAGCAAAACACCGAAAAAACGCTTGAAGCGGTCAAAACCGAGCTCGACGCACTGAAAAATAACGGCATAACGGACGAGGAACTTGAAAGGACGAAAGTGCAATTAAAGTCCGCGCTCGTGTTCGCCGGCGAGAGTGTGCAATCAATCATGTCGTCTTGCGGAAAGCAGTTGCTTTTGACGGGTAAGCCGTACGACGTTGATGCGAGAATCGCGGCTATCGACGCTATCACGAAAGTTCAAGTCAACGATTTTGCCGTGCGGTGCTTTGATTACTCGAAAATGTGCGCGGCGTACGTCGGCAAGGCGATAAACGTTGACTTGCTCGAAATTTTCTGATATAATCTTATAAAAAGTTAAACGCTAAGGAGAAAATCATGGATAAACTCGATACTATTTTTGAGATGCAAGGAACGCTCGACCGCTATATTGCCGAAAAACGAGATTTGAAGTTCACGGACGAGGAGTGGGTGCAGAAAAAGTGCCTTGCGATGATCAGCGAAATCAGCGAACTTCTGTGCGAAGTCAACTTTAAGTGGTGGAAAAATCCTAAAGAACTCGATTACAAGGCGATAAAAGAGGAGATGGTCGATATTCTGCACTTTTTGGTCGGCATGAGCGTGAACGTCGGTATGACAGCGCAGGAAATGTTCGATATTTATTACGCCAAAAACAAAGAAAACTTCGATCGGCAGAACGGGCTTTCTAAAAAGAAGGGTTACGAACTTTCCGAGAAAAAGAATTAAAATGCAATAACCGCTTGACGGTCGATTCGATAACTCGTTTCCCCATTACGAAACGCCGATTGACCCCGAGCGGTTTTTTAATAAAATTTTAATTTCAGAATTGACGGTAAATCGATTGAAAGAAACGAGCGTATGTGGTATAATATATTGGTATAGGTGTTTCCCGCGCTGTGGTTTGTATTGTAACATAGGTTTTACTTGCGATTGCGGCAGTGTGATTGAGGGGCGGTCAAATTATTCCGCTACCGGTAAATAGGAAAACTTAGGGAAAGAATAATAGCGAGGTAAGTTGCTTTGGCTCAAAAGAGATATTCCGAAAGAAAACGCGAAGAACGTGACGCAGCGAACAGACAAGCCGTCGGCGTTATTCTTATCATCGTTTCTGCGTTTTTATTGCTTTGCACGGTTACGCGCGGATTGATATTGGGCAACATCGGCACGGCGATTTTTAACGTAGCGCTCGGGCTTTTAGGATACTCGGTTTATCCGATACTACTTTTCATACTTCTTTTGGGTATCGTTAAAACGCAAAAGAGAAGACTTTCCGTTTCTGCAGGTACAGCCGCTTGGACAGCGGTACTTGCAGTCGTCGTTATACTTATCGCAAACCTTATTTCTTCGACAAAATACCTCGGAAACAGTTTTTCGTCGTATATCGCCAACATTTGGGATAACAAAAATACGGTCGGCGGCGTAGTTTTCGGCGTAATCAATTACGGGCTGTACGCGCTTGTTCGCGTGGTTTTCTCGTACATAATTCTCGCGCTTTTCGCGCTCGTCGCGCTGTTCTTTATCAGCGGGCTTTATTCGCGTACCGCAGTCGGTAAAAAGTCTGCCGGTAAGCGTAACCGTTCCGCAGCGAAGAAAAGCAATCCATTCGTTTACGGAGGAAGCAGTTCTTCGTTCGGATCTGATGATCGCGCTTATGGCGATTCCCGTAGCGGCGGCGGACTGTTCGTCGGTACCATTTATAAAAAAGAAAGAGAATTTTTGCACTCTGGTAGTTTTGACGATCTCGTAGACGAAAAAGAGGAAGCTTTATCAACGCCGAAACCGGTTCAAAAAAGCGAAACCTCTGGTATGACTGACGAGGAGTATAACAGAAAACGCGCTCACGAAATTTTGTTCGGCGATCCGGAAGCTTGGATGGCGGCTTATAATCAACCGAGAAAAGTCGTTGCCGCGCCCGACGTTCATGACAGCACGCCCGCGGAAGCCAAGCCCTCAACGCAACGCGTAATACAGTCCGCACCGGTGCTTCCCGCAAAGCCGGTGGAAATAAATTACGGTGGCAGTCCGATTATAAACGGCGACGCGCTGTCCGAAAATCTCAAGAACGAAAAGATTACGCCCGAACGTCCGTCAGCGCTTGCCGCTGCCGAGAAAGCTGCGGCGGCTAGAGCAAGCGAAACCGTGTCGGAACAGACTTCGTCGTATGCTTCGCAAGCTTCGTCTTTTACCGGATCTACCGCTTCGACTTACGAAAACAAAAAATCGGGGAACGCTCCCGGTCCTATCATAAACGGCGATATGTACGTCAGCGGTGAAAAACCTCCGGTCGTAGATTTTAGTTACGATAACGCCGTTGCCGATGCGCGGACGAAGCCCGCCGCACCGCAAACACAAGACGAACACATTGACGCAGTAAAGCCGCAACCGCCGGTAGAAACAGAACGTTACGGTTACGAAGTTTCTTACGAGGACGATAACGAAGAGGAACCGGCGGAAGCGAACGACGATTATTCTGCCGAATATCATTCGGAACCCGAGCCTACGGAAACAACCTACGTTGCGCCCGAGCCTACGATTAGTTACGAGGACGAGGAAGAAGTCGAAGATGAAGCATCGGCGCCCGACGAGGAAAAATCGCCTTTTGATATTGCCGCCGAGCAGATTAACGCTTACGGTGAAAACGATAATATGGTCGACGAACTCGAAAGAGAGTCAATCGAATTCGGAACCGAAACCGAGTCTATGCCAGAATCCGACGAGCAAACTGAGCCGGAGGTAGCAGAGGAATCCGAAACGGTAACCGACGAGTCGGAAGCTGAAGAGATCGCCGACGAACCGATCGAAGAAGCGGAATCTGAAGAAGAAAAGATCGATGAGTCCGTGTTTGAAACCGCGGTGGAAGTATCGGCGCCTGAAAAAACCGCTGAAGCTGAAGAAGAACAGAACGAATTATCCAAGCAATTCGAGGCAAATACTTCGTCGTTCAATATCGTAGACGAAGTGGAGGATCACAGCGAAAAGACTTTCTCTAACCCCAACGATACGACCGGGTATTACACTCAAGTCGAAGATAAGTCGCGCCCCGCGCCCGTACCGGTCGCACCCGAACGCAAGACTTTTGAAGAAAGAGTAGTTGCACTCGACAACAAAATGAATAAAAACGGAACGATCGGCGGACAGATCGATATCGATACCGTAGCAAAACGCGCCGCAACCGCAAGAGCAGCCGCTCCGGCAAAACCGAAGCCGAAAAAACGGACAAAATACGTTGCGCCGCCTATCGATCTGTTCGTTACCGAGTCCACGCAACCCGAAATCAACGAGGGAGACACGCAGAACAAGATTGCGATACTTGAAGAGGCGCTCGAAGAACTCGGCGTACCGGCGAAAGTCAACGGCGTTACCGTCGGTCCCGCAATTACGCGCTACGAACTCGAGATGCCGCCAGGAATGCCTGTCAAAAAAATCGAGAACCTTGCCCCCGATATTCGTTACAGTCTTGCGTGTAAGGGGCAGATTCGTATAGAATCGCCGATACCAGGTAAACGCGCGGTCGGTATCGAACTTCCGAACGATCAGATTTACACCGTTGCGCTTAAAGACATAATAGGCTCGAACGAATTCAAGATTTCGCCGTCGCCGCTTACGATTGCGCTCGGCAAAGATATTCAAGGCAAGGTTATGATCACAAGACTGGAGAAAATGCCGCATCTTTTGATTGCCGGCACCACGGGTAGCGGTAAGAGTTCGTGTTTGAACTCGTTGCTTATCAGTCTTTTGTACAAATCTTCGCCTGAGGACGTGCGCATAATCCTTATCGACCCCAAGCAAGTTGAATTTACCGCGTACAACGGCGTACCGCATATGATGATCCCGAAAGCGATTACCGACGTGAATCAGGCTATCAACGCGTTCAAGTGGGCGAACAACGAAATGGAACGCCGCTACAGTGTTCTCAGCGAAAATCAGGTGCGCGATATCCAGGAGTATAATTCGATGACTGCGGTAAAAGAAGGCGCTTTACCCAAAATGCCGTTTATCGTGCTCGTCGTCGACGAGTTTGCAAACCTTATTACGTCCTCGAATGCGAACAAAAATACGCTTGAAAGTCTTATTATGTCGATTGCAGCAAAGGCGCGCGCCGCGGGTATTCACCTCGTGCTTGCTACTCAGCGTCCGTCCGTCGACGTTATTACCGGTACCATCAAAGCAAACCTTCCGAGCCGTATAGCATTCTCGGTTTCCAGCGCGCAGAACTCGCGTATTATACTTGACAATACGGGTGCGGAAACGTTGCGCGGCAGAGGTGATATGTTGTTCTCGCCGCTCGGCGAAAGCGACGAGATCCGTATCCAAGGCGCGTACGTCGATAACAGCGAAGTCAAGGACATCGTTACGTTCGTCAAAGAACATAACTCGGCTGATTTTGATAACGAATTCCAAAGTGCTATCGTTGTGAAAGAGACCGAAAAGGGTTCGGAAGATTCCGGACAAGATGACGGCGGTTACGATAACGAACTTATCGACGTCGTAAGAATGGTAATTCGTACGAACACGGCTTCCGCTTCGTATATTCAGCGCAGATTCCGCTACGGTTGGAATAAAGCGGCAAGAATTATGGAAAGAATGGAAGAACTCGGGTTTATCGGTAAACAGAACGGATCGAAGCCGCGCGACGTTCTGATAACCAAAGAAAAATTCAAAGAGTACTTCGGAGAGGACTATGAGTAAAAAGATAGCGGTGGTATCGCTCGGCTGCGACAAGAACCGCGTCGATACAGAAAAAATGCTCTGGTACTTGTCCGACGGAGATTACGTCGTTGTTGCCGACTACGCCGAAGCGGACGTGATAATCGTAAATACTTGCGCGTTTATCGAAAGCGCGAGAAAAGAAGCGATAGAAACGATACTCGAAATGTCGAGGTATAAAACCGTCGGGAGGTGCAAAAAACTTATCGCGACGGGGTGTCTCGTTGAAAAGTACCGCGAGGAACTCGAAAAAGAAATACCCGAAGTCGACGCCTTTTTGGGTATCGGCGAGTACGAAAAAATACGCGCTTGTATCGGAGAAGATGTACCTGCGGCAATCCCCGCGGATGACAGAATACTTACCACGCCGCCGCATTACGCATATATGCGAATTGCCGACGGTTGCGATAATTTTTGCACGTTCTGCACAATACCGTCTATTCGCGGCAAGTACCGTTCGAGAACGCTCGAATCGCTTGATTCCGAAGCGAAAAAACTTTCTGACGCCGGGGTGAAAGAACTGATACTCGTAGCGCAAGACGTGACGAGTTACGGTAAAGATTTGTACGGAAAGCCGTCGCTATTGTCGCTTTTGAAAGTCATTTCGAAATACGATTTCAAGTGGATCAGGTTAATGTATTGCTATCCCGAACTCGTGACGGATGAACTGATAGACGAGATAGCTCATAACCCGAAAATCGCAAAGTACATAGATATTCCGATGCAACACGTTTCCGATACCGTGCTGAAAAGAATGAATCGCCGCAGTAATTACGCGGAACTTTGCTCGCTTTGCGACAAACTGAAAGCAAAAGGCATCGCGCTTCGTACGACGTTTATGGTCGGGTTCCCCGGCGAAACGAAAGAGGACTTTGCGATATTAGCCGATTTTGCAAGAAAATACAAGCCCGAAAACCTTGGCGTTTTCGCGTTCAGCAAAGAGGACGGAACGCCTGCCGCAAGGCTTAAAGGACAACTTCCCAAAGCGGAAAAACTTAAACGAGTAAACGCGTTAGGTGAGATTAACCTAAATAACGTAGAAGAAGCGAACTCTGCGCTCGTCGGAAAAACGTTGGAAGTCGTATACGAGGACGTCGATTACGACCGCGGAATGTTCAAGGGCAGAACGCAGTATAACGCGCCCGATATCGACAAAAACGTGTATTTCCGCGGGGATTTTGCGGATGCGGGCAATTTCTACAAGGTAAAAATCACCGATTACGACGAATACGATCTTATAGGAGAATTGACTAATGAATCTACCGACTAAAATTACCGTTTCAAGACTCGTGCTTATTCCGGTATTCATTGCATTATTTCTGATACCGTTTCCTTACCATCAGTTAATCGCTACCGCCGTATTCGTCGTTGCCAGCCTTACGGACTGGCTTGACGGACACATCGCGAGAAAATGTAATATGGTCACTACGCTCGGCAAATTCCTCGATCCCGTTGCGGATAAAGTACTCGTGGCGAGCGCGCTTATACTCGCAACGACTCTGGAAGTCGGTATCGGCGATAAAATCGCTATCGTCGTGTGCTCAGTCGTCATTATCGCTCGCGAATTGATCATTACGTGTTTCAGAACGATTGCCGCGACCAAAAACGTCATACTTGCCGCGGATAAAATCGGCAAGGCAAAGACTGCGACGCAACTCACCGGACTTACGTTCTATTTGTCGTTTGCCGAGGTAGGTGAACTTAACGCCACGGTCGGTCAAGTGTTCTTCTATATCGGGTTCGTGTGCCTTATGATTGCAACCGTTCTCACGTTGGTTTCCGCGCTCAATTATATCATAAGAAACCGCGCGGTGTTAAAAGAGGACTCGGAGCAGTAAAATGACGACAAAAGAATCGATCGAAAAGAACGCCCGAATAGTTTTCGAAATATTCGGCGGAAAGCACACGCTTGCGATAGCCGAGTCGTTTACCGGCGGCAACATCGTTGCTTCACTTGTGGCAATCCCGGGTGCGAGTTCGTTCGTTCTGGAGGGTTTGACTTGTTACTCGAACGAATCGAAGAGTCTAAGGCTAGGCGTTAAAGCCGAAACGTTGGACGAATTCGGCGCTGTGTCCGAAAATACGGCGCGTGAAATGATAGAAGGATTGCTTTCATCACCGCTAAAACCTGACTTCGCTGTTGCGACTACGGGGAACGCGGGACCGGGAGTAGAGCCGTTATCGAGCCCCGGCGAATGTTACGTCGCCGTAGGCAATAAAACGGTAATTTCGGTTAAAAAGCTTTCGCTTGCGGGTTCGCGCGAAGAAAATATTTCCGTAGGCACGCTCGAAGCGCTTGAAAATCTTATTAAATTCGTAAAAAACCAAAGAGGTGAATAAACATGGAAAAGAAAGACAAGGGTAAGAAAACGTCGGTTATCGATTCCAATATGTCCAAAGAGGACAAAGCGCGCGCTCTCGAAGACGCTATCGCGCAGATCGAAAAGACGTTCGGCAAAGGGTCGATTATGAAAATGACCGATTCGAGGATAGACAAAGTAGAAGTCATATCTACCGGCTGTCTTTCCATCGACTTGGCGCTCGGTATCGGCGGGCTTCCGCGCGGCAGAATTGTCGAGATATACGGGCCCGAGTCCAGCGGTAAAACCACGCTGTCGTTGCACGTTATTGCCGAGGCGCAAAAAGCGGGAGGTAACGTCGCGTTTATCGACGCCGAGCATGCTCTCGACCCGGTATACGCAAGTAAACTCGGCATCAATCTCGGCGAGCTTTACATTTCTCAGCCGGATAACGGCGAACAAGCGCTCGATATTACCGAGTCGCTCGTGCGTTCCGGTGCGCTCGACGTAGTTGTTATCGACTCGGTTGCGGCGCTTACCCCGAAGGTCGAAATCGATGGGGAAATGGGTGAAAGTCACGTCGGACTTCAGGCGCGTCTTATGTCGCAAGCGCTCAGAAAACTTGCGGGCGTGTGCAACAAGACGAAAACCTGCATAATTTTTATCAACCAGTTGCGTGAAAAAGTCGGCGTTATTTACGGTTCGCCCGAAGTTACCCCCGGCGGCAAAGCGCTTAAGTTCTATTCTTCTATCCGTATCGACGTGAGAAAAGGCGAACCGGTCAAAAACGGAACCGAGATTATCGGCAACAGAACGAAGATCAAGATCGTAAAGAATAAAATGGCTCCGCCGTTCCGCGTTGCCGAGGTTGATATCATTTACGGCAAAGGTATAAGCAAGGAAAGTTCGCTTCTCGAACTCGCGCTTAAGTTCGATATCATTCAGAAGAGCGGTTCCTGGTTCAGTTACAACGATGAACGCCTTGCTCAAGGTAAAGAAGCGGTCAAGGCGCTTTTGGAACAGAACAAGGAACTTTACGACGAGATCGAAAAGAAAGTCAAAGCCGAAGCGATTGAGAAAACCGATCTTATCGATATCGACGAGAGTACCGACGAGGAAAACGGCGGTAGCGAAGAATAACCGCAAATAACTACTAAATAAGCCGTTGATTTCTTGACATTTTTCAAGATTTAGTGTAACATAATAAGTAGGCGTACTATGCGCTTACTTATTTGTTTTTTATCTGACGGGATTGACGAGAATTCTATAGGATTATAACAGATACAGATATTCCAAACAATATTATTTATAAGAATCAGGAGGATTGTAATTCAGACAATGATCAATTTGACGTCATTGCTGTTTTGCTTGTCGACCGGTGCAACCATCGGTTTGGTGATAGGAATAGGAGTTGTCGCGCTCGTCATCGGCGGCTTTGTGGGGCTTTTGGTCCATTCGTCTATCACCAAAAAGAAAATCGGTAACGCCAAGCAAGTGGCTAATAAAATGGTCGAAGACGCAATCGCGCAAGCTAAAACTTTGCGCAAAGAAGCCGTACTCGAATCGAAAGAGGAAATTCACCGCGAACGCGTTGAATTCGACCGTGAAGTAAAGGACAGAAGAAATGAACTCCAACGCTCCGAAATGCGTATTCAGCAGAAAGAGGAGTCTTTGGACAAAAAGGAAGCCGCGCTCGACAAAAAGAACGACACGGTAGAGCAGATCAAAAAGGATCTTGCAGACAAGGAACAACAGATTTCCGCAAAGAAGGCGCAGGTTGACGCGGCTCATGACAACATGATGGCGGAACTCGAAAAAGTTTCGCAGATGACCCGCGACGAAGCGAAGAAGATGCTTATCGAGAATATCGAGGAAGAAGCGAAACGCGACGCAGTCAAAACCGTGAGAGGAATCGAAGCGGAAGCGAAAGAGGAAGCCGATAAAAAGGCTCGCGATATCGTTGCGATGGCTGTACAGCGCTGCGCAGTCGATCACTCGTCCGAAATCACGGTTTCGGTCGTAAACCTTCCCAACGACGATATGAAAGGCCGTATTATCGGCAGAGAGGGCAGAAATATTCGCGCGCTTGAAAACGCTACCGGCGTCGATCTTATTATCGACGATACGCCCGAGGCGGTCGTTCTTTCCGGTTTCGATCCGGTTCGCCGTGAAATCGCGCGTATAACGCTGGAAAAATTGATTGCAGACGGCAGAATTCATCCGACTCGTATCGAGGAAATGGTGGAGAAAACCCGTCGCGAACTCGATGCTCAGATCAAGGAAACCGGCGAATCCGCTATGTTTGAAGCGGGTGTTTTCGGACTTCACCCCGATCTTGTGAAATTGCTCGGCAGACTTAAATACCGCACGAGCTACGGGCAGAACGTACTTCGCCATTCCATCGAGGTTTCGCACCTTGCGGGTACCATGGCGGCTGAACTCGGCCCCGACGTGAATCTTGCGAAACGCGCGGGACTTCTGCACGATATCGGCAAGTCCGTCGACCACGAAGTCGAGGGAACTCACGTCACTATCGGTGCTGACCTTGCGAAGAAATACAAAGAAAGCAAGGAAGTTATCCACTGTATCGCAGCTCACCACAACGATATTGAACCGCAGACTATCGAAGCGGTGCTCGTTCAGTGTGCGGACGCAATCAGTGGAAGCCGTCCGGGCGCGCGCAGAGAATCGCTCGACAATTACGTCAAGCGTCTTGAAAAACTTGAAAGCATCGCCGACGGATTTAACGGCGTTGAAAAGGCGTTCGCTATTCAGGCAGGCAGAGAAGTGCGTATTATGGTCAAGCCCGAGGTTATTGACGACGCGGGTACCGTGTTTCTTGCAAAGGAAGTTGCAAAACAGATCGAGAACGAAATGGATTACCCTGGACAAATTAAGGTTAACGTCGTTCGCGAAATGCGCAGCGTAGAGTACGCGAAGTAATTAAAGAAAGAAATAATGCTTTACTCGTTAAGGCATTATTTTTTTAGAAACAATAAATTCATTACGGAGGGCTATAGAATGTCCGAAACCAGAATCATTAAAATCGACACGCCGTCTACGTCGTTGATTTTCGGTGCTTGCGGCGAGAACGTCGCGCTTATGCATTATGGCAAAAAAGTAGCAGACGCTGATAATTATAACGCTATTGCGTTCGCTCCGTTCGATACCGGCTTCGGTGCGTCGAACGATCATTATCGAATGACGAACATGCCGTATTCTTCGGTAGGCGACGGTAACGCGATGGAGCCGTTGGTTGAACTGGTGAACGCAGACGGTACGTTCGTGAATCGGTTTACCTACGTCGGACATATGATTGTCAACGGCGGCGATGATCTGCTGGCACTTCCGCATGCTCGCGCGGGTGAAAAAACGTTGATTTTCGAGTATCGCGACGAAAGCTCGAGAGTTACGCTCAGACAATTTTATACCGTGTTTTCCGATTGCGACGTTATTGCGGTTCGGCAACAGATCGTCAATAACGGGAAAAACGATATTCGCGTAAAACGCGCTATGAGCGTGCAACTCGATATAAACGGAGTGGGGCACAAGTGCGTTTCATTCCACGGTGCATGGTTCCGCGAACGTTTCAGAAAAGAAGTGACCGTGACTGCTGGCGAATACAAATTGCAAAGTAATAGCGGAATGAGCTCGTGTACGACTAATCCGTTCTTTATGCTCGAAAAAGCCGATAAACGCGGTTATTTTGCGTTTAATCTTATCTATTCGGGCAATCATGCGGAAATAGTCGAAGCACATACCGCGGCTAATAACACCAGAATCCTGGTAGGGCTTAACGACTATTGCTTCGACTGGACTTTACAGTCCGGGGAAATGTTCGAAACGCCGCAAGCGATCATGCTTTACGCCGATACTGAAGCGGAAATTACGGCGGGCATGCATGCTTTCGTTATGAATCATATCGTGGATCCGAATTTTGCCGATAAGGAGCGCCCGGTACTTTTCAATAACTGGGAAGGCACTTACTTTGATTTCGATTCCGACAAGATCGTCGCGATTGCAAAGCAAGCCAAAAAAGTCGGAGCGGAACTGTTCGTGCTTGACGACGGTTGGTTCGGTGAGCGTAACGACGACAAGCGCGGACTTGGCGACTGGTTCGATAACGAGGAAAAACTCGGCGGCGGACTGAAAGAACTTTCCGATAAAGTCAGAGCGCTGGGTCTTGAGTTCGGTATTTGGGTTGAGCCGGAAATGATAAACGAGGACAGCACGTTGTATCGCGAGCATCCTGAGTTTACGATGAAAATAAACGGTCGCGAGCCTATTCGCAGACGGAATCAGTTGATGCTCGATCTCGTGAATCCGGTTGTTCAGAATTATCTTATCGACGTTATCGGCGACGTTATCGATCGTTGCAAAGCCTATTACGTCAAATGGGACTGCAATCGTTTCATGACGGATATGTATTCTTCCGCGATTACTAATCAAGGCGAATATTTCCACAAATATGAACTAGGGCTTTATAGAATTATTGCGGCGATTAAAGAACGTTTTCCGAACGTGCTGTTCGAATCGTGTTCGTCCGGCGGCAACCGTTTCGATCTCGGTATGATTTACTATATGCCGCAGACTTGGTGCAGCGACCAGACCGAGCCGTGCCACAGAGTGTATATTCAAGAAGGTACGCTATGCGGCTATCCGCAATCTACTATGGGCGCACACGTTTCGGCGTGGAAGAACGCTTCTTACGAAACGAAGTTTAACGTGGCTTGTATCGGCGCATTCGGTTACGAGCTCGATCCCACGAAGTGGACGAAAGAAGAAACCGCGCTTATCAAAACGCAAATTGAATATTATAAGGCGCATCGCCGTTTGCTTCAGTTCGGCGAATACCGTCGTTATGACAGCGTGTTCGAAGAAGCGGGGCGCGGTTCCTGGATCGTGACTTCGCCAGATAAATCCGAATCGATTGCGTTCCTTTGCGAAACGAAAGAACTTTTGAACAGCGGTGCGGCAAAATGGAGATTAGGCGGCTTTGACAACGATGCGACGTATTCCGTCGAAGTTCGTTCTCAACGCGGTTTTAAGGATAATGCCGTAATTAGTTACGAAACCAAAGGCGACGTGCTTAATAATTGCGAACTCAATTTCGGTAAGTTGTTCGACGGAGAAACCGACAGAGGCGCGTGCACGGTACCGCTTGCGACAAGGCTTGTATATTTCAAAAAGAAATAGGGAGTTAATTATGATAGAAATTACTATGAACATAGACGGTATGCGTTGCGGTATGTGCGAAAGCCACGTCAACGACGCAGTCAGAAAAGCTTGCGCGGTCAAAAAAGTGACTTCATCGCACACTAAAGGAAAAACGGTGGTCGTTGCCGCCGACGATACGGACGTAAACGCGATCGTGAACGCGATTGCATCGCAAGGATATAATGTTACCGATGTTGTTACTAAACCTTACGAAAAACGCGGACTTTTCGGAATATTCAAGAAGTAATTTATGAAAGGTTACTTCGAACTGACCGAAGCGGAAAAGAAATATCTGCGTGACGGAGAAACGGCGAAGGAAAAGTTTTTATCGCCTTATGCGACTGGCGATTTCGAAGCGATTTATCCTAAGGATTGCCGAGCCGATATTGACGGCGCAAGTATTCTGCGCCCGCCGTTTTCGCGCGACGCTGACAAGATTATGAATTGTCCGCTTTACAACCGATACGCCGATAAAACTCAAGTGCTGTCGTTTTACAAGAACGATAACATTACGCGCAGAGCCTCGCACGTTCAGTTTGTGTCAAAAATTGCACGGTCGATAGGCAGGGCGCTCAGGCTTAATCTCGATCTTATCGAAGCGATTGCGCTCGGGCACGATATAGGACATACTCCGTTTGGACACAAAGGTGAGGAATATCTAAGCTCTTGTTATCAAAACGGTTGCGTAAAGCGCGGCAGAAGCGCTCGATATTTTAACCATAACGTACAAAGCGCGAGATACTTTCGTTGTCTGACGACCGCTAACTATAGTCTTAGTTTGCAAACACTAAGCGGCATTTTATCGCATAACGGTGAGAGGGTTTGTAAAGAATATTCGCCCAGTCGCCTCAATGATTTTAAGGAGTTCGACGAAATCCTTGAGCGTTGCATAATCGATAACGCTTATCATAAAACGTTAAGACCTAATACGCTTGAAGGTTGTGTCGTCAGACTTAGCGACATGATCGCTTACGTAGGCAAAGACCGCCAAGATCTAAGATTCGTCGGAATGAACGACGCTTTGGATAAATTCAAAGGCTCGATTTTAGGTGAAAAGAATTCAGATATCATATCGAATATGATTACGAATATCGTGAAAAACAGCATTGAGTGCCCTTCGTTGAACATGGATGAAGAGGTTTTTAACGTGTTCAAAGTGCAGATTGACGCGAACTACGAGCATATCTATAAGAATAGCGCGGTGACCGAAAATTATGCGGTAGTGCGCGAATTGATGGCGAAGTTATACGATTATCTTATCGAAGATATGCTTGCGGAGCGAGATAATTCAGTGACATACAAGAATTATATCCGTCATTCGTTCGGTAAGCGCGAATATGATAAAACCGGAAATTATATCGATTTAGTCGACGATATCGTAACCGATTACATAGCAAGCATGACCGACGATTACTTTATCGACCTTTGTAAATACGTGCACGTAGGCGATAAAATTCGCGATAAACTCGTTATTCACGGCTATTTCGACTAGTCTGGTGCTAAATTGACAACAAAAAAACGTCGTACCTTGCGATACAACGTTTGATGGCAGGGGAGACGCGATTCGAACACGCAACCTACGGTTTTGGAGACCGCTACTCTACCGTTGAGCCACTCCCCTAAGCGACCTTATTATTATATAACAAAACCGCAAGTTAGTCAACAAAAAAGGAGCGAATTATGAAAAAATATACCGTAGGTTTTATAGGATACGGCAATATGGCGCAAGCGATCGTTGCGGGGCTTGCGGACAAGGTGTGAAATACTTGAACGAAAACCGATTTGAAGATATTACTATCGAAGCGATTAAGCGTACGATTGCTCGAGCAGAGGAGATGGGCAAAAAAAATGAAGAACGTTGAAATTTATACGGACGGCGCGTGTAGCGGAAACCCCGGTGTTGGAGGCTGGTGCGCTATACTTATTTATAACGGGATTGAAAAGGTTGTTAGCGGATATAGCAAGTCCACGACTAATAATCGTATGGAACTTTTTGCGATAATTCAAGGACTTGCAGCGCTTAAACAGCCTTGTAACGTTACGCTTTACAGTGATTCTGCGTATGCGATCAATACGCTTAACAACGGTTGGCTCGAGTCATGGAAACGGAGCGGCTGGAAAACCGCTGACAAAAAAGAGGTTAAAAATATCGATTTATGGACCGATCTTTCACTGAAAATGGTTGGGCACAATGTCACGTTCGTAAAAGTAAAAGGTCATGCCGACAACGAATACAATAATAAGTGCGATAAACGCGCAAGAGAAGAAATTGCTTCTTGTCGAATTTAGCGACAAGCTTAGCGTGTATACACTAAGGAAATAAATCATAAACTAGTATTATGGCAAACTGCAGAGAAAATACGGTTTCGCAAACCAAGAATTTAGTGACGAAATTTGCAATGGCGAGTTTGGTGGTTCTGAATCTTACACTTACCGTTATGCATCTCGATCACTTGAACGCCGCCTTATATTATTGCGCCATATGTTTGTTTTCGTGCATTTTGGTTGCTTCGGTAGCGATTAATAATGTTCAATCACCCGTTTATAAGTTTTTAACGTTGTTGAACATTGTCGCGGCTCTGGTGTTAGTGTCGTATATCGCGCTGTATTATTCCGGAGTATTAGAAAAGATTAATAACGTCGAAGAATTAAGAAAGTTCGTAAAAGAAAGCGGACAGTGGGGAATATTAGTTTTATTCGGATTAACGTTATTGCAAGTGGTAGTGCTTCCGATTCCCGCGGCAGTAACCATACTGATAGGCGTATTGATGTACGGATCGACCGTTTCGTTTATCGTCAGTACGCTTGGTACGATTGCAGGCTCGATTATCTGCTTTTTGCTCGGTAAATTTTTCGGTTATAGGGTCGTTGCCTGGATTATCGGCGACGAAAAAGCAAAGAAATATGCTGACTTTATTAACGAAAAAGGTAAAATTCCTTTTATAGTAATGTTGTTGTTTCCGTTCTTTCCCGATGATATACTTTGCATGACGGCGGGGCTAACGAAAATGACGTTCAAATTCTTTATCATTACCGTCGTGCTCACGCGCCCCGTAATGATTGCTTTCGTAAGTTATTTTGGTACCGGTGACATAATTCCGTTCAGCGGTTGGGGCATTCCGGTATGGATAGGAATGTTTGTTTTTGCCGTTGCGCTTCTGTACTTTATCAATTATTTTATCGACAAGCGTAAAAACGGTGATAAAAACAACGATAAGCAAGAGAACAAACAATAGGTTTTTTGACAAATAAAATGCACCTCAAAAGTTGGTCCTAGATGGGAAACTTTTGGGGTGCATTTTGTTTTGAAACTAATTGTATTTAATTTTAACAGGCTTAGTCATCCGCAAAATTTTTCGATCTGTACAGACAATTGAAAATGATACCGCTGATCGGAACGTTCGAGGTCAGTATGCACGGAAGTATCATCGAAAGCAGATATTCGCTGCTGCCGCCGAGCGGCATTCCGCAGTAAACATTGATTGCATAAATGATAAGAATCAACTGTAGCATGATTATCGTGCGGAAAATCATTGAGTTTTTGAAGTTGAAATCCACGCGTTTACGCTTGAACGGATCGGACAAATACAAGATGCCGGCGGTTATCGGAAATGCCAGACAGAAGAGAATCGAGCAGACATACAGCGCGACGGCATACGGCATGTCGACAGTAGCGGACGATTTGATCGTTATGAACGTAATAAAACTTTCGAGGAGCATTATGACGAACAGAATACCGTACTGGAACAGTAATAATTTATTACGATAGTAATAGTATTGCTTGTTGTATTCACGAGCGGCGTTGCTGTCCGGGGTACGGATCTTGACTTCGTCGCCGAGGTCGCGTATCGATTGAGAGAGTTTGCCGAAGTTTCGTACCTGGATTTTTTCTTTTACGGACATCGTATTTTCGGAAATCGGCTCGTCGGGGATTGACTTTTCATGAGGCTTGTCCGATTCGACGGGGGAGCTGTAGTCGGCAACGAAGCCTTCGAGCATGGTACGATAATTATCGTCAACCGGATTTTGTCTGCGAGGCTCCGGCTGATACGACGAGTACGGAATTTCAGTATCGTAACTAATAAAGTCCGGTGAACTTTTCTTTTGAGGCTCGATCGGCGGTATTTCGACCGGAGTGGGTTGTTGTGTCGGTGTTTCGGTCTGAGTTTCGTCTTCGAGTGCGAAACCGTATTGTTCTGCCGCGCCGTAATTGAACGGTGAATACGACGTTTCAGTATCGTCCGAACCGAAATACGATTCGCCGAAAGAACGTTTCGGAGTTGAAGTGGTGGAAGGGGCGCTTACGTTGTCAGAATAACTTTTTTTGTCGTTTGCCCCGGATAAAATAGCGTCGATTTCGGCTGCGGTGGCAGATTGTTTTGTAATAGGTTCGAATTCTGCGGGATCGTAACCGAAATAGTCTGCGCTCAACGTGGAATCCATTTGGGTGTTGTTGGAACTTTCTTCGTTTGTTTCTTCGGCTTTTTCGTTCGGTTTGGTGTCAGCGCCGGTTTCGTCGGTGTGAATATTGTCGGTTTGGGGTTCGATTTGTTCGTTTGAGGTTTGAATCGTCGATTGTTCCTCGCTGTGTTCTTTAACAGTGGATTCTACTGCTTCCACGGTTTCTGTCGCCGGTTTTGCATCTTCGGTAACGACTTCGGATTCTATATCGGATACGGCTTCAACGACTTTCTCGGAATGAGTGTCGGGGCGGGTTTCCGCTCCGTATTCCTCAGATTCGTCATCGCGAGTTGGTTTTTCAATGCTGTCGAGGTCATAATCGCGTTCTGAAATCAGTTGATCTATAATCGTGCGCGAATATTCGTATTCGTCTTGATTTTGAACGAACACTTCGCGACCGAGTTCGGTAAGGGTATAGTATTTTCGTCTGCCGCCGTTAGAGTTGGATTGCTCGCCCCAGTATGACGAAATAAAGCCTTGGCTTTCAAGTCGTTTGAGGCAACTATACAACGTTGGCTGCTTCAGAATATACTGACCGTGGCTTTTGTCCTCGATTTCTTTGATGATATCGTAGCCGTAGCGATCGCCGCTATATAATGCTTTAAGGATAATCGTGTTGATGTTACCGCGAATCAAGTCGCTGTTAATCGTTTTTGTCATTAAGTCACCGCCTTTTGTATAGTACTATTCTACACATAATCGACGATTTTGTCAATCAAATACTATTTCACGCATAGTAATTTTTAAAATTTTCAAGTACTTATTTTGTATGTTTTTGTATTTATTCGATACGATTACTCGAAATTATTGCATTTTGTGTCGAATTGATATATAATTCTTTTATGAACGACTTTAGTTATCGAATTATCAGATCGCGGCGCAAAACCGTACAAATAACCGTTAAAGATTGTGAGGTGTGTGTGCGTGCGCCATATGGGTATTCCGCGGACAAAATAGAGGAGTTTATTTTTGAAAAACGCAAATGGATCAAACGTTGCATGTTAAAACAAAAAAGCGTCGCTAACAAACTTGCGACAACCGAAAACGAGGGGTATCTATGGCTTTTGGGTGAAAAATTTACATGCCAAGACGAACTAAACGAAAAAACGGTTAAACGGTTTTACTGTGAGCGATCCGATATTTTGAAGAACAAAATTGACGTAATTTCGAAAGAGTGCGGACTTGTGTTTACGAGTTTGGCTTTTTCAAACGCAAAAACTCTGTGGGGTACTTGCGACGGTAAAAATAACGTAAGATTGAATTTACGGCTATCTTCGTTACCGATGCATTTAATTGAATACGTGATAGTTCACGAATTGTCGCACACACGCCAACATAACCATTCGGAAAGATTTTGGAACTTCGTTGGAGCAATAATGCCCGATTATAAATCGAGAAGAAAAGAGTTGAAAACTTACTCGTGGATTTTGAATATGTATAGATAAATATGCTAAATTTGCTAAAAAAAAGATTTGCCGTATTTGCGGCGTTTATATACTTTTCCGCGGTGCTTGTCGGGTGTAGTTCGACGAGATTCGTTGTCAAAGACTATTCGGCATACGTCGGAAATTTGTTTAGTTATTATTTATCGGTGGATGACGATTTTGATGAAGGATATGGCGAGGACAACGATAATGAGCCCGGTAATACAGACAACTCGTCGTGTGGGGATTTGATTGAAGCGGAGAAGTATGTCGGGCTTGTTAACATTGGTAAGTATAAGTTCGATGCGGCAAAAGCGTTTTTCGGTAATTATGCGTATGCGGAAAGAGGCGGTAAAGGATTTCTCGTCGACCGCAAAGGAAACTGTGTCGAAGTGCATAGTGGTTCTGACAATACTTCGTCTAACATAGTACTTGATAAGATTTTATACGATAAGTTGATTGTAAAATCGGGCGAAAAGTACGGAGTGATTTCGCTTGATGGTAAAGTTTTGTTGGATAACGTATTCGATCGTGTTGATATTTTCGGGCGCGTAATTATAGGCATCATTGAAAAGAAAATTTACGTGTACGTTGACGAAACTAAGACTTTCGAGGCGGACGGAGAAAATGTAAGTATTTTGTCTGAAGAATTTGTACAAATAGATAATCGAGTTTTGTCCGTTGCGGATGGTAGTGTTGCCATGGTAAGTAATTATTACGTTTGGAGCGCGCCCAGTGACGGTAAGATTTTGGTTTCGTCGTCATCGAACGGAAGTTTCGGATATTGCGAATATCCAAGCGGTAACGTTTTGATTGAACCTAAGTATTTTATCGCAACGCCGTTTTATAACGGAACCGCATGTGTTGCGGAATTTAATCTTGATTTTTCCGACGATTCGTTTTACGGTTATCAGTTATTGATCGACACAGAGGACAATGTAGTTTTCAATTTTGAAAGATTTAAAGAAAAATGTGTTCCGACGGAAATTACCGTTTTTCCGCGTTTCGGGAATTATTGCGTCGTTAGATTCGGATCCGGCTTGAAATCTTACGGCGCCGTAAGATTTTCCGATGAAACGACTGAGTATTTTGACCTTGATAACGAACCGGACGGTTATCGTTTTTACGGAGATAATTATATTATTAAAGAAACCGGCACGTTGTTTTCGGTTAAAGAAAACTCGATAGTCTCCGCAAGATATTCTAATATCGAGCCGCTTTGCGAAGCCTTTTTCCTCGCGAGTTTGTCTGACGGGACTTATTCGATTCTTGACGGTGAATTGAACGTGATTGCTGAATCTTGTGAATCTGTCGAAGCGTACGAAAATACTTTACTGATATGCAAAAATTCTATGTACGCGTATTATTCTGTAGCGGAAAACGTATAGTGAGGGGATTTTTTCGTTGTCATTATAGATGTATATAATGAGCAAGACGGTTGAGGTTTTAATCGGTAAAATGCCGGTGCGATTATCCGTTTTTTACGGTAAAAGCGTTTGCTGATAAATATAAAAGCAAATTGAGCGTCATGAACGGCGGCGAGCATTGGGCTCATACAAAATCACAGATCTCGCATCTAAAAATGTTGTTACAATACGAATTAAACCAAACTTTAATGCTTGATTTACTAATATCTGATTCAAAATTTAATGGTAAAGAAAAAGACGAATTTATTGTCTTTTTTAAGATTTGGTAATTATTTATCGTCGTTTTCGCGCAATTTGATTACGTTAGCGGCTTTTCTGCGAATTTCATCGCTGATTGCAGCGTAATGCTTTTTTGTCGTATTTATATCTTTGTGTCCGAGAACGTCTGCAACGACGTAAATGTCTTGCGTTTCTCGGTAAAGTGTCGTGCCGAAAGTGCTACGTAGTTTATGCGGCGTGATATGTTTAAGCGGCGAAACTATCGAGCAGTATTTTTCCACCAAAAGTTGTACGGCGCGTACGGTAATTCGATTGCCTTGCAATGACAAAAACAAGGCGTTTTCATCTTTGATTTTTTTTGAAAACGAGGTTTCTTCGCGTTTTTGTTCGTCTAGCCATTCTAAATAATCCGAAATGGCTTTTGCGACTTCGTCGGAAAAATATAAAACGGCTTTTGCACCGCCTTTGCGTGTTACGTTAATGGCGCATAAATTGAGATCGACATCTTTTTTGTCAAGACCGACACATTCGCTGATACGAATTCCAGTGCCTAAAAACACCGAAAGTATCGCTACGTCGCGTTTTTTTGTGATTTTTTGAAATTGTCTTTGTCTTGGGGAAAGCGAATCGCCGTTATCGGCGAGGTCGAGTAGGTTGGCTATTTCGTTGATCTCCAGGTAACGTATAGGCTTTTCATGGATTTTCGGAGTTTCTACGCGTTCGGTGATGTTTTCGCTCAAGCGTTCTTTCTTGTAAAAGTATTTGAAAAAAGTTCGTAGCGACGAGAGTTTGCGTTCCTTCGTCGTGTCGCTACATTTATAACGTTTGTTTCCGTTTGTGTATGAATTGAGATACTCCATAAAGAGTTCGATATCGTACGCCTTTAGGAGTGCTATGTCAGACATAGTAATCTCTTTTACGTTTTTTTTGTTTGTAAATTTGTTTTTAATAAGGTATTCAAAGAAAATTTTAATATCTCCGACGTATCCGAGTCTTGTCAGCGGAGTGGTTCTTGTTTGTATTCCGACGACGAATTCCGTGACAAAATCAGGCAACTCAGCACAAAGAAGTCGCGTTTTTTCTATATTTTTCGCATCTCTTTTGTCAAAATACGTTTCATTCATACTATGATTATAACACATTTTCACCTTGGTTACAAGTATATTTACGTTGATTTTTATAGCGTAATTTTACTTTTTTGCTAACCACTATAAATGATATCGTTCGCTGTTCTTTATAGTATTTTTTTTGATTTTAACCGTATAAAATGGAACATCAACAAAGTATTTACGAAAATGATAAATCTATCCCAAAAGACGAAATGTAGAAAATGATTGTAAAGATTTTAGTAATCGGGTCAAAATTTCAAGGTAATTAAGTAGCATTTCGTGATAGACATTTTAAACAAATGATTTGTCGTAAGACTTCTTCTTTTACGTTAAAATGCCAATATCAATACACAAAACTATTCTTTTGCGAATAGTTTAGGAATGTGTAGGTGCGTTTAGTTGACCTGTTTTTTGACCTATTCTATTCTTTTCTACCCCTTGTGGGAAACCGGGCATAAAGTCCGGATGTTCTTTCAAAAATGCGTCTACCGTTCTTCGCGTTATGTAGCGTTGCCGTCCGGCTACGAGAGATAACATCAGATCGTGGATCTGTTCGCACTCGAGTTCCGGATCTTCGACGAGTCGCAACTGCTGTATCAAAACGTTATACTTCTCGAGTTCCTCGTCGCTCAGTTTCGGATCGGCTACGCCACGAAAGCAACCGTACCCTTGAAAGACGTGAACGTTCTTTAATGCCCGGTAAAGTGTTTTGAACTGTTCGTAAGTCATACTCAAACGACCTTCGTCGTTATGCTCGAACTTTATAACGTACTTGAATACTTCATAAACCGTACCCACCACTTCGTCGCAAGTTACGCTGTAGCCGTCCTTCACCTTCTCTACGTTCTCCGGAGTGACCGCTATATCGTTCATAAGGCAATACCATATCTTTTGAAGTAAGATCTCGAAACTCGAAAACATGCGAACGAACCGTGGCGGTTTATATCGATAATCGTAACTGAACTTACAAACTTTATCCTTGTCCTTAAAAAGCGGTTTATCGAACGCGAATGCACAGTGAAAATGCGCGTGATACTCGTTTTCAGGGGTCGTAACCTCTAAACCGCGAATACCGCCTAAAAAACCGTAATTATGCAAGCCGTAGGACAATTTTGCATTACCCTGAAAATATCTTATCAGTTTGCTAAACGCTTTTTTCATACGTGTTATTGTTGATTTTAACGCAATGCCGGGAACGTTCGGAACGGTAAATACGATATGGTAAATATATTTACCGTTTTCGGTCAGGTCTTCAAGGATCGGCGAAAATCGCGTTAATCGAACCGCTTGCTGTAACGTCTGGCAATTATGACAAAATTTATCTTTACATAGGAAAATGTTTTTTAGATCGCGAACGCCTTGCATACGATAAACGTCGAAGAACCATTGCCGAGCGCAGTTCTCAATATTATACGCTTTATTTTCAAAGTTGATTGCATCGAATTGTTCTTCTGCAAGTTGCCGGTAATAGTCGGCGATAATGTCATTATCGCGAATTCTGGCTGAATACGCTTTTACGTCATCGAGCGTTAAAAGCGCGTCCGGTGGGATCGTGACGAACGGGTTTGCCAGTGCTTTTTCCCTAGCCGGCTTCTCTATCGCTTCCCGCTTTGCTTGCTTCTCACGTAGTTTCTTGACCGTCTTTTTTCTGCGTTCATCGAACTCGTTTTTCGTTTCCGGGCGGTTGGCATATCGATATAAAGCCGACGTAAGACGTTCAAGATCACTTGCTTTTGGTTTCTCATTTTCGTTCATTTTTGGTTTTCTCCTTAAAAGCGCGTGACGATTTAATTCTAATATATCAAGGTTATGTCCTTGCCGCGCCTGCGGCGCGGCTTCGTCCAAACTCACCGCCGGGCGCGTAACGCGCTCCGGCTTCCGGTTCGGAAGTTACGTTATGAGCCGTAAGCGGTAGTTTTCTACCGCTACGTTCTTTTGTGGGGCGCGCCGTTTTGATTGCAAATCCGCCACGGCGGGGCGCGCCCTTTTCGCCTTCGGCGTGTCTTGTGAAGGGAATGCGGGCGGCGGTTGCCGTTGCGTTCTCGGCTTTGACACGCGGCATTAACGGTTTGTCAAGTGCCTATAGCCCCCTTCTATTCGTTATTTCCGCGCTATAATCGGCGGGGCGAGCAGTTCGGCGAACAGGCGGTTATCCTCGACGGACTGTTCCCGGGCGAGATAGGACTTGCGGAAGGTCCGATCGTCGTAGGTAAGCGGCAGGCGCGACGGTGCGGCATAAGCGAGTTTACGCGACGGAATGTTCACGTTGGCGCGCTCGGTATTGCCGCAAAGTTCGGTCGTATAATACCGGAAGCCGATTTTTTGAATAAAATCATACAGCCACCACATAAACCGGGCGAGCCGCGGACTATCCGGATAGCCTTTCTTTTCGAGCCTGGTCATTATAAAATCGTATATCCAGAGCAGAAGCGTTGGACGGCAAACCCACTCTTGCGAATACATATATTCGTTGACGGCGGCGCTGTCGCGGACACCGTTCCAGATCTTCGAGGACTGCTGCGTCGTGTAAACCCACCGGAAATCGCCGAAATGCCGAGTAAACCCGGCGAGTTGTCTGAGCGGCTCGAGTTCGGCGCGTTCTTCTTTCGTCATCGAGGACAATGCCGGAAAGAGTTTATCCAGTTCGTCGCCGAACAGAACAGTGCCGTAAGGGATCCGTTGTTGCTGAAGATAATGTTCGCGGGTTAGTTGAAACACATGCCGATCCCCTTGCATTAGGGATATATTGCTCATAAGGCACGGGATCGCGCCGGGGTGACGTTTCCAGAACAGGTAAGCGGACTTGATCTCTTCCCAGTTTGCCGCCGAAACCTTGTCGCGGAGCAGTTTCCTGGGATTGTTCTTATACAGCCAGTACTTGCGGCAGAGATCGCGCCAGACTTTGCCGGCGAGGACGTAAGCGTACACGAGCGCCGACGAGGACTTGCCGGATCCCGGTACGCCGTCTTTGATCCAGATAAACTTATCCGGGCTTATAATGCAGCAATACCGGGCATACAGCGAATTGTAATAGGCATACCCCGTCTGATAAAAGTACGCATAAGTGAAAAGCACGAGCGGAACGATACTATGCGGTTTCAGAAGCGAGATCCGGAGCGCGGGGAACGACGAATAATCGGGCGTAAAAATAAACCACAGGAACAGCGCGATCGGAAGAACATGAAAGTAAAGCCACGTCCAGGCGTTCTCGCGGTCGTCGATAAAGTTGTAAAGGCGGCGGATCACTTATCTTTGAACCCCCAACGGATAAACCCGAACAACGCGCATAACGCGTTTATGACAGCCTTAACGACGAAGAACACGAGCGGCGCGGCGAGGACTATGCCGAAGCCGATCAGGAAGATCTGAAAGAAATGCAACCATGACAAGAGTACTTCCATAAATCACCTACCTGCGACGACGCGGCGCAATAAACGAGATAACGAAACTTACAATACGGATAACGAGAACGGCGGCAATAATACCGACAACGATCCAGAACACGATTTTAACCCATTTCCAGGCATTGCCGAGTTTGTCTTTTACGTCGTTCCACCAGCCGCTTATTTTATCGTCGGCATTATCTACCACCGACCCTATATTGTCCGTTCGGTCCGGTTGAATTATAGTAAAATCAGTAAAGTCGATCGTCGCGGTATACTCGCCGTTATAGTCCGGCGTGAGTTTTTCGGTATACAGATAAATGACGGAAGTCAGAGCGAGTTCGAGATTGTTGGCTAGTTCCTTGTCGTATTCCACCGTTCCGTCGAACCCGGAAACCGAGAACCGGGCGTCAGAGATTTCCGCTTTCACTTTGTCTTTGCCGCCGTAAAACTCCGCTTGCTTCGAAGAAACCTTGTTCATAGCCGCCCAGTAAGTGTCTATAGGAAGCATAAAATAGCAACCGCGTGTTTTGTCATAACTGAACGGATATTCCTTAACGGTATCGTCGAGGTTGTTTTTCACTTTCAGAACGGACTTCTTATAATTGTCGTTATAGGTAAACTTTGCTTGCTCGCCGGAATCAGCAAGGTCGACGGAATAATAGTAAACGTACACGAGGTCGTATTCGTCCGGGGCTTGCAGTACGGCTGCCGGATAATACGTATTAACAAAATCTTCTTGCAAATCTGCTTTTTTGTTTGCCTTGCCGCCGAGCATAACGGATATGCAAGAGATCCACTGTTCGAAAATACTATCCGAATCGACTGCACCGCCGTTTTTAATAACGTACCAGCACCAGTTCCAGTTAACCTCGTATTTACCGAACATATCTTTAGCGTTTTCGAACGACAAATAACTATCCGTGCCTTTCTTTCTGAACTGGAAAGAAACGGCTTCGAGCGTAAGGTTAGTATCGATCGAATGGACAACAAGATTATCCGAACGTTTCATAAACCAGAAGTCCTCGCGGTTTTCGAATTCGATCAGATCTGCCGGCATAGATTCGATTGAACCTATGTCTTTGAACTCGTTGGTAAAGTTAGCGTACAGAAGATCTTCGTCGATACGTCTGTAGTACAGCGTTTCGGTCGTTGTTTTCCCGGTAGACGTATCGGTCACTTGTACCGTCGGGTTGCCGTAAACCGCGGTATACGTTATAGGATCGGTCGAGTTAAGCACGGTAAGAGCCGGACTCCAACGTTTGAACGACACGCGGTGGTACTTGAACGTTTCGTTTACCGTAAATACCGGGGTTTCTCCGACGTGGAAGAACTTAGTTACGGTACTCCATTTACTGATAGCGCTTTTCCACTTGAACGTAACCGGCGCTACTTCTTGCTTCGTCGCGTTGAGATCCCAGGACGTAAATATGTTTTGCGCGTTGGTAATATCTTTAGTCAGCGCGGTCTGAAGATCGCTTTCCTTCGCGTTAGTGAACGGATAGTAATCGAAAAACTCGCTGAACGCGTGATTAAGCGTAAGTTTAATCTTAAGCGTATCGGTTGCGAGCGTATAAGTAAAATCATAGAAGATCCGCGGATACAGGTTCACGTTCAGTTTATCGTCGGACCAGGCGTAATAGAGCGACTGATCGTCGGTGAACTTCTTACCGAACTCAGACAATAGCGCGGCGTTTATTCCGGTAACGCTTCCGGAAAATTCCACGCCGAGATAATCTTCTTTTTCGCCGATTTCGAGATTCGCTTCCCGCATGACTACGCGCTCGTTGGTGAGAGAGATCGGCACCAATGCGATTGTCACTTCCTTGTCGGTAGTCGAATCTTTGACCTTAAACTCGAAGTTTGTCGTTACGCTTTTCGCAAGGTCGATTGAATCCGCGTAAGCCTTATCGTTGCTTTTGGTAATAAAAAAGCCTGCACACACCGCTATAAGCAACGTGAACAAGGTTACAAGGACCAGAATATTTCGTTTTACGTTAGTTCGCATATACACCTCCGTGACTGCGAGAATTATGGTGGCGGACTTTTGTTAACCCGGGCGTCCGCCGAACCGGGCGTTTATAAAGGGGGAAATGATGAGTGAGCCGCTATGTTTAGTCTACCTTGCGGTAAATGACCATGACCGAGAACGTGTCCTTGTTCAGGTCGTCGGCGTTGAGCGTAACCGTAACGGTTTTGTCGTCCGCTACGTCTATAACTGCCGAGGAAGCCGAACACTTAATCGTCTTAACTTCATAGCCCTCGATGTCCGCGTACTTGAACGTGAACGTGTAGCCGGTGCCGAGTGCTTTTTCGGTGCAGGTCATGTCGACCTTGTCGCTGTTGACGTTGTTGCGCGCGTAATAGTCGCCGCTTATGTACGACGGCTTATACTCGATCTCGTCCTTTTCGCTTTGGTTACACGAGCGGAACAAATACACGCCGCCGCACACAAGCCCCGCGATCAGAGCGAGCGTCACTACCAAAGTGATAATCCTTTTTGCCATTTTTCCTATACCTCCGTTTTTAATGGTTTATTGTTTTGTTTGTTGGCGATTGATTGACTTAAACGTGCTTTTAACTAGGTCATAACGCACCTCACTTTCGCACGTTATCTGCGACGCCGTGACGAGCCGTTTATGATACATAAAAGAACTACAAGCCCCACGACGAGTAAACTGCCGACGATCAGAGTGGTTTTATTCTTTTTAAGCCAGGAAACCGGCTTGTCCGTGATAATATTGTCCCCGGGCTTTCCGTCCGTTTTATCTTCGGTGCCGGGGTTATTCTTTGCGGCGGCAAGACCGGCGGCATAACCCTCGTCATACCCGGTTTTCTTGCCTTCGGTAATCCCCGCGGTTTTGCCGGTATCGTAGCCCGCAAGACTGCCTTCAGAATATCCGTCGGAATATCCGCTTTCGTGACCGTCGTTATACGCTTCTTCCGCTTCCGTCGGTACGAACGCGCACGCGTAAGTATCCGGGTTGTAATTTACGCTCGTAAATTCAAGGTCGGGAAGCGTATCGCCGGTATTGCTGTCTGCTGCGGCGTATGCTACGGTAAGCGTAAAAGTCCAGTCTTTATTCGACGTCTTATTCGAAATAGAATAAGTTTTGCCGTTTGCAAAAAGATTGACCGTTTCACCGCGTGCCGGCACTGCGAAATAAAAACTCCACACGCCGTTCGAATCGCACGTCAGATCGATGGTATTCTTATTATCGTCATACCCCAGTCCTAGCCCGGAAGAAAGATCGCACCAGGATATCGTAGAAAAAGTGCCGCTTGCCGGGTTCGTAATCTTAAGCGACAATGCCGAGAACGTACCGGAAAGATACGGACTCCAGACTTTGCTGTTTAACGTTATATTGCCGAAGCTAATGCACATAGCGCGCTTCTCGCCGTCGCCGAACGTATGAAGAACGCAACTTGCGGATAAGTTATCCGGGCGGGTGAACTTCGTTTTCACGCCGTTCTCGATAAATATCTCCGAACCGGGTTTATTGCCGTCGGTGAAGCCGTTCGTATAACCGAGTTTTTTCCCGGACTCGAGTCCGTCCTCGAAACCGTCTTGCTTACCGGAACCGTAACCGGATTCATATCCTTCCTGTTTTCCGGAATTATATCCGTCTTGTTTACCGGAATTATATCCTTCCTGGCGTGCGGCTTCGAGTTCTTCGTCGGTATGCCCGGAACCAGAACCACCCGCGGCAAGCCCTGCCTGATAACCTCTGTCGTAGTCGGACAATTCGAACGCGGCGGTTTTATTAGTTATATTGAATTTTACGCGGGTAAACGTCACGAACGGACAGTCATGCTCGCCGTCGTAACCCCACGAAGGATCGGTAGTATAAGTTACAGAAAGCGTTAAATACCAATCTTCAGACGGATCGGGGTGATAAAATAAAGAATCTGCAGAAGAAGGTACGTTAGGTGACGGAAGATTAAAAGTGTCACTCAACGGCGCGAAATACATAATATATTGCGAAGTAGATTGATCGTGAACTAAATCAATATATTTAGAGTTGTCCTCAACGGAATCTCCAACGCCGAACCCCGGAGAGGCTGAAAATTCGTTCCATACGCCGGTATATGTACAATAGACGACTTTTCCGTCGGTACGCGGATATTCGTTTTCATCGCCCGCCCACTCAATTTCTAGTTTAAGCGTTGAAAAAGTCTTGTTTACGTATGGTGACCATATTTCATCATTGACGGAAAGATCGCCAAAACTGATAAACATAGCGTCCTTTTCGCTATCGGAAAAAGTATGTTTGGCATAGCCGGTAGTAACGTTATTCGGGCGTGCAAACATCGTTTCATTGCCGCTGTCGTTAAGCGTTTCCGCGCTTGCCGGGGATTTTATCCCGGGAACGAGCAATAGCGCAAGCATTACTGCACACGCTATAAGTGCGATTACTGCCGTTTTAACCTTGCTTTTTGTCATTGTCTTTACCTCCGTTCTGATCGCTTTGTTCGGGGATCGTCATCCCCAACGTGCGAACGTACCTCCTTATTATCTTGATTATTTGCCCCGACGTCTGCGCCTGAGCGAGTTGCAGACGTAACGTGTTCGCCTTCTCGTCATACGAAAATATCTCCTGTTGCCGGATCCGTAATTCCTCGGTATAATCGTCCAGTTCCGATAGTAACTTGATAATATCCCGAACGTCGGATTCTTGTATTAAAATCGTCATTGCCATAATTTTTCCTCAAATGCTTGACAAACATTGTTTGAATATTGTATAATGCGCTTGTGGAAGCGTTTAGGTAGTCCCGAAAGGTTGCACCAACCGTTGCAGATATGCGAATTAAGTTTCGATGTGCGCGCTTCCACTTTTTTATTACCGTTTTTTCGGATGTTTCGTCGGTTTCCTTTTGAGCTTCTTGTTTACTTGCCGGGAAACTTTTTCTTTATCCGAAGGACTTAGTTTCCAACCTCGTTTGACATCTCCGAACGAGGTCGTTTTATCTTTCCGGGCTTCCGGACGAAAATATGATTTTCGACTATCCGCCGGATTAGGGTTTTTATCCAGCGGAATATTTTTCATCCCGCTCGTAATTGCCGAATGCGTTATACCGACGAACCGAAACTCTTTCCCCACGCGTTGATATATGTACGCCGGGTGTCCGGACTTATTGTGATTGCGAAACTCATTACGCTGATACGTTTTATCTTTTCGGCTCAAACCTTACCCCCGAAAACGTTATTGAATGGTAGGCGGTTTTTGTTATCCCGGATACCGCTATCAAACCGGACCATAACCGACTTACTGTCGGGCGAACGAAAATGGACTTACTTAAGATTCAGATACGGCGACTTAACCACTACCTTATCGATACTGACAAGGACGGGCGGTTCGGTCAAGATATCCGACGGTTGAAGCGTACATTCGACGATATCGCCGAACTGGCACATACTCCACGCTTTATCGAGCGGCTCGTCCGTGAAGAACGACATACTCTTACCGCTCACTACCCCGGCAGTTTCGTCTTTGATGATCTGGTAGAATGAACTCATATTGAACTCGTTACCCTTCTTAGACATGCCGTGGAAGCCACTCACAAACATCAACTGCGCTTTTACTTGTTCCATAATTTTTCTCCTTTTGCCGTTTTTCGGCGATAAAATAATTTATTTGCTATCCGGTTTTTCCGGGTGAAGCCTTTTTTGTTCTTCGATATGTTCCTTTTTTAATCTTTCATAAAGTTCCGGATATGGTTTATAGTTCTCTAACAGCCGTTCGAATTGCTCCGGCCACTTCCTGTAAACGTACGCAAGCGTTCTAATCGTTTCGGGCTTGACGAACTTTCTGCAATCGTCACAAAAATAACTGTTATGCCCGAAATAACTTTTACCTTCGATTGTAGCCGGTTTTCCGCATATAGCGCAGATCATCCTCGTCGTCCTCCTCCGGCGGTAACTCCCGCAGTATTATATCGCGAATTATTTTCGCCGCGTCTTTAGCCGCACGTGCAATATAATGTTCGCAACCGAAGTTTACATGGTAATTCGAAACTGAGAAGCGGTTTACTGATATAAATTGCTTGTAGAACCGGTTGTGGCTGATTACGAATATAGCGGCGTTCTCGTCATCGTTCTCGATTACTTCCTCGAGATAATCGTAAATACCGTACTTCCGGAGTTTCGCAAGAACCTCGAGAATTGTAAGTTTCCACCCGGATCTGGAGCGATTTTTCTGCCGCTTAGGTTTCTTCTCTTCGCTCATACGTTCACACCTTCGTAGTTAAGGTTGCACCCCGACATTTTTTCGGCAACCGGCAGAACTTCATCAAAGATCTTCTTGTACCAATCTGCGATTTTGTAATAACCGCCTACTCGATAAAACCTGACCAGTGCAGCAAGCGCATCAACCAGCGCAAGGATCTTTTTTAGTTCGAGATATGTACCCGGACGTCTTTTTTCTTCCATTTTCGTTCTTACCTCCATTTTAGAACAACGGTTTACGCGGCTTTTTGGCTTTACCGGCGTTTTCCTTGCCCTTATTGTAGCTTTCGGAAATCTGGCTGTTCGGATTCGTCAAACCTTTGTTTATCCGACCGAGATCATACGCAAGGCTTTTCAGTTCCCTTGCCTTGTTATTGCGCTTACCGCCCTTCTTGTTTCCGTTTCTCTTTTTTGCCATTGTCTTTTACCTCCCTTTGGCAATTTACAAAATAGTCCATAATGGACTTTGATAAAAGTATAAAGTCTATTTTGGACTTTGTCAAGTAAAATAATCTATTTTGGACTATATTTCTATATAGAGGTAAAAATGTACGGAAAGATTATTAAAGAACAGCGAGAATTGAAACAACTTAAGCAAAAGGAACTCGCTATTATTTTAAAAACGACTCAAAGTAATATCGGCAAATATGAACGTGAGGAACTTGACTTAAATACCGATATGATTATTCGTATATGCCGTTTTTTCAATATATCCGCCGATTACCTACTAGGACTTGAGGACGATTTCGGGAACAAGACCTACACTTCCCCGATCTCCGACAATCGCCACCACAACGTAAACGTCTACAACGTCACCGGCAATCACAACAATATTAAATAGCAAGACTGATATAAAAATTTTCTTGACACCGTCCCATAATTATGGTATAATTAGCATACAATGTAACAGGAGGACGGCATTATGCAAATTTTACCGATTAAGGAACTTAAAAATACCGCAAAGATCTCGCAACTTTGCAATATGAACAATCAGCCGATTTTTATCACTAAAAACGGTTATAGCGACCTTGTCGTTATGAGCATGAAAGCATACGAGGAACAGCAAGGAGCGTTTATCGCTTTAAGCCGCTTACTTGACGATAACGACAAAATCGTTGACGGCAAAACTGCTATGGAGCAACTGAAACGTATCTATGAGTAATCTAACACTTAAAGAAACCGCGGTTAGGGACTTGTCAGAATTACTGCAATACATTTCAGTTGATTTATGCAACCCTACTGCCGCTAAAAAACTACATACCGAGATTATGGAAACTTTTGACCGTATTTGTATGTTTCCGAAAAGTGCACCACTCGTAAATTACGCAATACCGCGTCAACTAGGCATCCGAAAACAAGTTGTTAAAAACTTTTGCATATTTTACTCGTATGATAAAGATACCGACAATGTCGTGATATTGTACGTTCAATATGCAGCGAGAGATTTCGACAAACTCAAACTTGACTAAAAACAAAATATTAAAAATCGTCTATGAGAGTTTACTCGTAGACGATTTTTTTTGTATTTTATGATTTTCGACTTCTAGAACGGTACGATTGTATCCACGGCTTTCGAATTAGTATACACCCTATTCTTTTGCGAATAGTTAGTGATTACATAGGGTCACGTTGTAGCCCTACTATTCGTTGCCCGCTCAATGTCTGCGACGCTAATTCCGCACTCGTCCTATCTGCTCGCTGGGCTCGGGTCCACCCCGTGCCGGAACACTCGGCTAGGCTTTTTCGGCACCACGATTTCGCGGGGGTTGGCTTGGCGTTCGGTAGCGGCGTTTTATATTCAACGAAGGGAAAACGAAAGTTAGGCACGAGGTTTTTACCTCTACCCGGGTTACGCGCGTTTCGTAGCGTTTCGGCGGCGTTCTGCCGCTTCGCGCTTGCTTTTTACGTCGGCTTCCGCTAGTATTGCGACAAGGTCGTAGTACAAGCGGTACGCCTCTATCATTTTTTCGTCCTTTATGCAATACATAGACGAGTCCACCGCGGCGGCGTTCGCCGCCGCGCTGTCGCGTTTTCTCGTCGAAAACGTCGCTAACTTCCCTTTACTCCATATGCACGACATCGCGCGGGCGCTTACCGCTTTTATCATAACGCCGTCACCGTAAGCGCTGTTAAAACCGCCGCACGATTCAATGGTGCGGTGACGTTTAAGTCCGCGGCTTGCCATAAAACGGCGATAAAGCGGGTAATCGTGAGTTTTCGTTAGGTACTTCGTCAAATACCCTATCGGCTGTCGGTTCGTCAGTTTTTCGACCGTGAGGAAACAGTCCTCGCGCTTGAAATCGTCGGCGAACGTGTAAAGGCGGTTGCCTTTCTTCGTTCTACCCTTGTAGTGCAGTTTCGGTTTCCGCTCGAACGTCACTAGCGCGTGATAGTGTATGCTCACTTGGTCGGCGTGGAACTCGGGAACGGTGAGGTATTCTTCGAGTTATACGACGGAGAAACTCTCGTAAGCCGAGCCAGATGATACGAGCGTTGGATTGCGGACTTAAGTCTACCCTGCACGAAATTATCGGCAAACGTTGACGAAGCCGGTCGAACGATAACGGTAACTTGTCACGACGGTATTGCTCTCGGCATGGCGTTTGACAGGCGTTTTGTTGCGGAAGATAACTTTATCGACTTGCTTGAGGGTAAAACGAGAACGATTGCTTTTACGCCGCACGATAACTTCGACGGAGTTACGGTTTATTGCTATAACGCTTCAAAATTTAATAAATCATAATAGATTAATCACAAATAAAATAAGTAAAAAAAGCCTCGATGAAGCATTCGAGGCTTTTTAAATATTACGATTTTTTGGGTAAATTCGCAAGAACGTTATTTAGAACGATTTTTGCGTGCTCGTAAGTGAGCGAGCCTTGAAAGTATGCGATATACGGTTCTTTTATCGGGGCGTCGGCGCTCATTTCGATTGAGGCGCCTTGCACGAACGCGCCCGCCGCCATTATGACTTGATGCTGATATCCCGGCATATCCCACGGTTCCGGCAATACGTGGCTGTCTATGGGTGAATACGTCTGTATCGTTTGGCAGAACGATATCAGTTCTTCTTTCGTTTTGAATTTTATCGAGGTTATTATGTCGTTCTGTTTCTCGTCAAACGCCGGCAAAGTTTCATACCCGAGTTCGCCGAGTACGCGGCTAAAGAGTGCGGATGCTTTGAGTGCTTGTTCGACTACGTGCGGAGCCATAAACAAACCTTGATAGAAATACTGATAACCGTATGCGTACGATCCCACTTCCATTCCGATTCCCGGCGCGGTAAGTCTTCCGGCGATAAGGTCGATAAGTTTTTTTCTTCCCGCAACGTAACCGCCGGTCGGAGCAAGTCCGCCGCCTGGGTTTTTGATGAGTGAGCCTACGATTACGTCTGCGCCGACTTGCGTGGGTTCGATAACGTCGGTAAACTCGCCGTAGCAGTTGTCAACTACGACCGGAGCGCTCGTGTACCGTCGTACTACGTTTACCGCTTCGCGGATCTCGTCGACGGACAGTGCGCTTCGCCAACTGTAACCGCGAGAACGCTGGATAAATATCATTGCCGGTTTTTGTGATTTTACGGCGTCTGCAACTGCTTGTAAATCGATTTTTCCGTTTTGGTCAACTTCGGTTTTGCTAAATTTGATACCGAAGTCGTGCAACGAACCTATTCCTTCGCCCGCTACTACGTCCATAAGCGTGTCGTACGGGTTTCCGGTTGCCGAATACATAACGTCGCCGGGGCGCAAAAGTCCGAACAAAACGGTGCTGATTGCGTGAGTGCCGTTTGCTATAAGCGGAGAAACGATCGCGCTTTCGGTGCCGAAAACGTCGGCAAAAAGCCGACACAACGTATCTCTGCCTATATCGTCATAGCCGTATCCGGTAGTCGAAGCGAAGTGTCTGAGCGCTATTCGATTATTTCTGAACGCTTCCAAAACCTTGTTTTGATTTTCGAGCGCGTTGTTTTCTATGTGGGCAAAGACTTCTTTCAGGTCGTTTTCCGCGTTTATAATTCTTTTATCGATATTCATAATTACTCCGTTTGTTGATTAGTACGCTAAAAATTCCGTTACGGCTTTCGAAACTTCTGTGGTTGCGTTTAAGTAATCGATGAAGTTTTTGTTTGCGTTCATTCCGCGGAAAAACGTCATCTGACGTTTTGCGTAATTTCTCGACAACTTTTTGATTTCGTTTTTAACGGATTCTATTGAATCGAACTTGCTGTCAAAATATTCGCAAAGTTGCTTATATCCTATCGCTTGCATGCTTTGGCAATTCTTATAAGTTTCGAGCGACTTCACTTCGTTGATCAAACCGTCTTCAAACATTATATCGACTCTCGTTTCGATTGCGGCGTATAATTCCGTTCTTTCTCTCGTCATTATAAAGAACGCGTAGTCGTACGGGCAAATTGCGGTTGTTGCAGATTGACTTTTAGGCTTTCCCGTGACTTCGAAAATTTCTATTGCGCGAATAATTCTCTTCGTGTCGTTGACGCTGATTTTTGCGGCTGATTCGGGATCGATCTCGATTAAATGATCATATACGAATTGATTTCCGCTTTCAGACGCTATCTTTTTCCACTTATCACGCACTTTGTCTGAGCGATCTGCATCTGAAAAATTCATTCCGTTTATAAGAGCGTTGAGATAAAGTGCGGTGCCGCCTACTACGATCGGTAATTTGTTTTTATCGAGAATATCGTTGATTTCGCGGCTGGCGTCGATAAGGTATTGTCCGACCGAATAGCGTTCGTCGGGATCGAGAATATCTATCATTCGATGGGGAATACCGCGAGCCTCGGCTTCGGTGATTTTTCCTGTTCCGATGTTAAGACGGCGATAAATCTGCATCGAGTCTGCGCTCACTATTTCACCGTTGAATTTCTCGGCAAGATTCACTGCGAGCGCGGATTTGCCGACGGCTGTCGGTCCGCCTATAATGATAATCTTGGGTTTGTTCGTCATACTATGCGTTTGAACCATTTTTCGATTTCGCGGCGCGTCAGCGTGATTGCAATCGGTCTGCCGTGCGGACAGAAAAGTTCGGTCGTTTCTTTTGCTATCTGCGAAAGAAGTTCTTTGATTTCGCCGTCGGATAAATCATCCTCGCCTTTCGTTGCGGCTTTGCATGCCGATTGCATAAGTGTTTCTTTGAGTGCTGTCGGTAAAATCTTAGACTTGTCGTGTGGCAGTTCTTGCAAAAAATCGTACACGAACGATTGTGCGTTGAGACCTACGCAACAAAGCGGAATTGCGCGGATAAGAAAAGTGTCGGCTTTTTTGTCGGCGGTTACTTCAAATCCGGTCGAGTGTAAAAGGTCGAGATTTTCTTTTAAGAGTTCGCTTTCTTCCGGCGTCACGGTGAACTTATATGGAACGAGCATATTCTGCACGGCTACTCTGCCGCGTTCGTATTCGGCGACGAATCTGTCGTACAGAAGTTTTTCGTGCGCGGCGTGCTGATCGATAAGATAAACTGCGTCACCTCGTTCTATTACTATATAAGTGTTGAAAATTTTGCCATCGACTTTATAATTGTCGAGATCGGACACGACGAATTCGCATTGCGTAGCGGTCGGAGCGCTTGCGGTTGCTGCGGCTTCGAGTGATGACTCGGAGGTCTTGTCGTTTTCGAATATGCCCGAAAACGGGTTGAAAATATCGTCGAAAGTGTCGCTCTCTCGAAGTCTGTTGACGTCGTTACGATCGTTTTCGAAAAATGCAGGCTGTGACGGTAAATCTCCGAGAATATCGCTCGTGACGGTTCTAATTTTTTCGTCACGTTTGTCGGCAGTTGCGGGATTTTCGGATAAATCGATATGAATGTTGTTATGTTCGTTTTTCTTAATCGAATTATGATTATCGTCCGAGAATACTTTGCTTGCTACGATGTGTTGCTCGTTTTGCGCATGCGTCGGCTCCGGAGCGGGTTTCAACGAGAAAACGAATGGAGACAACAGCTCTGCTTTTGCAGACATTGTTTCGTCAAAACCTTCGTCCACGTCTTTCGGCGTAGATACTGCGGACAAAACCTGTTCCTTTATCGTGTCTGCGACGATTTTTTTGATAAGCCCGGGCAAAGCGAATTTTACTTCCATTTTATTCGGGTGAACGTTGACGTCGACGAGATCGTACGGAACGTCGAGATACAATACGAAAGTCGGATATTGGCGTTTCATAAGGTATTTTTGATAACAACCGAACACTGTATACGCAACGTCGTCGTTAATTACGTATCTACCGTTTACAATAAGCGTCTGAAAAGCCTTAGAATGTTTCGTAAAAGCAGGTTTATTGACGTATCCGTATAGTGCTATGTCTGACATAGTACTATGAACTTTAATCATATTTGACAAATAATCGGCTCCGTATACCGTTAAAATTGCGTTTTCTATCCCGTCACCGGACGAAATATATACGGTTTTGCCGTTTACTACGTATTTAAACGAAATCGTATTGTTGGCGAGAATGTATCTTGCCATAAGTCCGGTAATAGCGTTCTCTTCCACGCTTTCGCGAGATAAAAACTTTTTTCTTGCCGGAATTCTATCGAAAAGATTTTCTACCGTAACGGAAGTTCCGAACGGCGCACCCATATCGCCGTAGTCGATTTCGGTGCCGTTATCGATAACGTATCTGCACCCCATTTCACAATCTTTCGGTCGTGAGAGCATAGTTACTTTTGCGACCGAAGCGATACTAGGAAGCGCCTCGCCTCTGAAGCCGAGCGTAGAAATTCCGTCGAGATCCTCTACCGATTTGATCTTACTGGTCGCATGCGGAAGAAACGCGGTTTTTATCTGGTCTGCAGAAATGCCTTTCCCGTTGTCCGCTACGCAGATATATTCTATTCCGCCGCCTTTAATCGTAACGGTAATGCTGTCTGCGCCCGCGTCAATGCTGTTCTCGACGAGTTCTTTTACGACGGACGCGGGGCGTTCCACGACTTCCCCCGCGGCTATTCTGTTAAAAACGGATTTATCGAGTACTTTAATTTCTGTCATTATCGAGTTTCTCCTTGATGTCGCAAATAATGTCGAACGCTTTTCTCGGAGTGAGTTCGTCTACGTCGACGTCTTTCAATATGGATATGATTTCGTTGTTCGAGTTGTTGGAGAATATTGAAAGTTGATAGTTGTTATTTTCGTGCTCTTTCCGTGCGATATCGGACGATTCGAGTTTTTTAAGCAACTCTTTTGCTTTTTTAAGTACGGCTTCGGGAAGTCCCGCAAGACCCGCGACTTCTATACCGAAACTCTTGTTAGCGCTGCCCCGCATGAGTTTTCGCATAAAGATAATCGATCCGTGGAATTCGCGAACGGTCATTTTATAGTTTTTAAGGCCGGGATAAACGCCTTCAAGTTCGGTTAGTTCATGATAATGAGTGGAGAATAAAGTTTTCGCTTTAATGTTGGCGGATAAGTAATCGATAATCGCCCACGCGATACTCAGCCCGTCGAAAGTTGCCGTACCTCTGCCGATTTCATCGAGAAGCAATAAGCTTTTATCCGTAGCGTTATCGAGAATGTTGGCAACTTCAGACATTTCGACCATGAACGTACTGCGCCCTGTGGAAAGATCGTCGCTTGCGCCTACCCTCGTGAAAATTTTATCGACCGGGCAGATTTCGGCTTTCTTGGCGGGAACGAAGCAACCGATATGCGCAAGGATAACGATAATTGCGACTTGTCGCATGTAAATACTCTTGCCTGCCATGTTGGGACCGGTAATAAGCATCGTGCGGTTTTCGTCGCTGTCCAAAAGCGTGTCGTTGGGTACGAACTTCTCTGCACCCAAAAGTTTTTCAACTACGCAATGTCGACCTTCGGTTATGCGAATTTCCGTTACGTCGTTGCCTATTACGGGGCGAACGTAACCGACGTTTTCGGTGGAGACGGTTGCGTGCGATACCAAGCAATCGAGGTAGGCGACTTTTTTAGCGACACTCAAAATATCGTCTACGCGTTCGTTGATTTTCTTTATGATCGCTTCGAAAATCTGCACTTCGCGATTTTTAGCGTATTCTTCGGCGTTAAGTATTTTCGACTCGATGTCCTTCAGTTCTTCGGTGATGAAACGTTCGCCTGAAGCGATCGTTTGTCTGCGAACGTAGCGATACGGCACGAGCCCGAGTTGAGATTTGGGAACTTCTATGTAGTAACCGAAAACTCTGTTATATGAGATCTTGAGATTTTTGATGCCGGTTTCGTTTTTTTCGAATTCTTCGATCTTTTTCAGAGTGACTTTGGAGTTCGAGTGCAGGCTTCTGTATTCGTCGAGTTCCTTGTCGAATCCGTCCGCAATCACGCCTCCATCGCGTACGAGCGAAGCCGGAGTCGGGTCGATTGCGCTACAGAGCAGTGCAGCCAGTTCGTTGAAATCGCCGAAATTACCGATAAGATCGTTTATCATCGGATTTTCTCTGTGTTCGGCGCACGTTTTTGTCGTTTTTTCGAGCGCCACGAGCGAGTCGCCGAGACAACGACAGTCCTTAGGTGAAATATTTCCGTATGAAGCGCGGGAAACTATACGCTCGAGGTCGTAAATTCCGCCGAGATCGCCCTTTAAGGCGTTCAGAAAGCCCGCGTCGGAAATAAGATAACTCACCGCGTCGAGTCTTGAGTTGATCTCGTCCATGTTGCGCGACGGCTTTTCTATCCATTTGCGAAGCAGTCTTGCGCCCATTGCCGTCGACGTGCGGTTAAGGAATTTGTACAGAGAGCCGCGACCGTTCCCCTCGCCCATCGACGAAGTAAGTTCCAACGTCTTTCGCGCGTTTCCGTCGATTCCCATGAAATCTTCGACATTTTCCTGTTCGGATTTTGAAATATGTTTGAGCGTACGTTTTTGCGTGCGTTCGAGATATTCCAGCAGTGCGCCAGCCGCACAAATGCAAAGTCTTTTGCCTTCGAGCGATTTGCGATCTTTAAGGTCGTTTTTAACCACTTTATATGCGTTGTCGAAATCATAAGCCGTTTCGTCGAAAAGAGAGAACGGGCAAACGCCGCCGAATTTCACGAGCGAAAGATCGACGGATTTTTTTAGCATTTCGGCGTTGCAGATAATTTCACTGGGCGCGACCCGCGACAAAAGTTCGTTAAGGTGAAGTGCCGCCTGTGCGTCGAACTGCGCGTGATTGAATTCGCCCGTAGAAATATCTACCCAAGACGCGCCGACTCCGTTGCCTTCGGCGTATAACGACATAAGATAATTGTTTACGTTGTCGACAAGCATTTCGCTGTCAATTTTCGTGCCGGGGGTAATTTCTCGTACGATATTGCGTTCGACTATGCCCTTTTGTTCGCCGGGTTTCGTAGTTTGCTCGCAGATTGCGACTTTGTAACCTTTTTCGAGAAGTTTGGCTACGTATCCCTCTACCGCATGAAACGGCACGCCGCACATTGGGGCGCGCTCTTCCAGTCCGCAATCGCGCCCGGTGAGCGTAAGTTCCAGTTCGCGACTGGCAACGATCGCATCGTCGAAAAACATTTCGTAAAAATCGCCCAAGCGATAAAAGACCAACGTATCCTTATATCGGTCTTTAATCTGCATATATTGTTGCATCATCGGAGAAAGTGCCATTAATCAGTTAGTTCTCCTTTAAGTTGATTATTTTTGGTACCTGTGATTTTGACGTTCACGAACTGCCCTACTATATTTTCCGGCGAAGCGAACGAAATTGCCTTTTCGCACGAGGATTTGCCTTTCGCAATGCCGCCGTTCCAGTCGTCGCAAAGTACTTCGTAAGTCTTTCCGACGCAACGTTTCGCTTCTTCGTTACCTATTTCGAATTGTAAATCGATAAGTTCGCGTATGCGCCGCTTTTTCGTTTTGATGTCGACTTGCTCCATTTTATCGGCGGGAGTTCCCGATCTTCTGGAATAAATAAACGTAAACAAATTGTTATAACCGACGCGTTTGATAACGTCTACGGTTTCGAGAAAATCTTCTTCCGTTTCCGTCGGGAAACCTACCATAACGTCGCTTGAAAGCCCAGCGTCCGGAATGTACTTTCTTATCATATCGATTTTTTTCAAGTAGTCGGCTTTCGTGTACTTGCGATTCATAAGTTTCAGTATTCTGTCGCTGCCCGCTTGTATAGGAAGGTGAATAAAGTTCGCAAGCTTGTCCGACGCGGCAATCGTTTTTACTACGTCATCGCTGAGATCCTTCGGGTGCGAAGTCATAAATCTGATTTTGTACTTACCGTCCAGATTCGACAATTTATCCAAAAGATGCGCAAAATTGACGTTTTCGTCGCTAAAATCGTTACCGTAAGAGTTGACGTTTTGTCCGAGTAAGGTTATTTCTTTGTACCCTTCGTCAAGCAGTCGCTTAACGTCGTCGATAACGCGCGCTTCGTCGCGGCTTCGCTCTCTGCCCCTTACGTACGGAACGATACAGTACGAGCAGAAATTGTTGCAACCGTACATAATGTTCACCCAAGCGTTTACGCCGCTCGTGCGATAAACGGGTACTTCTTCCGGGATTTCGCCCTCGCTATCCCAGACTTCGCCTACATATTTTTTTGTTTGAAGTTCGTCCAGGTATTCGCCGAATTTATGCAGATTGTGCGTGCCGAAAATAATATTTACGAACGGGCATCTTTTCTTAAGCGAGGCTTTCGCGCCGGGCTTTT
>ERZ780148.321-NODE-321-length-41298-cov-10.150401_pt1 | contig 41298 bp, 49 predicted proteins | sample MGYA00510984_ERZ780148 | MGnify/ENA primary metagenome ERZ780148 (study PRJEB29588, sample SAMEA2160902) | human gut metagenome | biome: human gut; feature: human-associated habitat; material: faeces | place: Denmark | collected 2008/2010 ...
TTTCATTTGCTCTTTCTTTTGCTCTTTCATTTGCTCTTTCTTTTGCTCTTTCATTGGTTCTTCAAAGACCTAATGCGAACATCAGGCTAAAGTAAATCAATAGTCCAAAAATAATTATAATTGTATCGATAATTATTTTTTGAATTTTATTTTTTATATTCTTCATATTTTTTTATAAGTTTTTTTAATCGTTCAGTTTTAGCGTTCTCCATTAAATAATTCTGAACAAATAGTCTAATACTTAACAAATCGCTTTTATATAGATTTTGTGCTTCAATTGAGTATTTATAAATATGATAGCAAAAATCTAAAATGGATTTTATGCAAATAGCATCAACGGTTCCCTTGCCACGTCTAAATTCAACTGTTTTACTGTTTGTGAAATTTAGCTCAAGATATCTTGAGTCACAATAAGGTTGAAATATTTTTTCCAACCCTGATTCTGATGCCGCGCTTGGATGTATTCCGAATTCCATTAATCTTTGAATTTGAGGTTCTGCTAAGCAATAGCCTCCATTTGTTCTGCCGAAAAGCTCCGTCAAGAAAGCATATGGGAAACAATAAAATATCCTTTTTAGTAAAACACAAACTTTTGTATTAAATTTAATTTTGGACAAATGAATATGAAATCCTGTTGAGTTGTCTTTTTGTGAATAGCAAGAAAATCGAGGCATGAAATCTTTTGTTAATATGTCAATCCCGCCCCCCTCTCTAATAAGGTCATTGAAAGACATAGGTATTGTTGTTATTTCTGTTCCTCCATTCTCCTCACAAAGACTTCCGTCCCGTTGTAGGTAGAAGAAATTGGATTTATTCTCAAAAATATATTTATTGCGAGCATATACTTCTAACTCCAACCCGACAAGCGGATCTTTTAATGTGTCGTTGTCAGGACGGGGCCACCCATCAGGGAAATAGTGATAACTTCTTAGGCATGTTGATACAAAAACCTTTGGAATGTCTGGATGTGCAAAAACGTATTTTTCATGTGTGAGTGTGGGTATGACGTATTCTGTTAGATACTCAATGTTGTGCTCATTTAGTTTTTCCCATAAAATATTTTCAACAAAAAAATTTAGGATTCTTACATATTCCCGTGAATATGTTTTATATAAAATTAAGTCAGGCGTTAGAATTATTCTTTTTTTCAACCGTTTATTTAGTTTAACCATATCGGAATTTTTTATTAGGCTGACGTTATTTTTCCCGTAAATACAACCCCTAAATTCTCTTTCTCCGATATATTTCAAAAAAGCCGTTGTTTTTCTTCTGGCTTTCGAAAGGAATTTTGCATCGATATTTTTGTATGATACATCAAAATCTTCTTCTTTAAGAACTTCTTTGTAATTTTTTTTCACAAAAGCGAACAATATCTCCAAATGTTTTTTTTCTCTTGCGTTCATCATTTTAAAAAATAATACGGTTTTTGTTGTTTTTGTTGTTGATTTGTGAATAAACTTCCCACAATTCTTCCGCATGTTGCCTTGAATCATGCAGTTTTAAGAAAAGCTCTTGTGATAAATTCACGAGTATTCCTTTTTTGTTAAGCTTTATTGCACAATGTTTATAATACTTTAGTGCTAATTCTTTATTTGATGTAAAGCAACGTGTGTGCGGATATTCAGACCTTAAACTAGTTCTTCCGTATTCCGGGAAATGCCCTAAAACTTGCTTTGTTTTGTAGTCGTACCAGTTTACAGGCTTCACACCCACAAACAGGAATCCAACATTAGATCCGCCGCCAGTTTTACGCATAATAGGTAGATAGCCGATTGTGTTCCCTGTTATTGTGTTAGGTGTTATATATTTTTTTATTATTTCGCCTGTTTTAGTATTTTCTAGAACTAGAAAATATTTAATACTGATTGATTTTTTTAAAAATTCAATCATCTTTTCGTTGTTTTCACATTCTAACAATGTAGATACTAGAGGTGTTCTGTTTCTACAAGTCAAGTATAGTTTGATTATATACGGTGTATTCATTTTTTTGTTTTTCTTTTTCTTCTCCTGTTTCTAGGAAAATTTTTAAGTCAAGTTCCATGTTGTTTTTTAACAAACTAAATTTTATTTTGTTATCAACACAATCAAGACTTAATGCGAAAGCGTCATCTTTAAAATAAACTTCTTTCTTTAATTCTGGGAAGGTGTAAATTTCGAGTTCGTTTTTTATTAGTTTTGCTAATGATCCGTAAATTAACAACCCTTTAAATTTCAATCCTTCAAACTCATCACGAAAAGTAAATCGATTCCCATTCCTAACAAAAATTAAAGAATCTTGTTTTTTGCATTGAAGCCGCATTGCGGCTTCAATGAATCCAAAAGAATAGCCCTTTTTACAAACGCAGTATAAATAGTTTTTACCTTTTATTACTTTCGCAAGTTTACTTATAAAAAGATCGATTTCTTTTTTCATTTAGTTCTAACGTTTTAAAGTTAAACCTATATTCTCGATTTTCCTTTAGCGGGCATTTCCGGAAATCGCTAATCAAATCGCCTTCCGGGCGGCTTTCTATTCTGAAAATCAATCTCCTAGGGTGTTTGTTTGCGATAAAAACTTCTATGATTGAGCCTATTCTCCAATCATCTTTTATCGCCGAAAAAAAACACCGAAGACCGTGATTGAAATTTAGATAGGAGGTAGGGAAGATCCGCCTTTCTTCTTGTGGGTTTTCAAATTCAAATTGATACACTTTCATTTTCTAACGGGAAGAATAATTGATAAGCACTTCTTGCGGCAAAATAACTTTAGATTGAAATGATATTCCAATAATCGGCAATATTGTTTTTTCCTCTTTATCAACTCTAAAAAGTTTTTTGTTCATGAGACAAATATATGAAAACTCTTCAAATCCCGCATCGATCAACACGCTTTTAAGCATTTCTCTTTCAAAAAAGCCACACATTTTATATTTAAGCTCATAAATAATTTCATCTTCTATTGTTTCTCCTAGTTTTCTTTTTATATTTATTGTTGTTTTTTGTCTCAAAAAACAACTTAAACATCCATATACATCTTTAATTCTTTTCATTTTATGAATATTTCTTTTGCAGTATTTTTATAAAATTTTGATTTTCTTATTTGTTCGGCATATTTGTTTCTCATTGAAAAAAGATCAACTACCGGAAGTTTATTTATTTTTAATTCTTCAATATTGGAAATTTCATTAAATATGAATATATTAAAAATTTCTTTTTTGATTACCTCTTTTTCAGAATTTTTAAAAAATCCCACAAAAAAAACTTTTTTGTTTTTCAGGGAAACAATGAGAACAAACTTATCCATTCCGGCTCGATCATAACATTCTAATAAATATTCTGTTTTCATGACATTGTATAATTAATAAATTTGAATAACTTTTCAGGGGTTAAATAATCCATAGGCAATCTATTTAGAGATTCTTTACCTTTTTTCATGCATAAAATATCCATTTCGCCTTGTAATTTTCTAATTTCTATCTTTACTCTTTCTTTGCTTATTTTATCTTTACTAAACCCCTCACAAGGAGCTAATCCGTAACCCATTAAATAAAAAGATCCAGAGTTCCTCAAAAAGTAATATTTCAAATAATAAGGCCATAGGTTATTTTTTTTGTTGGCAAAAAAAGCACCCTTGCTCTTTGAAAAAAATACGTTTGGAAATATGTAAAAATATTCCGATTCCTCATTCATGAAAATATAAGGTGCCTTCATTTTTTTACCTCCGAAGTTCTCATCTTGTTGACAAGCGAAGTCATCTTTTCCATTCCTGCAATTACTGAAATTTGCCTTCCAGTAGCCACAATCGCCCCTCTATTTCCTCCGTCCTCATAGAGCACGCTAAACGACATTACTTGCCTTTTAGACACAATCGTTGATAGATAATTCACATACTCTTCAACAACTTCTTCTTCCGTGTTTAGTTTTTTCAAACATCCTAACACAACAACACGATATTTCGCTTCCATGTTTTTTATCCCTTCATAGCTCCTATTCATCAAAAACTGCGAAACAATAGAAATAACAAGTTGCTCTTTCATATATTTTTGCCATTTCTTCCCCACATCCTGTTTGTGCGTAATCGCTCAAACCCCCTAGCATGCGTTTCCGCACGTTTTTTAGTGTGGGATTCTTAAAATATTCTCCGTCATTAAGGTCTTCCACAAATTCAAGGGCATACTTTTTTATCTCACGATTTGAGGTGCTTCTTGAACACTCATAAATCAACGCTTTCCTTGTTTCCTCTTTGTTGTATCTCATTGTTTTTTGTTTTGTTAAATAATAAGTTTTCCTTTAATGCTAAAAGCCATTGTATAGTTTCCTCTTTCCGTTTCCTCCAATTCTAGCCCCGCTCCTGCAAAAACTTCCCTTATTACCTCTTTCACCTTCGCTTTCTTCTCTTCCGGTTCACTATACGATTTTCCGAAAAAATATAACTCCAACATGTTCACATATTCCGTAATTGCGCCGTCTTCCAAAAGCTCCATATAGGCTTCTTCAAACCCTCCCACTCTTTCGTTTATCTCTCTTATTGCCTTTCGCTTCAACGGAAATACGTCTAAAAACGGATATCTTTCTTTCTCTACCTCTTGTGTTCCTTTCATGTCTTCATCATATCTTTTTTCTCTCATTTGTCAATAGCTTTTTATTATTTTTTTTCTCTCATCAACTTCTTTTTTTCTCCTATTCCTCCTCTCTTCCTTCATTCCATTTTGTCAACCTTTTTCTTCACTTCCTCTTGTCATTACTTTCCGGGGGGGGACTTTAGGGGGGGGTTACGCTCCGACTTCCTTCGTGTTTCTTCTCCCTCTTTCTCCTTGCGGTTGTTTGTAGGTGTAGCGGCTAATCACGTCGAACGGGACTAACCAGCTTGCCCTCCCTCCTCCTAAATCCTCCTCCCTCCTGGCGGCCAAATGAGTTCATCATTGGATTTTTCGAAAAAAAGGCCATTTCCCGGCATTTTGACGTAAGGCGTTGATAAAGTGTGCGCTTAGGCAAGGCGAAAAATCTATATGCGAAATGTTGACAAATTTTCAATTTTGTGCATACCCGGTTGCCGCATTGTCAAGCTTGCCTCCAAAAAAGCGGGCAAGGGCGGCAACCCTCAAGTACCAAGTTGCGGTTACTGATCCGCTTGACGGGGCGATTTTTGCACCGTTATCGGTAAAACGCAACAGTTTTTTTTGGTGGAGCGCGCGCTTCCTATGCACAATCTTCATAACTCATTGATACTCTATTATACTTCGCATAACACACATAATGCAAAGTCGGAGGCCATAGAGGTCAACCTTGAATAACGCACTACAAGCCACCTAGCACGCGCCGCTTTTCCCGGATGATATGTGTATCGGCTCACCTCTCAAAAGGCCCGTACAAGCCAACCTCGCAAGCCGTTTTTCGATGCAACCGTAATAATTAGAATAATTATTGCAGTTTTGCCTAGTTTCTCGCATGTTTCGCCGCACGCACGCAGGTAAGCACAAGGCAAAGACGGCGGCCATGAGAGGGCGCAACTACCCCTAGGTGCTTGGTGTGCTGCCATGCCTTACAGGGGGCGCCGGGGAAAAAGTCGCGGGTGTTTTGCGCTGGACAAAGAAGGTATCACGCTGTGTAATAGGAAAAATAAGAAAAAGAGATAGGAAAAAAGTAAAACGGCCTATAGTGAGAAAAGGCAGTTTGTTAGAGAAAAGAAAAAAGGAGTAAAAAAAAGGTAAAAGGAATAAATAGTATGAATAAGATTGTAGAGAAGAAGAGGGAAGAGGAAGAAAGAAAGAATAAATAAGAAAGAAAGAAGGAGAAGGGAGAAGAAGAGAGGTATGACGGGAAAAGAGCAGATGGAAGAGTTGTGTAAGGAGTTGAGAGAGGAGCTTAGGAGTGGAGTGATAAGGGGGTTGGGAGAGGGGTTGGCGAGGCGAGGGATGAGTCAGGCGATATTCAAGCGGATGGGAGGGCCGGAGGTATGGGCGAGGGTGAGCAAAGGAGGAGTGAGGAGGGAAGGAGGAGAGGGGAAAAAGGAGGAAGAGGGAGAGTTGAAGAAGGGAGAGCTGTGTGAGTTTTTAAGCAGGGTGATAAGAGGGCGTGAGCTAGGGATGAGTGGGAAGGAGAAGATGAGTGCGGTTGGGTTGTACATGAGGTTGAAGGGGTGGGACAAGGTGAAGGAGAAGGAGGAAGAGATGGTAGGGGAAGAGTTGGTAGAGCTGTTAGGAGGGAGTAAGGGAGACGGAGAGAAGAATGATACGGAGGAGAGTTGACAAGAGGTATAAGGATGAAATAAAGTAAAGGCGGAATGAGAAAGAACAGCGAAGGCGAGATAAGAGTGAGGTGTGCGGAGGCGGAGCGAGGCTTTCTAGCAGGAGTGAAGGAGATGGTGAAGATGAGGGCGGAGATGGGAGTGATGCCGTGGGGGAAGCATGTATTTTATCCAAGGATGTTGCACAAGGCGAGGCCGCAGAAGGTGAGTGATTTTTTAGTAGATGATGAGAGGTGGTATGTGAGTGTGAGGGAGCTGGATATAGAGAAATGGGGGGAGAAGCATCATTTGTACCGGAATGCTAGCGGGAAGTATTATTTGGGTTTATTGTTTAAGAGTACAAAGGCGAGGAGTGTGAGGAGGAAGATAAGCCTTGGGACGAAAGACGAGGAGGAAGCGAAAGAGCGGAGGGAGTTGTTTTATGAGGAGTGGGAAGGGAAGCATCTGACATGGGCGCAATGTGAGGGAGCGAAGTGGAACATGAAGGTGTCTGGGTGTGCGGTGATAGGGAGCAAGAGTGCGTTGGAGAGGAAGGCGAGGGAGATGCAGGAGAAGGCGAACCGGGAACAGGCGAAGGCAATATGCAAGGAGTTGGCATTAAAGCGAAAGGCGCAGGTAAAACTGGAAGGATTTAAAAAGAAGACGGAAGAGATAAAGAGGAGGAGGGTGTTGATGGTAGGAGGTGTAGAGAAAATAGGAGACGCCGTAGTAAGGAGGACGAAGAGAAAAGGAGTGGAAAGGTGAAAGCTATGAAAGAAAAAGAAGTAGGAATAATGGTAAAAGAGAAGAAGGAAGGAGGGTTGGAACTGCATTTGTTTCCGAGCAAGGAGGCAATGGCAAGGTGGCGAGGGGAGGACAGCGAGCATGACGTGGAGGGGCGATATCAGGAGTGGGTGTTGCCAGTAGAGGTATTGGAAGACCTTTGGGCGGCGGCGCAAGAGGAAGAGTAAAGTTTTTTTAAACGTCCGGTGCAAGTGGCATCCTCAAATAACAAACAAACAATAGAAGTTGGGTGGAGGCGAGGAGGCGTGGTGCGCGAACCGCTACGTCCCGGACGGCCTATGCCCAGCAAAGGGAAAGTATGAAAATAATCGTAGATATAGGGCATGCCCGGAAGACGGGAGCGGAAGGGAATGGCTTGGAAGAGCATGAGGTATCATGCGTAGTAGCGGGCTATCTGGTGGAAGAGTTGGGAAAACTTGGACATGAGGTATTGGTGTTGGACTTTCCGAGGATGAGCAATGCGGCAGACTTGAACGAAACGATAAAGGAGGCGAATGCGTCTGGGTACGAGGCAGGAGTATCGTTGCATTGCGACAGCGCCAGTAAAATGGTAGGAGGCAAGGAAGTATTGAACCCGGAGCCTCATGGGGCGCATGTATGCTTTTATCCGAGTAGCGTAAAAGGGGCACGGCTGGCGAGTGCGATAGCTAGTGAGCTGTGTGTATTGTTGCCGGGGAGGGCAAACAAAGTGCAGGGGCGAGCGAACCTTGCGATATTGAGGAAAACGAAGATGCCGTTTGTATTGTGTGAGTGTGGATTTATAAGCAACCCGGAGGACGCAGAGGTAATGAGGAGGCGGCCAAAGGAAATAGCGGAAGCAATAGCGAAAGGAGTGGACGCCTATGCAAGAGGAAAGTGAGGAGGCAATGGACAAAGAGGCAGTAGGAGAGTTTGTTGACAGCATCGTAATGGCCCCCGAAAGGGGAGGTGTTGACGAGAAGGCAGAGGGATTTGTGTGGGTATTGAGGAGCAAGAACAAGTTTTTGGTAAGGGAGGGGAAGAAGGACAGGAGTGGGCAAAGGTGGAAGCGGAAGCCTGAATACGCTTACATGTACTACCGAGGGATGATGGCAGGAGGGGTGCAGAAGGAAGCATCGTGCCTGTTATCGGAGGCGAAGGTGTTTGACCTGCCGTTGCCTAGGAGGAAGTATAACACGGAGGTTTGGGATGTTGTGAGGTGCAGGCTTATTGAGGAGGCAGTAGAGGAACCGATATATAGCGAAGCGGAAGCGTTGATAAAGTTTAACCGTTAGTTATGGAAGTAAGCGAGATAGCCAAGTTGTTGAAAGACCCGATGTGGAGGATATCGCATTTGTATGAGATAAAACTCACGGACGGGAACATCATACCATACAAGCCGAGGAAGTTTCAGGAGGAGTTGCATCGTGCGTGTTACTGTGAGGGGAAGCGTCGTTTTTTGATACCAAAGAGTAGGCGTCAGGGGTGTTCTACGGCGATAGGAGTGATGATGGCAGACATGGCGGCTTTTGAGGAGGGGTGGAAACTGGCGTTGGTGGACAGGACGCTGGGAGACGCAAAGGAAAAGCTGACGGACATTGTGAAGGTAGCCTTGGACAGTTTGAAGCGGAAATTACCGGGGTTGTTTGAGATAAGCTATTTCCAGTCCCGCATCATAGTGAAGATGACAGGGAGGAGGGCCAGCGAGATAGTTGGCGGTAAATATTTCCGAGGTAGTGGACTTGGTTTTGCCCACATATCAGAGCTTGGTACCATAGCGACGAGCGAACCGAAGCGAGCGGCAGAAATAGTAAACGGCACCTTCCCTGCGGCCAAGGACGGCTTTATATTCGTGGAGACGACGGTACGAGGCGGGAAGCGAGGGGTATTCTACGAAAACGTGATGAATGCGTTGAGCGTGCCGGAGGAGGAGCGTGGGGATAAAGATTTCCATGTGGTATTTTTGCCGTGGTGGAGTGACGAGAACAACAAATCGAAAGGGGGAGAGGCGATAAATGCGGCCACAGAGAGTTATTTTGAGACGCTTAGGAGCAAGAGCGGGATTGTTGTAACCGAGGAGCAAAAGCGTTGGTGGCAACAGGCCAAGAGGCAACACGGGGTGTCGATGAATGAGGAATACCCTTCGACCTTGGAAGAGGCTTTTGAGGTTCCGATGGAGGGTGCCATATTGGAGGCGGTGTTGGACAAGGCAGTACAGGAGGGCGCTTTTCGGAAGTTGGCCTATGACGCGACAAAGCCATGCTATTGCACATGGGACTTGGGAGCGCCGCTGAACACGATTAACCTTGTATTCCAGCTGGACGGCCCCTTCATCAACGTATTGGAGTTGGACAGCGGGTTGCATGCAAGCGAACGTGTGGCAGAGCGTGTAACAAGGCTCAAAAGCAAATATCCTACATTACAGGCAAACTTCCTTCCGCATGACGGAGGGTACATGACGGACACGGGGATGACACAGGCGCAGATGTGGCAGGAGGCAGGGTTGCCGGGCATACAGTTGTTACCGAAATCGAAAGACAAATGGATAGGCATCAATTACCTTTTGGGTATGTTTGACCTGTTTCGGTTTGACGTGGAGGGGACAGGCAGGGCGTATAGCTACTGGTTAAGCTACAGGTGCAAGCCGGAGGTAAGCGAGGGAGGCATATTCAAGAATGAGATTGTGCATGACAATGCGTCCCATTGGGCAGACCCGTTGAGGTATGTAGCGGAGGCGAAAATGAACAATTTGCTTGTGCAAGGTCCAACAACCCAAGACTATAAGGCAGGAATAACATGTACATTTGGGAAATATCATCGTGAGCGAAACATTGGACATAACTGGCGAGGACGGTTTGAGCGTGCTTTCCGAATCTGACAGGGTGTTAAGGAGGGACGCAGGGGTGGGATTGAGTGAGGCATGGAAGCTTCACGAGGGAGGCGTGCGCCTCTATACCGGAGGCGGGCTTGTGTTGGGACACTACTACCGCATCGACCCGGAGGAGGTTCGTGTGTGGGGCATGGAGTCAGAGTTTCTTCGGACAAGGCATATTTCCGATAGCGCTGTGGACTATGAGGAGGCCAATGGCTTTTTCTTTTTTTTGGGTATTGGAGACTATGTTGGCTTTTTAAAGCACTTAAAGGCAAGCACACACCTTCAATTTGGTAGTGGACATAGGAGAGGAAAGTTGTATGTTTACTCACGTAAGGAGTTGGACTTATACATAAAACTTAAACTAAGGAGTAAAAAATGTCAGGAGTAGGAAGTGCAGTAGGAGCAGTAGTAGGAACAATCATTGCGCCCGGCGTGGGGACTACAATCGGTGCGGCCTTGGGTGGTGCGGCTGATAGTGTTGCCAGCAAGGGTAAAGGCGAGTCAACCAAGGCACCGGAGGCCCCCAAACCTGTAGAGACGTATGAGACGCAACAGGAGGCGGTAAGGAGCCAGTCGGAGGCAAACAGGCGCAGGAGTTCTTTCTCAAATACGTTTGTTGCATCCAGAGGGATGGGAACAGGCGGCATTGGTAAAAGCTTTTTAGGCCAGTAATATGTTGTACAACAACCAAAGTCCAAAGCAGAAGAGGGAGCAACTCTATTCGTACAGACAGAGATATGTGTCTAACTGGCAACGAGTTGCGGAGTTTGTAGAGCCAGACAGGCGGTTTAACCTGAATGGAGCTGTACAGGAATCCACACCTAATAATGAGGGATATATTGACACGACTCTTGAGCGTGCGTTGAGGCTGAACGCAACAGGCCAGCATGAGCTTGTGATGCCCAAGGCTAGTGAGTGGTTCACCTTTACGCCCTTGGCGAAAGCGGCAGACAGGGAGCTGGTGACAAGCACTGTTGACGACGAATATGCCGAGACGGCTAGGGTTGTGTCCATGTTCATGAGGAACAGCAACCTGCACACGGCAAGCGAGCTTTTCTTCTGGGACAGGGCGGCTTATGGCATTGGCGCTTTTTGGGCAGAGTGGGACACAAGGAAGCGAGGTTTTAGCTTTTATTCAATTCCCGTTGGGACATTCATGGTGGACAAAGATAAATTTGGCCGGATGAATATGTTCTGTTGGGACGACTGGATGCGAAACCAAGACATTGTAGCCACGTTCCCGGAAAAGAATTTGCCTCAAACGGTGAAGGATAAATACATGGCCAACTCTAACAGCCCGGACAACTACCTTGTGTTCCATTTGTTGGAGCGAGTGGAGCGCACCGGGGACGAAGGGCTTATTGCCCGTGCAGACGGCAAGGAGTGGGTGCTTCGTTCCGTGTACGATGCAACAGGCGACGTATTGCTTGAGCAATTCTTCAAGAACTGTCCTGTCATTTGTTGCAACTGTTTTGACTTGCCCAACAGCCCGTATGGGTATGGGTTTGGGAAGGTTTCCTTGGCAGACCAGATTGAGCTGGTGAATTGCCTGAAAGCGTTGGCAGAGGCGGCCCAGCAGAAGATTTTCCCGCCGATGCTTGTACCCGAAGGCTTCCAAGGGAACATTGGCTATGGTGCTGGGGAGGTAACAACCTTTAACCCGCTGAACATTCAGGCAAGGCCGTCGCCCCTGTTCCAACAGGCATCACAAACCTCTGACTGTCAATGGCAAATTGAGAGGTTCGAGCGTGTCATCAATGAGGCATGTGACGTTAATTTGTTTATGCCGCTGTTGCAGGTGAAGGACCCGCAATACATGAAGGCCACAGTAGCGCAGATGATTGAGTCTTATTCGGCACGCATCAGCTCTACGGCTTATACGAGGTTGATTGAGCAATTCCTGCAACCCTTGGTGGACTTTTGCTACAACACGCTGGTGCAACATGGTTATGTCCGTCCTTTGAGGGATTACCATATCCAGTTCTGCACGCCGTTCCAGATTCTTTTGGACAGGCATCAGCCGACCTTGTTTACGGAGTTCCTACAAACGGTAGTCATTCCTCTTTCACAAATCGACCCGACCGTTCTGGACTCTGTGGATGCTGACTATATTTTCCGAAGGAGCATGCTTGATATTGGCCTGTCGCCCAAGTATTCTAGGCCGGAGGCGAAGGTGCAACAGATGAGGAGAGAACGCCAATCGGCTCAAGACGAGGCAAACCAGATGGCTAATGCCAAGACATTCTCGGAAGTGCAGAAGAATCTTGGAGCGGCCAGTAAAGACATGAATCTGATTTAATCATGAAAGCAGACAAAAACACGGACGAAGTAGAAATCACCAGCCTTCTTGGGGACACGGCAAGGATTCCCAAGGAGGTGTATGACAAAGCCAAGGAAGTATTGGATTCCGACCCGGACAAATACATCCTGTTCGTCCTCAAGGCGATTGCCAGAGGAAGCAAGTACAAGCTTCCAGACGCATTGAAGGCAGGATTCAACGAGAACAAACTCTTCTATATTGAAGGAATAAACGCACTAATTGAAGTAATCGAAGCATTATATGAGCGAAACTGAAACCACCCAGCCCGCCACGCAACAGGCGCAACCTCCGGCTACACAGGAAACTAAGATGCCGGGAACCATGTCATTGAGCGACCCTTCCTTAACCCAAAAACCTGCCGAGACATTTACTATTGACAGCATTGTAAACAAAGACGGCACGTTTAAGGAAGGGTGGTCCTCTTCTTTTGAGGGAGGCGAGAGCTTGTCCAATAAGTATAACAATATCAATGACTTAATCAAAGGCTTTGTTAATGCCAACAAGCTTATTGGTAAAAAGTCGGAACAGGTTACACGCCCCGGAGCCGATGCTACTGACGAGCAGAAGAAGGCATGGCGTGAGCATTTGGGTGTTCCTGAAAAAGCGGAAGACTACCAAGTCCCTGACGAATACAAAGAGACGGTGGACGCAGAGTCGTTTAAAGAGTTTGCCCAGTTTGCCCATGAGCACAACATCCCTGCCGACACGATGCAGGAGTTGCTTCGTTTTCAGGAACGGTATGCGGCCAAGCTGAATGAGGCTAATGCCAAGCGAATCGAAGAACAGGCAAAAGAGGCTAAGAAACACTTCCAATCGGAGTGGGGAGGCTTGTATGAGCGCAACTTCAACTTGCTCAAGGACGGGCTTGTGAGGGCAGGGATTGACATTGAGTCCCCTGATATGGCGGGTGCTCTGAACAATCCCTTCATCCTTTCTGCGTTGTTTGACAAGGTTTCCAGTATGCAGGACGGAACGATGCCCGTCCCCGGCTTCATGAAGGCTTCTGCGGCTGACGCTAAGGAGCAAATCATGGGGTTGATTAACAAGTATGGCTCGGTAAACCAAATGCCTCATGACGCACGAGAGCTGTACCACAGGCTCCTTGCGAACAAAAATATCAAATGGTGAAGCAAATTATGCTTGCATGCGCCATGCCGTAAGGGTTTAATAGTCCCTGTGATGGTGTGAGTTTTTTTTCTCCGTATTTTGTCTCACACCAAAAACAAAATGCTAATGCCCGTTGGAGGTTTCTTATGTTGTGTTCTTTCCTCCAACGGGCATTTTTTTATTGCAATCTCTCGTCGTGTGTTGCATACTGCGCTTGCTGTTGTGAAACAGCAGTGTGATTGCATGATTCAATAAGAGCGAAAAGGCGATAACATAGGGATAAATGAGGAGGGGGTACGTTTGTGCATAGCGTACCCCCTCTGTTTTTGTTTGCTTTTTCATAAAGTTTGTGCATTTGTTTTCTTAAAGGCAACCCGTTTGGACACTTGCTTTAACACTCATAGTATAAGAGGACAGCCGTCTTCCTCATTAAACAGCCCTACTTTAAGGACACCTGTCGAACCCATTTTGACGGTAAGAATTAAAAGTATATTAAATTATGGCAAATTACGGAAACTTCCAGACGCTTGCTGTAAACGAGTACACGCCCATGATTTATGCGGCTGTTCAGCAGATGCGCTCTAGAACGGAGCGTTTCATGAGGGTTTACGGCATGAATTCCCGGCAGCGCAGGTTCCAAATCATTGACCCTGTAAGCTCCACTCAAATCACCGACCTGTATGGTGCGACCAACCCGCAACAGGCCGAGTTCAGACAGCGGTGGCTCAAGACCAAAATCTTCAAGTCCACTCATGAGATTTCCCGCACGGAAATGCAACAGGCAGGGACCATTGACTCTCCGCTTCCCCGCATTGTGGACGCAGAGCGCATGGAAATGCAGCGTCGCCGTGACTTGGTGGCGGTTGAGGGCCTTATTGGTACTGCGTGGACTGGCGAGAATGGCGACATCCCCGTTGCCTTCAACGAAGCGGCCAACACGATTCCTGTTGGCTACGTGCAGAGCGGAACCTATACGGCATCCGGCCTGACCTTTGACAAGATTGTACGGGCCAAGACTATCTTTGGCATGCGTAACGTGTTGGGGCAGGACGTGGAACGTCAGGATTTGGGTGGCCCTGAAATGGTAATCCTTTGTACCCATGAAGAGCTTGCGTCTCTCTACGGCATCAAGGAATTCACGAACATCCTTTACTCCGACCAGCGTCCGATTGCCAGCGGCTATATTGACAACGTGCTTGGCGTGCGTTTCATTGCGCTGACTGCGGACATGCTTCCGTTCGGTTCACGTCCGCTTGGTACTGCGGCCGACCCGACCGCTGGTTCATCTACGGCGAATGTGCGAACCCTCATTGCCTTCACGATGAATTCTGTTGCTTTTGGCGTGCTGGAAGAGCTGTTCGTTCGGATTGAGGAACTTCCGACCAACCAGTATGTATGGCAGACGTACTCTGAAATCGCAATGGGTGCGACCCGAATCGAAGACAAGGGCGTGCTCAAGATTGATGTTTCTGGTTCAAGCGGTAATTTCTAATCAAACAAAGGAAGGAGTATAATATATGGCTATTGTAAATTCTTTGGCTAAAACCCAAGTGGAAGCTGGTATGCCGCCCTATTTGAGCGCACAGCTACAGCGTGGGCAGGTGCTGAAAAAGACTATCGTTTACAAGGCTGGGACTGCGGCAACCGCCGCTTCCTCCACCATTATGGACATCCCTCTTCCTCCGGGAGTAGTGATTGATGTCTCCTCGATTGCGTGTACGCATGACGGGATTGGTGCAGGAAATCTCACCTTGGGCCTAGAAGTCCACGATAAGCGTGGGGACAAGGTTAATGATGATGGACCTTCTCTTCCAGCACTTACCGTAACCGCAACCGCAGGTGAAATCGTTCGGTTTGCTTCAACCACCAATTTTGGAAGCAAGATTCTCTGGGACCCTGCCCAGTTCTTGGTGGATAATGATGTACTTATCAACGGAACTGCGGCAACATATGCTCTTCTCAAGGAGAAATATGATTTCGTTCTGACTATTACCAACTCTGCGGCGATTGCGGCCAACAAGCAGTTTGTAATCGTTATGGACTTAGTTATCCCCTAATCTGAAAAAACAATGACTGACCTAGATATTGCTAATTATGCCTTGGGGTTGTTAGGCCAATACAAAATCCAAAGCTACCCGGAAACGGGGAAAAAGTCAGTAGAAGGTCAGGCATTAGAGGCATATCTTCCATTCGCTATTCAAGATGTCATGATTGATGGCGAATGGAACTTCGCCCGGAAAAGGGTAATCATTGAGCCGTCACCCACAGAGGTGGCGGCCTTTGGTTATCACAATGCTTTCCCGAAGCCTGACGACTTGGTGACAATCATATCCGTGAATGGAGAGCCTTGGAATATTCAGGCGCAGTTTGTGCAGATAGAGGGAGAGTTTATCTTGGCAAACGTTGACCAGTTGAGGCTGGTTTACATTGCCGCCCCCACAGACGGGACAACGCTTCAAGGCATACCTGACCAGCTAAAACCGCTCATAGGAATCAGGTGGGCCTATCTTACGTGTGTACGCATCACGAACAACATTGAACTCTACAACATGATAGCGGACATGTACCAGAGGGAGTTGCACAGGATGCGGGACAACGACTTCATCAACAACACGGGAGGCAGGTTTAACTACCGCAACAAGCTTATGAGCCAGTCCACTTGGGGCCGCTATCCGTTTGGGACGACAGCACCCTACCAAGGCTCTTATACCTACATTCCCGATTAAACTAAAAACCTTCCAGACATATGGCCTCAAATACCCGGCAATTTCAAATGCAACTCAACTTCAACGGGGGGCAGGTTTCCGAGAACTTCACCCCACGAGTTGACATGCAGAAATACCAGACGAGTTGTTCATTGATGAGGAACTTTATTCCTCGGCAGTTTGGTATGTTAAAGAGGCGACCGGGTTTTGGTGTGATTGACGCATTCAAAAATCCTTTTCGGATATTGAAGTTCCCTTGCACCAACAACGAGGAATACATTGTTTGCGTCCACTCCGACAACAAGTATGAGAGCGGTGGTTGCACTCCCTTCGCAACCATTTACCAATGCGGGTATTTTGGAGACGAGACGAGGAAATGGGAGGTAAATCTTGAGATAGATTCTGTTTTTCAGGCTGGCATCAACGGATGGACGGCTGATGTTGGCAATGAGAGGCATGGGCGTTTTTGGGACACGGACTTGGAGAAAATCAAGTATGTCTCCCAAAACGACAAAATGTGGATAGTGCATCCCGACTTCTTCCCGCTGGAATTAACAAGGACAGCCACACAGGCGAAAATGCCTGATATTTCTATGGCTGACGACCAGTACGTGGTGGAGTTTGACACGTCTTCGCACTTAAACATTTCCACAAAAAACTCTCTTTGCTTTGGCCTGTATGGTGTTGATAAGCTCAATGCTAAAACGAATCCTTTCCTTACCTTAAACTTCAAGGACAACAAATCTATCAGCTTTGGTTTTAGCGGTAGTGGAAACAACATGAAGTGGGCCATTACTGACTCATCCGGTGTGGAACATCCCTTGGAGGATATAGAGATTGGCTCTGGACAGGTTGTTGCTTTCTCCGACTTCAATCAAAATATTCCTATCAACTGTTATTGTTTCCTGACATGGCGGGGAGGCAAGCTGTATGCCAGCATTGGTTGCAACAATGCTTACGGCACGATAGGTCTTTATGCCTACTCATCATCCGAGGTTGAGATTGACAGCTCTCTTGGGGTCGTCACCAGTTTTTGCGTTGGTGGGACTCCGGGAGGACAAAACGCCGCCCAAAGCTATGTTTCGTTCAAGGAGTCGTTTAGTGCTGGAACCGGATATAGTGGCATTGGTATTAAGGTGAATTATGGTCAGGGAGACGTTCCAACCCAAAGCTTCAACAACAATGACCACAGGAGTTCGTTGATAATGGCTCAAATGTTTGGCGACACGTCGAAAGTGTTCGCTGGGAACGATTATAAAATTGAGCATTACAACAATGCCGTTTTCCCGATTAAACAGATATATCAGGGCAACGAAAAGATTTATCAGGAAGAAGCTGTTATCGGCTTCAAGCTGACAACAATGGACTTCCTGACTTATCCCAAGAGCGACGACTACTATATAAGGGATAAAAGCCAAGGGACTACTCCTGATAGTCCCATGTTTTGTAGGAACCATGAGACATACCCGGATATTCCCTATTACGTCTATGAGGACACCAGCGTCTCTTTAAACACTATCAACGCTGTTTTTGGGGACAGGTATTTCCTTTCTGATGGTTCCGTCTCGCAATTAACAGGCAACGACGGGACTCGAATTGCCGAGTGGTTAAAAGAATATACTCCGGGGGATATTGTTATCGGCTCATGCCTGATGAACAAAACGGACGGTGTATTGAATGGGAACATATACAATTTCTCTACTGGCACCAACGTCGGCATTCCCATTAACTTCTTTAGGATGGCAAACATCGTATGCCGCTACGTCCGAGGCGACTGGACTCTTAGCACAGACGCAGAAGTGGCGACAACCAAAGGGGTTCTCGTGAGTTATTTGGAGAATAGCAAGGTCTTTTCAGGCTATCCTTCTGGAGGCGGCTACACAGTCTTCCGAATCGGCAATGGCTATTTCTCGAAGCCGAGGAAGCTTAGCATGTCAGGAAGCAACACTCCGGGCGTATTTGTTGGGCTGGTTTATATTGGTGAGAACGGAACCGTGTCCACCGATACTGGTGATGCTGGCCAGTCCATTGAGGTTGATAATGGAGGTGGTGTTTATCAGACAGACATTCCCTTTGCCGTGTGGCCTAATCAAAAGAGGCTTACTTCAACAACGACAGATGCGACGGTATTCCAAAACCTGACAATTATGCCAATGATGTATGCCCCTGTGCTGGATGGCATATTCAAAACATTTAGTTCCTTGTTTGGGCGTGGCAACTACCAGCTGACTCAAACCAATATCAGTAGCACCAACTACTATTCAGCCAAGTTTAACGATTTAGTCAAGTGTGCCTTCTCTGTAGAAAAAGGCTATCCTTCCTGCATAGCGTTGCGTAATGGGCGGCTGATATTGGCTTCAACCAAGGCCCAACCCCAAACAATATGGGCTTCCCGTGTTGACAGGTATAATGAGTTCTCTGTGGACGACATGGCAGATTCCGGCTGGGATTTGACGATAGGCGCGAACCAGAGCCAAAAGATTCAATGGTTGTCTTCCTCTAAGGATTTGATAGTAGGAACAGACATTGGCGAATGGGTGCTGAACGACAGCGACTCAAGCAATCCTGTACCCATTATTAAAGAGCAATCCAGATGGGGTTCTTCTGTGGCGCAAGGGGAACTGATGACGGAGAGCCTGTTTTTCATCCCTAGAGACAAAAAGGGTGTTATCCAGTCAATCTACTCTTTCCAGATTGATGGCTACACATCGGAAGATGTGACGATTATGGCATCCGATTTGTTTGATTATGGGATTACTTCTCATTCGATTCAGAAAGACCCTGACCCAATCTGGTGGGGTACTACTGGCGACGGAAGGCTTTTAGGGTTGCTGTATAACCGGGTGCAGGACATCAATGGCTGGTTCCAATGCGATATTCAAGGAGCCTTCATAAATCAGGTATGCTGTTACAATAACCCGGTAAAAGGCGAAGAAGGATTGATTGTTTCCGTAAAAGGTAAAGGCGAGAACGATTTCGTAAACGCCAATCAATACTTCCTCTCTTATATGGAGGACAGCAATCCTTGTGTTGACTTCTTCTCCACGGGGCAGACGAGCGACACAGATGCTCTGGCCTATGGAGGCTTTGTAAACAATTCATGGAACAACTTCTCCACGGGGCAGACGAGCGACACAGATGCTCTTAACACTCTAATTGTAAATGGCTACTTCAAGGAAAACACAAATAGTTCGCAACTCACAGTTCAGGCCAAAACCCCTACAACTCAAAGCTGGATATCAAGATTTTCTTTTTCCTTCGATGAGTCTGCTATTTTCAACAATCCGGTCGCTAGTGGGAGTGATGTTGAGATAGAATCTTTCCTTTTTGAGAACCAGTACAACCCTTCTCAAGAGGTATTAACCAAAGGGCCGTTCAGGATGTTTGTTTTCGACGCAGAGACGCAAGAATTCCTTACTTACTCTATTAACTCGATATTGTTGCCTGACGACAAAAATCAGTTGCCAATCCTTGAGTTCTATTTCTTAGGGTTGGTGTTGAAGGCAAACCAGAAGATAAAGTGTTACTTCTCTTCGGCATCGGTTCCCTCATGGGAAGGTGCAGAACAGATTTTGCAGTTATCAGTCTTTGACGTGGCCGGCCATGATGTGGAATATGGATATTTCCCATACATGGATGTGAGGGTTAAAGCTACTACATCCAAGATAGAGTGGGACGAAACCAAGCCTGTATATCTGGACATCATTTCAGCTAACGGGCAAACAACCACAGGCTATTGCTTTGGCGGCAATGAGGTAAATAATAATTATTCTTATTACCAGCAAGCGCCGGAGGGTGAAGGCGTGTTCTCCCAGAGCCAAATCGTATTTAATGTTAAGTCTGAAATTGAAAACGATATTGGCCAAGCCGGGAACAGCGGATTTATTACTCCCCCGTCCAGCACCTCATCGACTCTTCCAAACTTTGTTTTTGGGCTTCATATCTTTTCGGAGTTTATTTCAATGCCAATGGGGAATGCCAACAATTATGTCATTCCTGCGACCACTACGAAGATTAGCCAACTTAGGTATCAAGTATCACGGGATGAGAGCAACGACGTAACTCCTTCATCTTCATTCCTTAGTGATGACGGTCTGGCTTATGGCGCGCCAAGGATTCAGGCCACAGTTCAGGCATTGGACTATGATGCCCCGATAGCTATGGAAAAGAGTAATTCCATGTCGGTATCAACAAACTTGTCTAACGGGAGAGACCATATTGTATTGAGTGGACAAAGCTCTACAGATACAAGACTGTACTTTTCCTTAGATGATGCTAAAAAGGTGAACGTATTAGCGGCGTATATTCTGTATGATTCCACTATCATTAGCTGACACAGGCGGCCTAACCGCAGATGGTTTGTTGCCATTGACAGGCTTCCCCTCATGGATGTGGGGAAGCGACATTCTTAATGGTCAACTCTGGGGTGGAACAGAAATAGCAGAGCCAGCTTACAACGAAATTTGGACAGACCCTACGACTGGTGTTACGAATGCGCTCCTACCTTCGTTGACTGGATTGGAGCCAATGAACGGCCTGTATGATATTGATTATCAGATAGGTTATCCTGAAATGCCCCAGCCGCCGACATATAACCCTAACACAAGTTATTTATCATCAACGGCTTCAATAGATACGTCAGCTGGGTTCGAGAAGTCTAGTCCCAACAAAATAGCATGGGATGACACGTTTGACCCGTTCGGCTTCAACTCTGCAACGCTTAAAGGATTTGGTAGTGTTCTTTCGGATGTATCGTCTTCCTTGAGCAAGAAGAGGTCATATGCCAACTATGTCGCCAGTTATGAGAATCAGGCACAGGCGTTAAGGAATCAAGCCGAGTCAGCATACAGGATTGCCGGAATAAACATGTCTCGCCTTCGAGGGAATCAGGCGAAATACCTAGCCCAGCAAAGGGTGTCAGCAGTCAGGACAGGCTTCGCCCCGACTTCCGGTTCCATAGGCGCTGTACAACAGGCGACAATGAGCCAGTTCGAGCAACAAATAGCTGATGCTTGGGTGGAAGCGGAACAAAAGAGGCAGAACACAATGTATCAAGCAAGCGTTGCTGATTGGCGGGCAAGCGAAGCCCGGAAGGCTAGCAAGCGCTCATCCGGTGGATTCCTTGGCTCGCTACTTGGCTCTGGTGTGGGAGCTTATTTTGGAGGCCCCACCGGAATGGCGATAGGTTCTAAGATAGGTTCATCCATAGGAGGGTTATTTTAATCATGGCGACCAACGATACTAGAGACATAAGACTGGGTGTCAGTAGTGCGAACAAGGAGGGGTTGTTGCCTTCTCCTTCAAACCGTTATTTGCGCTCCACTTATGATGCGGCCAGATATGTTCCTATTGGAAATGAGTTTGATAAAGAGAGCCGAGTAAAGGAGCTTGGCGACCTTGGAGAAGGACTCACAATGTGGTCGAAGGCGCAAGCGGAAGTCGAGACAACGAACGACAGTATTCAGTCACGGCGCATGCAGGCAGAGTACATGGAAGCTTCCACACAGGTTTTCAATCAGCTTCAAAAAGACCCCAGCACGATGAACAATCCTGCGGTTTGGCTGGACGCCTATACGGAGGAGATGACATCAAGGGTGGCAGAGATTAACAACAAGTATGCCAAATCGTTTTATGTTGGGCGCAATCAGATGTTGTCCAATGAAAGGCTCAACCTGTTGCTGAAAGAGGAGAAGAACAAGGTGGGCCTGATGGCGGCAGACAGAATATCAAAGATGGCCGCAGACGAAACTAATGCGGCGTTCAAGATTGCTGTGGCTAACAGGGATTTCGGGTTGGCTAGGGAGATAAATAAAAGCCCCTACCTAACACCTGCGGAAAAGATGTTGAATGAGAATGGAATTGTTCAAGCCCAGACACAAGACATCATCCAGCAGGAAACATTGAGGAACCCTTGGGGTGTGCTGGAAGAGGTGAATAGGGATGGAGCTGTACAGCGTCGTGAATTGACCTACGAGCAACAGCAGTACGCATTGAACCAAGCGCAGGGCCGGATAAGCATGATTCAAAAGCAATCGTATGACTCTCTCGTACAGAAGTTTTTGTTCAACCCGGAAGAGTTTGAGATGGATGTCGCCAAAAAGCTATTGGACACAAACCAGCTGACGACCCAGCAATATGTCAACCTCCTCAACATGAAGAAGACCATGAGCGCCAAGGTTGAGCCGACTCCGATGCAGTTTGCGGCCATGTCTAATTGGGCGGTCAAGCTTTCAGAGGATTATCACAAAGAGTCGCCAGAGGGACAGGCCAACATCCTCTCCCAAGCTGAACGGCTTCTTGAGCGGATGAATTTCAGCACCAGCGACAAGAACTCATTGCTCAAGCTTGTAACACAAAAGATTTCCCCGGAAACGTTCAATCAGGCTGACAAGTTGGTAGAGAAGTTTTGGGATAACGGCCAACTACCTCTGACCAAGACAGCGGATTACACCGGAACTCAAGGAGGAACTACTCCGATTTATTTGACGGAGGGAGAGTTTAATACCCAGTTCAAAGAGAGGAAGAACCAGTTTTTCTTAGACAAAAGCAGGACATACCTAGACCCGAAAACGGCAAAAGACAGGTATGCTGTGATGGAGTATGTGCCTAATGCGGAAAACATTCTAGTGCAAGACCGGGTAAAGAGCGAAGTTCGTTCTGCCTTGTCGGATAGGATAGCAGAATATCGGGCGCAGAATGGAGGACGAACCCCGAACACGGAAGAGCTTTATACGATGATTTACAACGCCAGAGCAGAAGTCTTTGGTAATCAAAACATTAAAGCTCTTAATCCTATTATGGACAACCCTGTTTTCCCGTCAGGACGACAGGAGAATACTGATGAAAGGAAGGCAACTTTTATCCCCAGAGAAAACAAGAAGTTCTCTTTTAGGACCGCTTCGCCAGTAGTTGATATTCCAGAAGGGGATAAATACATTTGCCTCTCGCCGGACAATGCGTTTGTCACATCGGAAAGGAACCCTCTTCTTGTACTTAAACAGGCAGGGCAATATCCGTTAGGTTACGTAACCTTCGACCAATCCTATCTTGAAAAACCTTCGGAAGACCTACAAGATGTTGTGGCAAGGAGGAATGCAAAAGCTATTGCTGAAAAGGCAGGGCTTGCGGCACAGAGCGAGCAGACGGTTTATTGTGCTTTAATTGCGTACTGGAACAGCTTATAAAACATTTATGCCTGAAACACTAGACCCATTAAACCTAAACCCTTCCTCAACTATTTCGGACGCAATAGGAGGTGAGGCTTTGGAGGAACAGGCTCAACAGCAAATGCAGGAGCAGGTTTCTAGGGAGGCTCAAGGCATTTCAAATGGTGTGCAGGAAGGAGCTTGGGCCGAAAAGGCATTGAGCAGTAAAAGGAAGCTTCGTGAGGACTTGGATAAATACCTCAAACTCCAAGCCACAGTCACACCTGATGACCCCCCAGAGTTTTTGAATGCTCTTGCCGACAGGCGAAACCAGCTAATAAATAGTGGTATAGACCCGGACTATGAAAAGTATCGGGACAAGATTGACAGGATTCAGGGGAAAATATATGCCATAACCCAAAACATCAATCCCAAGACAGGGTTGTTTGGTGTTGTCCCCACCGAGGATGTAAAAGACAGTAGGCTTGGAACGCTCCTCACCGCAGAGCAAATAGGCTACTTTAACAGCCTACCTAAAAGCATGCAGGATGAATTCATCTTTGAGGGGATTGTTGAAACCTTCTTCCCGCAGGGAGGTATGGATAAGGTAACGGCATTGGGTTTACTCAAGGAGCATTACCAAACCGACTCCATGCACGGAGTTGTCAGCAAATACGCTCAAGAGCTTCAAAGGAACAAGGAGGAAGAGACAGCATACAATGAAGCTTCTACCAGATTTTTCGATTCCTTTATAGAAACAGGAGGCGATTACCAGAAAGCAATCGACAGCTTGGAAGGCAATCTAAACCTGTATGCGGAAAACATTTTCAACCAAGAACCTGCGCTTAAATACATTTACCAGCGTGCGTATAACTCCGTCTCATGGATTAAAGATGAATACATAGAAAGCGGAGAGCTGGATTGGGACAAGATGGCAGACAGGTTGTTGAAGCTTGGGGAAGGAGAGACGTTCTCTCTAGCCATTCAGATGCTTCCCTACATGTTGCCCAAAGACGACAGAACTTGGCTCACCCAAGCCATAGACGACACCGCCTCTGATGTCTCCCGCTTTGCTAGGCTCATGGTTGACGGAGGAGGCGATAGCGCCCAAGCAGAACGCCTTGCGTTGGCTATCCAGCAGGAATATCGTCAGGGCCGAGACATGCCTACATCGTGGATAGGGAGAGCTTTTAAGGCGGCGACAGACCAAGTTCCGAAAGTGGCGGCAGTAACAGGAAGCTCTCTTTTGGCTTCACCGGGTGGGCCTGTAGCAATGGCCGCCACAGGAACAGCTGTCGGCTCAATGGTGTATGGTTCAACTGTAGGTCTTGAGGCATATAGGACGAATTCTTCTAGGGCAGGAGCATTGACATATGGTGTTACTGTTGGGGCCTTGGAAGGTCTCCTTGAAAACGTAACTCTTGGCGTTGGTGCTTTGGCTTCCAAAGGTATTAAGGTTGCAGAGGCAGGTAGGAAGATTGCCTCTGTTGCCGGAAGAGTTCCCGCCACCGTAAAAGGTGCGGCGGCTGGTGCTTTGTCTGAATATACCCAAGAAGTCATTGCTGACCCAATTTATGTTGGATTGGAGAATGTAATGCGCTCTGCGGGGTTTGAGCTTACCCAGCAAAACACCCTTAAAAACTGGTGGGAAACATTGGACTTCACATCCCCTGAACTCTTGGGGGCTACAGCCATTCTTGGCGGCTCCATTGGTGCTGTTGGGGGCTATCAAGCCAACCATCTCATCAACCGAGTAGGAAGAAGCGCTTCGGCCCTTCAAGCTTATGGTGTACCCGAATCGGAAGCTGTGGCTATTGCCGAAATGCCAGACGGCAAGGAGCGCACAAACAGGCTTATATCGGCCCTTCGCAATAACCGGGTAAGCCCCGACGTGCAAATAACAAACCAGCAAGCGGGGATATTCCTGAACTTTTTAGCTAAGAATGCAGAGAGGTTTAAGGATGTTGAGCTGATGCCGGAGATATCCGACAACGGGGACGGAACCTTTAATATTGTTGAGAGAGACCCGGTAAGTGGAGCTGAAAAAGAAACCACAGTAACAGACGAAATAGCAGGGACGTTCATGTCTCAAGCATTGCAGTCAAATCCTGGATTTATCAGGGCATTAAATATTTTCGCCCAAGAAGAGATAGAGTCAGGGTTGGGCAAGGAGACGAAGATAAAGAGCTATACTCCTGACGAACTCCGAGCAAAAATCCAATCTACAGAAGACAACAATGCAACTATAGCACGACTTAGGGCTTTGGCTGTAATCAACCAAGACCCGGAATTGTTGCAGAGTTTTCGTGATGGGAAAGTAAGTATTGAAGATGTAGCAAATGAGCTGGAAATTGTATCTGCATATAGAGATGGCACGATTGCTGTTGCGAGGGGTGAAGCGAATCCTCTCAATATTCTGGAAGAAATAATTCACGCCCGTGCAATATCCGACTTGGAGAGCGGCGTTATTTCTCGAAGCGTCATTGAAACACAGGTAAGGAATTACTTGGAGTTCTTGGGACGTAGTGCGGAAGAGATAGGGGATTTGAGCAATGACGTTGTGTTGCAGGAACATTTGGCGAATATGGGGAAGGCTTTGGCAACAACGCCGGAACTGTTTTCCGCAATGCCCGGCAATGTTCAAACAATCCTTGAGTGGCAGAAGGACGCTATAGCGGAAGTCGGAAATGTCTTTGCGGAAGGCGCTCTGATAAAAGAGGCCATTGAGCAGGGCATTGTCTCTCCCGATTTTGTCAAGTGGTCTAAATCTTTGGCGACTATGGCCGAACGCAGGGATGGTCAGGATATGGCAGAGCTTGTCAATGGTGCGACCGGAGAAAGCATTTTGCCAATGGGCCAGAGCCTTCCTTCCGTGAGGAGGCGTGGGACTATTGATGTAACTCCTTCTGTAAGAACCATTAACGAAGCCATATCAAACATAGTCAATGGCGCATCGGAAAGGTCTATAGGCCAGCTCCACAAATTGCAGAGGAGCATGATAAAGCTTTCGGAAAGGTTTTCTCAAGGGAAGCTGACCGAACGAGGACAACAGAAAGCGTTACTGAATTCTGTTCTCTCTATCGCTAATGCAATGGCTTCCGGTAGCCGGAAGTTTATCTCCAACCAGCTTGCCGAAAGGCTTGCGAATCCCAAGAGCAACGAAGCGTTTAATGCGGACATGAAGACTGCATTGGATGCCACAGTAGCAGCCTTGAACGAAAGAGCGGAGGCGGCGAGCCGGAAGCAGTTGGAGCGCATTATTCAGGACGAGATAAACAGGAGGGTTGAGCAAGCGGACGCTAAAGCCAAGAAGGATTTCAACAGGGAAATGAAATTCCTCCGGGGTTTAATCTCCAAGGAAATAAGGAAAGACATCAAGGAGGAAAGAGCGGAGGCGGCGGCAGAGAAGAAGCTTGCCAGTAAAAGCATACAGAGCTTGCGAAGGCTTGCCGAGAATGCTTTTAAGGACACCAAGGGGCGCTCCCGTTCTTTGGATGCACAAGCCAGAGAGGAGACTATGGATGCCCTTGAGGTTATGGCTATGTCTCCTTCCGAAGTTGCAACCCAGCTTGAAGTCTTGGATAGCACCATAGACGAGCTTCAAAACCAGCCTGCCACAGAAGAACTTACTCTGGAACTGGAAAATCTGGAAAACCAAAAGAATCTCCTTGAGGTGTTTGGTAGTGCGTTGTATCGGGAGAAGATGCCTAACGGAAGGTATAAGTATGCTCTCAATGCACAGCAACTTGCGGAAGCAGTTAAGACATTGAAGGAGCTACAGCGTGAAGGGCGACTCCGCAGGAAAAAGGTTAATGAACGTATTGAGCGCTTCTATAATGATTTTAACGCTAAAATCAATGAGCGAGTAGGAGGAGAGAAGAATCGTGATGCCCTTAGAAAAGCCGTAATGGAAAGGGACCAACGGGGGACGGGCTTTTTGGATAGAATCTTCACGCAATTCATGAGCCTTCAACAACTCCTCGAAGTGATGTCTTCCATGAAATCCTTTAAGGACATAGGGACATTCTTGCAGAACAACGTCCAATTCGCAGAGCAACAGCGAGGGGTAGAAAAAGAAAAGGCTACGTCTAATGCGATTCGCATCATGCGTGGAATGATGGAGATTGCAGGGCAGAACTCTCCAAGGTATTTTGATGAGCTTTCTACAAAAACTATTCCCTTTATGGGGCATGAGCTAACCAAGTATGGCCTTGTAAAAGTTTATCAGACATTGAGAGAGAAGGATGGCTTGACTGTATTGAGAGAAAACCTTGGAGACAAGGGGATGGATTTCGGCAACTATCGGAAGTACCAACAGGAGTTGGAGGGCTTAAACAAGAGCCTTGATGATGGTGCCATTACTTCCGAAGAGTTTGAGTCCAAGTTGGAAGCCATTGAAGAAGAATACCTTGCGAGGAAGGAAAAAGATATTGCCAAGCTGTTGGAATTGCTTGGGCCGGATGGGCTTTACCTTGCTGACGAGTTACAGAACCTGTATCGGGAAAAGGGCGAGAAGCTACGGGCGTTCATGGCAGAGAACTATGGCCAGACGGTTATCCTTGATGACTACTATACGCCCCGCAATATTGCCGCCTATAATACAATGCAAGAAGGGGATATGGATGCTTACAGTAAGGGGCACGTCACAAGGACGGGCTTGCCCTCTTACGCAAAGCACCGGAACACTCCCTCTTCGGCGGCGCTCTCTCTGGAAATAAACCCTCTTGGGGAATATCTTCGTTATAGCTCTATCATGGAGGGGTGGATGACAGCTTCGGAACTGGTCAACTTCAACAACCGGGTATGGGCTAATCCCACAACGAACGCCCAGTTGCAGAAATTATTAGGCCCAGCCAATTTCGAGGCGGCAAACAAAGCCCTGTATTACTTCATCAACGAGGGGCGTGTGTATGCCCAAAAGAGCGTGTTGGCAGAGGTAATGGGGAAAGTGTTCCAAGTATTGGCTAAGACAAGGATTGCTTTCTCCTTGGCTTCTCTGGTGCGCTCTGGGGCGGCTTTGTTCAACCCTATCGTTGGTAGCAACTTCTCCATGATGGAAATTATCAAAGGCGTGGCAGAGGTGACAAGCGGGAACTATAAAGGTTTTACCCTTGAAGAGCTTCGTGACTTGGAGGCAATGAAGGAACGTAAGTACCGTGGATGGGAAGACCGTGTGCTTGCCGATAAGGCATTAAGCATTCCCCTGAAAAAACAAGCGCAATGGGGATATTGGCAGGAAGCGGGCATGAGCGGCCTTATGGCTTTTGACTGGTGGAGCATATCTTTTGTGAACCAGCTGACCTCCCACATGCTTGCTAATCGCGGTTTGTCGCATGAACAGATAAGATGGGAGCTTAATAAAAACATCTACCAGACGGCACAGCCTTTATCTACCTCCGCTAAGGCTATCCACTTGATAGGTGGAAGCTCATTTGAGCAAGCCCAGTTCCTTTTCTTGTCTGACGTGATGAACAAGTTCGGCCTAGTGATGATGCAAGGCAAAAAGGATGTTCCTTTCTGGGAGGCTTTTCAGGGAGCCTTTCGTGTTTATACTATTGCTGCTCTTGCTAATGGTCTCTTCAACGGCTTGGCTACAGGTTTGTTTGGCGACAAAGACAAAGAGGATGACTTCATGAGCAACCTCTTATTGACTGCGGCATTGAGTCCGATTGTCTCTGTTCCTATGTTCGGCGGGTTTGCAGAGTGGTGCGCTTCCCTTATTAGCGGTGGTAAGCAATTCAGTCTGGGACGAGCCGATATGGCTGATTTGTCCAAATCAATTCAAGGCTTAGTCAGAAGTATTGTGAAGACGTATGAGACTGTATCGGAAAAATGGGACAAGGAAGGTGCTTTGACTACCAATGATTACATTGATATGGTTTCCTATGTAGGCAAAAATATTGGGAGTGTCGCATCGGCTACCACAATATTTGGTACTTCTGGGCAGAGTATGACCAAAGCTCTAGAGATGGTAGGCGCATTGTCGAATGCCCTTTCTCAAGTGAAGACGACCGCTCAAAAGGCACTCCCGGAGCCAATCAACCCGCTTTATACGGAGAAGGAGGAAATGAAGGAAAGAGCGCGACAGCTCAAGAAAGCTAAGAGAGAAGCGAAGAGGGAGAACGGCGAGCGTTCGGCCACGTATAGAAAACTTTCTAGGGAATTAAGACAAATAAACAAACTACTCAAGATTAGAGGCTGGGAAGACTAGCCCACACCCTCAACCTAACCAATACTAACAATGGCAACAAAAAAAAAGGTAAAAGCAGTAGAGCCGGAAGTGGTTTCCTCTGTTGAGCCAGAGGTGGCGGCAGTCCCCATGACAATGGCGGCGGCCACCCCTCGCTCCAACGGACAATCGACCAACGGCTTTGCTAAGGTAGAACAGGGGAAATCCTATGTTCTATCCGTCAATGCCCCTTCTGGTTCGGGAGAAGTCGAACTATTGGCGGCAGATAGTGATACACAAAGCGAGCCTGACATGTTTTCTCTTCTTTACACAAAAGTGGAGAACTCTATGCAGATTCCCTTTGTGGCTGTTTCTTCTTGGGTATATGTGCAAGCGGGAAATAGTAGCATTAACTGGCTTGTAACACCGGCAAATTTTAGTCTAGCCGTCCCCGGTGCGTCGTCCGGCGGCGGCTCAAGCTTTGACCCTACAGCTGACCAGAGCATCACAGGAGCTTGGACTTTCTCCAATATCTCCGTTCCTACCCCAACAGGAAATGGGAATGCTGTCAACAAAGGTTATGTAGATTCCAAGTTTGTAACAACTTCCACCTCTCAAACAATTACAGGCGGCAAGACTTTTGCTGATGGGGGGACGCTTGAAGTTCCTATTCCGACCTCACAAGGAATGGCCGCAAATAAACAATATGTTGATACGTCCGTTGTTACTGGAATAACCCAACTAGCTATCAAGTTTAGCTCTCTAACCAAGGCAGAATATGACGCTTTGGAAACGAAGAGCAATTCAACCATTTACTTTTTAACCGACCAGAATATGTGGGCTATCGGTGACAAGGAGCTTGTCACGTCTGATATGCCTGCGTAATAGTCCCATCTCATGATTTCTTGGGATGGGGCATAACTTTTTTATAATCATAGCAATGTATTTAACCACACTTGAATTAGTAGCGGAATCCGCTTTTGAGACGAATGTTTTAAAGATTCCGGCCTCGGCTCCTTCTGGTATTTACGAATTAGAATTTCCGGGAGGTATTGCTTCGTATCCTTTTAATGTAATTGCGTTTGAAAACTATGATTCTCTAGCCAGTTCTAACCAATCTTTGCTAGAACTGGCTAATCCCCCACTAATAGTCACCAACGGGACGGCGACGGTTCTTGAGTGGATGTGGGATGATGTGGAATCAGCTTCTATGGTAAGCATTCCTAATGACTCCACTATCGCCTCTTTGAAGTGTTTCTTCTCTCACACTCAAGGGACGGAAACAAACTTGCTAAAACTAATGGGGCTGAATATATTTACATCCGGAATTTCTGTTAAAAAGGTAGTAGTAAGACAAATTGCCTGATTTTATTATTCGACATGAACAACACTTCATCCTAGTATACCAACAGTTGCTATTCCGGTAGCCACTGTATATAGGTGTTTCAATGTCATAAAGACAGGGCCTCCGTTAAAAGCGGGGGGCCTGTTTTTTATGCGTGTTCGAGCAACTTGTAAGCTTTCCTTACAAGTTCGATGAACTGTAAAGAAAAACTTTACAGTTGACCAAGGGAACAGGATTTGGTCTAATGCTCTTGGAAGAATTCTTTTCTTCTTTCGTTGTGCATATTCGAGCGGAGCAGCTTCGGGGTTTTTTCTCATGTTTTACCCGAAGCTGCTCTTCTTTTTTGTCTTGAAACAGGCCTGATGTAAAAAATATGTGTTGTATGACACAACTATAATTAACTAATAACCATATACTTATGTCACACAATGTTCCGTTTCGAGCGTTTTCGATGTCAAACTTTAGGCTTGATTTTTTGAGGGGTGTTTCGTTAAAATCTTGTTCAAGGAACAGGGCGGTTAAGTTGATTGTCTTCCTTTGGCCGCTCCAAGGCTCAATCTCCCTCGTGGTTAGCAACAACCAAGTGTTTAGCAAATAACTTGGTTCTCTACAAGAAAAGAGTTCGGATATGGCAAGCATATCCTTCATGATTTTTCAAAAGTTTTGATTTACGCCTATCGGCTATGGAGCCAAACAAAGTTGTGGGCTTGGTTAGAGAAACAAAGGGATTAGAAAATAAATGGTTTTAAAACAGTTCTAATTTGGAACACGTTGGTTAGATAAAGTATGTAAGAATAAACCATTTAATATTTAATTATCAGTTTTATTCCTTCGTTCGACTAACAGGTTGCATAGAGCGGCTAACAAGAGAGCCAAGTTCGAAGGTGTTAGCGAAACGATAACATAGACCACTTCGAAGTTATTAACTACCGTCTCCAATCACAAAGGACGTTACACCGTATATACGCGCGCGCGAATTTATAAGAGAGGGAGACAAAAACTTTTCTCCCTTCTGTATGACATTTTCAAAAAAAAAAAAACATTGATTGCTCTATCGTTGCTTATTAGTATTGCTACATCGTTAGGAGCTACATGGTGTATTTCCTTCGATAAACCAATAACCAAAACCAATAAATAGTATGGAACGAAAAAAAATAAACGGAGAGGAATTTCCGAAAAGCAAGTTGAGAGGACTTATTGCCATGTTTGACGATAATCCTGTCAGGAGCGCCATGTTTATGGCTGATTTTGAAGACTTGTGTAAGAAAGGTATTGATTTAAATCCTGATTGCAACGTCTGGTATAGAGTCAAACCTGACGTTATCGACTTAGTTGACGAATTGGATATTTCCGAAGAGGGTAAAACAATCATCAAGAAGAAAATCTCAAATCTTATTGGAGCGCCTGTTTTCCATGTTGGTGAAAACGCTAAGACTGATTCGCTTGTTGTGTCTGGTCTAGTCGAAGGCAAAATGATTGGCTTTGATAAAAAGTATTTCTATAAGATTAAATCCAAGCCTTACATGAAGAAGCTGAAAAAGGCGCTCTTCGTTTCCGCTTCTTGGGAAGAATTTATCAAACCTCTTATTTATACCATCAGAGGATTTGGGCTTGATAAGTGCGCTAGCTTCCCTAGTATTGAGGCGAAGCGTTCCGATGAAGAAGAAGATTAACCTTGCAGTCTTGAATAACTTTTTAACGTTCCTGAACAATGTTCATGAGCTAACCGAGCGAGGTTGGGTTCATGAGGCAACAGGGACAATGTATAAAAAGTGTTCAAAGCTTTTCGACACATTCAAAGAGTCCTATTCAGGCAATTCCCTAAGCCCCGATAAAGACATCGTTATGGAGGAGGTTTCCTTAACAGAGATACCTAGTGATGACGAAGTAATTGAGGTGCTTAGGGAAGAATGTGACGAGATTTGCGAATACCTTTATGAGGTGGCCGGACAAGAATCATTTTTAGTTTCACAAGTAGATGAAATTAAAACTGTTTTGAGTCAGCAACTATTTGTTGCTAGGAAGGTGTAGCAAAACCCTGCCATATGAGTTTATGAGCTAGGGTAAAAATCAATCCAAATCAAACAACTAATCATATAAAAGTAGGAAGTGTGGTATATACCGTAGGTCAACCTTCCCGGCTCCCTCGTAAGACCTCCGCACTACGGGCGTAAAATGCGTTAGTAGTGCGGAGTTTTTGTTTGTATAGGAAAACAATGAATGTTATTTGTCCATGTATGAAGACAACTTACACGTTCGATGCGCTAGTAGAAGCTGTTGCTGTTCAGGCGGGGTTAGATACTAGTGTTCCCGAAGACCACACTAAGGCGTGTGAGCTTGCCACATGGATGCTTGACGAAGGATATTCTTCTATCGTCCTGACTCATGCGGCAGAGTTTGCAGAGGAAAAGGGTGTTCCTGCCAAATGGATTGCCCTTGTCAGTGCCATCATTGGTGCTGTTATTGCCTTTTTCTGCACTACTGGTTGTGCCAACACATCGTTTACTTTGTCTGGTGAACAGGGTGGGCAGATTAGCTATAGCGTTGACGAAAACGGGAACCTCATTATCTCCGGCAAGCCTCCTGTCGTCCAAAAAATTAAGAAGTGACGTTAATGGCGACAACAAAAATTGCTTCTCTTCTTCAAGTTGTTAAGGATTATAAGGAGATTGTAATCCTGTTCGCTCCTTTGGTATGTTGCTTCTTTCTGTATCAGGACAACGTAAAAATGCGGCAGGACATGCTAAAGTTGCAACAAGACCAAGCTCATGCGACATTGAAGATTTCAGAAGCAATGGCTCAACAGGTAGAGCTTATTCGGCGCATTGATTATACTGTTACCTCTCTTCAAAACAAATGAATGTCATTATCGCTATCGACAAGCAAGATAAAGTTCTAACTAATATCGCATCAAACCTAGTAGAACTTCTGGATAAAGAGCTTCTAAATCCATCTCTGGACATAGTTCCTCTCACAAGGGATGTGAACCTGTTTATGTCTAACAGGTGGGACAATATGAAGGTTGATTTTATCTTGCGGTTGCGGACATCATACGTCACTTCTAATCGCAGTACCTATCAGAAAATCGTCTCTTCAAATACTCAAGGGCCTTTTGGTTTCAGGCTTCTTCATACGTCGCATTCTTTGTTGGAAAAAGAGGGGTGGGGACAATACGGATTCAACCCCTGCACAGAGTTTAAGGGCCTCCCCGGCTGGATTGATTTCATGGATATTGAGCTTGCCAATATGGGCGACCCCAAAGATATTGCCGCTATCGGCGACGGAAAGGTTTTTGCTCAAAGCGCCGCTCAATGGATGAACAAGGCCGCAAACTGGTTACGGATTGGCAGGAAGAAAAAATAACTGTCAGCCAAAAAAGAAATCATCTATTTTCTCCAACTCCATTTTAGACAAGGGAGCCTGTTTGTGGTAAGCGGAAATCCCCGCCCGTCTTGTCCTTCGGGGGTTTATCAGGTTAAGAGGAATACATCTCTTGGTTTTAAAGTCTTTTCTGTATAGCTCTGCCCGGCGTTGAAAGTGTTTGCTGGCCGCTAAACAAAAGTCCATAGCCTTGATTTTATTCCCCCTCAAAGTGTCCTTGATGAACATGTTAGGCGTATAATGGTATCTCTTGAGGAGCTTCCTTAGTCTCACGCCTTTAGCATAACCTCCGAGAACGTTATAAAACTGTTTATCGGTAAGCTTGTTTATGTATAGCATGCCTATTATGCCAGCTGGAATTTTTTAGATGCCTCACGCTGGAACTCTGTGTAAGTTTCAGGATAGCATAAACAATGACCTAAACGAGAGAGGACGTATGCATCCGCTTCGTTATTGTTGGATGTATCTACATCCCAGCGTTTGTAAACATTGGTCATCACCAGCCCTTTCTCTGCAACACCTTTCCCTGTTGCGAATTTTTTTAGGGTAGTCGGTGGGTAAACCAAAATATTGGACAATCCTGCATCAAACAGGTTTTGTTTCACAACGCCGCCAAGTTCTCCTAGGTGGACGATTTTCCCAAACTGCGAGAAGGCATAATTCTCTATACACACCAGAACCTCACTAGCGGGCCTGTAGGCCAATATTTGTTCTGCGGCGAGCTTTATATGGTTAGCGAACTCGGAGAGCCGTCTAGGCCCCTTGTGGGGGCTGGTGAGGGTATATCTGTAGCCGTCCAGCTTGATGTCTTGGTAAAGGACGGAAAGCCCTGTTGCCGTCAGGGATAAATCCAGCCCAACCCAACAACTGAAATCTCTAAAAACGTTGGCGATTACTTTGTCTTTTTCCATGATTTTTTCTCTGATAATGGGAATCTGAAATCGACAAGCTCAAATCGGGAGTCCTTTTGAGTCATCACTATCCCTCCATTGCGGCTTCTTTTCAGCACCACAACACCGAACACAGAGTTTTGTTCAAATTCTGTATCTGGATTTTTCTGAATTTCGCAAATTGCTTCCGCAGTTGTATGCAAAACCTCTGCTTCTGGCTCTTTTTTCCTAGGAGGTCGCCCCCTTTTAGTTGTCTTTTCCATATTCTAGTTCTTGTTTTGCCAACCTATACGCCTCACGCCCGTCTAGTCCGGGTGTTCTCATTTGGATTCCTACTGCTTTTTCAAGGCGGTTGAGGACAATCTTACCTTTTTTGTCTATGATAGCAAGAGGGTCTTTGTAGCCGCTAACGATAAGTATTCTCATGCAAAGGATGATAACGTCTGCACATTCAAACGCCATTTCCTTCTTGTTTTTGGCCGAAAGAAGTTCTTCTACCTCTTCCTTGAGATGTTTTTTGAGCTGTGGAACAGTCTCTTTAACACCTAAAAATTTACTGAAAACATTACATATTTGTTTGGCTATATTGTACACTCTAACCTTCCTTTCATATTGAAACAAATCCATGCTAGGCATTATCTGCTCTCCTTTCGTATTGCCAACTGGTAAGCTCATCCTTGGCTTCACTTGCCTTTTTGTAGGCTAGTTCGGCTCCATAAATTTCAGAGGAAAAGAAGCAAGCAACTATGCCTTCATAATCCACAGATGTGGAGTAAACTTCATATCCTTCAACAACATCGTTCTCGACATTTTCAGTCCTGTATTTTGCTCGTATTTTATAAAACAACTTATTCATAACAGTTTTTTTAGCTAAAATTTCCTTGGCTCTTTCTATGGCAAGCTTGGAAGACCTAAAGGGTTCTCCTTGTACATGCCAATACGGAATCCCATCAAACTGGAGTGGGGGATAATTTTTGCCTGAATACCGAATAAACCCCCTTACCATTATTTGGTTTTTTCGATTATTTTTATCAATAACTCTAAACCAATCATTTCCATTTTCAATTTCGTATTCCACAGTTTTTTTTGTTTGTAATATTCCTGCATATGCGGCGCCACCTCCAAGCTTCTTTCAGTACTTTGTCTCGGTAGGTGTGAAGCGCATCCGGGGACAGAGGTGTGCCTCTATATTTCAATAGAGAACGTATATAGGTGTGAATAACAACTGTCGTTGCCCATGCCGCACCATACTCCCCAAAAGATTTCTGTTCTTTATTCATTTTCTTTTCACTTTGTATATGATGTATTGGATAAGAATGATAAATGACAACACAAGCGCAAGCGAGACAATGAGAATGTCTAATAAATCAACAATTATCATAGATTTTCACCCCTTTCTTGTTCGTCGTCGCTACATTCTAAATAAACTCTCATAGCCTCTAGGAAGCCTTTATACTTACCCGCAAGATAGAGGTAAAAACCAAAGGAACCAATGAGCCCTACAAATACTACAGTCTGTAAAATGTCAAACATGGAGTCCTCCTAATATCCTCTTAGTTCTTCAACGTATTTTGTGACGTCTTCTACATCAGCAAAGTCTTTAGTGCCTTGCTCAATAACCTTTTTAAGTCTTTTTTCCAGCTCTTCTTGGGTGATTGTTTTCGGATGATGTGTAACCTTGTTTAAGTTTTTATGCATAACTAAGGAAGAGGTAAGAATATTGGTTGCGAATCTCCTGATTCTTAAAAGAGCGTCTTCTTTCGATGCACACATGTCGAGGGAATATCCACAACTAAAACATTTAGGTATATATATTGTTCTTAACACAGGTATTCCTTGTGGTCCCATACCCTCATATAAATCATCTTCAATAATGTGCATTTCTTTATAGCATATTGGACATCTTGCGCTCATTTTTTTACTATCATTTCTTTCTGTTTTTTTTCGACGATATAGCTTCCAAAGATTTTATTGAATTGTTCGTTCGATGCTTTTCTAGACTGCTTCCCGTTCACAATGTTTTGGTGTTTGTGAAAAGCCTCTTCCAGCTTAGAGACTGAAACACTAACGGCTTCCATCATGTCCCCTAGAGGAATGACTTGCTGAACCCTAGATAACCCTTCGTTTTTAAAGCTACGAACCGTATTTCCTTCTTTTAAACCAAGACCGTCAATCTCTTCGCCATTTTTCAGCAACTCATAACATGATTCTTCTATCTCTTTGGCCACCTTCGAGGCCAATTTAGCTGTAAAATATAGCTTAGAGCGTTCTTCTGGATTCATCTGTTTCAGCTTAGAAGAAAAAGCTGTAGCGGGGGTAGTGATTGTCTGCACCACCTCTAATGGCTTTTTGCATTCAGCAAAACCCTTGCAGTACCTGCAATAGCTGTTAGCTTGAGGTGGAAGGTCCTTTTTGGTGCGTTCGCATATCTCAATGACTTCTTTTTCTGCCTCTTTGATATCCTCTTCGCTGTACCTCACAATAACAGGATAAGAAGTCACCAGAGGTTGAACAATGGCACAAGAGACTGATTTTATTTTGCATTCCTGATAGTTCCTTTCGATGTGTTGCTTGCAACATAGGGCCAACCCTCTAAGCTGGTGGTTTATTTGTGTTGACTCTGGCTCTAAAGGCCCTGTCTTGTAGTCGATAATCAATAAATGAAATCCCTCTTCGTCAGACTTGCCTAAAACCAAGTCGGGCTTACCAGAAAAGAGTGCATTATCCCCATCGAAAAAGAAACACCTTTCCTCCTTCATCAACTCCTCGAACTTGTCTTCTCCCGCCCAAATCGACGCAACTTCGGTCACGATTCTTTTGCATGCAAGCATGAGTTTCGTCTCTTCTTCGGTGAGTAGTATGTTTTGGTATGCAAGGTATTGATGAATCCTGTTGCCTCTTTCAGCCATTTCAGAGGTTGTCTCTACTCCTTCAACGTCATATCTCAATGAGTGCGGACATAACGCAAGACGTGCTAGGCTGGAACATGAAGGCAATCCTTGTCTTTCCGTATCTTTTGTTTTCATTATTGCTTGTGTGTGGTTAAAATATAAATTATAGAAAACCTCCTAAAATGGGTGGCGAAATAGTGTTCCCTGACATAGGGTTCCCTGACATAGGGTTCTCATCATCATCATATTTTTTTATTTTTTCTTCTGGTTCCCAATATTTATAAGCTTCATCTTCGCAATCAGAACATTCGAGGCAAGGAGACCTATAGTTAGGATAGGGCCAGTATTTACAGGTAATACAATGTTTTTTAACTTCCTTATCTTTCATTGTTTTCTTTCTTTTTGAATATTGGTGATTCTGGCGACTTGTCTTCTTCGTTGGAGAAAGCTTCGTCTTTACTTATGGCCCCGGTTTTAATGGCGTTGAAGAGACCAATAAGCATTACGATTTCAGATTCCTTACTAGTCTCAATTTTGTGTTTAAGGTAAGCCTCAAGCATTTCTTTGGAGACTCCGATTTTGGAAAAGGCTATTACACATCCATTTATTCTTTCAGCAATAGGTGTATCTGTGGCTCTTAGCGTGTTTTGGCAAGCCTCTGCCGCCTCTTGCCTAATGAAGTCCGGCAATACAGCCCAAATGCACGCCCTGATTCGTCTAGAGGCCATATTAGCGCAAAGTTCATAAATATCTCTATCGGACGTAAGAGGATATCCACCGTCTTTTGTGTCCCTGTGGTGTGGAACAGAAAAGGCTATCTCCCTTCTTATGTTGTTTTCTTTGTCCCAACAGAAAGCTATACAGTCGGAGCAAACCCTTCCTTTTTCATCTACATGTTCACCTATCTTTCTCCACCCAGCTTCTGCGTTCCCATAAGCGGTAAGGCACGCATTTGCTAAATGGATTGTCTCTCCTGAAATACTAGAACCTCCCCTTTTGTATTCGAAGAATGCGGTGTTAGCCAAATGACGGAACGAGCAAAGCTGTCTAATTTTGGAGGAAACCTCCATCATGTTTCTCGGCATCTGCTTTGCTATATATATAGAGGCAAGCGCCTCTAGCGATTCTTTGTTGGAAAGTACGTTAGCAAGCGGATTCCCAGCAAGAGGTGCTATCATTGATAAGCCTTCTGCCGGGACTGTGGTCAATTGTTCTGGGTTGTCTGACATGCCCTCATTGTATCTTTTTTCTTACACATGGCAATCTTTTTTTATTTTTTTTCTTGTGCATGTCAAAACATGTGGTACAAAAACGACATGACGAAAGCACTACCAACAGAACAATTAGAAGCATTCTCCAAGTTCGCCAATACTAACGAAGCCCTTTGCAAGCTCATGATGCAACGGGTGGGGTTCAACATCACTCCAATGGTGTGGAATAAGGCTAAATGGATGCCTACACAACTTTCCGTAAAGAAGCTCACGAACCTTCGAGCTTTTTATCCAGAAGCATTTGGTTTAGAGGGTGAACCTAATAAAGATTTTTTGAAATCTCTTTATTACCTCCACATTTCAAATAGAACCTTCTCTGGGGAAATTACACCACTAATTGAGGACAAGGATTTTATTACCCATATGCCCTATGCTAACTTTGTTTTGCCCATTGACGATTTCACAAAAAACGCCCTTTCCAAATTCATGTAAAATCAGGATATGAATCACCATTCCCATGACTATCCCTTAGAAGAAATGGAACGTATTTCTGAACCGAAACTAGCAAAAGACATCCTGAATTTAGAAGAACTATTGAAGAGATTAGATGAAATACCGCTAACAACAGAACAGGAAACGAAAGAATGGCGGCGAAAAGAAAAAGAAAAAGAACGAATAGCATCATGGAAAAAACGGTTGATGCAATCCGGCATTCCTCAAGGGTTTTATGATGCTTGCGTGAATGGAAAGATCGACAAGAGCCGAATACTTCCAATTCTGAAAAACTTAAATAGCGGGTGCTTATTTGTCTGCACCCCGGAAAAAGGTAAAACCTTTTCCTCATGCGCTTTGATATCGCAGGAATTATGGAAAGGCAGGTCAGCTTTTTACATGAAAGCTCCTGAACTGGAAAGAGAAATGGCAAGCTATAAAAATGATACGCGCCTGATAAATAGAGCGCAATCAACCCCGCTCTTAGTGCTGGACGATTTTGAGGGAGTGCGAATGAGTGTGAATTCATCCTCCGATTTTATCGCCTTGCTGAAAAAAAGAAATGATTCTAATTTTTTAACAATTTTGAATTCAAAAAAACGAACCTTTTTTCTCGAACAGATCGAAGAGGCAGTAAGTTAGCGTCCCCTTAACTACCAGAAAACAAAAGTGTAATAAAAAACCCCTGTAGCCTAAATAAAGACTACAGGGGTTGAATTTGGTGTATTTTTATGACAAACTATTGAACTCTTTTTTCGGGTATTAGTTTGCTATTAAATGAGTAGTATTTTTTTGAGTAATTGTAGGTCTTGGAGTATTTAGAATATCCGGCTTTGTGGTCATAGTAAATCTCATCACCATAAAAAGAGCAGTAACTATATTCTTTTTTTTGATAAGAGTTGTTAGAAAAGTAGGCAAATTTATTTTTATCAGGTCTTTCGAAATTGCCATAAAACAACATCTTTCCTTTTTTCCAAAAAACAAATTTACTTGAACCTATGACAGAATTGACCATATCATCAATACCTTCATTTGTTTCCTCGATATCTGTTTTTCCAAATGCGGGTAAAAACAGATATCGGAAGAACGTTTCACTTTCTGTGAGGTCTCCTTTATTTTTTAGTGATAGAATACCATTGTGGCAAAAATACCAATCATCGCCGTTCCACCCATGAACATTTTTTTCTGAAATAGATCCATGAGTTTTGATGCGAGCGTGAAGAAGGACTATGTAATCATTAGGGATTTTTTCCCATGTGGCTACAACCTCCTTTTTCAGAAGAGTTCTAATCAGAAATGCCGGCTTGTCTTTTTTCTCCCCTCTCTTAAACCCTAGCAAGAAAAATCCGTCCGGATTGTTTGTTAGGCAATTTTGAAAACGTTGATTTCCAATATCTTTCTTGATTCCGTAAGCAATGATACACATATTTTTTGTTTGTTTATTGTTTGTTTGTTGCGTTTTTTGTGATGATGTTTTTGATTCCCTCCATGAGAAAATGAGCTTTATTCTCTTCTTCGGGCGTTTCGTAAAAGATTTTTACGAAAGTATATTGCTGATATGTGGGATATGTCATTTTAACTCCGTTGCTAAGAAGATAATTGATTGTTTCTAACCTTATTTTGTGAAATAGATCTTGAGATAGCGGCCTATTAAAAACATTTGAGAATTCTAGGTTGAGGCTACCTATCAAACTAGAAATAGAGCATTCTAGCTTTATTTGTTGTCGCAACAAAGAGAATTTCTCTTTCATTTGCTCTTTCTTTTGCTCTTTCATTTGCTCTTTCTTTTGCTCTTTCATT
>ERZ780148.322-NODE-322-length-41287-cov-6.276096_pt1 | contig 41287 bp, 37 predicted proteins | sample MGYA00510984_ERZ780148 | MGnify/ENA primary metagenome ERZ780148 (study PRJEB29588, sample SAMEA2160902) | human gut metagenome | biome: human gut; feature: human-associated habitat; material: faeces | place: Denmark | collected 2008/2010 ...
TTTCTTAGCACTCATCCATCGTTTTAAAATTCCCAATACAATCCGCCACTTCCCCTCTACACCCCTTATTTCAACAAATCACAATTTATCTGCTATACTCTTTTATTGCTGTTTCGTACAGATTATTCCCCTTACTATCTATTACAACTATTACAGGAAAATCTTCAACTTCCAGTTTTCTTATTGCTTCAGTACCTAAATCTTCATATGCTATTACTTCGGATTTCTTTATTCTTTGAGAAAGCAATGCTCCTGCTCCGCCTACCGCTGCAAAATATACTGCTCCATTTCTTACAATCGCATCCTTTACCTGCTGTGTACGTTTGCCTTTTCCAATCATTCCTTTTAAACCTAAATCTAATAAAGAAGGCGCATACTTGTCCATTCTGCTTGCCGTTGTAGGTCCCGCTGAACCAATTGGTCTTCCTTCTCTTGCCGGTGATGGTCCCATATAATATATGATATTATTCTTCATGTCTATCGGAAGCGTTTTTCCTGCTGCCAATGCCTCAGACATTCTTTTATGTGCAGCATCTCTTGCCGTATATATTGTTCCTGTTATGTATACATAATCTCCGGCTCTTAATCCTTTTGCATCTTCATCGCTTATCGGTGCTGATATATTTTTATTCATAATAATCTCCATTCCTCAGGCATTTTAAATACTGGATGAATCGCGAGTAAAATGTTATATCTGACTCTGCGATACGGGCTATTTTGTGATGTCTGCGGCACAAACAGCCAACTCACATATAAGCTTTGGAAAAACTGATGAATTGCTAATTTGTAAAGCTATCTGCACATTCATCCATTTTACTCAAAACTCATACTAAGACAAATCACTTATAAATGATTTGATAACTGATAAATTGTATAATTTTCATATATATATCATGCTTTATAGAATATTTTACATTAACGAATAACTTCATTAACTGTAAATTAGTAAATTGAAAATATTAAACAGATATATCTGCATTACAAATACATACTTTCCTTAATTGATCTTAATATATCCTGACCATAAACTAAGAAGAATATTTTTATGTATTTGCTCATTTATAGTTCATTAAATTGTTCTTGATGAATGTCGGTTGACATGGCAGCATATATTTATAGCGACCGGAAGACCTGCTATATGTGTAGGATATGTTTCTATATTTACTGCAAGTGCTGTCTGTGTTCCTCCAAGTCCTCCCGGACCTATCCCAAGATTGTTTATTTTTTCAAGCATTTCCTTTTCAAGTTCTCTTACATATTCTTTTTCAGGCTTAGTATCAAGGTCTCTTGTAAGGGCTTTCTTTGCAAGCAGTGCACATTTTTCAAATGTTCCCCCAATTCCTACGCCAACTACCATTGGAGGACATGCATTTGGACCTGCATCCTTTACTGCTGTAAGTATTGCATTTTTTACACCTTCAATTCCATCGGCAGGTTTTAACATAAATACTCTGCTCATATTTTCACTTCCAAATCCTTTAGGTGCAACTGTAATCTCTATATTCTCACCAGGTATAATTCCAAAATGAATTATTGCCGGAGTATTATCATTAGTATTAACTCTCTCTATAGGGTCGCTTACTACTGATTTTCTTAAATATCCTTCTACATAGCCCTGTCTTACCCCTTCATTAATTGCTTCTGTTATATTACCACCGGTTAAATGTACATCCTGTCCGATATTTATAAATATAACTGCCATACCTGTATCCTGACATATTGGTATCATATCTGTTCCGGCTATATCAAGATTTTCTTTTAACTGATCAAGTATCTGCCTGCCAAGAGGTGATTCTTCTGCTGCCTGATTGAATACCCTTTTCATGTCTTTAGAAAGATAATGATTAGCTTCAATACACATTTCTTTAATATTCTTGGTTATCTCTTTAACATCTACTTCTCTCATAATAATCTCCATTCCGCAGGCATTTTCTAATAACGTTGGAATCACAGAGCCAAATGTCAGACCGGGCTCTGCGATAAAGGCTGATTTATGACACCTGCATCACAAAGCAGCCTTTATAAACTTAATGTATTAATGTGCATTTATAAAATCCAAAAACTTTATAAGCTCTATATTCCAGAACTTCCACTCATGTCCAAGATTATCAATTTCATCATATGTATAATCATATTTATCTGAATGTTGTGTAAAGTAATCTCTTATTATATGATTCATATGAAGCCACGGATCTTTACTTCCACATGCATGATATATTACCGGTTTTTCTACATTCTTTTTTATTAATGTATCTGCCAGATGTATTATACAATAATCCGTATCATGTATATCACCGTCTCCAAATAGTCTTATTCTTTGTATTGATTTTTTGCTTCCGTCTGCTTTAAAATCAGCATCAGCTTTATCGCCTGCCGAAAATGCTCCTACGTATGAATATTTGCCAGGATATGTAAGAGCCGTATGAAGGCAGCCATATCCTCCATTAGAAAATCCGGCAACATAATTATCACTTCTTTTGTCCGAAATGCATTTAAACATATTATGTATTATAGATGGAAGTTCTCTTCCAACATAACTTCCGTATTTATCACCGATATTCATATTGACAAAGCATGATTCATTTACATTTGGAAGAACTATTGCTATATTCCTCTCCTGTGATATTTCCGTAAGCGGTGCATGATACAGCCAATCCCTGTGATTACCACTGCTGCCATGATACAGCCACAGACATTTAAGCCTGACATCCACATCATATTTATCAGGAAGTATTACCGTACAGTCTGTTGTCCTCTTTAAATACATTGAAAAATGGTTTACATTAATTACAGCCATTATAATTCTTCTCCATTTCTGTAATTTTTATTTTTAATTCTGCTTCAGGTAATTAAAACCGCAGCTTTACATATTATTCTATTATATGAATTGTTTCCTGTATACATTTATCCCAGTATTGCCATGAATGGTCTCCCTCTGACTCATGTTTATATACATTATAACCACATCTGCTCATGCAGTCATACATATCACGGCTCATATCAAGCCTTGTATCTCCAAGTCCACAATATATATAAAACTGTGTGGCATTATCTGTATCCTTAAAACTGCTTTTAGATTTTTCTGCTTTGGTAAACAAATCCTTTCCACACTCTATAAGCTCTTTCCTGTCCCCAAATACGGGATACATATCAAGTCCCTGTGGATTATCATATCTTGCAAGAATATTTAAAAGCCCTGAATAGGAAAATGCCTTATTATACAAATCAGGATGTTCTAACGCCGAATAAAATGCACCATAACCTCCCATTGACATTCCTGCAATATATCTGTCCTCTTTATTCTGCGACAACGAAAACCATGCTTCACATTTATCTATGAGCTCTTTTGTTATATAATCCGAATAATCTTTTCCATGTCTGTTATTAACATAACACTTATTATCAGCAGATGGCATTACTATTGCAATATTCTTGTGTTCGGCATAATCAGCCACTCTCGAATTGATAAGCCAGGAGCTGTGATCTCCTCCTGCCCCATGTAAAAGATATAATGTCTTATAACCTCCATGTCCCTGTGGAATTAAAATATCCAGCATTACCGGCATATTAAGTGTCTCTGATTTAAAATCTATATTAATCCATGCCATATAGTTCCTCTTTTCTTTTCATTATTTGTGAAAGTTTACCCTCTCTCCAGATGAATGTATCATCCCAGACTGAGATATATCAGCATATTTCTTACTGTTATGCTTTTCCATTATTTTAACATAAAAAATACAGAGATGTATAGTTATAAAATTATACACCTCTGCACATTATTATTTGTCTGAATCTTTTTCTGCCCTTTCAAGCAGTTCATCCATTGAATTATCCTGTACTATTGTCTGCTTTGTATCAGACTCATTTATATTGTCTGTATTATCAATGCTTTCCTCATCAAAACCTTCAGCATCTGAATCATCCTCATTGACGGGCTTCTTTCTTACCTTTGCAACTGTTGCAACTGTAACATTATCATCAAGGTTAATCAGTTTAACCCCTGATGTAATTCTACCAAGCTTAGATATATCCTTACACTTAATCTGGATTATAATACCCTCGGTTGTTATAAGCATAACCTCTCTTGTATCATCTACTGCCTTGATACCAATTACATTACCGGTACGCTCGTTAATCTTATAACATTTAACACCCTTTCCTCCACGGTGCTGTACTGCAAATTCATCAAATGATGTTATCTTTCCAAGTCCAAGCTCTGAAACTATAAGAAGTGAATCACCCTGTGTATCAAGCTGCATTCCTATTACTTCGTCTTCATCAAGAAGATTCATACCAATAACACCCATTGCACTTCTTCCGGTAGGTCTTACATCAGTCTCCTTAAATCTTATGCACTGTCCAAGTTTAGTAACAAGGAATATCTCTTTATTGTCATTTGTAAGCTTAACTTCTATAAGTTCATCATCCTCACGCAGTGTTATAGCCTGAATACCACTCTTTCTTATATTGGCATATTCTTTAATAGGAGTCTTCTTAACAATTCCCTTCTTCGTAGCCATAAAAATATAATCTTCTTCATCATTGATATTTTTAACATCAACAGGTATTACTGCAGTTATGCTTTCTCCTGGCTGTAACTGTAAAAGATTAATAATTGCTGTTCCTCTTGAAGTTCTTCCTGCCTCTGGTATCTCATACGCCTTTAACTTATATGCTCTTCCTGTATTAGTCATAAACATAAGACTGTGATGTGTCGTTGTCATGAATAAATCCTTAATATAGTCATTATCAAGTGTCTGCATACCCTTAATTCCTCTGCCACCTCTGTGCTGGCTCTTAAAATTATCAGGTGTCATTCTCTTAATATAACCAATATCAGTTCTTGCAATAATAACAGGTTCATCAGGAATAAGATCCTCCATTGAAATATCATATTCATCAAATCCTATAGATGTTCTTCTGTCATCACCATATTTATCAGCTATTAATGATATCTCTTTTCTTATTACTCCTAAAAGCTTATTCTTGTCTGAAAGAATAGCTTTATATTCAGCTATCTTAGTAAGAAGGTCATTTAATTCAGCCTCTAATTTAGCTCTTTCCAGACCTGTAAGAGCTCTAAGACGCATATCAACGATTGCCTGTGCCTGTGCATCACTTAAACTGAATTGGGCTATAAGACTTTCTTTGGCCGTCTGTACGCTTTCTGAACCTCTTATTATCTGGATTACCCTGTCTATATTATCCAGTGCAATCATCAATCCTTCTAATATATGGGCGCGTTCTTCTGCCTTATTAAGGTCATACTTAGTTCTTCTTGTAACTACATCTTCCTGATGCATAAGATAAAACTTAAGCATCTCATAAAGATTAAGGACCTTAGGCTGGTTATCTACAAGTGCAAGCATTATTACACCAAATGTATCCTGAAGCTGTGTATGCTTATATAACTGATTAAGAATTATGTTAGGATTGACATCCCTTCTTAATTCGATACATACCCTCATACCACTTCTGTCTGACTCATCCCTTAAATCTGTTATTCCGTCAATCTTCTTATCTCTTGCAAGCTCTGCAATCTTTTGTATAAGCTTTGCTTTATTAACCATGTATGGAAGCTCTGTAACTACAATTCTGTTCTTGCCATTTGCCATAGGCTCTATGTCTGTTACGGCTCTTACCTTAATCTTGCCCCGTCCTGTCCTATACGCTTCATTAATTCCCATCTTTCCAATTATTGTACCGCCTGTTGGAAAATCTGGTCCCTTAATAATCTGCATTACCTCTTCAAGTGAAGTTTCTCTGTCCTGTTCAATCTTATTATCTATAATCTTTACAACAGCATCTATTACTTCTCTTAAATTATGAGGAGGTATATTGGTTGCCATACCTACTGCAATTCCTGATGTACCATTTACTAAAAGATTAGGATATCTTGATGGAAGAACAACAGGTTCCTTTTCTGTCTCATCAAAGTTAGGTATAAAATCTACTGTGTTTTTATTAATATCGGCAGTCATCTCCATTGATATTCTGCTGAGTCGTGCCTCTGTATAACGCATGGCTGCTGCCCCATCTCCATCTACGGAACCAAAGTTACCATGACCGTCAACCAATGGATATCTGGTATTAAAATCCTGAGCAAGCTTAACAAGTGCTTCGTATATTGATGAATCACCATGTGGATGATATTTACCCATAGTATCACCTACGATACGCGCACACTTTCTATGTGGCTTATCGGGCCCATTATTAAGTTCTATCATGGAATATAAGATTCTTCGCTGAACAGGCTTAAGACCATCCCTTACATCAGGAAGTGCTCTTGATACTATAACACTCATGGCATAATCAATATAATAATTCTCCATGGTCTTTTGCATATCAACTTCATGAACCTTATCAAAGATATGTTCGTCCATTATTATTCCTTTCCTTAATACTTTCAATATCCATACCACAGACATACGTTATTCATTAAAATAAAACGCATTCCTTTTATTTGCAGGATATGAAAATCTATATATTAAAATTGTATATTATATTTCCGGTATGCTATAAATATCATAATCTATTAATATGATTACGCTTTTAATCTCTCACCATTAAGTACTGCAATAATCTGGTTAAAGGCTTTAAGATTATTTATGAATATGTAAACTATAATTACTTAAGAACTATGTTTACTATACATCAAGATTCTTAACATACTTGGCATTTGCCTCTATAAATTCTCTTCTTGGTTCAACCTTATCACCCATTAATGTAGAGAATGTTACATCTACCTCGGACTCTGAATCATCATCCATATTAACTCTAAGTAATATTCTCTTTTCAGGATCCATTGTAGTATCCCAGAGCTGTTCAGCATCCATCTCTCCAAGTCCCTTGTATCGCTGAACCTTGTTATTCTGATCTCTTCCAATCTCTGTCATTATATTATTTAATTCTTCATCACTGTATGCATACCATATTTTTTTATTCTTCTCTATCTTATAAAGTGGCGGCTGTGCAAGATATACATGTCCCTGCCTTATAAGCTCCGGCATAAATCTGTAGAAAAATGTAAGAAGTAATGTGGCAATATGTGCACCATCGACATCGGCATCTGTCATAATAATTATCTTATGATATCTTAATTTTTTGATATCAAAATCATCATGAATACCTGTACCAAATGCTGTAATCATTGCCTTAATCTCTTCATTTCCAAGTATTCTGTCAAGTCGTGCTTTTTCAACATTAAGTATTTTTCCTCTTAGAGGAAGTATAGCCTGTGTTGCCCTGCTTCTTGCAGTCTTAGCAGAACCACCGGCAGAATCTCCCTCGACTATATATATCTCACAGTTTTCCGGATTCTTATCCGAACAGTCTGCTAACTTACCAGGAAGACTTGAATTTTCAAGTGCTGTCTTTCTTCTTGTAAGATCCCTTGCCTTACGTGCAGCATCCCTTGCTCTTTGTGCAAGCAGTGATTTTTCACATATTGCCTTGGCAACAGCAGGATTCTGTTCTAGAAAATATCTTAACTGCTCACTTACAATGCTGTCAACAACACTTCTTGCTATAGTATTACCAAGCTTTTGCTTTGTCTGTCCTTCAAACTGTGGATCTTCAATCTTGACACTTACAATTGCTGTAAGACCCTCTCTTATATCATCACCTGAAAGACTCTGGTCAGAATCCTTTAATATCTTATTGGCTCTTGCATATTCATTGAATATCTTTGTAAGTGCATTTCTAAAACCTGCAAGATGAGTACCACCCTCAGGTGTCTTAATATTATTGACAAATGAATCAATTACTTCGTTATAACCGTCATTATGCTGGAATGCTACTTCAACCTGTACTTTATCCTTCTCACCCTCGCAATATATAATATTATCATAGAGTGTATCCTTGCTCTTGTTAAGATACTGTACAAATTCTTTAATTCCACCCTCATAATGAAATACCATGGTCTGTTCTATTCCCGGTCTTTTATCTTCAAGAGTAATCCTTATTCCTTTTGTAAGAAATGCCATCTCTCGTAAACGATGCTTTAAGATATCAAACTCATAAACCTGTGTTTCCTGGAAAATCTCTTTGTCCGGCAGAAACTTTACAAGCGTTCCTGTCTCATTAATATCACAGTCACCTACAATCTTAAGTGGATTGCATACATGTCCTCTCTTATAATTCTGTTCATATATATGACCATTTCTCTTAACTCTTACTTCCATCCATTCAGAAAGAGCGTTGACAACAGAAGCACCTACCCCATGAAGTCCTCCTGATACCTTGTATCCTCCACCGCCGAATTTACCTCCGGCATGTAATACAGTATATACGACTTCAATAGCAGGTTTACCGGTCTTATGATTAATATCAACCGGTACACCTCGTCCGTTATCGGTTACTGTTATTGAATTATCTTCATTAATCGTAACATTTATAGTATCACAAAAACCTGCAAGTGCCTCATCTACTGCATTATCTACAATTTCATATACAAGATGATGCAGACCTCTTGAAGATGTGCTTCCAATATACATACCAGGTCTTTTTCTTACAGCTTCAAGTCCTTCAAGCACCTGTATCTGGTCTCCACCATATTCTTTTTCTGCCACTTTACATTCCTCCTTAAACTAATAATTTATATTAATTATTAATTTTTCTAATTTTCATTTGAAACTACACCATTAACTACTTTAAATATTCTATTAATGGAAAATCTGTTATTAACAAACTCATCAAGACCTGTACAAGTAATAATCGTCTGTATATCGCCAATACTGTCAAGCAGAAAATTCTGTCTGTTTGCATCAAGCTCCGACAAAACATCATCAAGCAGCAATACAGGAGTGTCATTAATTACTTTCTTTACAAGTTCAATCTCTGCAAGCTTAAGTGATAAGGCACATGTCCTTTGCTGCCCCTGCGAACCATATTTTCTGACATCCTTGTCATTGATAAAAAATGCCACATCATCTTTATGAGGTCCTACGTTTGTCATCTTAAACTTAATATCCCTTTCTCTGGAACGTATAACCTCATCTTTAAAGTTATCTGTTGTGGTACATGGTATGTATCTTAAATTCAAAATTTCTTTATTACCTGACAGTTTGCTATGAACCGGCCGTATAATGCTATTGATATTATCTATAAAATCCATACGCCTTTTTATAATCTCACTTCCATATCTGACAAGCTGCATATCCCATACATCAAGCATATCAACAAGTCCACTGTCACCAGAAAACTGTAGCTGCTTTAAAAGCTTATTACGCTGAACCACAACCTTATTGTAATTAACAAGATTACTAAGATATATCTTGTCTAACTGGCTAAGCTCCATATCCATAAAACGCCGTCTTTCAGATGGTCCGTTTTTTATAATATTCATATCCTCCGGAGAAAAAATAATTATATTAATAATACCAAAAAGCTCTACTGCACGCCGGATTGGAATACCATTAACCGCTATTCCCTTTGTCTTATTCTTTTTTAAATGCATATCAATACGATAATTCATACCATGTTTTTTTACCATAACCTTGATATGCGCTTCATCATTTCCAAATCTTATAATATCTTTATCTTTACTCCCTCTGTGGGATTTGGAGGTAGCGCAGACATAAAGTGATTCCAGAATATTTGTCTTTCCCTGTGCATTATCGCCATAGATAATATTTATTTTATTATCAAATGTCATATTAAGAAATTCATAATTTCTATAATTTTGTAAATCTACAGACTCAATTATCACTGTAACACCTGTTCTTTAATAAATATTAATGTAATATACATTATCTTTCAATCTTGATTTCCTGCCCATTGTAGCCTACTACTTCACCACCAACAAGCTTTTTGCCTCTTTGTGTTTCAACGTTACCATTGACTGTAACAAGACCATCCTGAATGACAATCTTAGCCTCAACACCTGATTCAACAAGCCCTGCTGCCTTAAGTGCCTGACCAAGTTTAATAAATTCATCTCTTAATTTAATTGTTTCCATAATTCTCCTTTTTTAATCACATTAATAATATTCCTTTTGAATATACTATTTGCAGCAAAGCAGTATTTACCGGTAATTTCTCCGACATTAGAAATGTCCGTAGAAGCGGAAAGCTTTATGCATTAAAGTTGACAGGAAGGATAAGGTAAGTATATGTATCATCTTTATCACGTATAAAGCATGGTGCCTTAGGATTGACAAGATAGATATTAATAGTCTCATCATCAATAACCCTTAAGGCATCAATAAGAAACTTAGGATTAAAACCAATCATAATATCACTTCCGTCTTTATCAATATCAATCTCTTCGTTAGAAGAACCAAGACTTGATGAAACCTTAACTTCCAATGAACCATCTGTAACATTGATAATAATAGGTTTTTTATCATCTTCTTTAATTAGAAGATTAGCTCTGTCTATTGAATCTAATAAATCTTTTTTATTGATAACAATCTTAGTCTTATAATCATTAGAGAGCATCTGATTAACTCTGAAATATTCGCCCTCAATAAGACGGGAAACAACAGTAGTATCATCAAATTCAAATAAAATGTGATTGTCAGTAAAATAAATATTAACCTCAGACTCTGCATCAGAAGAAAGAATCTTATTAAGCTCATTAAGCGTCTTTCCGGGAACAATAACCTTGGCATTATCAGATATGCCTTTAAGGAAAATACTTCGGATTGCAATTCTGTGTCCGTCAAGAGCTATAACTTTAAAAGTACCATTATTAATCTCAAAAAGCTCTCCTGTCATAATCTTGTTATTATCATTAACTGCTATAGAAAAAATTGTCTGTGTAATAACTTCTTTTAATTCAAACTGTGATAAATGAACAACCTTATCTTTGGTAATTACAGGAAGGTATGAAAAATCTTCCCCAGACCTGCCGGCAATATTAAACCTACTCTTTTCACATGAAATTAAAGCATTAAAATTAGAATCAGTTTCTATAGTAATGTCATTATCCGGAAGCTTTCTTACAATCTCTGAAAAAATCTTAGCATCAATAGCTATCTGACCCTTTTCAATAATCTCACCTTCAACAATTGATTCAATTCCAAGTTCCATATCATTAGCAGTAAATTTAATAGAATTAGTCGTAGCATCAATAAGGATGCACTGTAAAATATTCATTGTAGTCTTAGAAGGTACTGCTTTAAGAACAATATTGACTGCCTTAGACAGGTTACTCTTTGTAAAGATTAATTTCATAGTGTGTAAAACTCCTTTCAGGTATAAATGAAGAAAAAAAACTCCAGATATAAATAAATAAAAATTAGTAGTAGTAGTAGTAGTAGCTGTTAATATGTTAATATGTGCCTCAATCCCAGTAAATATAAGACTTTAAGCTATAAAAAAAGTACGTTAAAAAGCTCTTAATCAGATGTTTATAGTTTAGGGATAAATCAAAACGACATAAAATGAATAAATATGCAATGTTAATAACAAATACCTAATTAACATAAAAATCACAGCATCTGCACATAGTTATTGTGGAAAACCATTAAGAAGGATTAATCTTCTTGATAAGGATATCCACAGTGCTTTTTGTAGCCTCATTTGTTACTACTTCTTTGGCTATCTTATCTGCACCATACATAATGGTAGTGTGATCCTTGTTTCCGAGTGCTTTTCCAATAGACTGAAGTGGTACCGTAGTCATCTGGCGGCAAAGATACATTGCAATCTGTCTTGGATATACTATATCCGCATTACGCTTCTTAGACAGAATATCAGCAGGAGTAATGCCAAAGTGGTCTGCTACAATTTCAATAATAAGCTCAGGTGTAACTTCTTTTTTGGCGTCAGGTGTGATAAGATCCTTAAGCGTTTCTTCAGCAAATTCAACAGTAATTGGACTGTGTGAAAGTGTAGAAAATGCAGAAAGCTTCGTCAATGCACCCTCAAGTTCCCTGATGCTTGATTTTATATGATTAGCAACAAAGTCCTTGACCTCATAAGGAATATCATATCCGCCAAGTTCTGCTTTCTTATTAAGAATTGCCATCTTTGTCTCATATGTAGGAATCTGGATATCAACAGGAAGCCCCATCTCAAATCTGGTACGAAGTCTTTCCGTAAGAGTTTCCATCTCTTTAGGCGGCTTATCAGAGGTAATAACAATCTGTTTACTGTCCTGATAAAGTGCATTAAAGGTATGGAAAAATTCTTCCTGAGTAGATTCCTTACCGATGATAAACTGGATATCATCAATTAGTAAAACATCTATATTTCTATATTTTTCCCTGAATTCCGAGTTTTTCTGGTTCTTAACAGAATCAATCAGTTCGTTGGTAAATGTCTCGGATGTGACATAAAGTACCTTAAGTGAAGGGTCATTAGCTATGATAAAATGAGCTATTGCCTGCATAAGATGAGTCTTTCCAAGACCAACGCCACCATATATAAAAAGAGGGTTGTACACATGGCCGGGAGTCTCGGCTACAGCTAAGGAAGCGGCATGTGCAAGGTTATTATTATTACCTACAACGAATGTATCAAATGTATAGTTAGGATTGAGATTCTGAAGACTCTTATTCTTTTCAGGGGGATTAAGACTTGCCTGTTTTTTAAGCTCAGCAGCCTGCTGTTCCTTAGCAGACACAAGCTTAACTTCGTATTCATGTCCCATAATCTCACAGATAGTTACGGTAAGAGGAACAAGATACTTCTTCTCTATGTAGTTAATTCCCATGTTTTCCTCAGATATAAGAAGAGTAATGGTATCTCCTTCAAGAGAATATAACTGTAGAGGTTTAATCCATGTCTTAAATGAAATATCCTGAATATCATATTCATTTTTTAATGTCTGTAATATCAGATCCCATTTTAGTTTTAGTTCTTCCATAATATATATAGGCCTTTCTGGCTAAAATTTGTAAACGTATTCTTATATATAATATAACAGAAAATAATTTTTATCAAGATAATAAACAACAATGTTGATAAGTTATAAACAATTTCAACAGCGTATTTTGACGGATTTTAGCGTATAAGGTGTATATTGCAGGCAATTTTTAACAGTTATTAACCAGTTATCAACATTTTGTGGATAACTGGTGGAAAAGATCTGTATATTGTGGGGATTGTAATGGAAAACACAAAATGCAAATTAAACAATAGTTTTACTTGACTTATAGTGCATTTATGAATATAATAAAAAGCGATGTTTTAAATTTTGACTTGATAAAATATTCCTGCCATATATATATAATGGTGAAAGAAGGAGGTGCAGTATAATATGAAGATGACATTTCAGCCTAAGACAAGACAGAGATCTAAGGTTCATGGTTTTAGATCAAGAATGAGTACTCCAGGTGGAAGAAAGGTTTTAGCAGCAAGACGCGCTAAGGGAAGAAAAAGACTTTCAGCTTAAGAGTGTTAATGCAGGCAGGTGGATTAATGGTATCCATCTGCCTTTTTGTTAATTAAATATTTTTTATAAGCAAAATATTAAGAGTTTAAGTATAATTTTAGATAATATATGTCAGGAATTGTGACAAGTTAGAGTTTAGTCACATCCTGTATTTGTGTCGGCAGCTTATAATTTTAAAGATGCAGCTTAAATGTACACAAGAATGGGGAATTTTATGAAATTTGATAATTTTGAAACATTGAGAAGTAATTTTGATTTCAAATGCGTATATAATAGGAAGAAGTCGTTTGCAAACAGGTATCTTATTATGTACATTTCAGAGAATGGAACGGATGCGTTAAGATTAGGCGTATCTGTGAGTAAAAAAGTCGGGAATAGTATCGTCCGGCACAGACTGGCAAGGCTTATAAGAGAGGCTTTCAGACTTAATGCAGATAAAGTCAACAGAGGTTATGACATCGTTGTAATAGCAAGAGCCGGTCTGAAAGATAAGAATTATTTTGAGACAGAGAGTGCCATGCTTCATCTGTTAAAGTTACATCATCTGACAGAGGATGATTGTCTTAGGAATGGAGATGAAAACTATGGGAAAAAAGGTAATGATTAAGCTTATAAGATTCTATCAGCTTGCATTATCTCCATATAAAGGAAGGAGTTATTGCAACTTCTATCCTACATGCTCACATTATGCCATTGAGGCAATACAAAGATATGGAGCTTTGAGAGGAGGCTATCTGGCATTTAAACGAATATTAAGATGTAATCCGCTTACAAAGGGTGGATACGACCCTGTGCCTATAACTTTAAAAGAAAGAAAATAGTTGTAAGTATAGGCAGATATGAGGATTAAAAAGATGGAGGTACGGTATTGTATAATTCAATAATTAGTCCAATAGCATATGTATTAGGTAAAATACTGGATATTTTATTTGTAGGGCTTCATCAGATAGGTCTTGGAAATATTGCTATTGCAATTATTATATTTACATTTTTAATTAAGCTTCTTATGCTTCCACTGACAGTAAAGCAGGCTAAGTCAATGAAGCTTAATAAGTTTATTGCGCCTGAATTAAAAGCTATTCAGGATAAGTATAAGGATAAAAAGGGTGACCAGAATGCAATGATTAAGATGCAGGAGGAAACCAAGGCGGTATATGCAAAATATGGAACAAGCCAGATGGGTGGCTGCGTACAGCTTCTTATCCAGTTCCCAATCCTTATGGCATTGTACAAGGTTATTCAGGATATTCCGATGTATGTTGGACAGTTAAAGACATTATTTCTTACAATTTTAAATGGAAGTAATGGCGGTATCATGTCAGTAAGTGATTATGCTGATAAGATGGGTCAGATATCAGCAAATGTTGACTGGTCTAATGTTGATGCAGCAGTTAAGGCTATGAACAGCTTTACGGTTGACCAGTGGAACCAGCTTAAGGATTTATTTCCTGCATTTGCCCAGATAATAGCAGATAATCAGACAAAGATTACAGAAATGAATACATTTCTTACAGTAAATGTATCACAGAATCCTATATTTGGTCTTTCGATTACAATGTTAATACCTATACTTTCCGGTGTAACACAGTATATAAGTGTTAAAGTATCACAGGGAAATGTTGAAATGGATGAAGATAATCCGGCAGCAGCCTCTATGAAGATGATGACATTATTTGCACCGCTTATGTCTGTATTTATTGCATTTTCAGTACCGGCAGGTCTTGGTGTGTACTGGATTGCAACAGCGGTATTCCAGACTATACTCCAGTTACTTGTCAATCGTCATTATGATAAGATTGGAGCAGAAGCTATAGTTAAAAAGAGTATTGAAAAGGCTAATAAGAAGCGCGCAAAGAAGGGGCTTCCACCTGAAAAGATAGCAAAAAATGCTACTGTAAATACTAAAAAGGTTGACAGCATAGAAAAGAATAAGCAAAGAATACAGAATCTTCAGGAAAAGAAAGATGCTAACGATAAGAAGATGAAAGAGATTATGGATTCTACTAATTACTATAAGTCAGCTAAACCGGGAAGTCTTGCGGAAAAAGCAGGAATGGTATCAAAGTATAACGAAAAGAGCGAAAAGAAGAAAAAATAGCAGTTAAAGGCACATTGCTGGAAAAGAGGTTGTTATGGAATATATTGAAGTTTCCGGAAAAACAGTAGATGAAGCTCTTACTAATGCATTGGTAAAGCTCGAAACTACAAGTGATAAAGTTGAATATGAAGTTGTATCTAAAGGAAGCAACGGATTTCTTGGAATAGGTGCAAAGCCTGCCGTTATAAGAGTGAGAAGAAAGCAGGAGTCGGCAGAGCCAGCAGCGGAAAGTATAATAAAGAATACTATTAAGACAGAAAGTCATGTTAAGAAGGAAGAAAAGCAGACTGCCCCAGAGAAAAAAGAAAAAGTAAAATCTCCAGTAGAGGAAACAAAGGTACAGGAAGTAAAGCCGGAATCAAAGACAGAAGTGATGTCTGATGAAGAAATAGAAAGAAGAATCAGAACATTCCTTGCTGATATGTTTAAGGCTATGGATATGGAAGTTGAAGTTAAGATTAACTTTAATAAGAAGGATGAATGTGTTGATGTTGAACTTCTTGGTAATAATATGGGAGTTCTTATTGGAAAGAGAGGACAGACACTTGATTCAATCCAGTACCTTATAAGTCTTGTAGTTAATAAGGGCAAGGAAAAATATGTAAGAATCAAGGTTGATACTGAAAATTATAGAAGCAGAAGAAAAGAGACTCTTGAAAATCTTGCAAAGAATATTGCATATAAGGTTAAGAGAAGCAAACATCCTGTTTCATTAGAACCTATGAATCCATATGAGAGAAGAATCATACATGCAGCATTACAGAATGATAAGTATGTATCAACAAGAAGTGAGGGTGAAGAGCCATTCAGACATGTTGTAATATTTATTGATAAGGATAAGGCTGAAAACAGATAATAAGCATTGTTTTAAATAATGGTATTAATTAATAGATTGCTGTGGTATTATTAACTACGGCAATCTTTTTTATTTATGTGCAATTGAGACAGTACATGAAAAATGCACAGGTGATTATATTTATAGAAATGGAGTTATTTATGGAGGATACAATTGCAGCGATATCTACCAGTACAATGAGCAGTGGTGGAATAAGCATTGTAAGAATGAGCGGATGTGATGCTATAAGTATAGCTGATAAGGTATTTAAATCAAAAAAAGGAATTAAGCTGGCTGACGTTAAAACACATACGATTCATTATGGAAATATATATAATAAAGATGAGCTTGTAGATGAGGTGCTGGTAGCAGTTATGAAAGCACCATCAACATATACAAGGGAAGATGTGGTTGAGATAAATTGTCATGGGGGGATATTAGTTACAAGAAAGGTATTAGATACTCTTCTTATGGCAGGTGCAAGAACGGCAGAACCGGGAGAATTTACAAAAAGAGCATTCTTAAATGGTAGAATCGACCTGTCACAGGCGGAGGCAGTAATCGAGGTTATTAATTCAAAAAATGAATATGCATTGAAATCATCAGTTAATCAGTTAGATGGTAAGTTATCAGAAAAAATCAGACAGATAAGAGACATTATTATAGAGGATATAGCTTTTATTGAGGCGGCACTGGATGACCCTGAACATATATCATTGGATAACTTTGTTGACAAACTGGGGATAAATGTGGAAAACTGTGTGGATAATGTGGAAAACTTATTGAAAACTGCGGATAACGGGAGAATAATTAAGGATGGCATAAGAACAGTTATCCTCGGAAAGACTAATGCGGGCAAATCAAGCCTTCTTAATGCACTTGCAAAAGAAGAACGTGCTATTGTAACAGATATTGAGGGAACTACAAGAGATGTATTAGAAGAACAGATTAATATGGGTGGAATACTTCTTAATATTGTAGATACGGCAGGAATCAGGGATACAGATGATTATGTAGAAAGTATTGGAGTAGAAAAAGCAAAAAAATATGCATCCGATGCAGAGCTTATAATCTATGTTGTAGATGCTGCAAGACCTCTTGATGAAAATGACAGTGAGATTATGGAGCTTATCAGGGATAAAAAGGTTATTGTACTTTTGAATAAATCGGACATGAATACGGTTATAGATAAAAGTGATATACAAAAGATACTTAATTGTCCTATAGTTAATGTATCTGCTAAAAATTCTACAGGAATAGATGAGCTTGAAGAGTGTATAAAGAAAATGTTCTTTGAGGGAAATATTCAATTTAATGAAGAGGTATATATTACTAATTCAAGACATAAGAAGCTTCTTAGTGATGCGCTCGAAAGCTTAAGGCTTGTTAAAGAAGGTATAGATAGCGGAATGAGTGAAGATTTTCTTACCATAGATATGATGACAGCTTATGAAAAGCTGGGAATGATTATAGGTGAGGAAGTACAAGACGACCTTGCAGATGAGATATTCAGTAAGTTCTGTATGGGTAAATAATCTTTGGTAAATAATTCTGATAAAAAGTAAATTCTTATGTAGAAAATTAAAAAACATTTTTATACAGGTATAAAAAAGAGAAAGGAAAGAAAAATGCCAAATATACGTGAAGAATACGATGTAGTTGTTGTCGGAGCGGGTCATGCCGGATGTGAGGCGGCACTGGCCAGCGCAAGGCTGGGACTTAATACAATATGTTTTACGGTAAGCTGTGAAAGTATTGCAATGATGCCATGTAATCCTAATATTGGTGGAAGCTCTAAGGGACATCTTGTAAGAGAGATAGATGCCCTTGGTGGAGAGATGGGAAAGAATATAGATGCTACTTTTATACAGTCTAAGATGCTTAATAAATCAAAAGGACCTGCTGTCCATTCACTGAGAGCACAGGCAGATAAGGCAGATTACAGCAGAAGAATGAGACAGGTAATGGAGAATACTGACAATCTTCTTGTAAGACAGGCAGAGGTGTCAGAGCTTATGGTAGAAGACGGAGTTATAAAGGGAGTAAAGACGTTTTCCGGAGCCGAATATTATGCAAAGGCTGTTGTATTATGTACAGGTGTATATCTTAAAGCGAGATGTATATATGGTGATACGAGTTATGAAACAGGTCCAAACGGACTTCAGGCGGCTACACATCTTACAGATTCCCTTATTAAAAATGGAATTGAAGTAAGAAGATTCAAGACGGGAACACCGGCGAGAGTAGATAAGAGGTCAGTTGATTTTAGTAAGATGACAGAGCAGTTTGGAGATGAGAGGGTTGTGCCATTTTCATTTACAACAGATCCCGAAACAATACAAAAAGAGCAGGTATCATGCTGGCTTACATATACTAATGAGAAGACTCATAAGATTATAAGGGATAACCTTGACAGGTCACCGCTATACGCAGGAGTAATCCATTCGACAGGACCTAGATACTGTCCATCAATAGAGGATAAGGTTGTTAAGTTTGCAGATAAAGACAGACATCAGGTATTTATTGAGCCGGAGGGATTATATACCAATGAGATGTATCTTGGAGGAATGTCGAGTTCAATGCCTGAGGATGTACAGTATGAGATGTATAAGACAGTGCCGGGACTTGAAAATGTAAAGATTGTAAGAAATGCATATGCTATTGAATACGACTGTATCAATGCAGTACAGTTAAAGTCAAGTCTTGAATTTAAGAATATAAAGGGATTATTCTCAGGTGGACAGTTTAATGGAAGTTCTGGTTATGAAGAGGCAGCGGCACAGGGACTTGTAGCAGGAATTAATGCAGCGATGTATGTTAAGAATAAAGAGCCTATGATTCTTGACCGTTCAGAAAGCTACATAGGTGTATTAATAGATGACCTTGTAACTAAGGAGACAACAGAGCCATACAGAATGATGACTTCAAGAGCAGAATACAGATTGTTATTAAGACAGGATAATGCAGATTTAAGACTTACAAAGAGAGGGTTTGAGACAGGGCTTATAAGTAAGGAGCGTATGGACTCTGTAATAGAAAAAGAAAGACAGATAAAAGAAGAAATAGAAAGAGTTTCATCTGTAAATATAGGAACTGGTGAAGATGTCCAGAAGGTTATGGAAGAGTATGGAAGCACACCGCTTAAGACAGGAGCCACTCTTGCAGAGCTTATAAAAAGACCTGAGCTTAACTATGATTGTCTTGAGCCTATCGATAAACACAGACCACAGCTTAGCTGGGATGTAAGAGAACAGGTAAATATTAATCTTAAATATGAGGGGTATATAGAAAGACAGTTAAGGCAGGTAGAGCATTTTAAAAAGCTTGAAAATAAACTGATACCGGATGGTATTGAATATGAAAAGATTAACGGTTTAAGGAAGGAAGCTACGCAGAAGCTATGTAAATTCAGACCAAGATCAATAGGTCAGGCATCGAGAATATCGGGTGTATCTCCGGCAGATATATCAGTACTTCTGGTATATATGGAGCAGTTTTACAGAAATGGAGGAATAAATGGATAAGCAGCAGTTCTGTAATTATTTAAGCAGTATGCAGGTGGATATAAATGATTATAAGCAGGAGCAATTCGATAAGTATTATAAAGTGCTTGTTGAATGGAACGAGTTTATGAATCTTACAGGCATTACTGAATATGAAGAGGTCCAGATAAAGCATTTTGCGGACAGCCTTGCATTGAAGGAAGCAGTCGATAAGCTTTCTGATAAGTATAAAGATATTAAGAATGTAATAACATTTGATAATAATATGAGTATTATAGATGTTGGAACAGGAGCGGGATTTCCCGGGCTTCCTCTAAAGATTGCATTTGATAAATGTAATACTACTTTATTAGATTCACTTAATAAGCGTGTTAAATTCTTAAATGAGGTTATAACACAGCTTGAGTTAAAAGGAATTGAAGCCGTACACTACAGGGCAGAAGAGGGAGCAAGAAAGCCTGAATACAGGGAACAATTTACCGTAGCTGTATCAAGGGCAGTTGCCAATCTTTCTACTCTTTCTGAATATTGTATGCCATTTGTAAAGGTTGGAGGATATTTTACAGCTTATAAATCAGGTGATATAGATGAAGAGCTTAAGGCATCTGAAAATGCAATTAATAAACTGGGTGGAAAAGTCGAGTGTGTATACAGATTCAGCCTGCCACAGACTGATATTGAAAGGTCTATAGTGTTTATTAAAAAGATAAAAAATACAGCGAAGAAATATCCAAGGAGAGCAGGATTACCATCAAAGGAACCTTTAAATTAAGATTTGTTGAAATGGGGGTGTAGATGGGGCAGGGTCGGTTTTTGTTGTATATTTTGAAACGATGGATAAATACTAAGAAGTTCTACGGATGAGCATTTTATGTATCTATAACGGTCGGGTCGTGCCAAATGCGGCGTCCTGCCGCTTGGCACTCGATTGTGCGTCCTGCACAATCGCCCCTTATGTAATGTCAGCTCATCCAAGAACTTCTAAGTATTTACCATATGTTTCAAAATATACAACAAAAACCGACACTGCCCCATCTACATTTCAAAAATCACTACGCAGGGAATGATGACCGGTAAGTTGTGGGTTATCAATCTACATTTCAAAAATCTCTGCGCTTGGGGTGACGAACGGTAAGTTACCGGTTAGAAGTATGCATATTTATATGTTTAGTTTTTGCTTTATCAAAGGATGACAATAATAATTTTGTAATGTCATAGTGATATAATAAAGACAAAAATAAAGAATTAATTTATCAAAAAGGTCGTGTGGATAATCAGTATATAAATCTGATTGTCCACACGGCTTATATTTTTTATGCTATTAAAGAAATGCAGTATTATCAAAATAAAATAAAAATAACTTGAAAATAAAATAATAGTTGCATAATATTGATATAGAAAGTATAATATTAGATATTTACCTATGCTATCATGGTAAAGTACTAAAATATTTACAATTTTACAGCAGGGTAAATCTAATAAGCTTTTTGCAGATGATATGCAGATATGGAGGATTGAAATGAGAAAATGCGTTATAACCGTAGTTGGTAAGGATACTGTAGGAATTATTGCAAAGGTGTGTTCATATCTTGCAGATACAAAGATTAATATCCTTGATATTTCACAGACAATTGTATCTGGTTATTTTAATATGATGATGATTGTTGATACAACAGATTCTGTACAGAATTTTGACGAAGTTATATCATCACTTGATAAGATAGGTGAAGAGATTGGTGTATCTATTAAGTGCCAGCGTGAAGAAATATTTGATATGATGCATAGAATTTAAGAAAGGTTAAACTATTATGATAAACATTTTTGAAGTTAATGAAACAAATAAGATGGTTGAACAGGAAAATCTCGATGTCAGAACAATAACAATGGGTATTAACCTTCTTGACTGTGCCAGTGATAATCTTGATGAAGTTAATGAAAAAATATATAAAAAGATAACAACACTTGCAAAGGATCTTGTATCAACAGGTGAAGATATAGCAAAGGAATTTGGTGTGCCAATTGTTAATAAGCGTATATCAATAACACCTATTTCACTCGTTGGTGCAGCTGCCTGTAAGACACCTGATGATTATGTAACTATTGCTAAGACAATTGATAAGGCTGCGCATGAGGTCGGAGTTAATTTTATCGGCGGATATTCTGCAATAGTATCAAAGGGCATGACTAAGAGTGATGAGCTTCTTATCCGTTCAATTCCTAAAGCTCTTGCATGTACAGAATTGATATGCAGCTCTGTTAATGTAGGTTCTACTAAGACCGGTATTAATATGGATGCCGTAAGACTTATGGGTGAGATTATCAAGGAAACAGCAGAGTATACTAAGGAAGACGATTCACTTGGATGTGCTAAGCTTGTTGTATTATGTAATGCACCTGATGATAATCCGTTTATGGCGGGTGCTTTCCATGGAGTGTCAGAAGATGATGCCATAATAAATGTAGGTGTCAGTGGTCCTGGTGTTGTAAAATATGCACTTGAGAAGGTAAGAGGCGAAAGCTTTGAAGTGCTTTGTGAAACTATTAAAAAGACTGCATTTAAGATTACAAGAGTTGGACAGCTTGTGGCGCAGGAAGCTTCAAAAAGACTTGGTGTTCCATTTGGCATAATTGATTTATCACTTGCTCCGACTCCTGCAATAGGTGACAGTGTAGCTGATATTCTTGAAGAAATCGGACTTGCAAGAGCTGGTGCACCGGGAACTACAGCAGCACTTGCTTTATTAAATGATCAGGTTAAGAAAGGTGGAGTAATGGCATCTTCTTATGTTGGTGGACTTAGTGGTGCATTTATTCCGGTCAGTGAAGATCAGGGAATGATAGATGCCGTTCTTGATGGTGCTTTAGTTATAGAAAAGCTCGAAGCCATGACATGTGTATGCTCTGTAGGTCTTGATATGATAGCTATACCGGGAGATACGAAGGCTTCTACAATATCAGGAATTATAGCTGATGAAGCTGCTATCGGTATGGTCAATCAGAAGACAACAGCGGTAAGAGTAATTCCTGTTGTCGGCAAGGGCGTTGGAGAGACAGTTGAATTTGGCGGACTCTTAGGATATGCACCTATAATGCCTGTTAATAATTTTGACTGTTCAGCATTTGTCAACAGAAAGGGAAGAATCCCTGCACCTATACATAGCTTTAAGAATTAGTAAGCTGTATTCTGGTATTGGCTTGCCGGATTGATATAAACGGGATATAAAATATTAAAAGCTGATACAATGATTTATGTAATTGGATGTTACATGAATTTTGTATCAGTTTTTCCTATATACAGGCTGGCGGAATTCATCTTTTATAATCATATTATATTTATTGTATACAAGCTGGTTATAAATAGAAGTACAATAAATATCATCAACGAGCATATCTTTATAATCGGCGGTTTTAGTTATAATCTGCGGACTGCATTTCTTTTTGATTTCGGAAAGATATTTCTGTCCTGTTGTATCAAAGCCGAGTATCCTTATATACGGAACATTTTCACCACTATAATGAGCAGCATTTATTTTAGTAATGTTAAGAATAATATGAAGTACGCAGCGGCAGATTCTTGAATAGGTATATTGTCTGCTTTTAACATTCATACAATAAGACGACAGCGGTTCGTTCCCTTTAAAGCAATCAGCCATGCGGTTGCCAAGTTCTATGCTTATGTCCATATAGGAGCTTAATTCTTTGGCGATGCTGTTTTTATCGTAAAGACATTTATTGAATAATCCGGACATTTTGTAATTAAATAAAGCAGTCATGTCATCAAGCAATATAGGGGGCTGTTCGTTTATACGCTCTGCCATGCTTCCAGGAAGCAGAGAGGATAAATCAGAGGGCAGGGTGAACTTTTTGTTGTTGTTATTAATGCATGTACTTTCTGAATTGATATAGCTGCAATATTGTGTCCTTATAGCAGATGCACTGGGAAGACCGTTTATTACATTTTCATTATAACCCGTACCTTCTCTTTTTATGGTGAAAGGTTTGATATTGAAGGAATGTTTTATTATTGATTTGATATATTCAATACCGAGTGTGTTGTTGGGTGAGGATAATGTATTGGTTATATTTTCAACAGGTGCATTATTGCTTTTTTGTAATGTCTCATACTCTGTCATATATTTAACAAGCGCTGACTGTCTGGCTGCCGGAAATGAATTGCCCTTTGACAGAAGCCTTTTTAATTCATCTCTGTAGGCAGCAGGTTCATTTACTAAAATATCAGCTGCACTGTATAATATATCTATATTGCCACATTCACTTCCAAATACAACATAATCGCACATTAATGAATTAAGAAGTCTGACTGCTCCATCAGCAAAGCCCTCAGCACTTGAAACAGCATAGAAAGAGGGAAGTTCAATGCACAGATTCACTCCGGCATCAATGGCAGCAGCACAGCGTAGATATTTATTAACAATTGCCGGTTCGCCTCTTTGTACAAAATTACCGCTCATAACAGCAATGCAGCAGTCTGCTCCTGTTATTTCCTTAGCTTTCTGCATGTGATATATATGTCCTGTATGAAGTGGATTATATTCTGTGATAAGACCTACTGATTTCATTATAATCTCCATTCCGCAGGCATTTTCTAATTCCAGAGGAATCGCAAGCCCAATGTCAGCTCTGGCTTGGCGATAAAGACTGATTTATGACGCCTGCGGCACAAATCAGCAAGTTCATTTATGAACTTATCCTCCTTGAGAATTGTTATTTTTCTAAAGTATAAATTGGCAGATATAGAAAAATATACAAAAATAACTTCTTCTTATCTGTGTTCTAATTACATTCAGACAGATTAAGTCAGGCAGCCTGAATAGTACTAATAAGATTCAGGATACTTTCTGACCAACACATCATATGTATATTTGCCATAAATATGTATAATGATACAATATTTTATAAAAAAAATGAAGTGCATGTTTTTTTAAACATTAAAAACCTTGTTTTGATGAAAAAATTGGTATATACTCATTATAGGATTTCGGTAGTAACCGGAAAATATATTCAAAATACAAGGAGGAGTCAAGAATCATGGGATTTATTGACACAATCAAAGAAAGAGCTAAAGCAGATAAGAAGACTATCGTATTACCAGAGTCTATGGACAAGAGAACATTTGAAGCTGCAGAAAAGATTTTAAAGGAAGGTATTGCTAACCTTATTATTATTGGTACTCCTGAAGAGATCGCAGAAAACAGCAAGGGATTTGATATCTCTGGAGCAACAATAGTAGATCCATTTAATGATCCTAACAAGCAGAAATATATTGATAAGTTTGTTGAATTAAGAGCTAAGAAGGGTGTTACACCTGAACAGGCTAAGGAGCAGATGGAAAAGGATTATATGTACTATGCATGCCTTATGTGTAAGTGTGGAGATGCTGATGGTGCTGTTTCAGGTGCATGCCATTCTACAGGTAACACAATCCGTCCAGCACTTCAGTTATTAAAGACTAAGCCTGGCATCGGAAGTGTATCAGGTTTCTTCCTTATGGAAGTTCCAGATTGCGAATTAGGTGAAAATGGATTATTTGTATTCGCTGACTGTGCTGTTAATCCGGATGTGGATTCAGATAAGCTTGCTGAGATAGCTATGTTATCAGCAGAAAGCTTTGAAGCATTTACAGGAGCAGATGCTAAGGTTGCTATGCTTTCATTCTCTTCATATGGAAGTGCTAAGCATGACAGAGTAACAATGGTAGCAGATGCAGTTAAGATTGCACATGAGAAGTATCCTGAACTTACAGTTGATGGTGAACTTCAGTTAGATGCAGCACTTGTTCCAGAAGTAGCTAAGTTAAAGGCTCCTGACAGCAAGGTTGCAGGTAAGGCTAATACATTAGTATTCCCTTCACTTGAAGCCGGTAATATCGGTTATAAGCTCGTTCAAAGACTTGCTAAGGCTGGTGCTTATGGTCCTGTTCTTCAGGGACTTTCAATGCCAGTTAATGACTTATCAAGAGGTTGTTTCGCAGAGGATATCGTTGGTGTAGTAGCAATGACTGCTGTACAGGCTCAGAATGCAGCAAAGTAGTCTTATACGATACTATAAAATGCGTAATAATTTAATATTAGCTTATTAGATTATATGCATAATTTGATTGTGTAAAATATTACTATTCATAGATAGGGAAATGTGGATAATACATATAGCTGATATAGAATATCTATTAACTTTTATATTTTGAGATTGCATCATTATAAAATATATTATGCAGCCTGAAGATTAATATCATTACTATGTATGGGTAGTTGCTAAAAGATTACAACGTGGTGCTTATATATACAGTATCACGTTGTAATCAGTTTATTACAAATAAAAATGCGTGTTAATACACGAAGGAATGGAGTAAATATAATGAATATTCTTGTATTAAATTGTGGTAGTTCATCACTTAAGTACCAGTTAATTAACATGGATGATGAAAGCGTTATTGCAAAGGGTCTTGTAGAAAGAATCGGTATTGAGGGTTCTATTCTTACACATAAGCCAACAGGAAAGGACAAGTATGTTGTAGAGACACCTATGAAGGATCACAACATCGCTGTTAAGCTTGTGTTAGATGCTCTTATGGATGCAGAACATGGTGTAATTAAGTCAACAGACGAAATCGCAGCAGTTGGACACAGAGTACTTCATGCAGGCGAGAAGTATATAGAATCTTGTCTTGTAACAGAAGATGTTAAGAAAGTTGTAAGAGAGTGCTTTGACTTAGGACCTCTTCATAATCCTGCTAACTTAATCGGTATTGAAGCTGTTGAAGCTGCAATGCCAGGCAAGCCAAATGTAGCAGTATGGGATACAGCATTTGGTGGAACAATGGAGCCTAAGGCTTATCTTTATGCTATTCCACGTGAATACTATGAAAAGTATGGCGTAAGAAGATACGGTTTCCATGGAACAAGCCACAGCTTTGTATCAAAGGAAACAATTAAGTTTGCTAACCTTGATCCTAAGACAGCTAAGGTTATCGTATGCCACCTTGGTAACGGTGCTTCTATCTCAGCTTCTATCGGTGGTAAATGTGTAGATACTTCTATGGGTCTTACACCACTTGAAGGTCTTATCATGGGAACACGTTCAGGTGATCTTGATCCGGCTATCATTGAATACCTCTGCAACCATGAGAATCTTACAGTAAGTGAGATGCTTAATATCCTTAATAAGAAGTCTGGTGTTCTTGGAATGTCAGGCGGTATCTCATCTGATTTCAGAGATCTTAATGCAGCAGCTAACGAAGGTAATGAAGTAGCTAAGGTTACACTTGAAGCTTATGCTTACAGAGTAGCTAAGTATATCGGTTCTTATACAGCAGCAATGAACGGTGTAGATGCTATCACATTTACAGCAGGTGTTGGTGAAAATGCAGCATGGTTAAGACCAATGGTATGCAAGTATCTTGGATTCCTTGGTGTTAAACTTGATGAAGAAGCATCTGAGAAGGCTTGTGGTGTTGAAGGAATTATTTCTACACCTGATTCAAAGGTTAAGCTTTGCGTAATTCCAACTAACGAAGAACTTGCAATTGCAAGAGAAACATTAGCACTTACAAAGTAATTGCAGACAGTCACTGATAAGCAGTTTTTACAGGGAATTTATACAATTATTTCTGTATAATAGGATTATTATAAATTATCTTCAAATAACGACAAATTATTATTGACAAATATTATAAAGGTGCGTATAATAGTTTAAGTGTGGAAATTACATTAGTATTTTCACACTTAAATAGTGTGAATTGGAGACAATTATGCTAATTGATTTAAGAGATCTTTTATCCGGCACAAAGGAAGATTTATCTGTAACAGCGGATATAGAGATGAATGTTATTGATACTGGAATCTCTTCATATGATATTGCTGTTAAACAGCCTGTTGAACTTTCTATTAAGAAAGCTGGTAAGAATAAGCTTACTATAACGGGTGAGGGAAGGATGACATTGATTATTCCTTGCGATAGATGCTTAGAACCTGTTAATACTGATATAGAATATTGCATTGACAAGAATGTTGATCTTAATCAGGAATCAGAAGGGGTAGAAGAACAGGAAGAACAAGACTATATTGATGGATACAACCTAGACGTGGACAAACTAATTTTCGGCGAAGTTCTGCTGAATATGCCAGGCAAGACATTGTGCCGTGAAGACTGTAAAGGTCTTTGCTTAAAGTGCGGTGCTAACCTGAACATTGCAGAATGTGGTTGTGACAGAGAGTCCCTGGATCCAAGAATGTCTGTTTTCAAAGATATTTTAAACAATTTTAAGGAGGTGTAACCATGTCAATTTGTCCAAAGAATAAATCTTCAAAGGCAAGAAGAGACAAGAGAAGAGCTAATTGGAAGATGAGCGCTCCTAATCTCGTAAAGTGCAGCAAGTGTGGTGCTTTAATGATGCCTCACAGAGTCTGCAAGGCTTGTGGATCATACAATAAAAAAGAAATCGTAGCTGTTGACTAATTGTTATATAGCTGATATTAGGGTTAGGCGTTGTGCTTAACCCTTTTTTGTTCAGTTTAAGATAATAAAAATATGTGATATAATTATATTAAATGTGGCACTATAGATTGGCATTTATTATATTTCAGGAGGAAAAGACTATGATAAAGAAAGGATTATTTAAAGCAGTTAAGATGTTTGCAGTGGCAGCGGTCATGGCATTAGGTATTATGGTGGAAGCCGGAATGTCAGGAAATGGTGATGCATTTGTGACGACATATGCACAGGAGTACTATGACAGTACTGATTATCATCTGAATCTTGATGATGATGGTGTATGGCGTTGTTATAACAGTGGTGGTCAGCTTGACACAGAATATGATGGTATTGTTGAAAATGAATATGGCTGGTGGAAAGTAAGTGAGGGTCAGATTGATTTTTCATACACAGGAATGATCCTTAACCAGTATGGCTGGTGGTATGTTGATAATGGTACGGTTGATTTTAGTGCTGACTGTATGGCTCTAAACCAGTATGGCTGGTGGAAAATTACTGATGGAACAGTTGACTTTACGTTTAATGGTCTTGCGGAAAATCAGTACGGCTGGTGGAAGATGAAAGATGGTACGGTTGATTTTTCGTACAATGGAATTGCCCAAAACCAGTATGGCTGGTGGAAAGTAGATAAAGGTGCCGTTAATCTTAATGATAATGGACTTATATATGATGAAGGTACGGATACATGGTGGTATTTTAAAGATGGTTATATAGATTTTTCATATACAGAGCTTGCATCTAATGATTATGGTGAGTGGAAGATATGCAACGGCAGTGTTGATTTCGGCTTTAAGGGAATAGCGAAAGATGATGAGGGAAGCTGGTATGTGCATGAAGGTAAAGTTGATAAGACATATACAGGGACTTTTGAATATGATGGTTATACATACGATGTTGTAAGAGGAAGAGCAACGAGAAGAAAGATTACTGCAACAAGAAATGTGAAATGGTATGATCTTGATGGTTCATATATAGGTAAAGATTCAGTGACTGTTGAAGTTGATAATCATGGAAATATGGTTGATGACTATTATTACAGTGGATATATGTTAAGCAGAGAATATAATTCGCATGGAGGATATCTGTTTAAAATATGCATAGGAAGTCTGGATGGTCCGGAATACAGAAGAGATACTCCTTTGAAAAAAGGAAATCTGAATCTTAGGGATTATGATGGAGATGTAAGTTTATATTATGTTAAGGTAAATAAGCTGTAATTTTCAAAAATAAACATAAAAGATTATCAGGTGACGGTTGCCTTATGGAATATATGCAATAATCAAAAGGAGAGGTGCATATGAAAAGTGATAAGCTTAACAGGATTAAAGTTGAACCGAAACTTGATAATATTGAGATGGTTACACAATATATTGAAGATGGATTTAGACAGCTTGGAGTAAGTATGAAGATTATTACTAAGTTCAATATTGCACTGGATGAGATTTTCTCTAATATCGTATATTATAGCGAAGCGGATATGGTTGAAGCCGGATATGGAATAGAACAGGGGAAAGCAGTTCTTGTCCTAAAGGACAATGGGAAGCAGTATAATCCACTGGAAAAAGAAGAACCTGATATAACTCTTAATGCAGATGACAGACCAATAGGTGGTCTTGGAATATGTATATTTAAGAAACTCATGGATGATATGACATATACAAGACAAGATGGGCAGAATATACTTGTTATTAAAAAGACTATTGATTAGAACTATGAGCTTAATATTAAGGAAGGCATGGTAATTAAAAATGACAGTAACAACAGATATTGAGAACAAAAAGATGACAGCTGCAATAGATGGAAGACTTGATACATCAACATCACCTGAATTAGAAAGTAAGCTTAAGGATATTCCGGCAGGGATTACAGAATTAAATCTCGACATGAAAGATACAGAATATGTATCATCAGCAGGTCTTAGGATAATACTGTCATTACATAAGAGAATGACTAAATCATCAGGAACATTATATATTTCTAATGTAAATGAAAGTGTTAAGGAGATATTTGATATAACAGGATTCTCAGATATTCTTGATATAAGATAATTGTTTAGACAGGAATAATTAATAGAATTACACATGGTAAAGAAAATGTTTAAAGCTTCCTTATATCAATCGGAACAGCATATATAATTGTAAAGTGATATACATATGACAGTCAGGATAAAGCAGTAATAACTGTATTTATTCTGGCTGTTTTATTATTCAGGTAAAACTGATATAATTAATATTAAATAACAGACATGACATTTGATATAAAATATATATACCTTAATATATAAAGTGTAGGGAGAATATATGCAGAATATAATAAATGAAAAAATGAAAAATAACAGAATATATATTGCAATTGATTTGAAATCATTTTATGCTTCTGTGGAATGTGTTGAAAGAGGTCTTGATCCATTGACAACTAATCTTGTGGTTGCGGATGCGTCAAGAACTGAAAAGACTATATGTCTTGCTGTATCTCCATCGCTTAAGGCATATGGAATATCAGGAAGGGCAAGATTATTTGAAGTGGTTCAGAAAGTAAATGAGATTAAGAAACTTACCGGCAGACAGATTGATTATATAGTGGCATCTCCACGCATGCATAAATATATAGAGGTATCGGCAGCAATATACGAAGAATATCTTAAGTATGTCAGTTCTGAGGATATACATGTATACAGCATAGATGAGGTGTTTATAGATATAACTGATTATCTTACGCTTTATGAGATGACTTCATATGAGATTACTGTCAATATAATCCATAATATATATGAAAAGACCAGAATAACAGCTACGGCAGGGATTGGAACTAATCTGTATCTTGCTAAAATAGCGATGGATATTATGGCAAAGCATGTTCAGGCAGATGCTGACGGGGTAAGAATTGCAAGTCTTGATGAGATGACATATAGAAAATATCTGTGGAATCATACACCTATAACGGATTTCTGGCGTGTGGGAAAGGGCATTGCAAACAGGCTTGAACAAAGTGGGATATATACTATGGGAGATATTGCAAGAACGTCATTACACAATGCCGGAATTTTATCGGATATGTTTGGCGTAGATGCACAGCTTCTCATTGACCATGCATGGGGATATGAACCATGCACGATAGCAGATATTAAAAAATATAAGCCGTCAACTAATAGTATATCGTCAGGTCAGGTGCTTGGCTGTGCTTATGAGTATGACAGGGCAAGAATTGTTGTCAAAGAGATGGCAGATGAGATTGCATTAGAACTCGTAAGTGAAAGAAAAGTAACGCAGAGTGTGACACTTACACTTGGCTACGACAGGATTGATGCGGAACACAGTGGATATCATGGTGAGATGGCTTATGACGGTTATGGAAGAAGGGTGCCTAAATCAGCTCATGGAACGGCTGCTCTTAGCGAGGCCACGAACAGTTCAGTTAAGCTCGTGGAGGCATTTAGCGGACTATTTGACAGGATTATGTCCAGACAGCTTAAGGTTAAACGTTTTACATTGTGTGCAAATAATATTACCGAGGAGGGATTTGAACAGCTTAGTCTGTTTACGGATGCAAAAGAGAGTGAAAGGGAACGGAAATTACAGGAAACCATGATTGATATTAAAAATAAATTTGGCAAAAATGCCATTTTAAAGGGAATGAATCTTGAAAAAGGAGCGACTGCCAAAGAAAGGAACAATCAGATAGGCGGTCATAAAGCATAGATATGATAACACATAAGTATGATGATATAATTGAAGTCCAATATCCATTTAAAGATATTGAAAAGATAAGAACGATGACAATTGAAGAAAGAGCTAAGATATTTGCTCCATTTGCAGCATTAAAGGGACATTCAGAGGCAATCGCCGCCAAGCAGAAGATTGTTGCTTCTAAGGTGGAACTGTCAGAGGAGTCGGCACAACAGATGGATTACAGCCTTATGGATATAGATAATCAGCTAAAACATGGTAAACATCCGATTATTAAACTTATATATTTCAAACAGGATGTAAGGCTTAAGGATAAAGGTGAGTATATAGAATTATCGGGAGTGGTTGCAAAATTAAACAAAGAGCTTCGATGGATACAGATTGTCAATAAAAAAATAAATCTTGATGATATATGTATGTTAGAAATTGAGATATGTTGAAAACGGAGTATAGAGGTGGCGGGTATTTAATTGTTCTAAATGATAAATATATAAACTTTCCTGCTCTGGACAATAACGGTGAACAGGCTCTGAACCGTGATGGTGAATATCTTGATTTTGTTATTAATATATAGTATTATATTTAAGTTAGCAGTTTGCATTAAAATCAGATGATATGTTAGAAACGAGAGGAATATATGGCATATAAAGTTAGTGTTGCATTAGATGCAATGGGTGGAGATAATGCACCCGGACAGATTGTAAAAGGAGCGGTAGATGCTGTCAATATTGATAATGGGATATTTGTATATCTTGTGGGCAGACAGGAGCTTATTAAAGAAGAATTATCAAAATATACATATAATAATGAACAGATAGAAGTAGTGGATGCAAGAGATGTCATAGAAACAGGTGAAGCGCCTGTAATGGCAGTCAGAAGAAAGAAAGACTCTTCACTTGTAAAGGCACTTACCATGGTAAAGGAAAAGAAGGCAGATGCATTTGTGTCGGCAGGAAGCTCAGGTGCTATACTTGTAGGTGGACAGGTTATCGTTGGAAGATTAAAGGGCGTCGAAAGACCTCCGATGGCGCCGCTTATTCCTACTGCCAAGGGAGTGTCACTTATAGTTGACAGTGGAGCTAATGTTGATTCAAGAGCAACATTTCTTGTACAGTGGGCTAAGATGGGTTCTATCTATATGGAGAATGTTTTAGGTATTAAGAATCCTAAGGTTGCCATAGTCAATGTAGGAGTAGAGGAAGAGAAAGGCAACCAGTTAGTTAAGGAAGCCTATCCTATGCTTAAAGAATGTAAGGATATTAACTTTGGCGGCAGTATTGAGGCAAGAGACATTCCGAATGGCAACGCTGATGTAATTGTATGTGATGCATTTGTTGGCAATGTTATTCTTAAACTGTATGAAGGACTTGGAAAGACACTTATAGGCAAGGTAAAAGGTGCTATGATGTCAAGTCTTAAGACTAAGATAGGAGCACTTCTTATAAAGGGAGCATTGAAGGATACAATGAAGTCATTTGATGCAACCGAATATGGCGGAGCTCCGCTTATAGGTCTTAATGGTCTTGTAGTTAAGACACATGGCAATGCTAAGGCTAAGGAGATAAAGAACTCACTTATACAATGTAAGAAGTTTAAAGAGAGTAATATATCAGAAAAGATAATGGAGTCGATTAATTCGGCTAATCTTGAGGAACAATAAAAGAGTCTGTATTGTGGCTGGTCTGCATAAGTTATATTGCAGTATGCCGCCTTAGACTGGATGGCAGATAATATGTAATGAGCAATCTGAAAATATTATGGATTGTTTTTTATTATTATATAATATTAAAATATAATCTATAAGATAGATTATAAAGTTTCTGTGTCAGGTACATCGGACACGGATTATATATAATATAACAGATGTACAGAAAAGAGGATTATATGGAATTTGAAAAATTAAAAGGTATTATTGCCGGTGTATTAAATGTAGATGCTGATTCAATCCAGAAGGATACTTCATTTGTAGATGACCTTCATGCTGATTCACTAGACGTATTCCAGATTATTATGGAGATTGAAGAACAGTTTGATATCCAGATACCTGACGATGCAGCAACTAAGATTGTTACAGTTGGAGATGCAGCAGAACAGATAAGCGAAGCTATAGCTGGTAAGTAGTGATTGATTATGGTATTTTATCATGGCTGTATGGCTGTACATCTGCAAGATGGCAGCATCTACACCTTGTAAAAGAATCATTCATTTTATATGGCTGCCTTATTATGGCGGCCTTTTAATTTATGCAAATTAGAATAAAATAATATCCAATACCGTTAGAATTAACAGGCTTTAACGTGTTTGGAGAAGAGAGGAATTATGAGACATAATACTGATTTAGATGGTTTTCAGGAGATAATTGGATACAGGTATAAAGATGTCAAGCTTCTGATTAATGCATTGACACATAGCTCATATGCTAACGAAAAGAAAACAGGTAATTTTAAAAATAACGAAAGATTAGAATTTTTAGGTGACGCAGTGCTGGAGGTTACATCAAGTGATTATATATATCGTAATCATTCTGATATGGATGAGGGACAGATGACACGCCTGAGAGCAAGTATAGTATGCGAACCTACACTTGCGTTATGTGCGAAGGATATTAAACTGAGTGAGTATATAATGCTTGGAAAAGGAGAAGAACAGACTGGAGGACGTAAAAGAGCTTCTATAATATCGGATGCATTTGAAGCACTTATCGGTTCAATATATTTAGACGGTGGTTTTGCTAGTGCAAAAGAGTTTATCCTTAAGTTTGTAATGACTGATTTAGATGATAAGCAGCTCTTTTATGATAGCAAGACCATCTTACAGGAGGTTGTTCAGGCACAGGGAAAAGAAGTGGAATATGAGCTTATTGCCGAAAGAGGACCTGAACATGATAAGGTATTTGAAGTTAAGGCATCTGCACCATGTATGTTTGAAGTGGGCGGTAAAGGCCATACAAAAAAGGCGGCGCAGCAGCAGGCAGCATATAATGCACTTATCTATCTAAAGAAGAATGGTACAGATATTAACCTGAAGGGAAAAAAGTAACAGATGTATTTAAAAAGTATTGAGGTACAGGGCTTTAAGTCATTTGCTAATAAAATAGTATTCGATTTTCACAACGGCATTACAGGAATTGTCGGACCTAATGGTTCCGGTAAGAGTAACGTTGCTGATGCGGTCAGATGGGTACTTGGTGAACAGAGTGCAAAGCAGCTTAGAGGTTCTAAGATGGAAGATGTTATATTTGCAGGAACTGAAAACCGTAAACCTGTCGGATTTGCATATGTTGCAATTACGCTTGATAATTCAGACCACGCATTGCCGGTGGAATATAATGAAGTTACAGTATCAAGAAGAGTATTCCGTTCAGGAGAAAGCGAATATAAGATTAATGGACATACATGCAGACTTAAGGATGTAACAGAGCTTTTTTATGATACAGGTATCGGTAAAGAAGGTTATTCTATTATTGGACAGGGTCAGATTGATAAGATACTTAGTGGAAAGCCGGAAGAGCGAAGAGAATTATTTGATGAGGCAGCGGGAATTGTCAAGTTTAAAAGACGTAAAGTGACTGCACAGAAGAAACTTGAAAATGAAAGAAATAATCTTGTCAGAGTCAATGATATCTTATCAGAGCTTGAAAAACAGGTAGGACCGTTGGAGAAGCAGTCTGAGAAGGCAAGGCAGTATCTTAAGTTAAAGGAAGACCTTAAGATATATGATGTGAATGCATTTTTACTGGAAACAGACAAGCTTAAGGCGGATATTAAGGCTTTGGATGATAAGCTTAGTATTGCTAATGCAGATTTTGAAAAGGCCAGGGCTGAATATGAAAGTTCAAAAGCAGAATATGAAGCAGCAGAAGAACAATTAAATGACATTAATAACAAGATAGACATGACATCGTCATTATTGTCTGATACGGAGCTGGAAAAGCAGAGACTGGAAGGCAGTATTAATGTATACAATGAACAGATTAAGACAGTTGAAGCTAATAATACGCATTATTCGGGAAGAATTAATGCGATAAATGCAGAGCTTAAACAGAAAAATGACAATATAAACAGTCTTAATGAACAAAAGGTACAGCTTTCAGAACAGCTTTCACAGTATCAGAAAGAACAGGAAACTGCCGAAAGCATACATAATGATATTGTTCAAAGGATTGCACAGCTTACTTCTGATATTGAAAGTAGACAGAATACCATTTATGATATTTTAAATGAAAAATCTGTTATTAAAGCCGATAATCAGAAATATCAGACAATGCTTGAACAGTTCAATATAAGAAAAGCAGAATTAAGCAGTAAGATTATTCAGGGTAAAAGCGAGGAAAATTTACAGGATATAGTTATTAAGCGTTTTGAAAATGAACTTGGACAGATAACGGAAAATATAGAGAATCTGACAAAGAATATAGACGGATATAATAACAGTGTTACACGGTTAAAAGAAAATATAGCAAGACTTTCAGCTGATGCCGATAAGCAGCAGCAGCAGTACCACAGGGAAAAATCTCGTCTGGAATCACTCGTTAATATTACTGAAAGATATGACGGTTATGGTAACAGTATACGAAGAATTATGGAATTAAAGGATAATAATGAGGGTATACTCGGTGTTATTGCGGATATTATCAAGGTTGAGAAGCAATATGAAACTGCGATTGAGACAGCACTTGGAGGTACAATCCAAAATATTGTTACCGATAATGAACAGACAGCAAAGAAACTGATTGCTTATCTTAAGGAAAATCGTTTTGGACGTGCTACATTTCTTCCATTATCAGCTTTACAGGTCAGACAGACACTTGAAAGTGAACCATGTATTAAAGAAAATGGTGTTATAGGTGTTGCAAGCAGCCTTGTAAGAGTATCATTTGAATATGAAAAGCTTGCAAAGTATCTGTTAGGCAGAATACTTGTAGTTGACAATATTGATAATGCACTTTTAATAGCAAAAAAATACAGACATTCTATAAGAATAGTTACACTTGAGGGTGAACAGTTAAATCCCGGCGGTTCGATGACAGGTGGTGCATTTAAAAATTCAAGCAATCTCCTCGGCAGGCGAAGAGAAATAGAGGAACTTAAAAAATCAGCAGCAGATACAAATAAATCAATAAGTGCCATAAAGACACAGATAGGTGATGACAGAAAACAGGTTGCAGATATAAGGACTCTTTTAGAGTCAGCTAATAAAGAGCTTAGGGATGAACAGATTAAGAAGAATACGGCACAGATGAATCTTAATCAGGCAATCAGTAAAAAGAAAGATATCATAGCTTCTTATAGTGATTCTACGCAGGCGGTTAAGGAGCTTGAAGTACAGATAAAGGAGATAACTGATAGTCTTAATAATGTAAGTGGTAATCTTACAACACTTGACAGCAGAAGTGAAGATTCACAAAAAGAAATTGATGAACTTAATGTGAAGCTTGAGGCTGTAAAGCAGGAGGAAAGCAGCCACATAACCAATATAGAAAATGTTAAGCTTAAGCATGCATCTGCTATGCAGCAGAATACATTTATTGAACAGAATATATTGAGGATTGAAGAAGAGATACGGCATTTATGTGAAGAGCAGGAACAGATATACAAGAAGATGTCAGAAACTGACCATGATATCGAAGAGAAGAATAAACAGATAGAAGAAGTCAGAAAACAGATTGAACAGGCTGTTGTACAGATTAACGGCTGTACTGCAAAGATAGCAGGTTTAAAAGAACAGCGTGTGGAAGTGAATGAAAGCCATAAGACATTCTTTGGAAAGAGAGAAAAACTTAATAATGAGATTAGTTCACTGGATAAGGAATGTTACAGGCTTACATCACAAAAGGAAAAGCTTCAGGAAAATAATGATTCTTTGGTAAGTTATATGTGGAATGAATATGAGCTTACATATAGCTATGCGGCTGAACTTAAGGATGATACACTTGATAGTCTGTCTGAATTGAAAAAGAATATATATCAGTTGAAAAATAGTATAAGAAGTCTTGGCGATGTCAATGTTAATGCAATTGAAGAATATAAGGAAGTCAATGAAAGATATACATTTTTAAAGGGACAGCATGATGACCTGATTGAAGCAGAAGCTTCGCTGGTTCAGATTATTGACGAACTTGATAAAGGCATGAGAATACAGTTTGAGGAAAAGTTTAAAGAGATAAAGACTGAATTTGATAAGGTATTCAAAGAACTTTTCGGAGGTGGACGTGGTACTATAGAGCTTGTTGAAGGCGAGGATATACTTGAAGCAGGAATAATTATAATATCACAGCCACCTGGAAAAAAATTACAGAATATGATGCAGTTATCCGGTGGTGAAAAGGCACTTACAGCAATATCACTTCTGTTTGCAATACAGAATCTTAAACCGTCACCATTCTGTCTTCTTGATGAAATAGAAGCGGCACTGGATGATTCTAATGTAGGAAGATATGCTAATTATCTTCACAAACTGACAAAGCATACACAGTTTATTGTTATTACACACAGGCGTGGAACGATGACGGCAGCAGACAGATTATATGGTATAACTATGCAGGAAAAGGGTGTATCGGCGCTTGTATCTGTCGATCTTATACAAAATGACCTTGACAAGGCACAAAAATAAATATAATGAGGTGAGTTATGGGATTATTTAGCAAGTTAAAAGAAGGTCTTACAAAGACAAGAGATAACATAGTATCAGGAATTGAAAATGTATTCAGTGGATTTTCATCAATAGACGATGATTTCTATGATGAGCTTGAAGAAATACTTATTATGGGTGATATTGGTGTGAGAGCCACAGAAGAGATTATCGAAGAATTAAAGGAAAAGGTTAAAGAACAGAAAGTTAAAGAGCCACAGCAGTGTAAGCAGCTTCTCATTGATACAATAAAAGAAAAAATGGATCTTGGTGAGAATGCATATGATTTTGAAAACCGTAAATCTATAGTTATGCTTATTGGTGTCAATGGCGTTGGAAAGACTACATCGGTAGGAAAGCTTGCAGGTCATCTTAAGGCTATGGATAAGAAAGTTATTATGGCGGCGGCTGATACTTTCAGGGCAGCAGCTATAGAACAGCTTACAGAGTGGGCTAACAGAACAGGTGTAGATATCATTTCACAAAGTGAGGGGTCAGATCCGGCAGCGGTAATATATGATTCTATTGCAGCAGCAAGAGCAAGAAATGCAGATGTATTATTATGTGATACAGCAGGAAGACTTCACAATAAGAAGAATCTTATGGAAGAGCTTAGAAAGATTGACAGGGTAATAGAAAGAGAATATCCGGATGCATATAGGGAAAATCTTATTGTCCTGGATGCTACAACCGGTCAGAACGCACTTGCACAGCTAAGAGAATTTAAAGAAGTGACAGATATCACAGGTATTATACTTACCAAGATGGATGGAACGGCCAAAGGTGGTATAGCTGTAGCAATACAGGCTGAATATGGTATTCCTGTCAAATATGTCGGGGTAGGTGAAAAGGTAGAAGATTTACAGAAGTTTAATTCCAATGACTTTGTCAATGCATTATTTGATGTTGATATCCATGATGATGAAATTAATGATGATGCTGAATAATAAACCCCCAAAATACTATCGTGATTTCATGATTGTGGAGATTAGCATGTTTACATAATGGAAAATGTGAGTAGCAACTGATTAATAATTGATGAGTAGAATTTCTGAGAGTAGAATATTCAAAATATTATATTGGCAAATATTAATAAATGGTGTTATAATAACATGCATATCAGTAAATTTATGGGTATAAGGCTCATTTACTTTGATAATGGAGGACTACAATGGAAAAATTATGTTTAGAAAAATTTGAAGAAGCTGCTGAAAAGGTAAAAGAGGTTACATTACAGACTAATCTTGTATACAGTGAATATTTTAGCAGCCAGACAGGTAATAAGGTATATTTAAAGCCTGAGAATATGCAGTACACAGGTGCGTATAAGGTAAGAGGTGCATACTATAAGATAAGCACTATGTCGGAAGAAGAAAGAGAAAAGGGACTTATAACAGCATCGGCCGGCAATCATGCACAGGGAGTTGCCTATGCTGCTAAGAAGTATGGCGTTAAGGCAACAGTTGTTATGCCTACTACAACACCACTTATTAAGGTTAACAGAACTAAGGGATATGGTGCAGAGGTTGTATTATATGGTAATGTATATGATGAGGCCTGCGAATATGCCCTTAAGCTTGCTAAGGAAAAGGGATTAACATTTGTGCATCCATTTGATGACTTAGACGTTGCAACAGGACAGGGATCAATTGCAATGGAGATTATTAAGGAACTTCCAACTGTTGATTATATTCTTGTACCGGTAGGCGGTGGTGGACTTGCAACAGGTGTATCTACACTTGCCAAGCTTCTTAATCCTAATATCAAAGTTATAGCAGTTGAGCCGGCAGGAGCGAATTGTCTTCAGGAGTCTTTAAAGGCTAAGAAAGTAGTTACACTTCCAACAGTAAATACAATTGCTGATGGTACAGCAGTTAAGACACCGGGAAGTAAGTTATTCCCATATCTTTCTAAGAATATTGATGATATTATAACAGTACCTGATGAGGATTTGATTGTTTCTTTCCTTGATATGGTTGAGAACCATAAGATGATAGTTGAGAATTCAGGACTTTTAACCGTCGCAGCTCTTAAGTATCTCGATGTTAAGAATAAGAAGATTGTTTCTATTCTTTCAGGTGGTAATATGGATGTTATTACTATGTCATCTGTAGTACAGCAGGGTCTTGTACAGAGAAGCAGAATATTTACAGTATCAGTTCTTCTTCCTGATAAGCCGGGTGAACTTGTTAAGGTTGCGTCAATAATAGCAGAAGCTAATGGTAATGTTATCAAGCTTGAACATAACCAGTTTGTAAGTATTAACCGTAAGGCAACAGTTGAACTTAGAATCACAATTGAAGCATTTGGTCCTGAGCATAAGGATGAGATAGTAAAGAAGCTCGATGAGGGTGGCTTAAGACCTAAGATTGTTAAGGTTAATATCTAGTACATCATTTTCAAAATAACTACACCATTCACTTGCCTGCGAATCCGGTTGTACAGGTAGAAAAGCCTCGGCGTAGCCCGCTACGCCTACGTTTTTATACCTGCACACTCGAATCCGCATCCTACGCGATTGGTATAGTTATTTACGAAACGATGTACTAGAATGAATTTTTTGCGCCTCGGCGCGTGATATATATCAGGAGGAGAGAAAAATGGCAAAGAAACCATATTATATTACAACGGCGATTGCCTATACATCAGGCAAGCCACATATCGGCAATACTTATGAAATTG
>ERZ780148.323-NODE-323-length-41232-cov-3.615076_pt1 | contig 41232 bp, 27 predicted proteins | sample MGYA00510984_ERZ780148 | MGnify/ENA primary metagenome ERZ780148 (study PRJEB29588, sample SAMEA2160902) | human gut metagenome | biome: human gut; feature: human-associated habitat; material: faeces | place: Denmark | collected 2008/2010 ...
CAAATGACGGCTGGCAATCGGCCTCTAAGGGTGGAAATGCTTCCGGTATCCAAAGACTATACGCTGATCATTGACTATGCACATAATGAAGTGAGCACAAGAAGCGTTCTCACGACATTGATGGAATATCACCCAAAGCGTCTGATCTGTGTGTACGGCGGCGGCGGCAACCGCTCTAAACTCCGCAGATATGATATGGGTGAGGTGACAGGTGAGATGGCAGATCTCTGTGTGCTGACCTGCGATAACCCAAGGGATGAGGAAATCCGTGATATTAACAATGATATCAAAGTCGGTCTGGCGAGAAGCAACGGCAAATACATCGAGATTGACGACAGGAAAGAAGCGATCGCTTACTGCATGAAAAATGCAAAGCCGGGCGATATGATCGTGCTCCTCGGAAAAGGACACGAAGATTATCAGGAGATCAAAGGTGTGAAATATCATTTTGATGAGCGAGAAGCGGTGGCGGAAATTCTTGATGAGATGAAAGCAGGAAAACGTTAGAGACGCTTAAAAATCAAATACAGAAACAATAGAATGTGCGCTCTGCAAATTCTGTTGTCATGGATAAAAGAAACACCCCATCGGAATGTATGCAGACATTCCGTTGGGGTGTTTCAAAATTAAGAAGGGGGTTATAATTAATAAAACCCATGTCGTGGTATCACCACAACAACTAATATTATGCACCAGATTCGACAAAAAATCCAGTGAATTTATTGTGAACAAAAAATGTACGAATCGAGATTGAAACTTTCGTTCAGATTTTACTGGTGAAACCAATTAAAATAAATTGCATATATAGAACAGGTATATTATAATCGAGTTTAGAAGAGGAAAATGAAATGAAGAAAAAACTTATTGGAATCAAATCTTTATTTTAACAATAATGTCAGCGGCTAAGGAGGATATATATGGGGAAAAAGAGAATATATGTGGCATTATGCCTCATCGCATTGGCGATGCTTGGAATATGTTTCTTCTATTTAAAGAAAACAGGATGGGGAATGACAGGTGACAAAGCATGGAATGAATTGTTGGATCTGGATAAAAATGTGACATTAGAACAACTTGAGGCAAAGGGATATATAAATGTAACGGGATGTCTGGATGAGGAAAACGAAACGATTAGTGAATTTATCGATAATGCAGGAAACAGGCGTCCGGCTGTTCTTAGACTTACAAGCAATGAGAATGATGATTTGTGTGCTAAGATACTGTTATATGATAAGGATTATAACCTGATTCAGATGTGGACGATGTATCCCAACAGACAGCAGGCTGTAGCTCCGGGAAAGTGTTTTTCAACGGATGTGGTTTCAAGTGATAAAGATGGAGTTGTAACAGTAACATTAAAAAATATCCAGAATCCAACGGTTCCGACAGAAGAAATACTGCAGGATGAGATGCTTTATAAATGGAAAAATTAAAATTGTCAAAAAATTAACAAAACAGCTTGTTTTTTTCATGTTGTGTGATAGAATGAAAAAGCAATTGAATAATGAGAGGAAAAAGCAATTCGAAGAGGAGAAGAGCAAATTATGAAAAAAAGATTACACATTCTTTTCATGGCACTTCTGGCAATGGCTGTACTGGGCGGATGTGGCGCAGATGGCACAGGAGAGTCTTCGGAGGATACTTCCTCTAAGGAGCAGAATGTACAGGAGACAGAGATCAGTGAAGGACCTGTATACGGCGGCTCCGTTGTTGTAGGCATACAGCAGGATATTGACAGTCTTGACCCACATAAGGCAACTGCGGCAGGAACTAAAGAGATTCTGTTTAATGTTTTCGAAGGTTTGGTAAAACCGGATGAGAACGGTAACCTGATTTGCGCTGTAGCAAGTGATTACAGCATCTCAGACGATGGATTAGTATATACTTTTACATTGAGAGATGGTGTGAAGTTTCATAATGGTAACGATGTGACATGTGAGGACGTGAAGTACTCATTAGAAAGAGTGGCAGGTCTTTTAGATGGAACGCCATTAGTTGCAACTTTACAGACAATTCAGGCAGTTGATATTTTAGATGACAAGACGGTTCAGGTGACAGTGGATACACCGAATACAGAACTGATCTACAGTTTTGTAACTGCAATTATTCCTGCAGGAAGCGGAGAAGATGCAGAGGCGGATCCGGTTGGAACAGGACCGTTTTCTTTTGTTTCTTACACTCCACAGGAGGGAATCGTTCTTGCGAAGAATGAAAATTACTGGCAGGAAGGACTTCCTTATCTTGATGAGGTAGATTTTAAAATCGTGGGAAGTGCAGATACTGCATTGTTAGAGCTTCAGGGTGGAAGCATTGATATTTATGCATACCTGACAGATTCCCAGGCGAACGAGTTAAAGGACAGCTTTAATGTGATCTCATCTCCATCCAATGTTGTGCAGGCATTGTTCTTAAACAATGACTATGAACCGCTTTCTGACGTGAAGGTACGTCAGGCGATCTGCTACGCACTGGATAAAGATATGGTGAATGAGTTCGTAGCCGGCGGAAACGGAACACTCATCAGCTCCGCAATGCTCCCTACATTAAAAGACTACTATGAGGACTTAAATGATCTTTATGGTACTTCTGCCAATGTGGAAAAGGCAAAAGAGCTTCTTACAGAGGCAGGATATGCAGATGGATTTGATCTTGCGATCGCAGTTCCATCTGTTTATGAGTTCCACATGCAGACCGCAGAGGTTGTGGTAGAACAGTTAAAAGCAGTGGGAATCAACGCAACGATTGATGCTGTAGAATGGAATACCTGGTTAGAAGATGTTTATACCAACAGAGAGTATCAGGCAACGATCAGTGGTATCACATGCAGTGACCTCACACCGGGATATCTGCTGAACCGTTTCCAGACAGATTCGAAAAAGAACTTTGTGAACTTCAAGAGCACAGAGTATGATGAACTCTGGAAAGCGACACAGGAAACACAGGATGCAGCAGAGAAGGCAGCAGACTATAAAAAGCTTCAGACAATTCTTGCTGAGGAAGCAGCCAGTGCATTTATCCAGGTTCCGGCGAACACAACAGCATTTAATAAGAACCTTGCAGGATACAAATTCTATCCGATTTATGTACAGGATATGAGTACAGTTTACTTTGTAAAATAAGACGGACACAAAAAATAGTGCCGTTATCATCTGATCAGAAAGGAAAGCAGACACATGAAATTTTTAATAAAAAAAATATGCACTCTCATTATGACATTGTTTCTCGTTTCAGTAGCTGCTTTCCTTGCTTTTCAGGTAATTCCGGGAGATGTGGTACGTTCCATATTAGGAACGGAGGCAACACCGGAGAGAGAGGCACAGCTTCGAGAAGAGCTTGGATTGGATAAACCACCGGTAGAACGGTATATTTCCTGGGCAGATGATGTACTGCACGGGGATTTTGGCGTGAGTTACCGGTATTCCAAGAATATGAATGAAATGATGCCCGTGAAGGAATTGATAGGAGATAAGCTGCCGGTGACACTTTATCTGGCAGTGATTTCATTTGTCATGATCGTACTTGTGTCAATTCCTTTGGGGGTATTGTGGGCAAAATGTGGAAGCAGGTTCTTAGATGCAGTCTTTGGAGTCTTAACGCAGGTCACGATGGCGGTTCCATCATTTTTTCTTGGAATTTTAGTGACTTACCTGTGTGGCATTGTATTAAAATGGTTTGTACCGGGCGGGTACATAAGTTATCAGGAGAATATGACCGGATTTTTAGCATATTTACTGTTCCCGGCAATTTCGATCGCTTTACCGAAAATAGCGATGACTGCACGCTTTTTGCGTAATTCCATGTTGACGGAGATGAAGCTTGACTATGTGAGGACTGCTTACAGCAAGGGCTGCAGCAAGAATCAGGTCATGTTCGGCCATGTCTTAAAAAATGCCATGATGCCGGTCATTACATTTCTCGGCATGATGATCGCAGAAATTTTGGCAGGAAGTATCGTGGTAGAACAGGTGTTTGCACTGCCTGGGATCGGCAGGCTTCTGATCAGTTCGGTCGGAACAAGAGACCTTCCGGTTGTGGAGATTTTGATTTTGTACATTACATTCGTGGTGATTTTTGTTTATTTTATCGTGGATATTCTTTACCGGGTGATCGATCCGAGAATCCGTAAGAGTGAATAAAAGCCGCAGGACAGATGTTTCCTTTTGCAGAGGAGCAGGCGGCATTGTGCAGGGATAGGCTTGTGATACGGAGTGTGAAACCTATGGAAAATAAGAAAAGAAAAAAATGGAACGGATATCTTGCAGCAGGCCTGTTTATGACAGGTCTTGCTGTGTTTTTGGGGATTTTAGGATATTTCTGGACACCATACAGTACAACTGCCATGTCGGCGGCAGAGAAATTTACAGCACCTTCCATGCATCATATTTTTGGAACAGACAATTTCGGAAGGGATATTTTTTCAAGAGTGATGCAGGGATTGGGAACAACGCTTGTGATCAGCACATCTGTTGTCCTTTTTTCAGCTGTGGCAGGTGTTTTGTTAGGAGCATTTACCGGATATTTCGGAGGCATTTTAGATGAGATCCTCATGCGTATCACGGATGCGGTGAACGGATTCCCAAGTATTTTGCTTACGCTTGTGATCATATCTTTACTTGGAAAAGGCAGGCAGAATGTGATCATCGCACTTGGGATCGTATTTATCCCAAGCTTTGTGCGGATTGTCCGTGGAGAGTTTTTACGTCTTCGTGATGCGGATTATATAAAAAGAGCAAGGCTGATGGGAGTAGGCAGACTCCGGATTCTGTTTATACATATTTTACCTAATATTTTTTCCGTGCTGCTTGTTTCGGTGATGATCGGTTTTAATAACGCGATCCTTGCGGAGTCCGGTATGAGCTATCTTGGAATCGGAGTACAGGCACCGGATGCGAGTCTTGGCATGATGCTGTCAGATGCACAGGGATATTTGCAGACCGCACCATGGTATGCACTATTTCCGGGACTTGCGATCGTATGGATCGTGCTTGGATTTTCACTGCTGGGCGAGGGTTTCCGGAAATGGGATGGGAGCAGGGCAGAGTAGAGGCTATGTGGTAGAATGAATGACAGACTGGGGATAAGTATATGAAAGTGGAACAGCAAAAAGACAGCAAACAGAAAAAAATCGTTCAGATAGAAGATTTATCCGTTTCTTTTGATGGCATGGAAGTTGTTAAGCATGTAAATATAGAAGTGAACAGTGGTGAGATCGTAGGAATTGTCGGAGAATCAGGATCCGGAAAATCAATCACCTCACTGACACTCATGGGGCTTCTGTCAAAGCAGGCACAGGTGACATCCGGGAAAATAATCGTGGATGGGGAAGTATTAAGAGAAGCAGACAGACCGTTTGATGAGAAACTGTACCGCAGATTTCAGGGAAGCCGGATGTCCATGATATTTCAGGAGCCGATGACCTCCTTAAATCCGACAAAAAAAGCCGGTGTCCAGGTGGATGAGATCGTAAGGCTTCATACGGATCTTGAGAAAGAGAAGCGTTACGAAAAAGTACTGGAAACTTTTCAGGCAGTCGGGCTTAAGGATGCGAAGAAGGTTTATGACAGTTATCCGCACCAGCTGTCCGGAGGCATGAGACAGCGGGTGATGATCGCCATGGCGGTGATCCTGCATCCGGATCTGATCATAGCAGATGAACCTACGACGGCATTGGATGTAACGATCCAGACACAGATCGTGGAATTGTTAAAAGACATCAACAAGAGTGAACAGAATGCCATGCTTTTTATCACACATGACCTGAATCTGGCAAGACGTATCTGCCATAAGGTCGTTGTCATGAAAGACGGAGTTGTGGTGGAAGCAGATGAAACAGAGAAGATTTTCATGCATCCGAAGGAAGCATACACAAGAAATCTGATTGAGGCAGTTCCTTCCAGGTTAAAGCCGAGGGTTTCCGTAAAGAAAGAGAGCAATGCAAAGGTTCTTACAGTAAAAGATCTGTCTGTATATTATGAAGACAGATCCAATTCTATTTTCAAAAAGAAAGAAAAACAATATGCGGTAGAACATGTCAGTTTTGATGTGTATGAGGGAGAAAGTCTCGGTCTGGTCGGTGAGAGCGGCTGCGGAAAGACGTCGCTTTCCAAGGCAATCCTTGGAATGCAGGAGCATATGTCGGGAGAGGTGAGCTGTCATGTCAGCCGCCCCCAGATGATTTTTCAGGATCCGTACAGCAGCCTGAATCCATCCAAAACGATCGGGTGGCTATTGATGGAACCGCTCAGGGCAGCCGGTATTCTGGATAAAAAGTGTGCAATGTCTAAGGCTGACCGTAAGGCAGCGGCTTATGACATGCTTGCCCGTGTCGGAATGGATGAGAAGTATTTCCATCGTCTGCCATCCGAATTGTCCGGGGGACAGAGACAGAGAATCAGTATCGCACAGGCGCTTATCACAAATCCGGGGTTTATCATTGCAGATGAACCGGTATCTGCACTGGATGTGACCATTCAGGCACAGATCATGGAACTTTTACAGAAGCTGCAGGAAGAAATGAACCTGTCATATCTGTTCATATCCCATGATATCAATGTAGTTTATCATATGTGCGACCGTATCATGGTTATGAAGGATGGAAGAATGATTGAAATAGGGGAGACAGAAGATATTTTTCACGATCCGAAAGAAGCCTATACGAAGAGTCTGCTCGTATAACAAAATAAATGTATGATAGTATAGCCGGGATTTCATATAATAATTGCCGAAACAATGTGAGTATGGTAACATATATAGGCAAAAGAAAAGCTTTGAAAGAGAAATTTTCTATTTTTAAGAAACAGGAGAAATAAAGAGTGGCAATTGATCAGAGTAGAATTCGTAATTTTTGTATTATCGCACATATCGATCACGGCAAATCAACGCTGGCGGATCGTATCATAGAGAGTACCGGAACACTCACAAGCCGTGAGATGCAGGCACAGGTGCTCGACAATATGGATTTGGAAAGAGAGCGTGGAATCACGATCAAATCGCAGGCAGTCCGTATTATTTATAAGGCAAAAGATGGGGAAGAGTATATTTTTAACCTCATTGACACACCGGGACACGTGGATTTTAACTATGAGGTATCCAGAAGTCTGGCGGCGTGTGACGGAGCAATTTTAGTTGTGGATGCAGCACAGGGCGTGGAGGCGCAGACACTTGCTAACGTGTATCTGGCGTTAGACCATGATCTGGATGTTATGCCGGTCATCAATAAGATTGACCTTCCGAGCGCACAGCCGGATGAAGTGATTCAGGAGATTGAGGATGTGATCGGAATTGAAGCGCATGATGCACCGCGGATCTCTGCAAAAACCGGACTGAATATCGATCAGGTGTTAGAGCAGATCGTGGAGAAAATCCCGGCACCGACCGGTGATCCGGATGCACCGTTAAAAGCACTGATTTTTGATGCGCTTTATGATTCCTACAAGGGCGTGATCGTGTTCTGCCGTGTGAAGGAAGGAACGGTAAAAGTAGGGGATAAGATCAAAATGATGGCAACCGGAGCTATGGACGAAGTGACTGAGGTTGGATACTTTGGTGCAGGTCAGTTTATTCCGTGTGATGAGCTGTCTGCAGGTATGGTAGGTTACATCTGTGCGAGCATTAAGAACGTGCGGGATACCCGCGTGGGCGATACAGTAACGAATGCAGACCGCCCATGTGCAGAGGCACTTCCGGGATACAAAAAGGTCAATCCGATGGTTTATTGTGGTCTTTACCCGGCGGACAGTGCAAAGTATCCGGATCTGAGAGATGCACTGGAGAAACTGCAGTTAAACGATGCATCTTTGCAGTTTGAGCCGGAGACATCTATTGCACTTGGCTTTGGATTCCGCTGCGGTTTCCTTGGACTGCTTCATTTAGAGATCATCCAGGAACGTCTGGAGAGGGAATTTAACCTTGATCTTGTGACAACGGCTCCGGGCGTTGTATACAAGGTGCATAAGACAAACGGCGAAGTCATTGACCTGACAAATCCGTCAAACTTGCCGGATCCGTCCGAAATTGATTACATGGAAGAGCCGATTGTTTCCGCGGAAATCATGGTGACAAAAGACTATGTCGGTGCAATCATGACGTTATGCCAGGAGCGGCGCGGTGTCTATATCAGCATGGAATATCTGGAGGAAACACGTGCACTCATCAAATACGATCTTCCGTTGAACGAGATCATTTACGATTTCTTTGACGCATTAAAATCACGTTCGAGAGGATATGCGTCTTTTGACTATGAGATGAAAGGATATGAGCCGTCTGAGCTTGTAAAACTCGATATTCTCATCAATAAGGAGCAGGTGGACGCCCTTTCCTTTATCGTGTTCAAAGACAGTGCTTATGACCGCGGAAGAAGAATGTGCGAGCGCCTGAAAGAAGAGATCCCAAGACATTTATTTGAGATCCCGATCCAGGCAGCTGTCGGTGGCAAAGTCATTGCGCGAGAGACGGTAAAAGCAATGCGTAAAGACGTACTTGCCAAGTGTTATGGTGGTGATATCTCCCGTAAGAAGAAACTTCTGGAGAAACAGAAGGAAGGTAAGAAACGTATGCGTCAGGTTGGTAACGTGGAGATCCCGCAGGAAGCCTTCATGAGCGTATTAAAGTTAGACGAGGATTAAGATTTTGGAGTTATATATTCATATTCCATTTTGTGTGAAAAAATGTGATTACTGCGATTTCCTTTCTTTTGCGGCAGACGAGCAGACGCAGAAGAGTTACGTGGCGGCACTGCAGAAGGAACTTGCTTTTTACGGAGCAAAGTATAAAGACCGCAGGATCACGACGATTTTTATCGGCGGCGGTACCCCTTCCTGGCTGAGAGAAGAGTCTATGCAGGCGGTCATGGAAGCTGTATATAAGAATTTTGCTGTAGATCGGGATGCAGAGATCACGATCGAGTGTAATCCGGGTACAGTTACGGAACACAAATTTGAAGTTTACCGTAAGATAGGGATCAACCGTCTCAGCATCGGACTGCAGTCAGCACATAATGACGAGTTGAAAATACTTGGCAGAATACATACTTACGAGCAGTTTCTAAAGACCTATGATATGGCACGGAAGCATGGATTTACGAATATTAACATTGATCTTATGAGTTCTCTGCCGGGACAGACACCGGAAATTTTCTGTGATTCGCTGCATCGTGTATTGCAATTAAAACCGGAGCATATTTCGGCATATTCGCTGATCATAGAAAAAGGTACGCCTTTTTATGATCTTTATAAATTTGATGCAGTCAGGCAGGAGGCTGGCATGCAGACGGAATCCCTTCCAACGGAGGAGGAGGAGTACCAGACCACGAAGATGACACAGCACATTTTAAAAGAGGCCGGTTATCACTGGTATGAGGTTTCCAATTTTGCAAAGCCGGGATATGAGTGCAGACACAATATCGGTTACTGGAAACGCGTCGATTATCTCGGTGTGGGACTTGGTGCATCCTCCCTAATCGACAATGTACGGTATTCCAATACGAGGGATTTATACACGTATCTGTCAGAATGTGAAAATATTCACGACTGCTATATGCAGTATCCGTTAACAGAAGGTGTGACAGGCAGTGCGGTTTCTTCTGCTGACGGCACGCACATATTGGTTCCGGCAGTAAACCTGCATGCGGCAGCAGAGCAGACTACAAGGAACGAGCAGATGGAGGAATTTATGTTTTTGGGTCTCCGCATGAGGGACGGATTTTACCGGGAAGAATTCACGCAGGCATTTGGCATTCCGATCGAGGCAGTCTACGGAGACGCATTGAATCATTTGCAGCAGGAAGAACTGCTCTTAAAACGTGAGGGCAGGATTTATCTGACTGACAAAGGGATGGACTTAAATAATTATGTGGTGGCACAATTTATGCTGTGATCTTGTGTAGATGAATGTTGTATTATCGGAAATTCGGTTTCGAGATTGGATGTTTCGGAAAGCAGTGTCAGTATCTTTTGTCCATGATTCCTTCTTTTGATATGAAAGATGGCTATTTTGTATTGGTGGATGAATCCAACCGGAAACAGGTGCTTTCAGATGTAAAGCAGTTGTACGGAGCATGGGAAGTGAAGTATAACGGTATGATCCACAATGAAGGTTATGAATATGCGTTTGTGACAGAGTCTAATCCGTATAAGGATCAGGAGTTTACATACCTGTATTACCGTGGCAGTGGGAAGCCGTCAGCTTATTTTACCATCCATAAAGAGATGCGGAACGAGGGACAGATTGTTGTCTGCACCCGGTTAGTTTATGCAGGGAAGGAAGGCCTTCAGGGATTTTTAGCACTGGTAAAAACAATGGAAAGCGATCATGTGCAGGTAATCTTTACGATTCCTGCATGCAAGACGATGGAATGTCTGGTAAAGGAATGGTCTATGGGAGCTTTTTCTGAAAATCAGATACCGCTTGGCATGGTGAGAGTGGTGAATGTGGAGCGTGTGTTGAAAAAGGCGGCTTACCGTGGAAACGGACAGGTGATCCTTGGGATCACCAATTCTGTATTACCACAAAATAACGGCAGTTACTGGATTCGTTTTACCAACGGAACACTGACTGCGATTGAGCGTATGCCACAGGATCAGGTGCCGTAGATTACCATGGATATTGCAGATTTTGCACACGGTATTTTCCGGGGATTTGCAGAGGGTGAGATATCAGATTACGATTCGGTAGAGATACTGGATCAGAAGGTAATACAGAATGGAACCATCGGGCAGATTTTTTATCCAAAGAAAAACTTTATTATGGAGTACTTTTAAAAAAATATTTCTATATGGAAAAAGGATACCTTTGTGAAAAAAGGTGTCCTTTTTTTGTGCCCGGATACCGTTATGCTGATAAGGGACAGGGAGGAAAAAAACATGAAAAAGAGACACTATGGGAAAATGCTGCTTCTATTCGGGGCAGCCTATATGCCTATGATGGGGTGCGGAACAAAGGAAAACAGTAAAATGGATATAAAAGATATGACAACAAGGGATACAGAGTTTCACACAGAATTATTTGGCGGGAATACCTATATCTTTTCGCCGGAGGATGATCCAAAGCAGGTGGCAGAAACATTAGATGCTATTTATGAGAAACAGGAAGCAAATCAGTTTGGAGAGGAGCGTTATGCCATCTATTTTATGCCGGGAGAGTATGATGAAACGATCGAGGCGAATGTTGGGTTTTACACACAGGTGGCAGGACTTGGAGAACTTCCGACAGACACAAAATTACAGAGTCTGCAATGCACCGCAAGATGGCTTGCAGATGATCCGTCAAATCACAATGCATGCTGCAATTTCTGGCGCGGAGTAGAGAATATGGAATTGGAAACAAATACCATGTGGGCGGTTTCACAGGCAACGTTTATGCGGAGAGTGCAGGTCGATGGTGCATTATTTTTACATGATGAATACGGATGGTGCAGTGGTGGATTTCTGGCGGACTCCAACACCGATCTGATGACGGATTCCGGCTCACAGCAGCAGTGGCTTTCCAGAAACTGTAACTGGAAAGCGTGGATGGGTTCTAACTGGAATATGGTCTTTGTCGGTACTGAAGAAGGAAAAAATCCAACCGGAACCTGGCCGGTCGTTCCGCATACAGAGGTGGAGAAGACTGAAGCCATGCAGGAAAAACCATTTTTGATCTATGACGATGAGGAAGGTTATATGGTCTATGTGCCAAAAGAGCGGGAAAATGCTGTTGGTGTTTCCTGGGAAAATGGCAGTGAGGGAGAAAAAATCCCGATTGACCAGTTTTACGTTGCAAAGCCGGAGAAAGATACGGCAGAGACGATGAATCAGGCATTGGAAGAAGGAAAAAATCTGCTTCTGACACCTGGAATTTATGACCTTGAGGAACCGATTGTCGTAAACCGCCCGGATACGATCGTGCTTGGCATGGGACTGGCAACCCTGCGTGCAGCAAAAGGAAATGTCTGTCTGGAAACAGGGGATGTACAGGGACTGATCCTTGCAGGACTGCTTTTTGATGCCGGGGAAACAAAATCGGACAATCTTCTTGTCGTTGGCAGCGAGGACCAGAAATCCGAGGATAATGGGAAAAATATTTATTTAAGCGATCTGTTTTTCCGTGTTGGAGGAACAGATACAGACACACCGGTAAGCGTCAAGTGCTGCGCTACGATCAACAGCAGCCATGTGGTCGGGGATAACTTCTGGGTATGGCGTGCAGACCACGGAGACAATGTGGCGTGGGAAGAAAACAAGGCAGAAAATGGAATCATCATCAACGGAGATGAGGTCACGATGTATGCGCTGATGGTAGAACATTTTGAACAGTATCAGACGGTATGGAATGGAGATCACGGAAAAGTGTATATGTATCAGAGCGAGATCCCATATGATGTTCCAACTCAGGAGGTCTGGATGAGCCATGAGGGACAGAAGAATGGATATGCTTCTTTTTATGTGGATGGCGCTGTGGATGCGTTTGAAGCATGGGGGCTTGGTGTTTACCTGTATAACCGGGATGCGTCAGTGGAACTTGATACCGCCATGGAGGTGCCGGATAAGAATGGAGTGAAAGTACACAATATCTGTACTGTGATGCTGACCGGATATCCGGGCATGAATCATATTATCAATGAATCGGGAGATTCGGTGACTTTTGCAGGAGAACGAAAAGTGATCTGTGAATATGAGAACGGTCTCATCCGGTAAGATATAAAAAAAGGATACCTTTTTGAAAAAGAGTATCCTTTTTTTTGTGCCTTGCTTTTTTTAGAATAAAAATATCAAAGTAGGAAGGGTAGGATCAGGATGAAAGGATATCAATTTGAAGATACACAGGGAACATTCCATTTGAAAAAAGCGGAAAATATCAGCTATCTTTATTTTCCAATTGCAGGGGAAGCAGGGTTGAAAAGTTCCTTAACACCGAATCTCGGCGGTGATGCGAAGATAGATCAGAATACATTTTTACTGGAGCCGGTAAGTGCAGAAAATCTTGTCAATAACCGGAACAGCAGAAACTTCTGGTGCAATGTGAAGGGAATCGGAAGCTGGTCTTTGACTGGTAATGCAGCAGAAGCGTTAAGTAAGAAATTTACGGAAATGCAGGATGACAGTGAAGTGACAGCCGGATTTATGTGGCAGAAGACGACAAGGGAATCCAAAAAGTATCAGCTTCGCGGAGAAATACTTTCTTTTATTCCAGTAGAGAAAAACGTTGAGGTCATGCTGGTGACGATCACAAACACAGGACGCATGGCACAGACAGTTACACCGACGGCGGCGATACCATTATATGGAAGAAGCGCGGACAATATCCGTGACCACAGACATGTAACATCTTTATTACATAGAATTGAAACGACAGACATAGGCGTTCTGGTGACACCGACATTGTCTTTCGATGAGAGAGGACATCAGGTCAATCATATGACTTATTACTGCGTGGGCTGGAGTGGCAATGGAGAAAAGCCGGTAGATTTTTATCCGACAGCAGAGGATTTTGTCGGAGAGGGCGGTAACTTTGAGAGACCATATGCCATTGTAAAAAATGCAGAGGGTGTCAAAGCAGGAACAAGGATCGAAGGATTAGAGGCAGTTGGAGGTCTTCATTTTTCAGAGGTCACATTAGAGCCGGAAGAGGAATGCAGTTATCTGATCTTTACCGGAATTACAGAAGATATTCAGGAGATCAGGAATCTTTCCAAAACTTATACAACCAGAGAGATGGTATTGGAAGAACTGGAAAAAACAAAGGCATACTGGCAGGAAAAAGTAAATGTCGCTTATCATACCGGAGATTCGGATTTCAACCAGTTTATGCACTGGGTAAGTTTTCAGCCAATCCTGCGCCGTATTTATGGCTGCTCATTCCTTCCGCATCATGATTACGGAAAGGGAGGAAGGGGCTGGCGTGATCTCTGGCAGGATTGTCTGGCACTTTTGATCATGAATCCAGATGGAGTAAGACAGATGCTGCTTGATAATTTTGCCGGTGTCCGTGTAGATGGAAGTAATGCAACGATCATCGGAAGTAAACAGGGAGAGTTTGTTGCAGACCGGAATCATATCACAAGAGTGTGGATGGATCATGGTGTATGGCCAATGATCACAACAAAGTTTTATATTGACCAGACCGGAGATCTTGAACTGTTAGAAAAAGAGGCTGCTTATTTTAAAGACAAACAGATCGCAAGAGGAACCAGGACAGATACACTGTGGGATGAATCCTATGGCTGCTGGCAGAAGACCAAGCGTGGCGTGCGGGAAGAGGGCACGATTTTAGAGCATCTGCTGTTACAGAATCTTACCGCTTTTTACGAAGTTGGAGAACACAATAACATAAGACTGCGCGGCGCAGACTGGAATGATGCGCTGGATATGGCTTCTGAGAAGGGCGAGAGCGTGGCATTTTCCAATGCTTATGCAGGCAACCTTGCCGATATTGCAGAATTGCTGGAAGCATACCGGAAGAAAACCGGAAAAGAAACGGTTTCCCTTCTGGCAGAGATTGTGAGCCTTTTGGAAGATAATCCGGCATTATACGATTCTGTTGAGAAGAAGCTGCATGTATTAGAGGAATATTTACATGCGTGTGAGCATGACACAAGCGGAGAAAAAGTAGAGATCTCCATTGAAAAACTGACTGAAAACCTGCGTCACAAATCGGAGTGGTTAATGGAGCATATCCGGAAAAATGAGTGGGTAAAGGATTCGGAAGAAAGCGGCTGGTTTAACGGTTACTATGATAATCATGGACGTCAGGTAGAAGGAGATACAAAAACCGGTGTCCGCATGATGTTAACCGGTCAGGTATTTCCCATCATGGCTGGCACTGCGACAGACGAACAGATCCGGCAGATCACGAAGAGTGCAGACCGTTATCTCTATGATGAAAAAGTAGGTGGCTACCGTCTGAATACAGATTTCGGGGAAGTCAAGACAGATCTTGGAAGAATGTTTGGATTTTCCTATGGAGATAAAGAAAACGGAGCAGTCTTTTCCCATATGGCAGTGATGTATGCCAATGCACTTTACAAACGTGGATTTGCAAAGGAAGGTTATAAGTCTTTGCATGCATTGTACAGACAGTCGGCAAACTTCGAAGTAAGCCGCATCTATCCTGGAATTCCGGAATACTTCAATGGAAGAGGACGTGGTATGTACCATTATCTGACAGGAGCTGCAAGCTGGTATATGCTGACGGTGATCACAGAGATGTTCGGAGTAAGAGGTCAGGTCGGTGATATGATCTTAGAACCAAAACTTTTAAAAGAGCAGTTTGATGAAGAGAAAAAGGCATCCCTTACACTGCAGTTCGCAGACAAAAACTGGAAGATCACTTATTTGAACCGCGAAGAAAAGGATTATGGAGAATATCAGATTGCAGATGTAACGGTGGACGGAGAGAAGATAAATTTTGTGCCAAAACAGCATGAGGCAATTCTTCCTAAGAATATGATCGAGAAACTTTCTGGCAATGAGACACATCAGATCGAAGTGGTTCTTGCCCAGGGAAATATTACATTATAAAACAGTTGCAAAAAATGGAATGGAGAAGAATATGGCAGAGGAAAAATTTTTAATTGAAAACTATGGAAAAAAGGGCACTTTTGCAAGCTTTCTTCCAGGTATTTCCGGAGAGAAGGGAATCCCTATCTGGTGTTATTATGTAAATCGTGGACAGTGCGTGGTCAGTTTCGGAGTCGACAATAAAGATCATTCGATCATGGAATTTTATCCGGCGCATCAGGCGTACCAGAATGTGAAAACGACAGGATTCCGTACTTTTGTAAAAAAAGATGGAAAAGTGACCGAGCTTTTTGCAGATGAAAACCAGACACACCGCATGGAAATTGCCATGAACGGATTAAAAATTGAAGAGGAAAATGACGTACTTGGAGTGAATGCAAAGGTAACATATTTTACACTTCCGGGAGAAAAAATCGGTGCACTGGTGCGTAAGGTAGAACTTACCAATGCAACCGGGGAACATGCCAAAATAGAAGTTTTAGACGGTATGCCGGCACTGATTCCATATGGAGTTGGAATTGACAGTATGAAAAACATGTGCCAGACATCCAAAGCGTGGATGCAGGTCGAGGATGTGAAAGAGGGACGCCCGTATTTCCGCGTGCGTGCCAGCATGGCAGATACCGCCGCAGTCACAAAGGTGGAGGGGGGTAATTTTTCCATTGGATGTCTTGCAGATGGTACGAGAATACAGCCGGTCGTTGATCCGACGGTTGTATTCTCCTATGATACTTCCTTACAGAAACCGATTGGATTTGAAGAGACGGCATTAAAAGAACTGCTCGCAAAAGAGCAGATCACCATGAACCAGTTGCCATGTAGTTTTTATGGAACAGAGGCAGATCTTGCAGCGAATGAGAGCATTTGTTTCTATGAGATCATCGGACAGGTGGAGAACAAAGAACTGTTGAAGGCATATGCAGCCAAAAAACTGGACGCAGTTTATTTTAACGCAAAAGCAAAAGAGGCAGAAGAACTGGTAGAACATCTTTGCAGCGGAATCGCAACGGAGACAGCGTCGAAAGATTTTGATGCTTATTGCCAGTATACTTATATGGATAATGTCTTAAGAGGTGGTTATCCGATCAAACTTGGCAACCATAAGATTTTTTACGTGTACTCCAGAAAACATGGCGATCTGGAAAGAGATTACAACTATTTTTCCATGCTGCCGGAGTTTTATTCACAGGGCAATGGAAATTTCAGGGATGTCAACCAGAACCGCAGATGTGACACTTTCTTTGCACCTTTTGTGGGAAGAGAGAATATCAAAACATTTTACAGCCTGATCCAGTTAGATGGTTACAACCCACTGGGCGTGGAAAAACTGACTTATCAGGTAGCAGAAGAAAAAGCGGAAAGTCTGCTGGCTCTTCACGAAAATTTACTTACAACCGAGCAGGAAAAACAGGAGTTTTGTGAATATATCAAAAAACCATTCACACCGGGGGCTTTGTACAGGAAGTTAGAGGAACTGTGTGGAGAACAGGACACAGAATTGTTATTTTCCCAGATCATCGATCAGGCGGACGGACTTGTGAACGGCAATTTCTTAGAGGGCTACTGGAGTGACCACTGGACTTACAATCTCGATCTTGTGGAAGATTATCTGGAAGTATTCCCGGAAAAAGAGAAAGAGTTACTGTACGAGAGAGATTACACGACCTTCCTCTCACAGGTGAATATCAATCCGAGATACAAACGTTATGAGGAGACGAAAAATGGTTTGAGACAGTACCATGCATTGAATGAGAAGAGCCGCAGAAATACGGAAGAAAAACTGGTGCATGAAGCAGGTCAGTCTGGAGAAGTTTTAAAGATGACGCTGCTGGAAAAATTAGTGTTACTGTGCGCCACAAAATTTGCAGCACTGGATGCTTACGGTATGGGTGTGGAGATGGAAGGCGGAAAACCTGGCTGGTATGATGCGTTAAACGGTATGCCGGGAATGTTTGGTTCTTCGATGGTAGAGACCTATGAGCTTGCCAGAATGTTGGAATACACGATCGGAGCATTAAAACGATATCCGGGAGAACTGGAACTGATCGAAGAATTTTCGGATTTCTTACAGCAGCTTGACCTGATCAATGCAAGCGAAAAAGAAGCGGTTGGCTACTGTAAAAAACAGGGCTGTACGACTGCCGAAGAGGTGAAAAAAGAGGGCGAAGTCCTCTCCTTCTGGAATCAGATCAACGATGCAAAAGAGGCTTACCGTGAGAAAGTATTCTCCGGAATATCCGGGGGGAAGTATCTTGTTTCCACAGAGAAAGTGGTAAAAATTTTAAATGATTTTCTGGAAACAGTAACATTCGGAATTGAAAAAGCATGCATTTTGGGAAATGGCATCTGCCCGACCTATTTTACTTATGAAGTTTTAGAGTATGAGAAAGTAAAAGACGGCTGCAAGCCATTAAAATTTATGGTTCGTGAAGTTCCATATTTTCTGGAGGGACCGGTTCGCTATCTGAAATTAAAGACCGGAAAAGAGAAAAAGGAAAACTTATATGAGCAGGTAAGACACAGTGATCTCTATGATGAGAAGCTTTCCATGTATAAGGTCAACGCTTCTTTGCAGGATGCATCCTTTGAACTTGGCAGGGCGAGAGCCTTCACACCGGGCTGGCTGGAGAATGAGTCTATCTGGCTTCATATGGAATATAAGTATCTGTTGGAATTGATCAGAAATGGCATGTATGAAGCTTTTTTTGAGGATTTCCATAAAGCTGCGATCCCGTTTTTGGATAAGGAAGTATACGGAAGAAGTATTTATGAGAACTCATCCTTTATCGCAAGCAGTAAAAATCCAAACAAAGCATATCATGGCAAAGGTTTTGTGGCACGTTTAAGTGGATCGACCATCGAGTTTATCAGTATGTGGAAACAGATGATGTTTGGCAGCCATATTTTATCCATGAAAAACGGAGAACTGCATTTCACACCACAGCCGGCGATACCGGCATATCTGATCCCTGAAAATGGAAAAGTATCTGCCATGCTGTTTGGAAAGACAAAGGTAACGTATCAGTTTGCAGATGTAACCGACTATATTCCGGGACATTATGAGATTGCTTCCATGAAATTTATCTATCAGAATGGAAGCGTTGCAAATGTGGGCAGCGGCGTTGCAGGAGAAAAAATAGCAGTGGATGTCCGTGAGGGGCTTGTAACATCCATTGAGATTGATGTTCGATAAGAAAAAGGGGGTACTGGATGAAAATTATCACAACGGACTACGAAAACAAAAAGTTTTGGGAAGAAATAGAAAAAGAATCCGCACTGATGACAGACTGCATGCATGTGGTCAACATATGCCCGGATGTAACGTATCAGACATTCCACGGTTTCGGAGGGGCACTCACAGAGGCTGCCGCACATGTCTATGCAGGAATGAGCAAAGAAAAACAGGATGAGATCATCGAAGCGTATTTTGGAAAAACAGGACTTCGCTATAACCTTGGACGTATCCATATGAACAGCTGTGACTTTGCACTTGGCAATTACACTTATGTGGAAGAGGGAGACGATAGGTTAGAGACATTTGACATTTCCCATGACAGAAAAGAGATCCTTCCATTCCTTGCAGCAGCCAATGCAAAAACAGCCGAAGGAACAAACACAAAGGGACTGAAGTTATTAATGTCACCGTGGTCGCCGCCTGCTTTTATGAAAACAAACGGTGAGATGAACCATGGCGGCAAATTAAAGGATGAATATTATGCGGCATGGGCAGAATATTTTGTAAAGTTTATCCGGGCATATCAGGAAGAGGGAGCAGATATCGAATGGCTTACCGTACAGAATGAGCCTATGGCAGTGCAGACGTGGGATTCCTGTATCTATACTTCCGATGATGAGAGCCGTTTTGTAAGGGATTATCTAGGACCGAAGTTAGAGGAGGCAGGTCTTTCTGATATCGGTATTTTTGTCTGGGATCATAACAAAGAAGAAGCTTATCAGCGTTTTAAAGAAGTAATCTCGGATGAAAAGACAGGAAAATATATAAAAGGAGAAGCCATCCACTGGTATACCGGAGATCATTTTGAGACGATCGGGATGGTGCGTAAGCAGTATCCGGAAAAAGAAATCTTTTTTACAGAGGGATGTGTGGAATACTCCCGTTTTGCAGATTCCGGAGAAATCTATAAGGCAGAAATGTATGCACATGATATCTTGGGAAACTTAAATGCCGGAATTAATGCATCTCTTGACTGGAACCTGCTCTTAGATGAAAAAGGCGGACCAAACCATGTTGGAAATTTCTGTGCGGCACCAATCATGTGTGCGCCTGGGGAAGACAGCTATGAAAAGAGACTGACTTATTACTATATTGGACATTTCAGCCGTTATATCAAAGAGGGAGCAGTGAAGATCGGTACTTCCCGCTACACCGACGGTATAGAAGTGACTGCGTTTTTAAATCCGGATGGAGAGCGTGTCGCAGTCATTTTGAATAAATCCGAAAAAGAAGTTCCTTATACACTGCGTGAAATGATGAAAGATGCAGGTTATCAGGGAGTGGAAGGTGTGATCGCACCGCACAGTATCCAGACAATTGTTTATTAAAAAAAGGACACCTAAAAAAAAGACACCATTTTAAAATTTAAAGCATTTTTACAAGAGGGGATTGAACTTATAATTCAATTATCAACAAACAACAAATGTTGTAAAACAAGGAGGAAGTATTTATGAATTGGAAAAAAGTAGTATCAGTATTGCTCGTAAGTGCAATGACATTATCAATGGCAGCATGTGGCGACACAGCAGGCACAAGTGATAATGCAGCAGGAACAGAGGCAAAGGGGAGCACAAGCACAGCAAATGCATCCAGCGATGAAAAGTTAGTTGTATGGACATTATCAAACGACTTGATCGACTTTGGTAAGAGATTCCAGGAACAGACTGGTGTAGAGGTTGATACAGTGGTTATCGAGCCAGCTGATTACCCAACAAAAGTTCAGACAGCATTACTTGCAGGAGAAAAAGAACCGGATATCATCGTTGGTGAGCCAAAGATGTTAGAGGATTTCTTTGATGCAGGTTTCTTCGAGGATTTAAACCAGGCACCATACAATGCACAGGATTATGCAGATCAGATCGTTGATTATGTATGGCAGGTTGGACAGGATGACGATGGTATCCAGAGAGCAATCTCTTACCAGATCACACCAGCAGGTATCTACTACAGAAGAGATATCGCAAAAGAAGTATTCGGAACAGATGATCCGGACGAAGTTGGAAAATTATTCAAAGATTATCCTACTATCTTAGAGACAGCTCAGACATTAAAAGATGCTGGATACAGAATCTTCTCTTCTGATGCAGAGATGAACGTATTCTCCGGTGATAGTGCATGGGTAGTAGATGGAACATTAAATGTTGACCAGTCTAGAATTGATTACATGGATCTTTGTGTTGACTTATATCAGAATGACTTAACAGCATATGCAAGCCAGTGGTCAACACCTTGGTATCAGGCTATGGCTGGCGAGGTACCTATCTTAACAGCAGATATCCAGTCTAATGCAGATGATTCCGTTAACGTTTGGGATGCAGATCAGTTCGCAGAGGCAACAAAAGGACTTGATACAACAACTGTATTCGCATTTGGTCTTCCTTCCTGGGGTGTACTTACTATGAGAGATAACGTAGGCGAGACATCTGGATTATGGGGCGTTTGCTCTGGACCAGCAGCAGGATTTGACGGTGGTACATATATCGGTATTTCTTCTCAGTCTGAAAGAAAAGACACAGCTTGGGAATTCGTAAAATTCTGTACATTAAATGAAGATACAGCTAACTGGTGGATTGAATACTCACAGGGTGATACAGTTTCTTTGAAATCAGCTCTTGATAAACACAAAGATGATGAGAACCAGATTTACGGTGGTGAGAAATTATACCAGTTCTGGTTAGATCAGGCACAGTACATTGATACTTCTAAAGTAACAAGATACGACAAAGGTATCGGCGATGCTTGGGGAAATGCAATCTCTTCTGTTAAAACTGGTGAGAAGACAAAGGATGAGGCAATCTCTGACTTCTACGATACAATTGAAGCAACATATCCTGAAATCACAGTAAACAGATAAAAATATCTCCAAAATCATTTTTCTTACAGTCTGCACAGTGAATGTGCAGACTGTAAGAAAAGACAAAAGAGTACAGGAAAAGAATGGCTATCCTCTGAGATAGTTATGAAGAAGGAGAATGGCAGAATATGGGAAAGAATAAAAATGGTTTGAAAAAATATGATAACGTGGGATACTTCTTCGTTTTACCATTTGTTATTGTATTTTGTATTTTTAGTGTTTATCCGGTATTAAGAACCTTATATTTCAGTTTTACAAATGCCAAGATTGCAGGAGTCGGTGTGACATCCTGGGTCTGGTTTGACAACTACAAGCGTGTATTCACAGACAAATTTTTCTGGAGAGCGCTTTGGAACACGGTAAGGATCTGGGGTGTGAATATCGTATTACAGCTCGGACTTGCATTTTTACTTACCATTGTATTTAGTGATATCAAATACAAAATCAAAGGACTTGGAATTTTCCGTATTATTTATTACTTACCGAACTTAATTGCAGCAACATCTGTTGCATTCTTATTTCAGACATTACTGGATTGGCGTTATGGAACGTTCAACCAGATTATTGCAAGCATCTATCGGTTATTTGGTGCAAATTACACTCCGGTCGACTGGCTTGGATCATCTGCAACAGCAGGTGTGACCATCGCAGTGATCAGTTCCTGGATGTGGTTTGGTAACTCCTTCATTATGTTAATGGCTGGTGTGCAGGGAATCTCAAAAGATTATTTCGAGGCAGCAGCAATTGACGGAGCCGGAAGATGGACCGTATTTGGAAAAATCACATTACCATTATTAAGACCGATGTTACTTTATGTAGCAATCACATCACTGATTGGTGGATTACAGATGTTCGATCTGCCGTATCTGATGTCAAATCCGGCAGGGGCATCTTATAACTCCGTATACACCGTGGTAATGTATCTCTATAAATTTGGATTTACAACAGGAACAACACAGACTGGTTATGCATCCGCAATCGCCTATGTATTATTCCTTATCATTTTAGCTGTTTCCATTATACAGTTAAAAGTGTTTAACCAGGATGAAGAGAAAGCAGCAGCACGCCGTGCAAAAAAACGGGCTTCATCTAAGACGAAATAAGGAGGATTACTATGAACGGCATTGGATATAAAATCAAAAAAACAATTTTATATATCTTACTAATCCTGCTTAGTGTAGTGTGTATGTTTCCATTTTTATTAATGATTGTCAACGCAACACGAAGCGGATCTGAGATTATGAAATCATTTACTCTGATTCCGAGTGTTTATTTAAAAGAAAACTGGGCTACTGTATTTAAATACTTCAACCTGTTTTTAGGTATGTGGAACAGTTTGAAAGTAGCAGTTCCATCTACATTACTCTGTGCATACTTTTCCGCTATGACAGCTTATGCACTGGCAATGTACAAATTCAAGGGAAATAAAGTATTATTCATGACGATTTTAATTTTCATGATGATACCTGGACAGCTTGGTCTGATCGGTTTTTATAACTTATGTACTAAACTTCATCTGGTAAACTCTTATATCCCATTGATTATTCCGGCAATTGCTTCACCGGGAACCGTATTTTTCTTAAGACAGTATGTACTTTCCGTTATGCCACCTTCACTGATCGAGGCAGCCAGAATTGATGGAGCAAGCGAGTTATATACATTCCACAGAATCGCAATCCCAATCATGTCACCTGGGATTGCAACCATGAGTATCATGGGATTCATCGGTGGATGGAATGCTTACCTGTTACCTATGATTATCTTAAATAAAAATGAGAAATTTACATTACCGGTTATGATGGCAACTTTAAGGGCATCAACAGATATTACTGCAAACCAGGGCGCAATTTATCTCGCCGTTGCAATTTCTGTTATTCCGATTTTACTCGTATTTGCATTCTTCTCTAAATACATCATCAGCAGTATTTCTGCAGGTGCTGTAAAAGAATAATGACAGTACATAAAATAGTTTCCTTACCATATTCTTCTCTAAATAGATAAAAACAGAAACGCTACTCAAAAAATTGGGGTAGCGCTTTTGTGTGTTTAAAAAGAAAGTAAAAAGAACTCGGAAAATGTCATGAAAACAGGAAATTTGCTCTGTCGGGGTTTGCGGGAAACGAAAGAAAATGGTATGATAAAGATACTTGGAAACAGAAATAAAGGGGAAGTTTTATGGTTACATACAGAATCAGAAAAATGATCGCATGGGGCATGGCAGTGACCATGACAGCCGGGATGACAAATGTTTTGACGGGCTGCGGAGCGGAAAGAGAAGGACAGGCTGTGGAGACATCTCAGGTGGAGGACACCTCACAGGGTGATGAGGATACACCGGCATGGAAAAAATATGCCGGAGAACCTGTTACGTTAGACTGGTATGTCAATTATTCCTGGTTTGCAATACCGTGGGGAGAGAATGCAGTCTCTCAAAAGATTACAGAGGAGACAGGAGTAAATATTAATTTTATTACACCAATCGGGAATGAAACAGAAAAATTAAATGCACTGATCGCATCGGATTCTCTGCCTGATCTGATCACATTAGGGTATTGGGAGCCACAGGTGAACCAGATGATCGAAGAGAACATGGTCTATGCATTAAATGAACTTGCAGATGATTATGATGCCTATTTCTGGCAGGTCACAGATGCAGATGTGGTGAACTGGTATACAATGGATGATGGCAATATTTATGGATATCCGTGTTCCACGGTTACACCAAAACAGGTGAAAGAGCATGATGACATCATATCCAATCAGACGTTTCTGGTACGTAAAGATATTTATGAGGCAATTGGAAGTCCGGATATGACAACACCGGAAGGATTTAAAGCAGCAGTGGAGAAAGCGGCAGAGATGTTTCCTGAGGTGAATGGGGAAAAATTGATCCCGGTGGGATCCCATGTATTTGATAATCAGGGAAATGTTTCCTTTGACAAATATCTGATGAATTTTCTTGCGGTTCCGTGGGAAAAGGATGGGAAATATTATGACAGATATACAGACCCAGAGTATGTTATATGGTTAAAAATGTTCCGTGAACTGGGGGAGGAAGGGCTGCTTGCCAATGATATCTTTGTGGATACACGGATACAGATGGAAGAAAAACTGGCAAAAGGTCGGTATTTTTGTATGCTCTATCAGTACACTGATACGATCTCACAGCAAAAAGCATTGTATGAGAATGATCCGGACAGCATTTACATGGCGGTTGAGGGACCGAGAAATTCCAATGGGGATGATCCGACACTGCCGACTAACAATATGAATGGATGGACATTGACGCTGATCTCAAAAAATTGTAAATATCAGGAACGCGCCATAGCGTTTATGGACTATATGATGAGTGAGCATGGACAGATGTTGATCTATCTCGGTGTGGAAGGGGTTACTTACGATATCGTGGATGGTAAGCCGGTATTAAAAGAGGACGTCAGCAAAATTTTAAATTCCGACCGGGAGACTTACGACAGGTTATACGGCGCAGATGATGCTTATTGGATGCTGCAGAATAATGTCATGCAACTTCAGTGGGAGCAGAAGGCAGGTCCTGCTACTGAACAGTTACTCGTGTGGGCATGCAAATATACAGTCTACAATGGACAGTATGATGTGAGTTTGTCGACAAGTCCTGAAATTGCAGCTATGGATGAAAAATGTACCAAACTCTGGAGTGAGACACTGCCAAAGCTTCTTCTCGCATCAAATGAAGCACAGTTTGATGAAATATTTGAAGAATTTGTGGGAAAAAGGAATGCCATGGGCTATCAGGAAGTTTTGAAACAGAAAACAGTATTAATGAATGCAGCAAAGGAAAAAATGGGAATTAGCGAATGAAAAAAATAAGAGAGCTGTTTCGAAATACAAAGCTAAATATCAAATTTACCAGTATTATCATTCTGTTTATGGTGATTCCAATCGGGGTGTTAGCAGGGGTTTTGTTCTATGTTATGGAGCAGAATGCGGTGCAGGAGAACATGGATTACATGGAATATACAATGCAGCGGAATGAGGATGGAATCAAGACAAAGATTGATTCTATCAATATGTCCACACAGTTTTTCTTAAGTGATGATTCCCTGCTTCAAATGTTGAATGCATCTGCGATTGGGGGAGAAATCTCTACGGCCGACTGGCTGGATTTTAAAAATAACGAAGTGTCGGCGTTGGAACGGTTAGTTAACAATAACCCATTGCTGTATGGTGTCCGTGTCTATGCGGTGAATGACAGTGTGCAGGAGATGATGCCCATTTTATACAATGCATCCCGTATGAAAAAACAGGAGTGGTCCAAGCAGGATAAATATGTCGGCTGGAATTTTGATTACACAGATAATATTTTCAATTCCTATACGATGAACCAGAATCGGAAGATTATTTCACTTGTCACACCGATTATTGACAGTGCCAATGGAAAAGTTGGTGTGATCGAGTCTGCCATGACGATGGAGAATATGTTTCCAAGCCTGTACGAGGGAATTGAGGATGAGTGGAGTTTCTTTTATTCGGATGAGGGAGTAACCTATTTTGGACAGAAAGAGCAGACAGAATCTTCAGCGCTGCTTGACGATATTTTAAAACAGCGTCCCACAGAGGACAAGATACAGACCATTTATAAAAAATTGGATGGAAAAAATCTTGTAATCTCTTATATGCAGGTGCGCGAACTCTCCGGTACACTGATCTGTGTGAAGGATATCACAAAAAATGTTCATAATGTATATTTTATGCGTGATGTGTTTGTGGCTGTCATGCTGGCATTTATCATATTGCTGGCGTTCTTTATCAACCGTATTGTGCAGCATCTGTTAAAGCAGTTTTATGAGATCTTAAAGTCCATTCGAAAAGTACAGAAGGGTGATCTTGATGTCGTGATCGAAAACTGTGGCAAAGATGAGATGGGCGAACTCGGAACGCAGATCAATAAGATGTTGGAACGTATCAAGGAGCTGATGGAAGATAATTTAAACCGTGAGATGTTAGCAAAAAATTCTGAGATCCGGGCTTTGCAGAATCAGATCAATGCACATTTTATTTATAATGTGTTAGAATCGATTAAGATGATGGCAGAGATTGATGAAGAATACGCCATTTCTGATGCGGTGACCGCATTGGGGAAACTGCTGCGTTACAGTATGAAGTGGGTATCAGGAAATGTGCTTGTGGAGCAGGAGTTAGAGTACATTAAAAACTACATGGCTCTGATCAATCTGCGGTTTGATTATGAGATTTATCTGTCGTTAAACCTGCCGGAACTGGTATTAAAACAGGAGATTCCGAAGATGTCCCTGCAGCCGATCGTCGAGAATGCCATTTATCATGGAATCGAACAGATGGCAGAGGACACAAATATCTATATCAAGGGCATTTTAGACGGAGATGACTGTGTGATCGAGATCACAGATGCCGGAAAAGGTATGTCAGAAGAAGAAGTGGAGAAGCTTCGGTTAAAGATTGCAGGAAAAATTGATTCCAACGGAGGCTCCGGCAATGGAATTGGTCTGAAAAATGTACAGGACCGTATCCATATTGCATTTGGAGATCAGTATGGAATCGAGATCGCATCCAAATTGGGGTGTTATACAAAAATTATGGTCCGGATTCCAATCACGCATAGACAGTCAGAGGAAAATGACCCGGAGCATAAGTGAAAAATAAAGGCACAGGGGACTGTGACAGAAGAGAGATACAGGATTAGAAGAGGGTAAGGAAGATAATGAAAACAGTTTTGATCGTTGAAGATGAGAAAATGATCCGTCAGGGAATCAAAACAATGATTATGCGAAGTGGTGTGCCAATCGAGACCATTATGGAGTGCAACAATGGAGAGACTGCGCTTGAAATTCTGAAAGAGCAGGAGATTGATGTGATGTTTACGGACATCCGTATGCCGAAGATGGATGGCATCGAACTGGTACAGAAAATGCAGAGCCTCGAACATATTCCACTTACCGTGGCAATCAGTGGTTATGATGATTTTGCCTATGCGGTGGAAATGTTAAGAAACGGGGTGCGGGAGTATATTTTAAAACCGATTGAGCGTGAAAAAATCACCGAAATCTTAAAAAAACTCAATGCAGAGATTGAGAGCCGGAAAGAGAAAGAGGAGAACAATCAGAAAATTGGTTATCAGCAGATGCGGCACCTGATGCTTTCCGATGAGATTTCCGGGGAGGAACAGCGCACAATCGAAAGTCAGTATGCAGATCATTTTTATACCGGAAATTATTATGTGTGCTGCCAGAATCAGGTCAAGAGAGGAGAACTGTCCGACGATAATTATATTTTCATGAAAAATATGAATGACAATGATATTTTTATTGTTCCGGCAGAGAACCTTTCCCTCTTATTGAAAAACGAATTGCAGGATGGTTACATTGGAATCAGTGCGGCGCATTGTGGCTTAGAGAGCATCCGTCAGGCATATGCGGAGTCTGTCATGATGCGAAAGAAAGCATTTGTCCGCAATAAAGTGGAAGCGCAGTACGGTGTATTTCAGGAAAAGATACCGGAAGGTCTTATCACGGAGGCCGCTAAGTTGACAGAGGAGGCAGCCAGAATCCAACGCGTCCAGTTGATCGGAACAGATCATACAGACGATCTGGAAAAGAGTTTTCATCAGTTCTTTTATGAAGTGAAAAATGGAAGAATTGATGAGGCTGTTTTTGAGAGCTGTATGAAAGATTTCTTTACGGAGGTAGAGAAAACCTATCAGAATGCTTTAGAGACAGAGGGAGAACTTTTATTGGAATGCAAAGAAATCTGGAGTGAAAATTGTATCGATTCCTACGAGGACAAGGTAATGGAATTTGTGTTGCAGCTTCATGAGAAGATCAATAGCAGCTATGACCAGAACAAGAATGTACAGAAAATCAAAATGGCTGTGGATTATATAGAAGAAAATTATGCAAAGGATCTGAATATGGCGGTTGTCTCCAATTATATTTCCATGAATTACTCCCTGTTTTCCTACTCATTCAAGCAGTATACCGGAAGCAATTTTGTGAATTATCTCAAGGAAATCCGCATGAGAGAGGCAAAAAAACTCCTGACCGAAACCGATATGAAGATTATCGAGATCAGTCAGGCAGTCGGGTATGACAATGAAAAGCATTTTATGAAAATTTTTAAAGCAACCTGTGGAGTATCTCCGACAGAATACCGTCACAATGCTTATTTATCCAAATCCTGATGAAAAATCTGTTTTTGCTGGTACATATGTTCATCTGCCTTGGAAAATAAAGCTTTGACATCTTCTTTGGAAAGGGATGCACCCGGTGTGGACTGGGCATAGCCGCCGCTGGCAGAGATCTTATATTCCTTGTGGCTTATTTTATTATAATTATCTAAGTACTTATAGACGCGGGTGAGGAGTTCATCGGCATCTTCTTTTGTGTAATCCATTGTCAGCAGATAAAATTCATCGCTACTGAATCTTGCGCAGATATCGGTGGAACGGGTGACACTGGATAGGGCATGTCCGATGACCTGAATCGCAAAATCCCCCTCATTATGACCATAGTGGTCATTGATATATTTCAGGCGGTTTAAATCAAACAGAAAACAGGTCACAGTACTTTGGTTTTCTGCAGCTTCCTGAAGTAACAGCGTTTCACGGTGCAGATAGCCGTGTTTGTTATAAAGTCCGGTCAGCGCATCCTTGGTGTAAATGTCCTCCAAGTGAGAGACGAGGATGGAAGTACGTTTTGCGTCACTCAAACGTTTTAATAACTGGTTGATATTCATGAACCAGTGCACGAGCTGGAAGTGATAGTCAATGCGGTTGTTCTCGTAAGCTAAGGCAATATAGCCAAAAGTCTTATTCTTGAAGAACAGCGGAAAATAAAGGTAGGCAGAATCTGACTGTCTGTAGATATGTTCCGGCAGGAGGGAACGCTTGGTAAAACTGCATTCCGGCAGTCTTTTGCCATCCCGCAGACTTAATTTTAAAATAATCTCATCCTGACTTGGCTCAAAATCCATTTCATTTTCCGTTAATTCCAGTATGTGCTGGGAAACGCTGTCCCAGTTGGCGTACAGACACAGATAAAATTCGGAACAGTTTGGAATAGAATGAACGTAATTCTCCAACAGATCCATCGCTTCATCTATGTCGGCAATATTTTGGAATTCAGCAGACATTTTCATGGAACTTAAAATAGAAGACTCCAGAGAAGCAATCTGACTGGTCAGTTTCTGCTCAAAGTAAATAGCAGGAGTCTCTTTTGTAAGACTGCATCCACAGGAATTTTCCAGAACCATCTGTGCATGTACCACAGTGATGGCAGGAACATTTTCCTCATGGATTAATTTCATCAGTTTTTCTACGGAAGCTTCCCCAAGTTCATAGACAGGGAAAGAGACGGTCGTGAGAGAAGGTGTGAGATTCTGTCCTTCTTCACTGTGGTCACAGCCGGTGATCGCAAGGTCCTCTGGAATATGATAACCGGCAGAGATGGCAGCAGTCATTAATAAAAGTGCCAGTTTATCATTGTAACAGACAACCGCATCCGGTTTTGTTTCATTTTCTTCAAAGAAGCGGAGTGCTTCAGCAGCGGACTGCGCAGTGTAGGTTCCGGTATAGATGGAATGTGCGTGTGGTGCAATGCCATGTTTTTTTAATGCGTCCCGGTAAAACTTTTCTCTGGCATCCGAAAAGAAACTCTCATCGGCACATCCAAAATAACAGATATTTTTGTAGTGATGTTCTGTGATGAGATGTTCTGTAATATCAAAAAAAGGATGGTTATTTTCTAAGGAAACCGAAGGAAACTGCTGCTTATAAACAGCAATCTCTATGATAGGACAGTGACATTTTTCTTTCAGCAGGGAATAGATCTGATCCTTTAACTGTTCGTTTGGATAAGTTTCAGACGCAAAAATAACACCGCTTAAATCATCAAAATTCGGCAATGTCAGAATGCTTTCCTCTCCCAGACTGTAGTCCCCGAGATTCTCCCCATCCATAGAAGCAAAAATCTCAGCAGTGTAACCGTATTCCAGAGCTTTGTCAATAATACCCTGACATACATTCTTCTGGTAAAATCCCATAATGTGGGAGATAAAAATCCCGATTTTTTTATTGTGATACATGATAAAAACCCCTTGGAAGCAGCCATGATCCGGCAGCCTCTTTTTTTTACAACAATATAATCTTATTGTACAAAAAATCAAAATGTTTTACAATAGGAAAAGCTTCAAAATGAAAGGAATCTAAGGAAATGATACAGGATATTGCACCAATGCAATTGGATAATTCATATAAAAAGAAAGTACCGCATGCAGGCAGCAGGATGTTTGGTTTTGGAGAGCGAACGGTATATCTGGAATATAATGGAGAATTGCAGTTTTTGACTTATGAGCAGTGGAAGGATTACAACGAAAATATACTGGGAAGAGAAGTGCCGTCTTGTATTTATCTTTTTTCTATAGGGGAGGAAGAATACTTTCTGACTGAAATAGGAGCGGATACCAAGATTGGCGAGTTTCGTTTTTATAAGATGTTTGATGTCCGTCCAATGCAGCCGAAGGAACGTGTCCTCGCAGCTGCTACTGCATGGCATTTATTTGTGTGGTATCGTGACAATCAGTTCTGCGGCAGATGTGGGAAAAAACTGGTTCACAGCGAAATGCAGCGGATGCTGCAGTGTCCGTGCTGCGCGAACATGGTGTTTCCGAAGATCGCACCGGCAGTCATCGTGGGAGTCACGCACGGCGATAAAATCCTCATGACAAAATACGCGGGACGAGAGTACAAAAGGTATGCGCTTATCGCCGGATTTACCGAGATCGGTGAGACGGCAGAGGAGACGGTCAAAAGAGAAGTCATGGAGGAAGTCGGACTTACCGTGAAGAATATCCGTTACTATAAGAGCCAGCCGTGGGGTTTTGACAGCAATCTTCTGCTCGGCTATTTCTGTGAACTTGCAGAGGAGGGGGAGATCCGCTTAGACGAGGAAGAACTCTCCGTGGCAGAGTGGGTGGATTATCATGATATCCCGGAGGATAAGGAGAAGTTAAGTCTGACACATGAGATGATGACGTATTTTAAGGAGCAGAGAATGCAATGACACGAAACTTTTGGAGGCAGGAAAATATATGGATAAACTGAAAGGACACTTAACAAATCCTAAGGATTTCAGTAAGAAATATTAAGATTGCCTTAAAGCACTTTTTTTCTGAAAAAAATATGGTACAATTTGCCATAGGTCAAAAAAGACAAGGAAAAAAAGGAGATCATGTAAGCATGGAAGACAACAATGTAAAGGAAAAAAAGCATTTCTTTCATAAAAAAGAAAAAAAGACAGAAGTGGCTGAAGTACCAAAGAAAAAGAAGAAAGTATGGCTGATCGTTTTAGTGATTGCAGCTATTGTAATTGTATTGATCGGCAGCGCTGTTAAAAATATGACTTCACAGATTGAGACAGCAGCGAATACGGTTGAGGTAGAACCGGTAGAGAAAAGGGATTTATCCGATTCAGTTTCTTTGAAGGGAACGATCGCAGGACAGAGCAAGACAAATGTCATGTCCCTTGCAGCAGCAGAGATCACAGCCGTGAACGTTCAGGTGGGTGACATTGTAAAAGAGGGTGATCCGCTTGTGACATTGGATCAGAAGGATATTGAAAAACAGATTGCTGAGTTAAAGACAAATATTAATAATGCGAATGCTGTTGCAGCAAACGATGAGGCACAGAAGCAGAACAGTCTTACCCAGAACAAACAGGATCAGCAGGATGCACTGGATGCAGCACAGAAGACGATCGATAAAGCACAGGCTGATGTTGATAAATATAAGAAAAAGGTATCAGAGTGTGAGGATTATATTTATTATCTGAAAAACAACTACAAAGATACTTCTGAGTATGATGGAAAATTAGATGTTTTTAAATCATCTTTGGAGACAGCACAAAATGCATTGGATTCCGCAAACGACAATTATGCATCTGTGCTAAAAAACACAGACAGAAGCGTTGCATCTGCCCAGAATACCGTTGACATGCAAAAATACCAGACAAGCACGACCAGAGATTTAAAAGACCAGCTGGAGCAGTTACAGAAGCAGCTTGCAGACTGTACACTTTCTGCACCGATCGGTGGAGTTGTCACAGCCGTCAATGTATCAGTCGGAGATAAAAACACAGCAGGAACGACCATGATCACGATCGAGGATACATCTTCCTTAAAAGTGATCGTAAATGTTGAGGAAGCTGACATTTTAAAGATCCAGGAAGGAATGCCTGCAACCGTTTCAACGGATGCAACAGGGGATGAAGAAATCAAAGGTACGGTAACACGTGTGGTCAGAGTAAAAAATCAGTCCACCAACACAAATGGTACAGATACCAATACCTCAAGCGGTTATTCTGCTGAGATCACGATCGACAACACAGAACTTCTGGTTGGAATGAGTGCAAAAGCCAAAATTGTGATCAAAGACAGAGGCACACAGCTTGCAGTTCCATATGATCTGATCCGGCAGGATGACAACGGAGATTCCTATGTTCTGGTAGCGGAAGCAAATGAAGATGGAACAGCAACCGCAGTCCGGAAAAATATCAAAGTCGGTGAAGAGGTAGACTATTATACAGAAGTGACAGGCGGCGATCTGAAAGAGGGCGACCAGCTGATCTACGATAATACATTTTCTGTCACCGAAGGTCAGGTGTTTACTCCGGAACAGATATATTCCAATCAGGCACTTGACACAGAAGGCATGATGAGTACGGAGGCAGAATGATCGTGAGTGAACCAGTAATCCGTATGGAGAATATTATAAAACGTTATTACATAGGCAAGCCGAATGAACTGCAGATTTTAAATGGGATCAGCCTGTCAGTCGATCAGGGAGAATTTGTCTCCATCGTCGGTGAGTCCGGTTCCGGAAAAAGTACATTGATGAATATTATCGGTGTCCTGGACCGTCAGACTGAGGGAACTTACTTTCTGGAGGGAAAAGATGTAAATAAAATGGATGATTCCATGCGAAGTGCGATCCGGAACAAAAGAATCGGTTTTGTTTTCCAGAATTTTAACCTTCTTCCGAAGGCAAATGCATTAAAAAATGTCATGGTTCCGCTGTTATATAGTACTGAGAAGGAAAAAAATCAAAAAGAACGTGCCATGGAAATGTTAAAAATGGTTGGCATGGAGGAACGGGCTTTTCATAAACCAAACGAGCTTTCCGGTGGACAGAAACAGAGGGTGGCGATCGCACGCGCAATGATCAATGATCCGGCGATCATCTTAGCGGATGAGCCGACCGGAGCATTGGATTCCAAGACCGGACATATGGTCATGGATCTTTTCCATAAGCTGCATGAGGAGCAGGGAAAAACCATCGTTTTGATCACACACTCACAGGAACTTGCGGCGGAGACAAAACGGATCGTTACGATCTTAGATGGTAATATCGTGTCAGATAATGGAGGTGAAGGCTGATGTTTTTGGAAAATATAAAAGAGGCAATCACCAGCATTTTCAGCAATAAAATGCGTTCTGTTCTGACCATGTTAGGAATCATCATCGGTATCAGTGCAGTCATCACGATCACGACGATCGGTAATTCCATTCAGACTACTTTGACATCCACCTTAAATTCACTGGGTGGCAATACGGTTCAGGCATATGTGGATGCAAGATATCCGGAAGATGATGCAGACTGGGATACCTGGGAATACCCGGAAATGAAAACATCGGACTTTGTGACACAGGAGATGATCGATGAACTGGTGGAAAAATATCCGGATGAATTTGATGGAATAGCAGCTTCTGAATTTCTTGGAAACGGACAGATCCGGCAGGACAAAAATACTTATGCCAATGTATCCGTTCAGGGGACTACTTCCGAGTATATTGATTATATGAAATTAAAGATGTATGCCGGAAGAAACCTTACAAAACAGGATAACAAAACAAAGAAGAACGTCTGCATTGTGGCAGATACCATGGCAAAGCAGTATTTTGGAGATGAGAATCCAATAGGAGAACAGATCACTTATGCAGGCAGCGATGGAAATCTATATGATTTTACAATTGTAGGCATATACGAATATAATGCAGCACTTTTTGGCAAGGTGGACACCAGCGTCCCGGAAAAAGACCGTTCTACTACAATGTTTATTCCAATCCAGACCTGTTTTAAGCTGATGGGAAAGGATCAGTCCGGTTACACAAACTTTAACCTGATGGTCAATTCTCTGGCAGATATCGATCAGGCAACGACAGATGTTACAAACTTTTTTGAAGAGAAATATGCAAACAATAAAAATTTCCATGTTACTACCTATAATATGGCGTCTGATATGGGAATGATCAATACCGTCATTAATGTGATCACGATCGCAGTGTCCGGCATTGCATTGATCTCATTGATCGTAGGCGGTGTCGGTGTCATGAACATCATGCTTGTGTCTATTACCGAGCGTACAAGGGAGATCGGTGTCCGGATGGCACTTGGAGCGAAGAGGAGTACCATCCGTATGCAGTTTGTCATAGAAGCAATCGTACTCTGTATCTTTGGTGGAATGATCGGAATATTGATCGGGGTGTTTAATGGATTTGTATTAGGCAAAGCAGCGGAGTTTGTGATCCAGAATATGTATTCTGAATATTCAAGCTACATTATTATGTCGGTACGGCCGTCTTTATCCGCTATTGTACTTTCCTTATTCTTCTCCATGCTGACAGGAGTATTCTTCGGATACTATCCTGCAAACAAGGCAGCCAAGATGGAAGTAATCGATGCATTGAGATATGAATAAAAATTTTCTTTCTTAATTCTCAGAACTATACCAATGATGCTTTATCTTCTAATGCTGTTTCTATTTCATCAATAATCAATTTAGCAGCGTCAACTCTATCTTCTGCGGACGTAATTGGTCTACCTACAACCATAAAATCTACACCTGATAAAATTGCATCTCTAGGAGTATCAACACGAACCTGATCATTTACAGAAGACCAAGTTGGGCGTGTTGCAGGACACAAAATTATAAAATCATCACCTATTTCTTTTCTAATCCTTCGTGCTTCTTCAGCACTTGCAACTACGCCATCCAAACCGGTCTCTTTCGCAACCTTTGCAAGTTGCAAAACAAAATCTTCAATATTTTTATCTACACAAAGCTCCGTTGTTAATGTTTTTTGACCAAAACTTGATAACAAAGTTACACCCAAAATAGTAGGAGGTTCAACGCCAATTGACTTTGCAGCGGCCCGAGAAGCTTTCACAACAGCAGATGTCATTTTAGAACCACCTTGAATATGGACGTTAAAAAAATCTATATTATTTTTAACTAAACTAATGCAAGCCTTTTGAACAGTATGCGGAATATCGTGAAACTTACAGTCATAATAGCATCTTGCGCCGTATTCTCCCAGCAACCGAAAAGCTTCAAAGCCATAGTTTACTATCAAAGGTAATCCAACTTTAAAATACCCAACATAATCTTTCAATTCTCGCACCAAATCACGTGCGTCTTTTAAATTATCAACATCCAATGCTAAAATTATTCTATCTTTAGCTGTTTTAGGTCTTTCTATCATATTACCAATATCCTAACACTTCATCAATATAAAATCAAGTTCATATTACTCAAAATTAAACTTCTTCCTCTGTTGTAATACTTTCTGGCAATTCCGGAAGATTTTTTTCATATTTGCAACCCAACTTTTCCAAACGTTCAATTTGAGAAATTATATTACCCTTTCCGTTTAATTTCTTCAACGAAGTAGTTAAACTACTGTGAATTTTAAGCAATTCCGCAAGCAACATAACAAACTTATCGTGAATTCCAGTGCACAAATCAGCCATAGCCTTAACGTTTTTATTCTGTCTATCTACAATATGGAACGAGTTAATTATTTTCAAAGAAGCTAAAAGTGTTGATGGTGAAACCGGCATAACCTTATTTTTCCAAGCATAATCCCATAACGCACAATCATCACAAAACATTAAAGAATAACAACTTTCTATTGGAATAAACATTAAAACATAGTCCGGCGAAACTTCTTCAATAGAATAATCTCTCTTTGCCAATCCCGCTATATGAGCTTTGGTCGAATCAACAAACTGCCGTAAGTGAATTTGTTTTTCTTCATCAGATGAGGCATTAACGTAGCCATCCCAAGCAGAAAAAGATGTTTTGCTGTCTATATAAATACATTTACCCTCCGGCAAAAAAACTGTAGCATCAGGTCTACCTTCTGCTGTTCCCATTTGAATTTTATACTCTTCCCCTTTTCGCAAACCGGAAGCTTCTAAAACCCTCTCAAGAACGATTTCACCCCATCTACCTGACGCTCTGTTATCAGATTTCATTACATTTACAAGAGAATTTGCATCATGTGAAATCTTGTTACCAGTTTCCAAGAAATTTTTAATATTCATGTCAAATTTTGTAAAATTTTCTGTCTCTGCTTTAAAATTTTCTTCCGCACGCTTTTCAAAAACTTCAATTCTTTCTTTAAAACGCTTGTAAAATTCTTCCAATTTTTCCTTGTTGCTCTCTGAAAGCTCTGATGTACTTTCTTTAAAAATCTTATTTGCAGTGTTTTCAAAATACAATTTCATCTGCTCATTCATTTGCTTAAACATTTCATCCTGTGATACAGCAATTGTTTTTGAATTTTTATTAATTATACAGCTCGGAATATACACGCACAAAGCACCGATTAAAAAACCACCTAAAAATATTAAAATTTCCATAACTTTCTCCCTCAATAAAAAAATTATACCACAAGCAGATTAGTCCAAAAAGATTAGCAAGAAAATTTCTAGACCATGCGGTCAAAATCTTGAAAGCATGATGTAGAGCATGGTTGAGGGATTATATCAATCCAAAGATGTAAGACAAATTCTCAGACCCTATTCTAATCAATATCAATCAGGGCATGGATGAAAAGCCCCATCTAAAAGTAGTAGTATCAATAGAGTAGAGAGGGAACAAAAACAGGGAGATAAAAATGAGAGAGTTTAAAAAGCAAGCACGAGTTCTATTAATTGATGACAACGCAGATCATTTAAGAGGGGTAAAAGAATTAATTACACTTGAAAGCAGCTATGAAGTAGTTGCAACAACTACAAGCGCTAACATTGGAATTAACTTAGCAAAAAAATACCGTCCTGATATTATTTTAATGGACGTAAATATGCCGGAAAGAGATGGCTTGCAAGCTCTACAAGATATCGAAAAATTAGATTTAGGAATCAGAGTTATCTGCTTAAGCGGCTATGATGATGCTGATTTAATCTTCAGAGCAATGAAGCTAGGTGCAAAAGGATATGTACTAAAAACAATGGCTTCAGCTCAATTGATTTATGCAATGGATGAAGTTTCTGCAGGTAAAATTTATCTTCCAACTGCACTTACATCAAGATTTTTTGAATACTTCCAACGTTCATTCAAAGAAGAAACAGCATCTACAGAAGAAAATCTTCTTACATACTTAACTGCGAGGGAAGAAGAAGTTTTAGACCTTCTCACACAGGGTAATAACTACAAGGGTATTGCATCAAAACTATTTATTTCCGAAACTACAGTTAAGACTCACGTAAACAACATCTTCCAAAAATTACAAGTAAACGACAGAACTCAAGCTGTTTTATACGCTCTAAATAACGGGTTTGCAAACAAAAGACGTGCAAAAATGGCTGTTTAAGAAATAAATGATACTAAAAAGTATGTAAAGGTTCAGCCCATCAGTGAGCTGAGCCTTTAATGTAAGGAGATTATGAACGACTTAATAAAAGAGCAATCAAGATGTATAGCACACGAAATGCGAAACCATATTTCTATTTGCGAACTTTACACACAAATCATTCGTAAAAACTTGGAAAAAGAAGGTATAGAAATTGCATCTATCGATAATGCCCTGAATTGTATTAACAAATCACTGAAAATAATGAGCAACAATCTTCTTGACTTGAAATCATTGAATAATTTTTCACCTAAGATTTGTAGTATTAAAAAGATTTTGGAAGAAGGTATTAAGCTTTCGCAAGTCTATATTTGTGAAAAAGACATCAAAATCACATCTGACCTACAAACAGATGCGAATGTTTATATTGATGAAAACAAATTTTTGGCTTGCATAGTAAATATTATCAAAAACGCAATTGAAGCAATAAAAAGAGAAGGTAATATAGAAATTTATGCCGAAGAAAAAGATGAAAAAATTTGCATAAAAATTTCTAACAATGGAGAAGCAATTCCGCAAAACAAATGTTCTACAATATTTGAAGAAGGATTTACAACCAAATCAACCGGTTCAGGATTAGGTTTGCATATATGCGCAACTAATTTAAAAGCACAGAATGCAATATTAAAATTAAACAAGTCCACAAGTGAAAAGACAGAGTTCGAAATAGTTTTGCCTATTTACAAATCTTAATAAATACGCAATTTTAATTTTTCTCATGTTTTTATAGATATATAAGGGAAAATTATAGGGAAATTATGGACTTTTTCAACTCGCTCTCTCAAGTAGCAAAAAACAGAAATAACTTTAAGCGCTGGGAAAACAAACAACATAACGAAGAAGCTCAACGAGAAGAACTCGCGCGCAGACGCCAATATTCTCCCACAGAATTACAAAAAGCAAAAGAATACGGGAATACAATTATTGACGTCGTAGACGTTATGGATAACCATTCCGAAAACGTTGCGGAAAACGTAGAAACAGCTATTGATCCTTTATCAAGCCTTGCAACGTTTGCGGCATTCATTGGAGGGAACTGGCTTGTTGGAACTAAAAGCACATCAAAACTCCAAAACAAAATATATAAAATAAAAAATGATGCTTATAAGAGTGAAGAATACAAACAATTAGAAAAACGAGTTGACGAATACTGCTCTAACAATAATATCCGTACTAGATATCATGATATTTTAAACAAAAGAAGCATTAAAAAGATTAAAGATCCAGAACTCCGTAAAGATCTTTCTGTAATGCAAAAACGAATTAGCGAGGAAACTACAAAATATTCTAAACAAATTCTACGCAATCACGGTCTCGTCGGGCTTGCAACTATTGGTGTATTTATTGCATCTACACTACTTGAAGCCAAACTGCAAACAGACAGTTCAAAAATTGCTCGTTATCAAGCAAGAAAAGTTTTAGAAGACCCAAAAGAATTTGTAACTTATACTCCTGAACAAATTAAAAACGCTAAAAACGAACTTGCAGAACACCCTGAATTAATCAAAAAAGAGAAAAAATCAAAACTTCAATCAGGAATGTTCAAATCCATTTACGGAATACTTAGAGATAAACGAGCTTATGATAATGATAAATCAGCAAGAGAAGATAATTCTCAAAAAGTAGCTCGACCTCTTACTAAAGAAGAACTTATCCAAGCTGAAAAAGATAAAGAAGTTATTCAAAGAACAATCCGTATAATTAACAACGAAGCTGAAAAAAATTCTGAAAACATGGAAACTGCAGCAAACGTAATTATGAACACGACACCAATATTAGGTGCTACAGTTGGAGCTGCAACAGGATGGATTTTGGACAAATTTAATGTTCTTGACAAATTTGTAAACAATACTATTGAAAAAGAAGGTAGTACAGACTCTCTGAAATTATACAAAGAACTAAAAAACAGCAAAAAGACCGGATTCAGTTACTTAAAACAATGGTTTGAATTCAGAGACTCTATGTGGCACGACGAATCTAGAATAAAAAGTAACACAGAAGGAGTTAAAGTAAAACCTAAAAAAGCTAATTTTAATAAGTTTGTTAAGAAAATATTTGCTACAGGCTTTGCTCACAAATCCGGTAAAAAATGGATTTTGGGAATATTTGGCAGTATTACAACCGGTTTTGCCGGCATGATAATAGCCTTAAAATTACAAAAATCGGCAGCAAGAGCAGGACGCTATACTGCAAAACGAGAATTAGAAAAACATCCTGAAAACTTTATCGGCTATACACAAGAAGAATATGACGAAGTTAAAGACGTACAAAATAATAAGAAAAAACCTAACAAAATAAAAGAATACGCATTGTTTATTCCAAATGTAATAAAACAATATTTGGATTACAACAAGTATAGAAATCACGAATTCAAAGAAAAACAAGCACTAAAAGATATTTTGAAAAAACAAGATATTAGTGCAGAACAACTTAGAGACGCAAAAAACCTTCAACGAAAACTATTCAATACATTTGAAAAAGTAGACGACAACTCTCAAGTTTACTCAGAATCAATGGAAGCAGCAACTGAAATTGCACAACCTTTCGTTCAGTACGGTGGAATACTTTTGGCTTTATCTCCATTTATATACACAGGCATACAGGTAGCACGGGGCAAAATTACACCTGCCAAACTTCTTGACAAAATCACCTCTAAATTGAGTAGTGGTTCTAATATCATGAAGAAAAAATGGTTTAAAAAATATCTTGGCAATGTAGAAAAAAATATTACAAATGTTGTCAACAATGTTGATACTAAAAAGACTATATGGACACCTTCCGGCAAAACACAACTGGATATGAAGCCAATAGGTGCTATTTTAAAAGATGTTGATTTACAAAAAGATCCAATCACAAAAGTGTTCTCTAAAGTACTTGAAAACACAAATATGAGTCTTGAAAAATTCAAAAAACTTTCTAACGAAGATCAAGTTAAGTATTTATAC
>ERZ780148.332-NODE-332-length-40718-cov-8.196591_pt1 | contig 40718 bp, 58 predicted proteins | sample MGYA00510984_ERZ780148 | MGnify/ENA primary metagenome ERZ780148 (study PRJEB29588, sample SAMEA2160902) | human gut metagenome | biome: human gut; feature: human-associated habitat; material: faeces | place: Denmark | collected 2008/2010 ...
CCTCCGTCTATGAAAATAATACCTCCATAAACCCACTCCCCGTTATCATAGCGCTTGCCTCTGAATTTAATTTCTCGCATAACTATTCTTGTTTAAGGTTGTTAATTCTGTCGATCTCGACCTTCAAATTCATCTCTGCACTACGCACATCCCGTTGCAATTCCTCCAGTCGAGCTATTTGCTCCTCGTCCATCCGCGGGCATCCCCGCAGCCAGCTGTCGTAATTCGGGGTTTCCAATTTGCCGCCACAAATCCCTCCGACACGCATATGGTAGTCGTAGTACTTGATGTATTCCTCCTCCGGAGCGTCCCGGTCGATGTCCGTCAGCATATCGGCCATGCTCACGAATAGATCGCCTACCTCTGCAATTCCGCCGGGGTCGTTACCTACCCACGCATCCGGCTCATAATCGTAGCCGTGCTTTTCGCAGAAAGCAGCCAGATAGGCGTTGCAGGCCGCATTGTAATTCAGTCTCAGCTCTTCGCGTGTAAGTTTCATTTTGTAGAGAATTTATTGATTCTGTCGATATCGGCGGCGATCTCAATTCCGAAGAGGTGAACCGACAATTTATAGCTACTTGGGCCGAACCAAAATTTACTCAGGCCGAGCAGTATAAAATGACCGCAGCCCGGATTCCGCCATCTGTTTACGACATATATTCGCAGTCGTACATGCTGTGCTTTCATTTATACAAATTGTTTATCCTGTCTATTTCGGCGGCGATAAGGGCGCCGGCCTCAGCTAAACACCGGAGGGCATGATCGTACCTTTCGTCTGTAAAGTGTTCATAAGCCCACCCCAGAACACTTCGAATCAAATGCACCCTTGAATCAGCACCTTCCCATGTGCATATATCGGCTCGCTTATCTGCGATCATCTCAAGTCCTGTTTTCATGGGATTCTATTTCTTTTTTGAGTTCCTCAATTGATTTTCTGAGCCGTTCGTGTATTTCCACGGCGCGATACATAAGCCAAACAGTAACGATTCCGAGAATTGAAAGCAACGCCCACGCTATAATTTCATTCTTCATTTCTTTTTGCTTTCTTTGAGTTTCACCGCAAGCCGGGTGCATTCTTGGATGAATTCCTCAAAATCGTCAAGTGATAGCCATGCATCAGAATCGCCCATCTCCAGCCTAATAGTCTTTTTATGGATAATTTCTACTGATATTTTGTTATCATCAAAACTATCTTTGAATGTCACTTTTGTTTTCATCTTCTCTTCTGTTTTAGCTCCGCAACGCGGCGGAGGATGTAGATTCTGCGTATCGCGTGGACATATTTGTTGGCCCATATATAGTTCCACCCAAGCGACAATGCAAACTCGCGCATCCGTGTAGATGGATAGATCATACGTGCCTCCTTCCTCAGTCGGCGCAGTAGTTTTACACGCATAGGTCAGCAAATTCTTGAAATGTTATTGTGCCGTTCTTTTGTATATGCTCGACTATCTCGCGCGCACTGGCGACCAAAGTAGGAGCATCGCTTACTACTATACATAACCCATCCCCCGGAAAATACTCACAATTAAATTCGTCACTCCAGCTCACTTTTGACTTAACCCAATCGGCCAACGTATTGCATTCGATACGGTATTGATTGTAAAGCCTTTCGGCCGCTGTTTTCTCTTTTTCCATATTTCTGTCTTATTAGTGAATTTCTCGCCAGCCGATGATTTCGTGTCGGTAAAACGAGCCGTTGCCCGTGAACCAGTAGTTAAATTGCTTGTCGTAAGCCGCTATGTAATATATTCCCGGGGAAGTACATATTATCACGGGTGTATCGTTGTCCGGAATATCATTCGGGTCGTGCCAGCGCGTCAGCTCCTCGTACTTGGCTTTGCTCCCAGCGATATAGGCATCTATCATTCCGCGTCTGTTGTATGGGTGGGCGGCTGCCTCTGGAGAATCAACCCATTCTTCCGCTCTTTCCTCAATCGTTTTCATTCTCGTTCAGTTTTTGGATGAAATCTCGTAATGCCACACAATTTTCCGATCCTATTCCGCATTTACCTACTACCGTACAGCAACAGTCTCGGCAATATGCCTTCGCCGCTTTCTTCCGCATCCGCTCCTCTGCCTCCTGCTCGGCATGCTCGATAGCCCGTTTTGCCTCTATTAACTTAATATCGCATTCTCCCGGACAATCGGGATACATCATCGCTATCGGTGTTACCACTTTCAACAAATATTGTTTTGCTTTTTCGCTTTTCATGGTTGGTAGTTTTATAGGTTCAACTCATGTTTAGTAGACACAAGCAGGATGATTGTTTCGACAAGGGCGTTAATAATACTAACATCGTTAGCGATAAAACGATCGTAGTCGACAACCCACTCGATGCCATTCTCGCCCATATATCGCCTCATGCGAAAATTCCCATCAGATGGGTCTTGACATGAAATTTTCGGAGGTAACAACCCCAGCAGGTCGGCGACCGTGAAGGCGGGAATAAAGGATTCAGGAAACTCTTGATAGGCCAGAATCTTATCCATCTTACACTCCTGCCAAATTTTGAGCTCATAGTTTTCTTCGTCCACTGTACCACAAACCCATCCCCATCTCCATACCATGCTCGCCTTCTCCACGGGCACTCCCAACTCGATCAGCCGCTTCGACTGCTCGATGCTCGTTACTTGGTCTTTCATAATTTGTAGTTTTTGAATTCAACACTCTTGAAAATAGCCTTATGGTTACACCAACGCGCCAGCCGTTTTTGCTCCTTCGTCGGCTCAATGTTATTATCGAAATCCCGGTAAGGCTGGGCAAACGGGCAGACTTTCAATTTACGCAGGGCGTTGATCCGCTCCAATGATTCATCGACATCTTGTATCAGGCAGTAGACGAAAATGCGATATGGCTTGATACCTCGGCGTCCCAACTCTTTGACACACTTTGTAACCGCCTCCAGTTGGGACATTCTATCACAGGCAAACCGGATATACCGAATCCACTTCACCCGCGACAACAGGTCAAGGATGTAAGCGTCGTTGCAGGCCCGCCGGGCGTCCAGCCCTTGATTGAAGTCAACCGCGATGCCCATGCGGATTATTTCCTCGATCTGCTCCAGCCCAAAGTCCGATGCCAGCACGTTGTTGTCGAGCAATACAGCCCGGCGCTTGTCGCCGATAAACTCCCGTAGCGGAGACGCGGGCCGGATGGCTCCTTCTTTGTGCGGAACAATGCACCACGGGCAGCGGTTCGGACAGCCGCGGGTAAGGAATCCGTAGGCTTCATTTACTCCGTACAGCGAATAATCCGGGCAAATATGCTCGATCTCACCGGGCAGTACCGTCGTATAGTCCCGGAATCCCGTCCCGCCCCGGATCACCTCGCAATGGTAGATGTCCGGACAATCGGGCGTGAAAGTGAAAACCTTCGACATGTAAACCCGGTCGTAGCGACCGAACATCGGGTCGGCGAACTCCACCGAATCACCCTGCGATTTATGCCAAGCTGACAGTTTCATCAGCGCGAGGTTCGGGAAGTGGTGACCGTCTATGTCAACCAAACCTATTCGCATAATCCGTAATAACTCATACAGCTGTCTTTCCCACCAGAAAAGGTGACTATGACTTTCATATGAATAATGATTTTTGGACTCTCGTTAAAACTTTGCTACGGGCAGCGGCAAAGAAATTCTTTTTGATCTCGAAACCGTATGCCTTACGTCCCATATTGGCCGCCGCGAGCAGGGTTGTTCCGCTTCCTGCGCATGGGTCGATGACTACGTCCCCCTTGTCGGTGAATATCTCGATCAGGCGTTCCAACAGAGGTACGGGTTTCTGCGTCGGGTGGATCTTCGGCGTATCGGTATCGCGTACCCAATCAAAGCAGTTGAAGATCATCCTCCCGTCATTGTTGAATTTTGGCAGGCGGTCGCGGTAGAGGATCAATCCGTATTCGCAGTTGCCGACGACTTTCATGTTGGCTTTCAAAACCTGTGCGGAGAAATCTTTTCGGAATACGAGCGGGATGTAGCGTTTCAGCCCATACCGCTGTCCGAGTTCGATATAGTAGTGCATCTGCTCGAAAGGACAGAAAAGAATCATGCAGGAAGCGTTGCCTTTGTTCTTGCCTTTCTGTCCGTTTTTTTCGACCTTTATTGGTTTATCCTTGCGAAGCATCTGGCTGCAAAAGTGCATGAACTCCGCAGGTCGAAAATTTTTGTCCGTGTCGAAAAACTGCTTCCCGGCAAGCTCGCTTTCGCCGTTCTTGTTGTCGCCATCGACATACCAGGCCGGATTGCTGGCATAGGCGTTAGCGCCCAAGTTATACGGCACGTCAGCGATGATAAGTTGCGCTTTCGGAATCCCGTAAACTTTGTAATTTTGAAAATGATCGTTAAAAAGCTCGATATTATTCATTTTATCGTTCGTTAAAGGTTAATTTTTCGCTTTTTTCTCTACCGAAATTAGACGTCCGGAGGCGTCGTAAACTCTCTTTTCCGTGTCGTTCTCTACCACGGTGTAAAGCAGAACGCCGTTTTTGTCCTTGACAATGTACCCGCTGGCCGTCTTGATTTTGACGTATACCACTTCCCCCTTGGAATCCTTTATCACCGTTTGATTTTGGCCATACGCGGGGGTCACAGCCATCAATGCGATGCAGATGATAACGAAAATGATTGCTGCCAAATAGGCGATGGTTGCTTTTGTCTCCTGTTTCATTTTTGTGATTTTTTTTGTTTGCTCCATAATTCCAGAATCTTCTTTTTTTGCTCCGGCGACATAGCCGCGAGCTGGGAATCCCTCACCTTTGCCTCGGCGTCTGCTGTCCGGCCGCATTCTGCGCACCGCTCGTCGAAGTATTCCGCGAACCACTGGTAGACTATCTGCCCGTCGAGACGCCCGTATAATGCGCCGTATTGTCCTTTTTTGGCCCGCGTCATCACAAGTCGTACGTCTGCCAGGTTTAGCGCGTAGAAATCCTCCAGGATCATGGAACACGTCTCGATGATTTGAAACCTGCTCATCTTGGCGGATATGTTGAGAAACGATTGCAGGTCGTCGATCCATAGCGCCATGCAGGATATAACGAGCTTGTCTCCGTGAATCCGCCGAAGCCCCGACAGGGATTCCATTCCCGACTGAGCGCATTTGATCGGCGTGGACATGGCCCTACATGTCCTCATCCCCTCTCCCGGATAGAGTAGTGCCGAATGCGATGCGTTCGAACATGGCGCGTTCTTCGTCGGTAAGGCCTCCGGTGCCGCGATTATTTCCTGCTTTTGTTTCATAAACCCTATTCTGTTTTTGTGATATTGCGAATTCGAAAATACGTTTCCAGTCTATCGTCTTGCTTCGGCCTTTTTTCTTGTGCAGCCATCCGGCCTCCGTGGCCCAAAACTCCTTGCAGGCCTTTTCGAGTGTCAGTCTAATGTCGACGCCCGGGTTGAAACGCTTTCGCTCGTCCATCCAATCCCTGTCGTTCGTCCATCGCTTCCATGCATCCCGGCAATCTTGCAGGTATACGTCGAAGCTGTCGCGCCATGTAACCTCATTCGGGGTTTCTGGCTTTTTTCTCGCGCGTGCGCGCTTATAGTCTCTACCAGGATTATTAATACTCTCTGTTACTATCTCTGCTTCTTCGAGTACGTCAGTACGAGAAGTAATCTCTATGTCTTTATTCTCTACAATATCTCTTATCTGTTGTTGCTGACTGTGTTGCTTCTTTGTTGCTGACTGTGTTGCTGACTGTGTTGCTTCTTTGTTCTCCTCTTTGTTATCGTAAAAATTTAAACCGACGTAATCATCAAAGTTACAGATAGTTATTATGGTGTACGTCTTTGTTGCTATCTTTGTTACTTCTTTGTTGCTGACTATGTTGTTAAGTGTGTCGCGTGTTTGTTGAGTACTTTGTTGCACCCCTTCGCTCAACTTAGATAGACTTGTTACTACTTGCCCGCGTTTAATCGTGATTCCGTTCCACTCCGATTCCGTGATGTTCGCGTTCATAACCAGCCACTGAAGCATAGCGTGTTCCCGGCAAGCCTTAATGCTTGTTTCTCGGTACCATTTGGTTGGTATTTTCATCCATCCGTTTTGTATGTCCTTTAGCTTCATTATTAAAAGGGGATAAAAAAAACCGCTCGTTCGATACCGGGGGGCAGCCCGGTATCTACTAAAGCGGTAAGTCGCATTTTGCCCCTGCCCGAGCATTCACACCGCAAATATAAACAAACTTTTCCATTCTCCAAAAAAAAATCAGAACGGAGTGTCCGTCATTGCCTGCCTCATGATCTCCTCCATGTATGCTTTCTTCTTCGCTGCGCGGCTGCATCTGTTTGCCGCCGCCCGCTGTCTTTTGGCTACACTCAGCGGGTTGGCCATGTTCTCCTTCATGTCCCGGCACCACCTCAGATTCGAGGCATTGTTGTTCTCGACGTTCGTATCAAGGTGATCCACGATTTTGTCCCCCTCCCTTTTTGGGATAAAAGCCTCAGCTACAAGGCGGTGAACAAAGTAGTTGTACCTCCCTAAACGGTTGAATAACCGCACCCTTACGTACCCGTCGGCATTGTAATCCACCTTCAACACATGGGGGTCTCCGCGCCGCGTAGACACCACCGTTCCGTTCTCTCCGATCCAATATCCCGGGAACTCGTCGATGGGCTTAAACTTCACCCCCCCCTGTACTCCGGGAATCGTATGAAATATGCATTCATTCATGTTGCCTATTTTTGGCGCCTTAGGGCGCATTTTACAATCTCTTCGAGGGTTGCATCCGGATCGGCATTCAAAGCCTCTAAAACGGCCTGTTTTGCCCTTTCTTTGGGGAAGCCCAAAGTGTTGAGAGCTCGTATCGCGTCCGCCTGCAATTCCTCGTTTATTTCCGGCGCTTCCGCTTCTGTCGGATCCGAATCCTCAGCCTCGGATTCGCCCCCGGCCTGCGGAGGCAGGCCGAGCGCATATCCTATAAAGTTCGACAACATCAGTAGCGGGAACAGGACAAGGCCAACGAGCCATTCCAGCGCCGTGTTCATATCATCGTTCATGAGTTTTTACGTCTTGCCGGGGCATAGGAGGATAGACTGTCGTATCTATGAAGTCCACGCCCCCGAATTTCACTGTTTTCACTCGCCCGCTGGCAATGCGCATCTGCACACCCCGATAGGTGATTCCGCACCTGCGGGCGTATTCGGCTATTGTAACTACTGTCTCTTTCTGCTTCGGCTTCATCTTTTTCTGTTATTTTTCGGGTTCGTCAGTCACATCCACGGCCTCCTGCTCTTCGACGGCCGCAATATTGTCGTCCACTCCGTCGACATACTCGGGGGTCGCCTGCGACATATCCATCGAGGAGGGGGTTGCCATGTCGTATTTTAGCGCTGTGATAAGCTTCGAGTTGGCCATTACATCCATGCTACCCCATTTCATCAAGATGCGTTTGATGACCGTCTTTTCATACATGGCAGGCTTGTTTTTCTGCCACAAACCATTTTTGTTGTAGTAGCTTTTGCTGTACTTCTTGCCGTGCTCCTCCAGCTCTTCGACCGTCATGTACAGGTAGTGATCGCCGCCGTTTATGTAGCGAAGATAGGCTACATATCCGAGCAGTTTTGTGCGTTCGTGCGGCTCCTGGTTATACTCCATATCGCCCGTAAAAGGGTCGTGATACTTTATGTCCCCCTCATACACCGGAGCGGCCATCAACCGCTGGATCATCCCGGTATTGTTGGCAAGTTGCACCAGCCCGTTTTTCATCGGCATGAACACCGCCTTCTTGATGACTACCTGCTGCCCGTTCTTGTACGTAGTCTCAGTGAAGGGAACGATGGCGGCCTGCCCGAATGCCGGATCGAGGGAAAGCCCCGTTGTTGCACAGGCCATGCACGAGCGCATGATGGATTTGGGCGTGCACTCCCGCAGCATTTTGTTCTCGGGAGCCACCAGCAGGTTGCGTACGGCCTGCGTGAATATCGGAGCCCTGTCGCCGAGCACCGCATGCAGGCGCGCCTGCACCTCCCCTTTTTTGTCCTCCAGCAGGGCGATCATCTCCTGCAAATTCGGGGTGGCGGTCTTGGCTACCATCCCCTCGCGCATTGCGCGTTCGTTCTTGTCTGTTATGGTTGTCATATTCCTAAAAAAAGCTCTAAGGTTGATGTTTTGAAATCGTTTAGTACCTCGTCACCCTCCGCGTCGAACGTGTGGAACTCCCACCATATCCACACCAGTTTTTCCATCCGCGTTTCCTTTTCTCCCGATCCCAGTGTATCGGTGTGCCAATACACCATAACGGAGGGGGTGAAACGCCAGCCTTCGCCCGAGATGCTGTCGGAGAAGTATGTATTCCCGTTGATGGCGTCCGTGAGGCGGCTTGCTACCTCCTCGTATTCCCGTGCTGTTATTTCTCGCTTCGTCTTCATGTTATTTGAATAATAATTGCCGCGTCGTACTCTCCTTTACATACTTGGCGTATATGTCCGGATTGTCCGCCTTTAATGCCTTCGAATCCAGCCTGCGGCTTGTTACAGTCTTGAATGTAGCCAGCGGTCGCCCGTCGTAGGTTATGGTGTCGTACTGCATGAAATACGCCTTAACCCGCTCTTCTGCCTTGGTGATCTCCGCCTGCATGGCGGCTACCTTCGACCGCTGCGCCCGCACCCACGCGATAATATCCCGTATCTCCGCATCTGCTTCCCGCGGGGCGGCTTCCGACACAGGCCATGCCAGTATAACGTCCTGGCCTGTCTCCACCGGGGGTATTTCGTCGCCCAAAATGTACCTTTCGAACCAATCCCGGCAGTACTCCACGATATAGGCGAATTTGGATCGGTCGAAATCGAATAGCGCATACACGAGCCGCTTGCCTCCCTCCTCCGCGGCTATGTACGCCGCATCGCGCTCCATGATCCCCATTTGGTACATGATCTGCGTGTACCACAGCATCGGCACCGTCTCGGGCGTCAGTTCCGGCAGGTGCATTTTCGTGTCCTTGCACTCCAGGATATACCGGGTACTCCTGCCCGCGGCGAAAACCTCCCTGTCGGGCGCTGCCTGCATGTAGGACGGGTATTTGTCATTGCGGTACACCTCGATCTGCTCGGATCGTTTGACGATCTTTTCCCCGGTCACCTGCTCGAACATGCGGGCAATCGCGTCCTCCTTGAAGCGCCCGCGGATCATACTGTCGTTATCCTCTTCGGCCGCGGTCTCCAAGGTCTCCATTTTCTTTACGCGCCAGTACTGGTACGGCGTCATATAGGGATTAAGCCCCATAATCGTCCCAACGTCGGAACTTCCGATAACGGGGGTGTCGTTGCGCGCATGCAACCACTCTTGTCGTGTTTTATAGGTCGTTCGTGTTATCATATTGTATGCTCATATTTAGCAATTGGTTAATTTTATCCTCCCATCTTCCCCTTATTATCCCGCGCTTGTTGAACCGAAGGGCATGGAATTTCAGGCCAAGGGGGTACAAGTCCAGTATTTGACGGCGGGCACCCGAATAGATCAGCGCGCGTTTGGGTTTCAGTTCTCCCGGCTCCCACACACTCCCCCATGATTTTAAGCGCTGGTAAACCCGAATGCAATAGGGAGTTATGTTTCGCCAGCATATTACGCTGTCGTGTTGATCGGCATACCGTCTGAGTATTTGTACAAACTCGTCATTCCTTCGTTTTTGCAACTGCTGCTTCGTCTCCCGCTCCGTCATCATGAGTACCGCATTCTTTTTCGTTTAACGCGAGGTAGTCGTCCAGTTCCTTCCTCCAGTCGCCTACCAGTTGATGCGCTTGCGACATATCCCCCTCCTCTATCGCCGCGTCGATCTCGTCGAGGAAGTCAATCTCCCTTCTTAGGCGTTCGTGCCCCTCCTTGCCGTAGTAGTTTGCGGAAATCAGTTTGAACCCGTCCGGGGTGGCCTTTGTCCCGTGCTTCAACTCCATGCAGAAGGTAGTCCCTTCATGCTTATAATATCGAGCCGTGAAATGTATGCCGGAACGAATTACCGATGAAGTCTGCGTGTAACCCGGCCCCGATCCCTTAAACCCGGGGCACACTTGGGCCATCGCTTCGTTGTATACCCTATAATTGGCTATCGCCAATTGCCGCGCCTGCTCATATCTTTCGGCGCGTCTTTGGTTGAACGCCCGCCAGGCTTCCACGTCCTCCGCCGTGGAATCCTCGGTAATACATGCGGGTTCATCGTTGCAGACGTCCGAATAGCCATCGCATTCGGGATACACGGGCAGCATCTTCAGTAGTTTGAATTCCGCTGCCTTCCACCATCTCGCGCATGGATGTAACAACATATAGTCCTCCCCGTCCTTGATCCCTATTTCTACCGACGAGACGACGGGTGATCCGTCGGCGATCCCGTAGAGTGTGCACGGCGTGGCGCCCGATTTCTTCAGCACCTCCGCTGCTTCCGCTTCGATAGTGTCGCGCTTTTCTTTCAGTTCGGCGCTCAGTACATAATCCCGGCCTTCTTTGGCCGCTTCGACCCATTTCATTGTTTTTTGGTTTTTAAATATTCGACAAATTCGGCGTCGTGCCGTCTCTCTTCGATGCGGTTGTATTCCCTCCACCGCTCCAAATCTTCGGGGCTTGAATCCTTTGTGATAGGCTGCGGCATAATCTTTTCCCTCTCTTCGTATGGCATCAAACTAAATCCGGGGAAAGGTCGCAGGGGTTTGTGCAACGAAATTTTATCGTTGTCCCCGTCGGTTGGGTATATAAACATATAATCCTTGCCGTCTTTGATGCCAAAACGAAGGCCCGTTATCCTTTTGCATCCTGTTTCATCCGTGAAAAGCGAATACACGGCCGACGGCTTGGCTCCTGTTTTTTGCAATATCTTTGCAAGGTGTGACAATACGGTTTCCTCCATCAATTTGTATTCCGGCGGAATGCCGTATTTTTTGGCTTGTTTAGGGGCCAGCCATTTGTATTTACCCTCTACTCCTTCTTTGTAAAGCGTTGCCATATTATTAGGTTTTTAGTGTAAACTATTGTCGGGGTGAAAAGCCTGCGTGTGTCGTCGGGAATATAAATCCCGTTTTCGATGTTGTTTTTTCATGGCGTATACTGTGTGTTAAAATGCGTTGTTCTGAAGGTGCAGGAGGACGACCGCCGCAAAGGCGGCCATTCCTGCCAGCATTACCGCCCACAGGGCGAGTAGCTGCCTTACTCGATTTTTATCCATATCCGCAAATCCTGTTCCTGTATTCGGATGGTTATCACGCCTTCCCTGAGGGCCGTACTTACGCCGAGGCATCGGCGTACTGCGATCTCTTCGATAGCCTTCAAGGCCTCGTAGCTATACTTCACGTACGCCCCGATCTCCTGCGTCTCGCGGAAAATATGTATCGCGCTTATCGTGTCCTGGGGCATCTCCTGGGTAAAGGCGTACGCCCTTTCTGCCAGTTCGTTCATTGTTTTCATAATTAATTGATTTTTAATTTGATATAATTGTTATGTCCGCTGTCATTCGTGGGCTTATGCCTTGTATACTGTCAGCGCCGCACCCCGAAGCAGTCGCCATGCCTGATTTAGTGCCCGCCCTTGTACCTGAATCCATGTTTCGATCCGGGTCGGCGGCATAATCATTCCCGATCGGCTCGTTTTACGCTTCATCTCCGAGGGACTACACAAGCGTTTGGCTATGTCCGCGCTGCACACGAGCGAGCAACCTCCCTCGCTGTATGCCATCCAGTTCTCAGCACCCAGCAGCAAAGTAGTTTCGATAAATCGCGGCGTATAACCCCCTGTTTCCTTCGCGTAATCCAGCATTTTGGAGTAGTCGCCGAGGATGTCCAGCGCATACAGTTTTACACCATTGTCCCAAGCGGAACGGAACCGGGTATTCTCGATCTCTTCCCTGATGCGGGCTACTTGGGTGTCGGTAAGGGCAACGCCCGAGGTAGTGAAATTAACGTGTGTCATGACTTTCGGGGTTTAGCAAATACAAGATATTAACATTCTATACGCCTGGAAATACGCGCGGGCCTGCACGTCCTGCCAGCCCTCCCTATCGTTGGGGGCTTTGTTGCCGTTGTCGGTGCGTTTTAACTCCGAGGGAGTGCAGATGTTTTTTGCTATATCCCCGTCGTAGATCAGCGCGCCCCCGCCATAACAATAGGCTCTCCAGTCGGCCGCACCGTTCAATAATGTTTTTTCGGTGAGTTCCGGAATTGGCTGGCCGTTGTTATCGCAATACTCGCAAATGTCTTCGTAGCTCCTCAGCAGATTGAGCGCAAATTCTTTCACGCCTCGATCCCAACACGACCGCGTTTTAACGGCTTCCAGGCGTGCCCGAATCTCGTTCACTTCGTTCTTCCAGTTGTTGGAGTTGTTCGTTTGACTCTTTTTCATGGCTTCAAATGTTTGTCTCATTAACTTCGAAGGGTGTGATACCTGCTCCTCCCTTTCTCTATTACAAAGATAGTATAAGATTTTATACCACGCAAGCATTTCACAAACTTTCTTCATCGTTTGTTCTTATGCAAAACAAACACACCATAAGTTTTTACCATCCGAAAGCCTGCCAGGCTGAGACCTCCGCAACCCCCTTCACCCCGACCCAACGACCACGCACGCACGCACACGCACACACACAACGGGTTCCGATTACATTCACAAAAACTCGGGAGTTTGCTAGGAGTACACCCCCTTATATATTATTCTTATCATTCATATATATTAAGAACGTGTATAGTCGCAGGGAGGGGTATTTTGGGGGTGTTTGGATGGTGTGGTGAAATAGGATAGTTTTGGTCTGTTTGGCCGGGTGGGGAGGGGGAGCCGACAGGAGAGGAAAGAGGGAGCGGGGCGAGGGAGCGAGGACGGACGAGGGAGCAGGAGGTGGCCGGGGGATTGCCAGCCCGAAGGTGGGAGCGAAGGGGAAAGCGAGAGGACGGGGCGGGAAGTGGAGGCCGGGCGAAGCGGGAAGGCGCGCAGCCTGAGCGAGCGGAACAACGTGGAGCGAGCGAAGGAAGGAGACAGCCACCGGGAAGGGGTGCGGGTCTTTGGTCAACAGCCGCCCGGGGTCTGGAGCCTTTCTAACACTCGAGATATTCCCGCGTGGGGATGGATGGGGTACGGGTCTTTGGATTTTCGGGGGTATGTTTTGTGAGGATTTTTGGTTATTCAGGGGGGGGGCTGGGATTTGGGCGGTAAAGATATTATTACTATATTTGTACAACAATCTTAAACAATCTGATTAATGGGCGTAAATAAATCAATCACCATCGAGGGGGCTACTTTCCAGTTCGAGGTGAAGTTGAAGGACGGGGTTATGCACGTTTCTCTCTACTCGGGCGAGGGCGAATCGGCTCATGCCATCATGACGGCCGATGAGAGCAAGGAGGTAGTCGAGGCGCTGGATATAGTTCGCGGGTGGGTGAAGCCGAGGGAAAACAGACCCTTTACGGAGCAGGAGCTTAAATTCTGAGGTTATGACCGGGATATTCGGATATTATCTTCGCGTCTACGTGACGGCGAATTTCGGCGAAAAATACGACGACGGGGTGAAGCTCATGCTGGATTCGGGGCTTCTGAACGAGACGGCGGCGCAGTGTGCCGTGATATGCTGCTACGTAGACAACTGGTGCAGGACGCATTCGGGGCCGCGGCAGGAGGCGTTCGCGGCGGCGGCCGAAACATTCAATGTTGCCGTATACACGGTACGGCATTACTATTACGACCTGAAAAAAAGGTACGATATCTTCAACAAAAACAACAAAGATTATGAAAAAACTGCTTCGCCGTCCCGCACTGACGGCTCTTTTCGGCCGGAACAAGAAGGTCGGGACAAAAACGACGGCCGAGATTAAAGCGTGGCTGGAGACGCACGGCATCGACCGATCTACGGCCGCGCACATTTCGGGGTTCCTGAAAGCGTACGACATCGACCTCGGTGCCATCCGCCTCTGCTCCTATGGCCTCACCTACTCCTTCGACGAGTTCCTGGAGTGGTTCAAAAACGACGATTCCTCGCTCGTGCCCGTCGAAAACAAGTTTGCAATATTTTGGGACAAATGTCATTCGAAGGCAAAGATCGCCGTGTTCGAGGGCAGAACGGACGGAATTCTGGGGCACTTCTGGAAATCGTCCGACGGATTATCCTACCGCAACTGCTGCCGTTTCGTGTCTATGGCGCAGTACCGCATGATCCTCAACGTCCCCGACGACATGAACATCCCCCTGCCGCTCGGGTTCCTGGACGAAGTCCAAACGAAAGAAACCGAAAAAAAACCCGCCGAAGATGAAAAGTAGAACCTATTCCGTGGCTACGGGCTCCGAAGCCGTCATAACTCGTCAGCCGGAAGGCATGACGCAGGAAGAATACCGCGCCCTGCGGCGCGAGGCCGACCGAAAACTCAAACTCAGACTGCGCTACGGAACGATCATCTACGTGGCCTCCGAGCTGTTCTCCGAGAACGGCATCGACATGATCCGGCGCTTCAAGCCCTATCGGCGCCCCTCCAAATCGGCCGCCGTGAAGCTCGAATCTATGCGCAAGGGAAAAAATATGCGCGCCCGCTTGGAATTGAAAAACTAATTCCCTATATTTGTTCCCGGAATGTTTCTGTGGCATTCCTGAATGTAAATAAACACCTCCTGGCTTATTTTTTCCTCCGCTCCCGCTCCAGGGGCGGAGGGTTTTTTTATTAATTTTTTCCATAATTCACGCCCTTCGTGGTAAATTCTTATATTTGGGCGTAAAAACCGAGCTCCATGGACGACAGGAAATCCGCAATAGACTTTTTAAAGACCGCGACAGCAGTGCCGCAGATGCCTGATGCGACGCCCGCGGAGTGGGAGTGGCCTATATCGGAGCAGGTGGAGAAGCAACTGAAAATGATGGGCGTCTACGACATAATGCGCGAGCAGATATACATCATTGGCACCTCCGCATCGAAGGCGAAGATCGAGATCGCCAAGTCGAAGATCGACGGCCTCACCAAGTCCATGAACCTCATAAAGGCCACCATGTCCGTACTGGAATCCTCCGGATCGGACGTGGACGAGAACCGCATATCGGAGATCGACATACGCATGCACCTCGATGAAGATGATGATAGCCAAGAGTAGAAAGGCCGGATGCCTCGACATGAACATACACCTCACGCGCAAGCAGAGGATCATGTGGAACCGCCTCAACGACGGCCAGTGGAAGGAAGTGCTCTTTTACGGCGCCTCGCGCTCGGGAAAGACTTTCGTCATTCTGTACTGGCTCATCGTGCAGTGCGTGGCGCACAAAGCCAACTGCCTCGTGCTCCGCAACCTCTTCACGTCGCTTCAAACCGGAATGCTCCAGCAGACCCTCCCCGCGGTGCTCAACGCGATAGCCAAGCACAACGGTTACGCCAAGTGGCAGGATATAACCATGAAGGACGGGACACCGTTCGCAAAGTATAACGGCAAAGACAACTACCTCATGTTCTACAACGGTTCCTACATAAAATTCGGCTCCATACGCGGGTCGGCCAACGACGAGAGCCAGTTCGATAAGATTCTGTCGTCGGAATGGGGTCATATCTTCATCGACGAGGTGTCGGAGGTCGAGGAGAGGGCGGTAGACACCCTCCGCTCACGACTGGCGCAGAAACTACCTGTGCGCAACAAGCTCCTGTTCGCCCTCAACCCCACGCGAAAAACCGGATGGACATACGTCAGGTTTTTCAAGCACGAGACCCGCGAGGGGCTGGCGATCCCCCCGGAGCAGACGTCGAAGTTCCTGGTCGTGAAGTTCTCACTTAACGACAACATGGAGAATGTCGCCGACGACTACCGCGAGACCCTGGAGGCCATGTCCACGCTCATGCGCAAGCGCTTCCTGGAGGGCGACTACTTCGACGAGAGCGAAGGGGAGATTTTCAAAAAAATATGCTGGAGCGACGTGAATCCCGATCTGCGCTTCCCGACGCCCGAGGAGTGGATAGACCTCATTATCTACACCGACCCGTCGGCCAAGGACAGCCGCAAGAGCGACTTCAAGGCGTCGCTGCTCATGGGCAAAGCCCGCGGCCGAATATGGCTCATCGACGTGCTGGCCGTGCAGGGCACCTCCCTGGAGATGATGAAAAACATTCGGCAGCTGTACCTCGAAAGCCCCAACCGCCTTATAACGCGCATCGTGATGGAAAAGAAGCAGATACCCCTGGACTTCAAGACCACATTCGACCAGTTCCAGGCAGACACGGGGTGGATATGCCCCCTGGAATGGGATACCCGGAATATGGGCGACAAGTTTACAGTCATCGAATCCATCCTCGATCCCCTCTTCACGTCTGACAGGTTCGTATTCAACGCCAAGCTCAAAGATACCAACCGCGGCGAGGAAGCCGTGAATCAGTTCCTGTTCTTTTCGCGCAAGGTCGATCCAAACCGCAAGGACGACATACCAGATGCGGCGGCCAAGGGCGTATCGCTCATGAACCGCGCGGGCGGAACCGTGGGCTCCGCGTACAAAAGCTCCGGCATCATAGTAAAAAAACCAAAACGTTTCATATCATGACCGAGAATGTGAAAATTTATACCATCGATGAGCTGAAAAATATGGGATGGGAGTTTCTAAGCACCAACACCTCAGTTCAAACTCATTTCGACGATCAATTCGCCGAATTATTATATTCAGAAAACATCCCGGACGATTTCCCCGACGTGGTGTCTTTTAAACAATTTGAGCCCTACTTTACGGGGCCCAAGGACGTCCCGTCGCTCAGTTATAATAATTTCAACGGTACGACGTTGTTATTCGACGTGGAAAAAGATCCTTCTATTCCCGGCAAGTATATGATAAATTCGAAAATGGGGCTTTTTATTATCACTGGCCTTAGTTGCTCGGAAACAATGTCTCTGCTTTTTACGCTCTCCGTGTCTGTAAAAGGCGACACCCCCCTGCCGTTTAAAGTAAATTATCGCCGTTCGTCTAATGAGGCATGGATCGAGCGTTACTCAGGGTTAGCTTACAAGATGACCGGAGATATGCTGCCTAAATTGCAAATTCCTATTCTTCTTTCCGGACTGCATCCCGGATCGCCGTTCCATTTATCCATAGAACGAGATGTGTATAAATTACCCATCGTTGAGGATAAAAACTTATACATCCACTATTTCGTTCTCGCAGGAGATTTTGTGTCCAACAGCACGACGACAGCTAAAAAGACCTTCACAGACCCCAAAACCGGAGCAGTAAGGTCGTATTCCAATACTCCGGTGATGTGTATTTCGGAGGCTGAATCCCTCCAGTCGGCCGCAGAGTACGCCTCACTCATAGAATACGGGGAGCAGGTTATCGTGGCCGCGGAACCCGGTAAAATGTACTTCCCCGAGGTGGAGCTCTATCAGTGGATTTCACCCCAGCAGCTCGACCAGTTCAAGAAAATGTATCCCGATTGTGTGGAGATTTCTTACAACAGCGCTCTGGGGTATGTGTACAGTCAGATCGGGGAGCTGTACGACATAGCCTCGATACTGGCCGGAGACACCAACGACGGTACGTCGAAGATCATGCGGTGGATATTGACCGTCCTGACGGCCTACAATATCACGAGCCCCTCGGCACGGCACTCCGAGACCCTGCGCGACAACTACGAGATGGTCGTAAAGAAGGTCACGGAGATGAAAAACGGGGCTACGACGCTGCATGATGCCCCGATAAAGGAGACCCCGAATGCGTGGGGTACGGTAGTAAACGGATCGAAAAACAAAATGCGCGGATAAATGGCACAATTTCATACCCCGAGGCAGCAGCCTTACAACCCCTTCCGCCCTATTGGGGCGCCGAATGTAAAGTCGAGGTACATTCCCAACCAGTACTTCGTCGAGTTCACTCCGAGCTGGTGGCGAAATGCCATCGACAACGCGGTGAACTACTCCGACCTTACGATGGTGGACACCCTGTATTCGTGGTGCATTCAGTCATCGCCGTTCCTGGTGAGCCAGATGAACAAGCGCCTGAACCCCATCGAGAATGCCGTGTTCGCGTTCTACCGCGACGGCGAGATCGACGAGAACCTCACAGAGATGATAACCCGCACCCGGTGGTTTAACAAGATGAAGCGCGAATTCGTGCTCTCTAAATTCTATGGCGTGCGTATTGTCGGCATCGACGTCGAAAAAGACACCATCACCAGCTACCCGCTGCGAAACATAGACATGGTGAACAGGGCGATCCGGTCGCAGACCTACGCCATAGAATCCGTGGCCAACGTCGATGATTACGACAATATGTTCTACATGCAGCCCGACACCGACCAGGATTTCAAGATGGGAATGATGCAGCAGATTTCCCGCGCCATGATCGGCATTGTGGAGGCATACAACAACTGGTCGGTGACAAGCGCTACGTACTCATATCCCCGCACCACCGTGGGCTTCATCGACGGTAACGCGCAGGCACAAGCGCTGGCCGAGAATATCGCCAACAACCTCGACCCGCTCGACACCCCCGTGCTTCCCTTCAAGCAGAACCTCGACAACAAGGAGAACGTCTACCAGGTGGAGGTCAAGCCCCTCCAAACCCAAATGTACCCCGATGCCTTCCGCGTGTTCAAGGAGTACATAGACAGCTACCGCGCAGAGATCATGCAGGAGGTGACGGGAGGCACTCTGCTCGGCGCCACGGAGAAAAACACCAACTCCGAGCAGCTCGCGCAGATACATATGTCCCTCTACGAAGCACTGTGCAACGCCGACAAGCGCGACTTTGCGAACTTTTTCAACTACGAAGGTGCCATCCAGAAGATCGGCCGCCTGCTCGGCATAGATATGTCGGGCGTAAAGCTCATGGAGGTGCCCGACACCACCATCAGCGTGGATAAGTTCGAGCGCATAGGCCGCGTGCTGGCTTCGCAGGGCATGGCATACAGCCCCGAGGTCATGCGTAAGGTCGGCATGGAGCCCTCCGACATAAACACTGCCGTGCGCAACAACAACTGGACGGAGGTCAAATTGCAGGCCAAATCCATCATGGCGAAAATAAAGTCGGCACTCACTCCCTCCATGAAAACAAACGACAATGGCAACGATAGCAGACCTGAGGAGAAAGATTAGTGCCGCCATCTACAACATCAATACCCAAATCCCGGCCAAGGTGGCCGACAGCATGGCCAGGGAAACGCGCCTCAACTTCGAGCGCGAGGAGTATGGCAACGACGGCACGCCCCGGAAATGGGCGGACAGATGGGGAAAGAACCTGAAAACAAAGAGGTTCGAAAACCTCGAATCATACCTCCGCTATCCGAAGCTGCGCCACAGAGGCCGTCTCGCCCGGAGCATCACACCCTTCTATGGGAGAGGTTTTGCCGGGCTGCGCGCCGCGGCGCCCTATGCGGAACTGCAAAACACGGGGAAGGGCGCCCGCACCGGAGGCAACCCTTTCCGCACGCGACCCTCGTCCTCGACGCCCGTGCGGCTCGGCACCAATCCCGTCGCCCGACCCTTTATGGGTGTTGGCCGAAGAACCGAACTCAATGCGCTCCGGCTATACTCCCGAGAGATCGCAAAACTGGTGTAGAAAAAATTTTATTTGCGAAATATTTTCCTTTGCACTACATTCGTAACGTCCTATACTGAAATTATGATCGGTGAAATTTGCAAAACAATAGTTACGGCACTGCGGGCTTCGGAGCTCGTGGACGAAAATAATGTCAGTATAGTCCTCGCAAATGACAACGGAGAGGGGACGGTGAACACCGACCTCCCGGCCATAGCCGTAAGCGTGAAGGGAACCGAGCGTGACACCGGGGAGTTCATCGGAGGAATGATCTACAACCAGTACATCGTGCAGTTGTCGGTGATAACGCCGTTCGACAATCAGGCTGCGTCGCCAGACGATGACCACCAGTACGATCAGATGAACCTTGCATACAAGGTCATGCTCTATATGGCCGCGTGTTCGCGGGGAGTGATAAAGAACTCGGAGGGCGAATGGGTGCCGCTGGACTTTTTTACCGAGCTGAGGCAGAAATACGGCTTTACGCTCCTTTACAAGGAAACCGAGACCTATCAAACGATAGCTATGGAGCGCGATATGGCAAATCTCCCCGTGCATAACACGCGGCTCATATACATGGCTAACTTCGTCGACAACAGCACCTACGAACAGGATTCGTTCCTATGTGATGCGATAGAGATGAAGTGTCTGTGCGATACAGTAAGGAGCACTAATTCATAAATCTGACATGGCAAAAGCGACATATCAAATACTCTCGAACGAGGCGCTCAACAGTAAGGGTTTCGTGGTGCTCAACTCCAGCATCGACTGGAGCAGGTACCTCAAAAATCCGATCCTGCTGCGCAACAAAGATACGGGAGAACATTTCGGCCAGCCCATCGGGCGCGTCGAAGATATTCATTTGGAAAACGGCAGGTGGATCGGAAAGCTGGTGTTCGGCTCCTCCGAACTCGCACAGGCCGCAAAAAGAGATTACGAAGCCGGAATACTCAACGGAGTATCTATATTCGGTAGGGCGCGGATCGTCGAGCGCAATGGCAGGAAATACACTACATTTTTCGAGGTGTGGGAGATTTCCCTTGTCAACATACCGTCCAATCCCGATGCAGTGGCGATACGGGGAGAGGATAACGTTGGGTTGTCGGCAGTATCATTCGTGCCGGACAGCATAGAGATCGAACAGATCGAGAGCCTGTCGGCATACCAAACAGACATCATAAACCAATTTGAGAACAAGATGAAAAACGAGGAAGAGAAAAAAGTCCCCGAAACCGGGACGGAGCAGGCTTTCGACGACCGCGTGTCGCTGAGCGCCATGTCTAAATTCCTGGAACTTATCGGACTGGCACCCCGAAAGAGGCTTCTCCGCGCGGATGAAATAGACCGCGGCGCCAACCAGGACGACGCGGATGCCGGGCAGGATCAGCGTGATGCCCGCGAGAATCGCCGTGCTGCGCGCTATGAACGCGAAAAGGGCGATGATGCCGAAGCAAAACAGCGCGAAAAGGACGCCGAGCGCGACGACAAGATGGCCGAAAAGGACAAGAAGGAGGCCGACAAAGACCGCCGCGAAGCCCGCGAAGAGAGGGCAAGCGCCCTGGCCGCAGAGGCCGTTACCGAAGCCCTTGCCGCAGCCACAGACGCGGCCCTAGCCGACGCCAAGAAAACCAAAGCCGAGGCAGCCAAACCCACGGCGCTCTCCGCTGCGGAGGATGCGCGAGTATTCAACGACAAAACAATCACAAAAACCAAAACAATGGTAAAACCCTTTTTCAAGTACATCAACGACCCTGAAAATCTGCCGAAGATTCAGGCAATCATGGGTCTGTCCGCCTCCTCGGGCACTGCCGACGGCGTTGCCGAGGTGAGCTTGTCGGCCGCACAGGACGCCGACGTTCGAGAATCAATTCAGGAGTTGTCCGCATCCATGCTCTGTGACCCCTATTTCATGGCCACCGTGCAGAACATGACCTTCCAGGTCAACGACGGACGCCGTGAGAGTGTCGTCGATACGATCCAGGGTCTCGCCTCGGGCAAAAAGTCGGGTCAGTTCGTGCAGAATGCCGACCTGGCAAAGATTTCGTGGCTCTCGCTGTTCGTTCGCCAGCTCTTTCCGCCTAACACGTGGGCTGACCGTGTACGCCGCCTGTCGGTGCGCGACAAGGAAGGCATCATCTGGGTGGAGAGCGCCGTCAACCCGGACATCTATTTCGGAGATCGCGCGCCGCTGAATGCGCCCAACTACCTCTACGACGACCTGCCGCGGGGACTGGAGCGCAAAGTGTTCTCCATGCAGCCTATTGTATGGCAGCCCGCGAACTCCGACGTCCTGGCCTACAACGACCGCGCAACGGGTCAGCTGGATGCCATGGCCAAAATGTCCATGTGCATCCACAACTACTGGCTCCAGACCATCGCCGAGGCAGTTCCCGCAGCTAATCACCTTACAATGTCCGGCGCCGAATTCGATTCGGCAAATCGCTTCCCGATCAACTCGGCCGCCACTGGCAAGCTGCTCGGCATGACCCTCAATGACCTGCTCGCCGCACAGGGCCGCTTCATCGCCCGCAACCTCAACTTCCGCCGCGGGAACGGTGTGGCTGTGTTCGCAGAGCCCTACTACACGTCGCTGGTGCAGACCGACAAGGTTCAGAGCATTCTGACGCAGCAGTTGTCGAACGCCCGTCCCGAAGGCTTCACTTACTCGGGATTCGACGTCATGGCGCGCTCGGTCATCGCTGCATACAACACTGCGTCGTCTACGGTCGTGGATGCGGAGACTTATTTCGACAAGCCCGTTACCTTCGAAACCGGAGCTATCGACGCCAGTCATGTGAAACCCGTGCTGGCCGCGACGGTTTACGACATCGGCCTCGGCTTTATCCCCGAGGAGGTCGTTGTGGCAATCGGCAACACGAACATCCATATGGTGTCCGATCCGAACAACTACGGTTGGAAAGTGTCGATGGATATTTCGACGGGTGCCGGAACTCTCCGAAGCAGCGCGACAGGCATCGTTCTGTATCGCCCGACGGTATCCGCCGGAGCGTAACTCAACACACACAGGAAAAACCAGCCCGGCATGTTGTCGGGCTGGTATTCCAAAAAAAAATCAATATCAACAATTTAATTCCCCCCTTTAAATTATGATTCAGATCGCAACATTCACCCGCAAGTTTTTCATCGAGCTCGTAAAGCAGCTCCAAATCTACGGCACCCTGTACGTCACTGAGGACGGCAACATCTACGTCAACGAATCGCAGGCGCAGACACGCTGCCAGGCCCGCGAGAAGCTGGCACACCTGAACGGAGAACTCGTCCAGGAGCTCCGCTATGCCCGCGTCGACAAATCCAATCCGCCCAAGGACACCGCGGAGTTCGAGGAGATGCTCGAGAACCAGTTCCGGGCACGCCGTCAGGCAGCCAAGAACTCCCTGGCAGAGGCCGAGAAGGAACGCAACAAGCCCGTCATGTCCGATGCCGAGGCAGAAGCCCTGCTCGAAGGCAAGACCCCCGCTCCTGAGAAACAGGAGGAGGAAGCCGCAACAGAGGCGCTGATCGAAGGCGTGGAGTATGCCAAGGTTCGGGATGCCATCCGGGCAACCGTGAACCCGAAGCTGCACCACAGCGCCGGGTACTCCAAGACCCTGGAGGCGTACAACGCCCTTTCCGACGAGCAGAAGGCCGCAGTCGGTGCAGAACTCGCAAAATAACAAAACCTACGCAAATATGGCAGTAGTAGATATTTATACAACTTTAGGCGACACCAGGCTGGGCAACACCACACCCAGCGATGGTATTGGCATGATCGTCGCCCCGGCAATGGCCTCCTCGGGAACCGGAGGTGCGGCCTTCGCGCTCGATACCGCCTACCTCATTACCTCCGTTGCCGACCTTACGGCGATGGGTGTGACCTCGGCAACCGGAGCCATGCTCCTGTTCCAGGTAGAGGAGTATTACGCCAAGGCAGGTAGCGGCTCTCGCGTGTGGGTCGTGGGGTATGCTCAGGCCGAATACAAGACATTTATTTCGGCCAAGCTGGAATCCATCATCAGCGGTACCACGGCGTCGAACTTCGACCTGCGTCCGCGCATGATCTCCTTCGCATCGCCGCGTCCCACATTCCAGGATTTCGATGGGACTACCGAGGGGAAACTCCCGGCTACCCACAAGACCCTCATTGGCAACCTGCAAACCGTACTCAACAACCTGTTCCAGCAGTCGATCCGCATGGTCGGCATCTTCGACGGCGTTGTTTGCGTTCCGACAGGCAAGACTATCCTCACCACCGACCTGAGTAAGCTGGAGAATCTCGGAGGGCTCAACGCACCCCGTGTGGCCTATCAGGTTACAACTTCGACGCCCGGCATGTCGGCATCCGTAGGCCGAACTCTCGGCATGCTGTCGAGCCTGTCGCTGGCGACGTCTCCCGGTGCCGTGACCACTGCCGGGCCAGCAGGCGACATCGACTATTTTGTGGATGTCACGGCCAGCGCCGACCCGCAAAATATCAACACGCCGGTATCGAAGCTTGTGCCTGCGAAGTGCAACCTCCTGGGTAAGAGCCAATACCTCTTCACCCGCGTGCGTCCGCAACTGGCAGGCGTATACTACAACGACGGCGCCACATGCAACGATCCGGAGATGGCTCTTTCGGAAATTTCGTTTGTCCGCGTGGGCAATGCCGTGTGTGACAGCGTGGAGAGATTCTTTGTCAAGTTGCTCCAGGAGAACATCCCGACGGATGATTCCACCGGAGCGATCGACGCGGGATTCAAGTCCGGAACGCTGGCTCAGCTCGACGAAACAGAACTGACACCCCGTATCAACCGCGGAGAAGCACAGGCCATCAATGTAGATTTCGCCGCCAAAGACGGAAACTACAATATGTCCAAGGCTATCCAGGTTACCGTGGAGGTACTTCCCCTTAGCCCGCTCCGCGAGGCATATATCGAAACTTTCTTTGTAACTACGTTAAACTAAACGCCATGCCTAATCCTTATGTAGTGCCATCGAAGGACGTCCAAATCTACCTTACTTTCGAGGGGCTTCCAGCAATCAAGATCGGCACGGGTACCTCGCTCAACTTGCAGTACTCGCAGACGGTGCAGGACATATTCGCTATCGGGGAAACAGACCCTATCGACCTGGTGCAGCTCAACGCTCAGTATGCGGCCACGCTGTCACACCAGACCGGGGAGCAGCACACTATCCTCGATGCGATCAACGGCGCTCTTCCGGCCGGGCAGACGCCCTATGCGTCCATGCTCCAACTGCCGCCCTTCACGCTGACGAAAACCATGTCGCTGCGCAACAGCGCGACGCCAAAGACCGTCTCGGAATCCCTGTTAGGGTGCAAGTGCGAACAGTCGAGCTCGGACACTAACCGAAACGACGCGGAGACGCTTTCGTCCATCAACATCCGTGCCCGTGCCGTACAGCGCTCGGTCGCACCCATCCAAACTATTGTGTAAACCAGGACGGGCGGGCACCCCAAGACCCGCCCGTCTTTAAAACCCAAAAATTATGTCGCAAATACAAGAAACGGAGCGCCTTGACCTCCAATACACCGTCACGGCCTCGTATTTCGTCCCCTCCTTCAACAAAGAAGGTCATATGATCGAGGAGGAGAAAAAGAACCAAAATATCGCCTTTTGGCGTTTACAGCGCCGCAACATCGAGCACTCGAAGCTATCCATGTCGATCCTGTCGCGCGAGGAATCGGAGCAGAAGGGAGTGATTGGCCTGGCCATGGACTTCATCAAAGCCTGCTGCGTCGACGACAAGGTGCGCGAAGATTTGCTCGGCGACGCTCTCGCCTGCGTGGGAATCTTTCAGTCGGAACCTGTCAGCGAGGACTTCCGCCGTTTTTTCGGGACTTGGGAGTTCTTGAAGGCACTCCCGAAGAATCCATCCGGCAAAAAATAGAGGAGTATGCGAAGGACGACCCTCTGCTTATCAAGAAGGCTGTCGTCTCCAGATACTTTCATGAGCCTTACTCTGACATGGAGAAAAGGCTCAGCATCAATGATATAGACAAGTTATATACACTTGCGCTTCACCTTGTCGACATCATAGACATGGCGCCCTTTAAATCTAAAAAATAATGGCAACATACACCATACGCCTCAACCTTGGGGGAGACGTCATCGAACGTCTTACTCGTGCCAACGCACTGAGTGACCAACTGGAGCGCAAGACCAACCGCATGTCCCGGAATGGCCGAGGCGGAGGCGGAGGTGGTGTGGCCAACTATCCGAACCTGCGGCACGGATGGCACGAGCGCATGTCCTCCATGTATGACGTGTCGCGCCGATTCGGCAACCGACATACGCGCGAGGATTTCATGTCCGATGCCAACCGGGCGTTCGGTTCCATCCGACGCCTCCGCGAACAGTTCGTGCGCAATTCCTTCACCCCGAGCGGGTGGATGCGAAACGCCGGGAACTTGGTAGGGGCGGTGTTCGATTCCGCCGCCGCAGTGATAAAGAGCAATCCCGCACTCCTGATGGGCGCGGGTATTCTCGGTACTGGCGCCGCGGCGTACGCTCTTCCTAAGCTCATTGGCGGAGGGCTATACGCCGTGCTGTCCAAAACATTGAACAGCTCGTCCATGACGGACGCCATATCCAACCGTATGCAGATGGATATGGCGCGCAGGGGGTTGGGATCGGGCTACACCTCGGCGCTGTCTGACGCCACGCGCATGGCGGCCGAATACGGCTATTCTCGTGCCGGCATGCTCTCCATGATAAACACCGTGTCGGGCTTCGAAATCGGAGGCACGCAGATCGGCACGGCCATAGCCACGCAGATCGCGCGGCAGGTGGGTAAAGTCGCCCAGATCGGAGGTCGCCCCTACGACATCGTGGGCCTGAACATGCAGCAGCTGCTGGCTGCCGAAAAGCCCAACCTTCGTGACGTGCGCGAGCTGATACATGCCGCCCCGATTCTCTCTAAGTACGCCAACGAGGCCATGAAAAGGAGGGGTATCGTAGGAGAGGGCCCCTACAATTACCTCCAGGATCGCGCCAACATGCTCCGAGCCCTGCACAGGCTCGACACGGAGCTGCAACCCCCGTCGGCCGCGGCGGCGCGCGGGCAGATAGCCCTGGCGAAGGAGAATTTCTGGATCAACCTCGCGGGCATGGACAAACTGTGGGAAAGCGTCGGCCGGGCCGGAGAGAATATGTTCGACCGCATATCCGCACGTTTGGATATGTGGTACAACTCGTTCGACCCCAACAGGCTGGACAACATCTTCGACGACTTCGTGGATGGCGTAGAGGATGCCATAGGCGCACTGACGGCCCTTTCGGACTGGATACTCAACCTCTCCGACTTCTTCGGGCTCCTGAATCCGTGGAGCTGGGGCGACAAGAGCCGCTGGGACTTGCGGTACGAGAAGTCGGCCAAGCAGTCGGAATTCACCGAGCGGCGCAAGGCCGCCACATACCTGTCGGAGGAGATCGGCAGGAAGTACGTAGAGGACTACCTGCGCACGCCCGCAGCCCGCAAGGCGTGGGGCCTGGACGAAGGGACGAAGGAGAACCAGGCGGCGAACCTCAAAGATGCGCGCGACATCCTGCTAAAAAACTTCGTCACCACCTTTACACCCAAGGTTCGGGAGGGGTTGCAGGAGCTGCCCGGACACCTGACGCCCGAGGAGGGGGTTCCGCAGTACCCGACGGGGCTCCTGAGGTACCAGTACACACCATACGAAACGAATACCGGATTCAGCCTGTTCGACTTCCTAAAGACCGGGAACACGAAGAACGTCACTACCGTAACCAAGGGCGAGGCGTCCATAGCTCCCGTGACTTTCCGCTCCAATCCCGCGCTCAACGACCGGGAAGTCGCCGAGAATTTCAACCGGGTGACGAAGATTTACGGCGAAGGCGGCGGCGCCAGCGGGAAGGACACCAAGAAGATAGAAGATTTGACAAAGGGATCGAAGTCGCTCATTATCAACTTCAATGCACCCATTGTGCAGATGCCGACCCAAATAAACACCAATGCCACGCCGGAAAGCATCATGCAGACCATATCCAAACAGATCGAAGAGGTGACAATTCGAGGACTGCAAATAGCCTTCAACAACTCAACACGCACGCTCAATGGCTAAAGATCAATATACCGCAAACACAACCCCCAACGACACTCCGAGCGACCTCCCGTCCTTGGGACAAATCCCGGCGTACAAGGCCGTGACGGATGGCATAAGCGCCGTAGAAAAAGCATATCAGGCGGGGTTGAAAATAACCCTGGCGGAGGTAGGATTCTGGCGTCAGATCGTTCAGTTCCGCGGCAAGGCCAAGACCTCCGATCCTCAGTATACCGGGATGGCGGACACCCTAAAGCAGTCCGACGACTACAAAACGGCCATACAATCGGTAGATCGCCAGGATATACAGCGAGAATATGTATTTCGCTGCGGGGATTATTTCCTCCCTATCAACCTCACCTACGAAGTGGAAGGGGAAAAGAACGATTCTACCTCCCAACTCGTCGACGGGGCAGAAATCCTCCAGGTTCTCAACTACAAACCGATGGTCGTAACGGTGCGTCTGCGCATTGAACGCAACTTGTCTCGCGTCGACACGGACGCCTCGGCCTCGAACCTTTCCATGCTCGACGCCTTGTCCTATGAGGCATATGCCGACCAGGGGCTCGACAACACCGATCCCGCGGCCATGGCTATCGCCGACCTCGGCGTGGCTCTTCGGAGTTTGTGGCAGGGGCAGGATGTTTTCAAGATCGAGAACAAAGTCCTCAACAACGACCTCGGACTGGAGTGGGTGTACATGAAGAGGTTCAAATATACCCCCAATCCGGGGTCTACCATCGTGGACGTCAGCATGACGCTCCACCAAATAAACATGGATGAAAATGCCATCGTATTTACGCAGGAGACGGTAAATACGACCAATCCCGCGGGGGGGGGCGGTAGGTGATGAAAGGTAATTTGTTCAGAGTAGGAAACGAGGTGTTTATCGAGGGGAAGAGCATCGGCCGATTCGCCTCAGTAGACATTACCGAGGAGCGGGATTCCCTCTCGGGAAGCTGCACCATGACCCTCCCGGTGTATGCCATCGGGTTCCGGCAGGGATTGCCTCCGGCACAGCGCATAAGGGCGGCCTTGGAGGGCATAAACATCAAGCCCGGAGCCCGCATAGACATCGACGGCTGGTTCTACAACAATGCTCAGTTGGGGCAGCAGTTCGAGAGACTGCGCATTTTCAGCGGCTTCATCCGGCAGGTCATCGGGGGATTCCCGTCGAAGATCGTATGCGAGGACTACTCTTTCATCCTGCGGTTCGGTACTATAAATCGGGACTGGGTGTCGCGCACGAAGCTAAAGGACATGGTAGACTATCTATGCCCCATCTCGAACAAGGCATTCGAGGACTACCGCAAGGCACAGGGGTTCGACAACCCGGCGGACTTCCCGGCTCTGTCTTTCGATTCATCGGATAGTGCGGATGTGGAGTTCGCGTTGCAGACCTTCAAGCTCATATCGCCGTTCGAGGCCCTGTCGAAGCTCATGAATATGTTTACGCTGTACGGCACTGTGAACACCCAGGGGAAGGTGTATTTCGGTATTGGCGTGAGGGACAAATTCAAGCGCACGGTGACACTGGCCACGAACACCAATGTCATCGGCCGCGACATAGTGCCTACCGACGGGCTGTTCGAGAACTACAAAGTGGTGGTAAACGCCCTCATGGCCGACGGTACAAAGTACACCTACGAATACGGCGATTCCCAAGGCGAGGCACACCGATATTTTGTCCCGGCCAATACGGTATCGCTGACCGAACAGACGGCCAAGAACATAATGGCCCGGTTGAAGGGAACGCGCAACAAGGGAACCATAAAAACCGTGCTCTATCCGCAGGTTAATATGTTCGACTTTGTGGAGTACACGGACACCATGCTCCCGGAGCTTACGGGAAACTACTACGTGATAGGCAGGAATTTGAGCTGCGACACTTCCGACGGGTTCATCCAAACCCTGACAGTAACCAACGAAATGTTTATATTATGAAAACATCCGGCACTTTCGACGACGAATGCGCCCGTTTGGGAGCGGAATTCGGAACAAAGATGAATGACGGGAAGAGGGTGTCGCTCGTCATAGCCACCGTGTCGGCTATAGACGAGGATGCCAAAACCTTAGAGGCTGTTGTGGATAATGATAGGATATTCAGCGACATAAGTCTAAACATTTTTCCAAACGGGGGCAACAGCCTCTATATTATACCCTCCGTGAATTCTCTTGTGGTGCTGGGGTTCATAGAGGGTTACTCCGAGGTTCCGGTGCTCATAAAAGCCACGAAGATCGACAAGATGGTCGTATCGAACGTCGCGGGTACCGAAGAGGAGGGAGAAAGCACTATTTCTTTCGATAAGGACGCCGTGGAAATAATCCGCGGCACCTCTTCTTGGCGGATTGAAAAAAATAAAATATCTTTCACTGCCGATAAAATTGAAATGGATGGCGGGGAGAACGGGGGGCTTGTGCTGGTAGATGGCGTCACCACGGCGCTCAACAATTTAGTGACGCAGGTAGGGAATATGTGCACAGTATTCAATGCGCATACTCACGGCGCCCAAGGTGCGTCGCCTCCGGCCACCCCTATGACCGCCCCCTCCCAGTTCAATAAAGGAGACTACGAAAATACCAAGATAACGCAATGACAGACGCAAAATTCGACTTTAAGGTCAACGACATAGTTATATCCAACGGGGGCGTCGAGTTGGTATCTTTGTGCAGCCAGCAGAACGCCACGCTGATATTTTCCAAGTCGGCGGCAAGTCTTACGAAGCCCCAGTTCGGGGTCGGATTCGAGGACTTATACCCCCTGCTGCCCAAGTGGGCGTGGGGTAAGGTTGAGGCCACGGCTGAAAAGCAAATATACGACGACGGAGCCCTCATTGCCCGCGTGAATATCTTTGAGGAGACAGCCTCGGGAGTTGTGACCGCGGACATACATGCACGATACAAGGAGTAGACATGGCAAAGACGTACACAGTAAAACAGGGAGACACCATCCAGGACGTGGCATTCAACGTGTCCGGCTCTCTCGCGGGCATAGACCCGATATTGGAGAAAAACACGCCCACGAATATCCCGCCCGCGGACTGGAAGGCCATGCAGTACCGCCAGGAGCCTCCCGCCAAGAACTTTATGGAATCCTACACTCCGGCGCTGAGGACAAATCAGATTCTCGACGTCGAGGGGATCGACATATACAACCTCCAAACCTTGCAGCGGCCTCCCTTCAACTCCTCGATGGACGTGAAGGAAGAGGTGGAGGCGGAAATCTCGCGTCTCTTCAAAGCTACGGCCGAAGGAGGACGCGCCCTCATATCGGCGCTTGCGCCCGAGGCTATGGGGGTGATGAGGAGGAACGGCACCTTTTTGCGCGACACGTTCTACAACAGCCCATATACCGTGCAGTGTTTATTCCGCACGCCTCCCAAGTACAAATACATCCCCAGCCCTGAAGCTACGATTCGGGGAATACTTGACACGTCGGGGGCATCGAATTTCCCTCGCATCGACATCAAAAACCCCTCACAAGGCATCATCTCTCTTGTGTTATACAACAATCAGGCGGCTATGTATTCATATCCTGTTTTTTGGGACTATTTATACAGCGTCGTATTCATTAGCAACGGGGCCAAGGTCTATGCATATATCAACAACAATCTGGTAAACTCCCAAGATAAAAATTGGGTTAGTTATACTTCATATCTAACTCTTGGTGGATATGGTAGTAATAATAGGCCGGCGGTTGATTTTATGGGGGAGGTGATATGCGCCCGCTGGTTCGACCGCGCACTCACAGAGGAGGAAATGACGGCACTCCAAAACGGAGTGCGCCCGCAGGACTATATTGTGCCCCGGGCCTTGAAGCTGTCCTGTGTAGCTGAGTACATACCTCAGAACCTCATACCCTCTGAGGAGGACAGCTCGAAGCCCGCCATGTGGCTCGACAGCGCCAAGCAGATGCCGCCCGACATCTCTACTCCGCCGCTCCTTCGCAAGTCTGCCGGGGGTTATGACCTGGTGGTCAATGATAATCCCAAGATAGGCCGCGAGCCGATCCACAAACCCACTTACGACTTCAAGGGCGCCTATACCGCCAATGGCGCCTTCAGGGGACAGCGCATATCCACACGGTCGCTCGACGACGGGACGCTGGAGTGCTACTTCAAAACCGGAGGCGACATCCATCATGAGCAGTGCGTATTCAGCATGGCGGATAATATGGCACTTCCAAGGCTCACAATTATTACCAACAAATTGCTTTTCGCAACCAACGATTTCTCAGTGAAATGTCCCTGCGAGCCAAACACGACTTATCACGTGGTACTCCGCTATGCTTTACAGGAAAATTTAGGCTACATCTTTTTAAACGGGATCAAGATTTCGGGGACGTTCAAATTGGGTCGTAATGGGATGCAAAAATACATCGACCTTGGCACATACGGCCAAAATGATCCGATCTTGTTGAAGGGCGAAATCTACCACTTCCGCAACTTCAATACACACCTGACAGAAGCACAGGCGTTGATGCTGTGGAACGGAGGCGATCCCGCGTCGTTCGTGGTAGATGCGGCTATGAAGGCATCCTGCACACAGGAGTATCTGCCGCAGAACATGCGGCCTCGGAGTGATGATCCCACCAAGGCGGGCTATTGGTGGTCGTCACACAAACAGATGCCCGTTAACGGAGTGCTGGAGCCCCTGTCGGCGCCGCCCGCGGAGTGGCCGAATACAAACCTCGACTATTACAACTACCCCTCAATAATTAAACAATAACCGATATGTCACTTATAAATACCATATGGGATAACATCCAACGGACGATCCCGGCGATGAACACCAGCAACGCGGGCATCCTGCGCAAGATCGCGGAGGTGGTAGGCACCGTGCTTGACATTGTGCGGCTCGAAATCCTGCGCAGCGAACAGACGATAGCCGCAGCCGCAAAGATCGCGCGCGTGACGAGTGAGGCATGGTATGTCGAGAAGGCATACGCCTATCAGCAGGGCGATCAGGTAGTCGTGGTGAACGAAGCGACGCAAGAGCTGGGCTATGCGACCATAGATGCCACGAAGCAGATAATAAAGCAGGCTTCGATGGGGTCTAATCAGGAGGGTTTGTACTACATCAACGTGGCGACGGCCGATGCCAACAACAACGTGGTCTCACTCACGCAGGATCAACTCGATGCGTTCAACGCCTACTACCGCAACTTTTGGGGCGTCGGCGCGCAAATACAGGCCGCATCCAATGCTCCGGCCGTCCTTTCGGCCGACAAGCTGTACGTCCGCTTCGACAAGTCGTACAACCTCGATACCATCAAGAACAGCATCAACACGGGGCTGCATGACTTGCAGATGCAACGACGCACGACAAATATTCTGTATATCAACGACATAGAAAGCTACATCTCGGGGTTGAACGGCATCAAGGATGCCTACTTCTCCGAGATCAAGGTCTCGCAGGATGGCGACAGCACAACACCGCAGGATGGCAAGATAGTATTGAATCCGGGTTATTTCAACTTCAACCCCAATCTGTACGATTTCACCAAGAACATTACAATATTCGAAGCTATATGATGCGTTTCCGATATATTGACATCCCGAAGCTGGTGTTGCAGTTGCTCCGGCCGAATTACTCGGTGCGGCGCGACCACAGCTACACGGAGCAGCCGTTTTGGACAACGATAATATACCGCTACTGCCTGTCGTTGCTCATGGTGTTGCACGACTATCTGTACAACTACTACATGGTGCGCTCCAAGTGGTACATGATGGCGGCGTGCACACCTACATACGGGCAGATCGAAGGCGTATTGCGGTACTGGTACGGGGAGTGGGGGCAAATATCCATCACCCCGAGCGGCGCGAGCATATGGCGATCTATGTGGTATGATTCGCCAACCCCTCCTGTATACCTGTACGACACTCCCACCCAGAAGGTGTACCTCGGACAGGGAGGCACCATCACGGAGCAGCCCATCATTATTATCCCGGCTGCCCTGTACAACAACTCGGAAGCATACAACCAGTTTATCGCAGACGTCAACACGCTATTTCCCTTTTATATCAAGTATACTATAAAAACTCAATAACATGGCAGGAATAAAAAATATCAACGTCATATCGGGCACTGGCAACCCCGTGCAGATGCAGGATTTGCAGAACCTCTGGAGCGCCATCAACTCGCTCCTCCGATCCACCAAAACGCCCATCTCCATCGTTGCAGGATTCGCCACGGCGAACAACGACACCGGGACGAACATCGGCGAAGGTATCATCTGCTACCAAGGGCAGGCTTACTACCTGGCCGCCGATGTCGCTAAAATAGGCCAGTATCTTTATGCCAACACCATACAGGACGAACAGCGCGTGTATGAAGATGGCACGACGCGATACACATATCAGGATTATGTCGTGAATGCTGCGGCCAATGCGTCGGCATCGGGAATTGGCACCCTCATAGGGCAGGCCACGGCGGCCAACCTCGCAGCATGGAAAGGCGGGAATATCGCAGATGGCTCTATCGTCTCGTCTATGCTCGCAGATGGCGCTGTGACGACGCCCAAACTTGCCAATGGGGCCGTAACTTCAGCCAAAATAGCAGATGGCGCTGTGGGGTATGCGCAGATCGCCGAAGGTGCTATCACGGCGGGTAAAATAGAGTCAGAGACCATCACCAACGAGGAGATCGCCAACAAAACCATCATCGCAAATCAAAAGCTGGAGAATGGTTCTATCGAAGAGGCACAATATGGCACCGCGTCGGTATCGGCACGAGCATTGCAAGTAAACTCGGTTAATACTCCCGCCATCATGAATAAAGCAATTACGCTCGAAAAATTGGCGGGCAAAATTAGTGTGTTACTTCCTAATACCGTCACGAATATTGCGCATAATATTAGCGGCCGCCAAACTTTTCCGGAGGGCACCATAGGCGCTTTAAAAATTCCGCCATCTCCGTCCAATCACGCAACAATTGTATATTTGGAGCAGTCTCCCTCCGAACTACTTGTGCATCACTGGACGATGCTTGTATTTAAGGACGATGACGGCCCTTTCCAAATAACTTTTTCGGGAGGGTCAATTGGCACAATGCCGTTTGATCTACCCCAATACGCCATCAATTGCATACTGGATATATATTTTTATCCTCCTTATGGTCTTGTCGTGGGGGCCGCCCAACCCAACTTTATAGTGAAATAATGGACACCTTATTGAAATGGATTATGGCTGTGGTGGGGAGCCTGCTGTCGTTGTTCGCTCCCGTGACGCCGCTTGTGCTCTGCGCCTTGACATTCGTCATGATAGACTTCGTGATGGGTATACTGGCCGGGCGCAAGAGGGCGGCTCGGCAGCATAAGGACTGGTATTTCTCCAGCGACAAGGCGTGGAAAACGGTCATCAAACTTACGTGCATTGTCGTTGGGATCGGCATGTGCCACCTTATAGACACTCAAATCATCGACTTCATGAACTTGCACCTGGCCAAGCTCTTCACGGGCATGGTATGCGGCATCGAAATGTGGTCGTATTTGGAGAATGCCATGGAAATATCCGACGCTCCGGTATTCCGATCCCTTCAAAAATACGTGGGAAAGAAGATGAAGGATGAAGTAGGTATTGATATTGAAAACGCCCCGCAGGCTCCGGCCGACGGGGTAATAACGTCAAACAAAAAAAATGTGATATGAAAGTAGTTATCAATGGCTCCGAAGCCGATTATCCCTACATTTTTGTGAACGGAGTAAAAATGCCCGCGACCTTTATTGCCCGCCCGGCCAACCCGCGGGTAGACATGGGGCGCCGAATCATCATCGAGCCAGCGCTTCCGGAAGGTGGCAACACCCTGCTTACTGCGGACTACCTCGACTTCGAAATCAACGAGGTTGTCATCTCCGATAACCCGTCGGCCTACACTCCCGCCGACGTTTTGCGATTCCTCAACGAAGGGCATGAATCCCCTACTGACGATAATTTCCCGGGCATCGGATCGGGTCTCTATTCCGGCGGGGGGGGGTCTCCTGAAATTCCCGACGGGTCGATCACCACAGCCAAGCTGGCCGACAATGCCGTGACTTCGGCTAAGATCAAACCCTGTGCTGTAGGCACATCGCAACTGGCCATTGGCGCTGTATCCGGCGACATCATTCAGAGCAAGACGATTGTGGCGTCGAAGTTGGCGGACAAGACCATCACCGGAACGCAGATTGCCGACGGGGCTGTTACAGAAGCCAAACTCGCGCCGAGTTCGGTAGCCACCGAAAAGTTACAAGATCTGTGTGTCACGACGCCCAAGATCGCGGATCATGCCGTCGACACCACCAAACTCAACACAGGAGGCTCCCCCGGGGGCAGCGTTGAGTAGGCATAAAAGAACAGGCACCCTATCGGCGCCTGTTTTTGTTTGGCGGGTCTATTCCTCGCCCGGCGATCCCGAACACCAGCATAATAATCCCGGCCACAAAGAAGAGTACGCACGCACTGTTCATGACTATGCTTTTATTTCGAGGTGGAACGCAGGCTCACTCAGGTCATACGAAAACTTGGGGTTTTTGCCGGGAATAGATACGGGCGAAATCACTTTGATGACGCGCGGCTCGTCGAGTGCTGCGACCAAGAACTCCACGGGTTTCTCCATAGTCATACTCACGTCCAGCACATTCACCTTGCGATACTCCTCAGCGCTCACACAGTGCTTGGACACCCGTTCGCCCTTTTCGCTAAGCCGACTGATAAGTTTGGACATCTCGTCGATGGTCTCCTCTTTGTCCATGCCCTGATCCTGGCAGTCGTCGAACAGTGCGGTCACCTTTCTGCCGGGTTCCCGGTAGCGGATGCGCTTTCCGGCGACCAGGTTGTTGTACATGGCCATCGCCTGCCGATAAGGGTTGCGCCACGTGGAGGTGATGGTCACCTTCGGGTTGTCGCTCTTCTCGGCTATGGATTCGAGCAGGTCGATGACCGATGAAGCTACCATGTCCTTGCACTCTTTCAAGAGCGACGAGGAGAATACTACTCGTTTTGTTGTTCCCATGTTGTGTCTGCTAATGATTTGATATTGAATGATATAAACTCACATCCCTTGGGTACTATGTACTTGCGTATATGCGCTTTGTAGATTAATTTGTCGTTGAATTGATACCTTTCTTGCAGCGCATCCTGGAACGGTTTTACCGCGTTGTCGTAGTCGCACTGAGTGTTGGAGAATCCGAACTCATACCACACCTCGAACGGAGGAGACGGCAATTCTATGTCCGGGAGTTTTAAGAGGCATTCTGCGCGGAAGGCATCGTGCTCGCTGGTTTTGAATCGGCGCCCTTTGTATGCCCTATTTACCGTCAGCGGCTTGACCTGTATTGATACTTTGCTGTTCATGGTATATGCAAATCTTTTCGGTGTTTATATGCGTCACCATGCCCGTCTTGGGGCAAATATGGTGCATATTCTCTTCGGCCGACAGGTATTTGCAGGACTTGCATGTTACCTTTGGCCGATCTCCGAATCCTTCGATATTCGGTTTTGCTGGCTTTTTCGGCGTCCTCAGCTTCATTTCCTCCAAATATTAAACCCTCCGCGCACCTCTCCGTACGGGACGTCATCGAAGGGGTTGTACCCTACGGTTCCCTCGATGCTGAACCGCCCCTTGTTGTATCGCACGCGCGCGCCCACAAACTGATTGTTCCACCCGGGGGCAACCTGCGCGGTCACGACTATCCCTCCTTCCCATGTAGGCGGCATTACCGTCGTGGTGTGATGGGTCTGTGTTATGATCTTGGTTGGCACGAACAGGTCTATACTTTCAAGCATGGGCTTATACCCGGACACCGTTGCGCGGTAGTTCTCGGTCTGAAATGTCTTTAGCTCGAACGGAAGCGTTACAGCCACTTTAACCGTGTCGCCGGGCAGATATACCATCACTGTGTCGATCCTCGAAATTTGATGAGTTTCTGTGATAATGACGGTATCTCTTATATACTCCCTTATGACTACCGTGTCTACGCGGCATTCGATCTCCGGTTTCGATGGGGTGCAACAAAGCCATGACCGCAGGCTATAAAGTGCGATCATGGCTATAATTGCCCCGATGATGGCCGACGTTAGCCTGTTCATCTCCTATGCGTCGATCTCTTTGTCGACGATGGTGCCGTACCACGAGTGTAAAAACCATCCCGATACTACCCCCGCGAGGAATCCGATGGTTCCAGCACTTCGAATGCTGCCCGGCAGGAAGTTGAACACAATGATGGCTACCACGGATACCGCGGCAGCTATCAACCATATTTTCAGTTTGTTACCCATTTTATATAAAGTTAAAATTCAGGTATTCTCGGTATAGCGGGTGTCCAGTTGGATATGATTCCGTCGAAAAACAGAATCCAGTGCCGAATCTCGCTCGTGATATTCAGCACGTCGTTCTCGGTGGTAGGATCGAACACTTTTGCATCAACCCCTCCATGTGTCATTGCGACGATTTCGTTTAGGTCGTCCCGCATCTCGCGCGCGATGGTCAGAGCATCGGGGATCGTAAGCGCCTCCTCGATCTGAGACGAATCCACGAACTGCGTCATCGTATGCAGCGGAATGCCATCCAGCACGCGGATGGTCTCGGCCATCTTGTCGGCGCCCTTCCGGAGCGTGGCCGCAGTATCGTCCAGCAGCAGGTGCAGGGATCGGAAGGGCGTGCCGTACACCATCCAATGACGCCCTTTGGCGTTCGAGTAGGCTACTTCGAGGGTGGCCAACAGCTCATTCAGAATAGAAGTCTGATTTTTCATCTTTCTGTTTGTGTATTATGGGTTTTATGGCGTCCGGATTGTTTGCGATGAAAACGACCTGTTCGTTTAGCGCATACTCGTCCACCTTGTCGTAAAATTTGTATATTTGGTTCTTATGGTCAACACACTGGAAACGGAGGGCGTCGACATCGGCCACTTTGCCGGAACGCAGATACACCAAGTGTTTCATGGCTTTATGGTTCATTATCGGGTTCGGGGTTTTGCTTGGCATCATCCTGCCATCTGTACGACGGTCGCAGCATTCTCCCATTTCCTATAAAGGTAGGTTTGCCTCGCTCCCCTACTTCCGGTTTGGGCTGGTAAAGATATACGGTATGCGTGTGCCCGAATTTGTCTATTTTTTTGAGCGGCGCGATGCAAAGTTTAACCTTGGCTCCCAACTCTCCGTTATTGCGGACAAACTCTTCTATCACGTCAACAGGTATCTTTTTCAGGTCTATTTCGGCATATAAGATTCCCGCCATGATTCAATCTCCAATTTCGCCTCGTGTTCAAACTTCGATATTATTTTGCTGTACGCCTTTATCTCCTTCATATCCTCAAACTTGCGGATATGGTAGTATGAATTCCGGCTCGTGCAGTTCAGGTAGTTGGACAGCTTCACCCCGTTCATGAGCTTGTGGGAGTACATGATATGGATGAATACCGTTCGGGCGTCCGTAACCCTTTGGCGCCGACAGGGTGCCTGTATTTCCTCCAGCGATACGCCAAAGTGGCGTTCGAGCAGCATCCCTATTTTCGATAAAATAATTTCCATGCAGTAAATATAGTAAATTATTTTATCATACAAGCCCGATCCGCTCTATTTTTTCTTGTCCAGCTCTTCAAGGAGGGCATCGGCGTATGATACAGCATCGGCTGCCATAGCTTCGAATACTGTAATGTTACTGCTGGTGCTATGCGGAGATTTCCCCGCCAATTCTCTAATCATTGCCACCATAATCTTTTCGGATAGCTCGCGCCTCAAGCGCTCCCGGTCAACTGTTAAGTTTTCCTTAATAGTTGGATCAACCTTTTCGGTAGCTTCGTCGATATGCTTCCCGTACTCTCCCCGCGCCAGTTTCTCGGCGTAGTCGTCGTCGCGCATCATCAGGTCTTCATCGCTAATAACTCCATCAAATTGAAGCCCATTAGGAGAAAATGATCGCATGTGCTCTATCCCTAATTCTGTTTTATATAGTGCTATAATTGGGTATTCAAGATCAACACGATCAAAGCATATAATACGAGCTTCCATTCCGTCTCTCGTGCACACTGGCGCGCCTGCTTTGGCGGCCGATAAGTCAAATTCTCTCATAATTATTTCAGTTTATCGAGATTTTGCGAGAATCTCGCTATTTTTTTCAAAACGGAGCGTCGCAATCTTTGCACGCCCCTCTGTATCTGAATAATTCATAGAGGCGTCCAAATAGCCACACCTCCAAATATCTATGGCCTGCGGTGTGCTCGTGACACCAGCATTTCCCCATGCGTATCTTAAATATATTCATACTCATTGCTATTTCACCAATTCAAATTCATAAGCCACCACCCACGGGTTCCGATCCCACGTTCCACGACCGCAAACCTTGTCGATCAGCGCGGCGAAGGCTTGCCTGGGTGTATTGAAGGTTTCCTCGTACTCATGCCCCGGCAAAGCAAATAATTCGTATGGACGTCCCCCGCTCTTAAAGTAGGTCACATCCACCACCCCTTCTTTCATACAGTCCTCGTCCGAAATATCCTGCAAGCGCTCGCAACGGATTCCGGTGATGCGGATTTGGTGGGGCATCAATTCGGCACGGACGAACATCTTGTTTCGCCAGCCCGGACACATGGAAATAATCTGATAGCCATCAATGTCGGGGCGGGATATGTAATGTTGCGGGTTTGCGCCGATCTGCTCATAGCTCTGCGCCACGGCCACGACCTCGCCGACCTTGTAGCGCAATTTCACGATGATATTCTCCCCATTGGCAACTGCATATATTTTCCCATCTTTGTCGGGGAGGACGCGCCCCATAACCATGTTGACCGGAAAGTCGATCCCAGCCATAATTTGCGTCGCCCTGGTCTTGCGTCCCTCGATAACCGCGTCTGTCTGCTGGTATCGGTCGTTAAAAAATGCCTTCTGCATGGTTATTCAGTTTTAAGTAATTCCGGGTTGTCATGGATATTTCCAATGCTCCACATCTGATACAAATCGTCAAAGCAGTCGGCGATTTGGAAAAAATCAAAATCTGCGAAGTTGACAACGAATGCACCGTCCCGCCATTCAACGACTCCGATGCTTTCAAATTCGTCGGTAAGAATATCTCCCTCGTAAATCTCCTTACCGTTCTTGTCTTTCAGCCCCGTGTACTGGCCGACGGTGGCCGGATCGACCTCTACGCCTCCATAGTTGCAGAAAATATGCGGTTCACCTCCGTCTATGAAAATAATACCTCCATAAACCCACTCCCCGTTATCATAGCGCT
>ERZ780148.344-NODE-344-length-39794-cov-3.127079_pt1 | contig 39794 bp, 30 predicted proteins | sample MGYA00510984_ERZ780148 | MGnify/ENA primary metagenome ERZ780148 (study PRJEB29588, sample SAMEA2160902) | human gut metagenome | biome: human gut; feature: human-associated habitat; material: faeces | place: Denmark | collected 2008/2010 ...
CCGGTTAAATCAGGTTAATTTGTTAGGAGTGTTAATTAGGGAGTGTTAATTTTGTGACTATGAAAAAGTCAACTATATGGATATTAGGTGTTGTTATGGGGCTTTCCTTCCTTAGTTTGCTGTATCTGCAGATAAGCTATATTGAGGAAATGGTGAAGATGCGTAACGGACAATTTGATGAATCGGTGAAGCGTGCGTTGATGGCTGCTTCGAAAGAGGCAGAGTCCGCAGAGGTTGTGCGTTGGCTGAATGAGGATATCTCCGAGGCAGAAAAGAAGGCGTGGGAACAATCGCAGAGCAGTAGCGGAGTGATGCGTACCCAGCGGTTTGTGATGACAGCTCCGGATGGCAGTGTCCGTTCTTCGGTGGAATTGAAAACTTTCAGTAACGAGCCTTCTGAATTGCCAAGAGCAATGATTTCACGCAAACATGGAGCAAAAACCATTCCTCAGACTTCACGCTCGCAGATAGAGATGCTTAAAAACCGCTATCTTTACCAGCGTGCATTGGTAGACGAGGTGGTGTTGCAGATGGTATACAATGCCAGCGACAAGCCGATTGAGGAGCGTGTTAATTTCAAAAGTCTGGACCAGTATCTAAAAGCAGGTCTGATAGAGAATGGTCTCGGTGATATGGATTATCACTTCAAGGTGATAGACCGGGAAGGTCGGGAGGTATACCGTTGTGCGGATTATAGCGATGCAGGGAGTGAAAGCTCTTATTCGCAGCCATTGTTTTTGAATGACCCACCAGCCCGTATGAGTATCGTCAAGATACATTTTCCGGGAAAGAAGGATTATATCTTCGATTCGGTCAGGTTTATGATACCGTCGATGATATTTACTTTTGTACTGCTGGTGACGTTCATCTTTACGATTTACATCGTATTCCGCCAGAAGAAGCTGACGGAGATGAAGAATGATTTCATCAACAATATGACGCACGAGTTCAAGACGCCGATATCGACGATTTCTCTGGCGGCACAGATGTTGAAAGACCCGGCTGTGGGCAAGTCTCCGACTATGTTCCAGCATATATCGGGTGTCATCAACGATGAAACGAAGCGCTTGAGGTTCCAGGTAGAAAAAGTGCTTCAGATGTCGATGTTTGACCGTCAGAAGGCTACTTTGAAGAATAAGGAACTGGATGCCAACGAGCTGATAGCGGGTGTTATCAACACGTTTACACTGAAAGTGGAGCGTTATAATGGAAAGATTGAATCGGAGCTTAAAGCTACCAACTCTGCCATTTTTGCCGATGAGATGCATATCACCAATGTGATTTTCAATCTCATGGATAATGCAGTGAAGTATAAACGTCCGGATGCGGATCTGCAACTGACGGTGAAGACTTGGAATGAGCCTGGCAAACTGATGATTTCCATCCAAGATAACGGCATCGGCATCAAGAAGGAGAATTTGAAAAAGATATTCGAGAAGTTCTATCGCGTGCATACAGGTAATCTGCACGATGTGAAAGGCTTCGGCTTGGGACTGGCTTATGTGAAGAAGATTATCATGGATCATAAGGGAACTATCCGGGCAGAGAGTGAGCTGAATGTTGGAACTAAATTTATTGAGAGAGTTTATACAGAAAAAGAAATTGAATATTGCGAATCAAGAAAAAAACAAAAATATCAACATTATGCAGGAAGATTTGCTGCCAAAGAAGCGGCATTTAAAGCAATTTCAAAAATACTAGATGATAAATATTCTGTATGTTGGAAAGATTTTGAAACAATAAATGATGGCCAAGGTAGACCAAGTATAATTTTGCATAATATTAACACTGAAAAAATTGAAAGTATAGATGTAAGTATTTCACATTGCAAGGAATATGCAATAGCAAATGTAGTAATTTTATTTAAATGATATAAAATCTGGTTTTATTTTTAAACCAGATTTATAATTAAGGAAGGAATAAAAATGGGATTATTTGATAGTCATAGTCATCTAAATGATGAAAAATTTGATAAAGATAGGGAAGAACAAATAAAAAAGATATGTGAATCTGGTGTATCAAATTTTATTACTGCAGGGTATAGTGTAGAAAGTTCAAAAAAGGCATTAGAAATTGCAAAAAAATATGACTTTATATACACAACTGCAGGGGTTTCGCCAAATGATATTCCACAAACTGAAGAAGAATTGTGGAAACAATTAGCAGAAATAGAAAAAATTGTTGAAAAAAATAAAGAAAAAATTTGTGCTATAGGCGAAATAGGACTTGACTATCACTACGACGATACCGACCGCAAAACGCAGATTTACTGGCTCGAACGCCAACTCGAAGTGGTCGATCAGACCGGGCTTCCGGTATGCTTCCACGTCCGCGACGCTTACGAGGACTTCGAAACCGTGATACGCCGCAACCTCGGAAAACTTAAGGGCGGCGCGGTGCTTCACTGCTATTCGGGTTCAAAAGAAACCGCCGAAAAGTTCGTAGACCTCGGGTTTTACGTTTCGTTTTCGGGATCTGTCACGTTCTCGAACGCGAAGAAGTTCTACGATATCGTACCGGTCGTTCCGCGAGATAAAATTCTTATCGAAACGGACTGTCCGTACCTCGCGCCCGTGCCTTACCGCGGCAAGACGAATTACCCGCGCTACGTTCGCAAGCAAGCGGAAAAGATCGCGGAAATTCTGGACGAGGACTACGCCGCCATCGAGCGGCTGACTACCGATAACGCGTATCGGATTTTCCCGAAAATGCAACGCGCGTGAGCGCAGCGCATAGAATAACGACGAGAGGGAAAGGACGAAATACTTTTTTGGAGCACATTATGGGCGAAAACTTCGTGTATCGCTACGGCGATAATCTTTACGTCAATCTTACAAACAAGTGCTGTAACAACTGCACGTTCTGTATACGCAACAACGGCGACGGCATAGGGAATAGCGGCGATCTGTGGCTGAGCCGCGAGCCGAGCGCGAAAGAGGTTATAGACGGCATTAAAAAACACGGCGAGTTTAACGAACTCGTGTTCTGCGGCTACGGCGAACCGACCTACAAGGTCGCGGAAATGGTCGAGGTCGCGGCGTTCGCGCACTCGCTCGGCAAGAAAACGCGGCTGAATACCAATGGTTTAGGCAATCTTATCAACAAGCGCGACATAGTTTCCGATCTTAAGGGCGCTATCGACGAAGTGTCCGTGTCGCTGAATAACGACAACGCCGAGGACTATGACAGCGTTTGCCGCTCGGCTTACGGACTGTACGCGTTCTCCGCTATGCTCGAGTTTGCCGCGGCGTGCGTGAAAGCGGGTATCGACACGGTTATGAGCGTAGTCGCGGTCGACGGCGTGAATATCGATAAGTGCCGCTCCGTCGCCGAGAAAATCGGCGCAAAACTGCGCGTCAGGGAATATATAAAGTAAAGAAAAAATAGGGAAAGAAGAGTCTTTTCTTTCTTGAATAATGTTTGTATTTTTATGTTATTAGCAAATTTGTATTTAATGGTGTAACTGTTACTTGTGGAAGCGAGTAACAGTTATACTTTTTTCAAGCGAAGAAAAAAGTCGCTGGGGACACTATCGGTTGTGTCCCCAGACCCTCGCAACTCTTTTAAAGTTGCGACTAGATTGCAGTAAATGTAACGGGTGACTAATGCGGCTGTGGTGCCAACTGAAAAATAATAACGCGCAGCCTTGCTTTTACCTCGTCATTCAGAGCGGGGCGGTACGCCGCGCGTGGAATCCCCTGCATGGAACGGATAATTATCCATATAACACTACATTCTCACTCCTAAAGAATTTTACAAAAATGGTATTGACATTATGCGGTTTTTAGTGTAATATAATCAAAGAAACTCCCCGAGAGTATCTATAAATAACCATTAGGAGTGAAACATGAAAAAGAGGTTCTTGATGGCTTTAACCGCGCTGTGCGTAGCGGCTTTATCGACGTTTACTCTCGCCGCGTGCGTGCCCAGACCCGTTAACGAAGAAACCAGAGTGAACGGTTTTTCTTTCAGAGAATACGGCGACGGTTATGAAGTGGCTAACTATTTAGGCGACGAAACGGAAATAGAAATCCCCGATACTTACAAGGATAAAAGCGTTATCGGGATCGGGGCAAGGGCGTTTTCCAATACAAAAATCACCGGAATAACGATCCCGGACAGCATTACGACTATCGGACCGAACGCGTTTGAGTCCTGTAAAGGACTCGAAGAAATAAATATTCCCGAGAGCGTTACCAGTATAGGCGACCAAGCGTTTAGCTTTTGTGAAGGGCTTACCGCCGTTACTATGCCGAAAAACTTGTCGTATGCGGGAGAATTTATATTTTGGTATTGCACCGGACTTAAAGAAATAACGATTCCCGACGGCGTAACCGCGCTTCCTTACGGTATTTTCGCGCGCTGTAACGGCTTGACAGAAATCAATATACCGAGCAGCGTGACGAGCATCGGCGTTTACGCGTTCTCCGGGCTTGATAAAATAACGAGCGTTACGATTCCGCATAACGTGACGAGTATCGAAGAAGAAGCGTTCAGGGATTGCGATTCGCTGACTACAGTTACGATACCGGCAAGCGTGGTCGTTATGAAATCGGGCATATTCGCCGGTTGCAAAAATTTGAAAACGATATACTGCGAAGCGGCGGAACAGCCGAGCGAATGGGATTCCACGTGGCAAAACAACTGTCCGGCGCAGGTCGTGTGGAATTATAACGGCGGGTCGGAGGCGTAATACTACTTAAGAGGCGTAATATTACTTAAAATTATTGTACATTATTGCGGTTTTAAGGACAGCAAAATAGGTCGGCGCGACGGCGTTGACCTTTTGCTTTTTTGAGTGTATAATTCCGGTATAAAGATTAAAAGCCGCGCCGAAACCGCGCGTGCAAGAGGAGAAAATATGTTCAAGGTTAAAAAGCCGATATTCGGATCGAATTACTATCCCGAGGCTTGGGATCGCTCGGAGGTCGACAAAGACCTCGATCTTATGGTTAAACTCGGGCTTAACTGCGTGCGTATCGCGGAGTTCGCCTGGGCGACGATGGAACCGGAGGACGGCGTTTTTGATTTTTCGTTGTTCCGCGAAGTGGTGGACAAGTGCCTTATCCGCGGTATTTCCGTGATTATGGGTACGCCTACGGCTTGCCCGCCGCGCTGGCTGGCGAAAAAGCATCCCGAGATTTTCGCGGTGGGCATGGACGGCACCCGGCAGACGATAGGCGGCAGACGCGATATCTGCCAGAACAGCGAAGTCTATCTTAAGTACTGCGATCGTATAGTCGAGGCTATGGCGAAAGAGTTCGGGCGCGACGAGAACGTTATCGGCTGGCAGATCGACAACGAGATCGAACCGGAGCGCGGTAACCTCGGCGCGATGGGCTGTCTTTGCGACGACTGCGTGAAGAAGTTCCGCGCGTATATGGAAAAGCAGTACGACGGCGATATCGACGCGCTCAACCGCGAGTGGGGTACGAACATTTTCTCGATGAAGTACGGCTCGTTCGAGGACTTCGATAGACCCGCGCCGCACGTATGGGCTCACCCGTCGTACAACAAGTGGTGGATGAAGTTCCAGAACGATACGCAACTCGACTTTATCAAGCGCCAGCACGATATAATCGCGAAGTATTCCTCCGCGCCTATCGGACACGACAGTATGCCGATATTCATTCTCGACTACGACAGACTGTCGCGCGATATGGATATTATGCAGTTCAACCACTACAACGACGTGCGGAACTTCCGCGACGCGGCGTTCTGGTACGACCTTATGCGCCCCGCGAAAAACCGCCCGTTCTGGGTGACGGAAACCTCGTGCTGCTGGAACGGCTCGACCGAAGCCAACGGTATGCGCCCGAAAGGCTTTAACAACGCCAACGTGTGGCTGTCGGTGTTTATGGGCGCGGAACTCGTCAATTACTGGCTGTGGCGCTCGCACTACGGCGGGCACGAACTCATGCACGGCGCTTGCGTGGCTTCTTGCGGCAGACCGTTCCACGTCGGCGCGGAAATCAGGGAACTTTCGGACGAACTCGCCGCGACTTCCGATATTATCACGGGGACCAAGCCCGTGACGAGCGGTATCGCGCTTCATTGTTCGAATTCCGCGCTCGAAACGTTCCGCTTCCAGCGTATGGCACAGGGCTTCGACTATCACCGCGACCTGAAACAGTATTTTTACGACCCGCTCGCGGATATTCAACTGCGCCCGGACGTAATCACGCCGTCGCGCTCCGTGGACGAATATCAGGTCGTTTTCACGCCGTTTATGCCCGACCTTACCGAAAACGGTCTTATTACGCGTATGCTCGAGTGGACGAAAAACGGCGGCACCTGGGTGGTCGGTCCTATGTCCGACAACCGCAACCGTTCGGGGTCGAAGTTCACCGACCGCGCGCTCGGCTCGCTGGAGGAAATCGCGGGCGTAAGACAAGAATTCTACCTGCCTAAGGGCGAAACCTATCCGATTAAGTTCAACTGTGGATCGGACGGTAATTCGCTGTCCGTGTTCTACGAGGCTTACTCCGTGACGGACAAAGCCGAAACGATCGCAAAATTCTCGGACGGCGAGTATATCAAAGGCTATTCGGCTATCACTTCCACGCCCTGCGGCAAAGGCAAAATCGTTATCCTTGGCTTCGTGCCCGATCCCGCGACTTTGCGCGAGTTTACGAAGTTCCTCGCCGCCGAAAAGGGCGTCAAGCCGGTTGCGGTTGCGGACAAAAATATCGTAGCCGTTATCCGCGAGGGAGAGGGAAAGCGCGCGTTCGCCGCGCTCGAAATCGCGCACGAGGGCGGTTCGGTCACGTTGCCGCTTAGCGGCGTGAACGCGTTCGACGGCAAGGCTTACTCTGCGGGCGAAACCGTCGTTCTCCCGCCTTACGGCAAATTGCTCGTCGTTGAAAACCGCGGAAATAAATAGTTGAAAACCGCGGAAATAAATAAATAAACGTATAATAATCCGCATAAAAACAGGCACCCGAGAATTATACTGCGAGTGCCTGTTTCTTAGTATTTACTTGTTAACCCGATTGTTTCCTGCTTTCCTGTACCGATTACTTGATAACGAGTTTGGCAAGGTTGGCTAGAGCCGCGACGAGGGAGAGAACACCGCCCACGATCGCGCCGTAAGCGAGAGTAAGGCTGTTCTTGATATCGCCGCCGAGAGAAGTGAATATCTTTTGGATATCGGTATTGGGGATCGAGTACTGAACGGTGAGGAAGAAGAACACGCCCGCAACGCCGAAAGCCGCAGCGGCTACGAAGTTCGCGAACTTGCTGCCTTTACCGAGCGCCGCGAGAACGGAGAACACTACGCCGACCAGCGCGAGCAGGTAGGTCAGAAGATTCATAAACGAGAAGTTGAAGTACGTCGCTTTGATTTCGGTGCCGACAATGGGCAATTTGGTAACTTCGGTGTAGCCGAACGCGACCTGCATACCGGTGTAAGTCGTATCGGTGTCCTTGATGCCGATCGCGGGCAGGAACATCATGCAGATTGCCGCGACGCCGAGTACCGCCGCGACGAACGCGACGATAACGTTGATTTGCTTGTTTGCCTTTTTCTTTGCCATAAAATTTTACCTCCTTTAATAGGCAAGTTAGTTTTTTGATTATATCATAATTTCGTCAGTTATGCAAGCGGATAACGCGAGAAAAACGCGACGAAATCGGTTTCGGCGTAAAATTATCTTTTTCGCCGCGTTCCGCCGCGTTTCGCGGAGAGCGAGTCGTCAAAATCCGCATACAAACCCCTCGGAAACGATTTTCGCGCGTTCTAGGGGCAATTTTGGCGCTTAAAAACGGTGTCTTAAAAAATAAAGTAGTTTTTTCGGGGCGTAACCGCGCCGAAACGCTTTTCTTTTTCGCGAAATCGTGGTATAATTATTGAAAACGAAACGTGAAAATTCGTAAAACTTGGAGATCATTATGTCCGACAAAATCGATAACAATTACGATTCAAGCGAAATTCAGGTACTCGAAGGACTGGAACCCGTCCGCAAACGCCCCGGTATGTATATCGGCTCGACGGACGAGAGAGGACTTCACCACCTTATCGTCGAAATAGTCGACAACTCGGTCGACGAATCGCTGGCGGGTTACTGCGACACCATCACCGTGGAGATCACGCGCGAAGGTGCGGTCGCCGTCACCGATAACGGCGTCCAGTTTAGAAAATTCGTCTTCGCGTTCTTTGATGTTCTTCAAGGCGTTGTCGAGCATCGCCTTGAAGTTTTCGATAGTCAGTTGTTTCATATCTCGTTTATTTACCGATTGTTGTCCAGTAAGGTGCATCAGCACGTTTGTTCTTCAGATAGTCGATATGATCTTCGTCGAGGATAGCCATGATCATCTGGAAACCGGCCTGTTCCTGTACGGTCAGGATTTCCTGGATGCGGCTTACGACAACCTGGAGGCCACGGGCTTCCAGTTCCTTGTAGGCCTTACGGAAGATGATGTTCAACTCCATGTGGGTAGTCGCTCCTACGCCGTTGATGATAAGCATCATCTTGTCGCCAGCCTTCGGCTTGAGCTGCTGGCAAAGCAGATCTACCATCTCGGCAGCCGTATCGTCGGCAGAAACAAGCGGTTTCTGTCCGCCACCGCCTTCGCCGTGCTGTCCCATACCGATCTCCATGATGCCCTGGGGCAGGTCGGTGATCGTACCGCCGTTCTGCGGATGCGTACAAGAGCGCATGGCAACGGCCAGAGTAGCGACGTTGTTGTTATAGCGTTCGGCGATTTCGACCAGCTCGTCAAGCGTCTTGCCTTCTTCGGCTGCAGCACCTAATATTTTATACAAAGGCACACAACCGGCCAAGCCGCGACGGTCGTTGATGTCGGCACCGATACCGGCGCTGATATCGTCGTGAGTCAGCACTTGTTTCACCTTGATGCCTACACGTTCTGCCAACTGGCAAGCCATGTTCGCACTCATCACGTCGCCAGAGTGGTTCAGGACAACCAACAGGATACCGGCTTCACGCTTCATCAGCTGCAAAGCCTGGAACAGACGTTGTGCACCGGGAGCGGCAAAGATGTCGCCCACGACAGAGCAGTCCAGCATACCTTCGCCTACGAATCCGCTCAATGCGGGTTCATGACCGGAACCGCCCAAAGTCACGATAGCCACTTTGTCTTCGCTCTTCGGATTGGCACGTACGACGATGTTTTCACCACCTAACTTGACCTGGTCCGGATATGCCAATACATAACCTTCCAACAATTCGGGTGTTATCTGTTCGGGATCATTTATAAATTTTGTCTTTATGTCTGACATGGTATATTCCTCCTTTATTTAAGTATGTTATTAATGTTATTATTTGATTTCCATGACTTCGATGGCGATGCCTTCTTCTTCGATGAAAGCGATCGTCAGGTGTTCGTCGCATACGGCCGGGCCGAAGATCACCTTCTTGCCTTTCAACTCTTCCTCCAAAGAAGGAACGGTGTAGGCAATGTGTCCCTGTTTCTGTACCAGTTCGGGCAGACAGCTGCCTTCCTCGAATTTCAGGAATTCGATGCGATTCGGACTTTTGCTATAGTCTGTCAACCATACTTTCAGGCCTTCGTTAAACATAGCCCCTTCTACTTGTTCTGTCGTTACGATACCGACATGATTAAATGTTCTCATGACTAATTAATTTTAAGTGTTCGTACTATTTTTATTCGTTATCAGTTCTCTCAACCTCAAAACATAGATGTTTCGCATTCAAAACACCCATGTTTCGTTTTCAAAACATATATGTTTCACACCTTCGTCTTCCATCTCCTGTACGAAAGGACAGCCAGGACAACGACTACCCCCAAGGCGATATAAAGATAGGTGAATATTCCATGCACATTATCATTTTGACCGTATGAATGCATTCCGCTCAGGAAATAATTGACACCGAAGAAAGTCATCAGCACGGAAGCGAACGCGATCACGGATGCCAGATTGAACAACCAAAGACTATTCCAGCGTTTCACCAAGTGGAGATGAGTCACTACGGCATAGACGACCATCGTGATCAGCGCCCAGGTCTCCTTCGGGTCCCACCCCCAATAACGGCCCCAGGACTCATTCGCCCAGACAGCACCGAGGAAAGTGCCGACAGTCATCAGGGCAAGCCCTACCCACAACGCCATCTCACCCACAATACTCAGTTCGGTGATACGGGCTTTCAATATCTCTTTGTTCTTCTTTCCGGCGACGGACATCATCACCATATTGGTCAGCCCGATCAGGCAACTGATACCGAAAAAGCCGTAAGCGGCAACAATGACCGCCACATGGAACATCAGCCACGGCGATTTCAGGACCGGTACGAGCGGATTGATCTCAGGGTCCATCCAGTTCAGACCGGAAACGAAGAGGATGATACCGCCGAACAGGGTGGCCAGCGCGAAGGTGATCGTACTACGGCGCACGAACAACAGTCCGGCAAAGACAGTCGCCCATCCCACATAGACCATCGTCTCGTAGGAATTGCTCCAAGGAGCATAGCCACCGATATACCAGCGCATCCCCATTCCGAACATATGATAATGAAAGACGACCAGTACGCCGGCTCCTAACAGCCATACGGCAACCTTCATCCAACGGGTCCGGCGGAACAGCATCGCGAAAGAAAGGACCAACAACAGTCCGCCCAAGACCAGATAGCCGATCTTGCAATAACGGAAAACATCCATCTTGTTATATTTCAATTCGGCCTGCATGCGCTTCGGACTGATATCGAGTGTCTTGTTCTTGGCTTGCTGATAGGTGTCGATCATGCCGACCACTTCATCGGCTTTCGCCCAATCGCCACTCTTCAAGCCCTCCTGCACTTCGCCTAAATACCAGTCGAAAATACGGGAGACGAACATGGAGTCTTTGCCGGTAAAGGCAGAGAGGTCGTCGCCGGGTGCATACCATTTATGATTCGGATCGTCTTCTTTCGGAAAAAGGTTCAGCATCTGGTGATTGATCAGCTGATGGAAGATGTTCAACTGCTCGTCCAGTTTCATCAGGTCCTTGTCGAAACGCGTACGCTGGGCAGGCATCTTGTTATAGGCTTCTTCCAACTTCTCTTGCAACTTGTAGCTGCCGTTACTGCCTGGATATAGGCACACTCGCCGTCCGTCAGGTCATAATAGGCGGCCAACTCCGGATTGGACAGGGCGATAAAGGGAACGCGCATCCACATATCGGGCATGGCTAAAAGGCTCAAAAGGAACTGGTCAGAGTTCAACTGACCGATCTTATCCGACTTATGGAGCTTACGTAGAATCTCCGAAGAGAAGGTATTGACCGGCATCATACGGCCGCTACCCGACTGGATCGGAAGGGCTCCGAAGAGGGCAGCATGTTCCGGGCTCACCGCATATTTCTGCACGGCATCGAGCATCGGGGAAGCCTTCCCGCCGGCATTTACGGACAGGGGAACGGCAAGGAGCGCAAGCAACAGGACCCTTACGTTGGTCGCCTTGCGCAATTCTTTCAGGCGGCGGCTCTGACGCATGAAGCGGGAATCCTTACCGACCAGGCAAAGGATCAGGCCGATGACCAGCAACAGATATCCGGTGTAGGTGATGTTCCGCCCCGCCACGTCGCGGTTGACGGAAAGGATGGTCCCGTGTTCGTCCTGGTCATAGGAGGCCTGGAAGAAACGGTAGCCTTTTACATCCAATACGTTATTCATAAAGATCCGCTCTTCGCGGTCTTCCCCGTCCACATGGACGATCACTTCACTCTCGTAGGAAGAGGGACTGGCGGAACCGGGATAGCGGGTTAAGGTGAATTTCTTCAGTTCAACGGAAAAAGGCAGGGTATGAAAGGTCGTGTTATCGGAAGTGCGGACAGCAATCTGGTTGCTTGTCTCCCCTTCACGCAGATGCAAAATTCCTTCTTCGCCGAAAAGGAAAGAGGTCAAGGCGCCGAGAAGGATGACGATAAAGGCGAAATGAGTCAGCATCAGTCCCCATTTGCCGCGTTTCAGGTATTGGTGTTTGATCGTAGCCGCGATAAAATTAACGACTAAAAGGAATTGGAGCAGAAAAAACAGGGGGGAATAATAAACCATTGCTTTGGCTGTCGCTGTACCGTGATACTTTTCGATGAAAGTGGCAACGGCCAGGCCAAAGGCATAAATCAGTAACAGGACGATCGTCGTTACAAAGGAGGAGAAAAATCTTTCGAGATTTGTTTTCATTTACTTTTTTATTAGAGTTCACAGATGCGGCAAATGTACGCAGATTAATCGTTTGATGAAATAACCGGTGGCAATCCGCCACATCTGTGTCCTCTATTAGTTGATAGATATCATCTATACCTTTTCATTATCAATCTTCAATGATCATACGGAAGCCGACGTTGAACACACGCTGGTACGGATAGTAAGCCTTACGCGTATGGGAAGCCGCATACTTCGGACGGTCGATATAAGAACCGCCGCGGGCCACCTTGTATTCGGATGTCTCTTTCGTCTTCTCATTGTACGGATACGATACATAGTCGGAACGGGTCCATTCGGCAACGTTTCCGTGCATGCTGTACAGACCGAACGGATTGGCCTCATAAGCCTTGCCGCCGACCTGGACCAGGTTACCGTCGTCCACGCTCTCTTCTTTCGGAAGGAAGGTATAGTACTTGTACCACGGGTTGGTCTTCGCCATCGGCTGCGGGTCTACACCGTAAACGGCAAACAACAGCGTTGTCTTGTCCGCCAGATTGTCCTTCTTGCCGAAGTCCGCATGCATGTCGCCATACCAGAAGTCCTGGTCGCTACCGGCGCGGCAAGCCCACTCCCACTGTGCTTCTGTCGGAAGCGTGATCTTGAGACCGGTCTTTTCGCTCAGTTTCCGGCAGAATTCCATAGCATCGTTGTAGCTGACACGGATAACAGGCTGTTCCGGTTTATTGGCCGGATATCCCTGAACCACGTGGTCTTTCCACTGCTGGTCGACGAAACGGCTGTCGTGATCCGGGAAGACAACGTTGAACTGTTCGTTTGTCGTTTCCAGCTCGGCCATCCAGAAGGCTTTGTCGATCTTCACCTTGGCAGTCGGATAAGCATCCGGTTCGCCACGGTAGCTACCCATCACGAACTCACCGGCCGGGATACGGACGAAATTGACTTTCACACCCGGAGCGATCTCAACCACCTTACGGGTTTCCTTCTCCTTAGCCAGCATTTCCTTAATCCGGTCAGCACCGAAAGGCCAACCTTTCACCTTCAAGGTCTTTTCCTTTACAGGAGCGGCCTTTTCAGGCATTACCGGGGTGATCGGGCCTTGTTTCTTCAGGTAGTCGGCATAGTCGGCGATTTCTTTCTTCCAGTCGACACCGGCTCCGTTCGCATACTTGTCGGTCAATTCCTTACGACGCTTGATCTGGTCGAATCCCTTATAAGGAAGATCAGTCAATACGTTCGCATTGAAATAACCCTTGTCGGGAGCGTTGTAGTCGATCCAGTTATAAAGCGTCTTCCATTCCTTATCGGTCAGTTTCACGTTGTGATGGCCTTTCTTCAGCAAGCGTACCAATTCGCTCGTGTTGGGATGATATTCGTACGGCTGCAAAACGACCATGTCGCCTTCGCCTCCCTGACGATGCACATACGGATGCAAGTTCAGATAAGACGTGCCATAACCTAGCTTGTCTTTCTTTCCACCCCGCAGGTCGAACGCTTTTCCTTCACCGTTATGACAAGCGATACAAGCGCGGTCCAGGATCGGCTGCACTTCCAGGTCGAACGTGAAAGAGCGTGTACCGCCTTCGGGCAGAGTCAAGGCAGACGGAGCTTTCTGCGAAGCGATCACACGTTTCGGGATCGCGATCTGGTTCTGGTCTTCATGACAACCGATACAGGAAACCACTTCGCCCGGCTGACCGGTCACCCAGCTTCGCATCCACTGGATAGCCACGCCATCCTTATCCAAAGGCTGGATGGAGATCGGTGTATTGGCAGGAGCCTTGAAGATCACGGAACCGTCTTCTTCGACAGGAACCGTCCCCAACATACGCTTGATATCCCAACCGGACTGGATTCCGTGCCAGTTATGGTCGGAACGGGTCTTTACATACGCATATTCGTAAGCATGCAGACGCAGAGACTTGACCGTTCCGCGAGGAATACCTTTCAGGCCTTCTCCTTCGTAGATATCCTGAATAAAGAAGGTCGCTTCCTTTTCATTCAGTTTCACACGGTCGGGAATGGACGGAGGAGTCTTTGTCTTGCGCACCAGGATCGGGCTGATATAGCCTTCGCCTTCTGCCTGCATCAGACAGGTCACGTTGTCGTAGACGTCCACCAGATAGAGTCCCCACAAGGCATGCGGGTCCAACTTGGCTGCAACCAGGAAGTATTTGTCGTTCAGCGGAGTCGGTTTGATGAACTGCGGCCATACACCGTTTACCAACTGGTCCTTGATTTCTTCTTTGATCGGACGGTTACGGTGAGGGATTTCCTGTACCATACCGGCTGTGCTCTTACGTCCCTTGGTCGGATCGAAGATGATCATACGGCCTGAACGTGCCACACCGTGGTGGCCGGAGATGATACCGACGAACGCCGAACCGTGACCGGGCAACGGCTGCACGTCGAACGTACTGTTCGGGAACATCGCACCGCTACCGTAGAGGGCTTTGTTTTCCGTTCCGTCCGGGTTCATGTGCATTACGATACGGGAATAGTAGTGGGTCAGGTCGGTGTACTCCCAGCGGGTGTACATCACACGGCCGTTATTCATGATGACCGGATTCCAGTTGGCGTCCTGGTCGAATGTCAGGCGGCGCATGCTCTTGTCCTTCGGGTCATACAGCACCATGTTACCTACCGCATCGCTACCGTTCACACAAGGAACACCCTGGTAACCGATGTTGGAGATAGCGATCACACGACCGTCGGGCAGGTAAGTACCATCGTAGAACTCCAGATCCGGCTCGTCGTTTTCCACAAGCGGCTTGAAGCCTGTCCCATCCAGATTCACTTCATAGATGTTCCAGCGCTTGTCGTCCTGTGTCTGTGTGAACATCACACGGTCACCGTCCCAATGCAGTTTCAGGTCAGCGATGGAAGAACCGTTTTTCGGTTTGTAGACCTGACGCATCTGTATATCGCCACGCAGATTGGAGAGTTCGACGATCTCGGCATCGAAGCCCTCACGACCGGCAGACTCCTGGTTACTCCAGTTATTGGCCTGAGTCCCCAAGGAAGGAGTCATGATCTGGTGTGCCTTCGAACCTACCTTGAAACGGGCTGCCACGATCTTGTCGGCATCCAGCAACGGGTTAGCCAGCAAGATGGCACGTTTGCATTCCAATGCTTTCTTGGCATCGGCGATAGCCTGTTCGTCACCGTTATAGATGCCTTTGAAACCTTTCTTTTCGAGCCGTACCAGTTCGTTCAGCATCGGTTCGTATTTGGCGGCGTCGTAGCCTTTCTGCTTTTTCATATCGGCGAAAGCCAATTTGACAGCCTCGACGTTCAGCCATTCCAAATCGCTCTGAAGCGTGTACAGCTCCTGTACTTTCTCAACCAGTTCGAGATATTTGCGTATCTGTGTATTGAGATCTTTTTCGTTTGCGATCTGCTTTGCCACATTCGAATAGTAGGCTCCGTCCTTCAACCGGGCGATCGCATTATCCGCAGCCTGCTTTTCGACTGAGGCATCCGGGGTGATCAACCAGGTATCCAGGCCGTCCAGTACCGCACCCAGCATACCGATTTCTTCCGGATACTTGTTGTTCAATTCTTCCGCCACAAAGGTCGGAACCGTATTCAATGCCTGGAAAAACACACTTCCGCCACTTGAAGTATCATCGATACCGACTTCGGCTTCGAAACGGACATACTGGCCACCCACCGGATATACCAACGTGCCGTTCGCATGGCAGAACACACCGTGTTTGTATTCCTTTCCAGCAATAACGATCTCATGATCGTATGCATTCGTGTTCATCTTGGGTTTTGCCCAACCGGCAACACCGTATTCATAAGGAACTTCGTCCAACCATACGGCTGTACCATCGGCTTTGATCAAACGGGCATTCGCCCATACAGCCTGGTCGTAATCCGTACCATCGGGACCACCGGCCGTTACAAGCACCAGCTTATCCACGCCTTTCAAGTCTACCACGAAAGGTTCGGCTTTCGCCTTATGCTTCATCCAGGTAGAAACGATCGGCATTCCGGATTTCTTCAGCTTTGCCTGTAATTCCGTTTTGGCTTTGACTGAAGCATCAATCCACGTTTCCGCCTTCTTCTGCTTGGGGCCGGCAGACACCATAACAGAAGAGGACAGAAAGAGTGATACTAATAAATAGTATTTGTTCATGTAATAAATTATAAGGTGTTTATTACTTATTATAACGCAGCTTTCGTGTTGGTGAAGCGCAAGCCGTCATTATCGTGGTAGCATGCCCATTCATCAACAATAGCACCTTCAGGACCAGCCATCATAAAGTGGAATGTTTCCAGTTTTTTCAGGCGAAGAACATCACCTACATTCTGTACGACAAAATTTTTGCTCTTGATCGCACCGTGGGTAGCGGGGATAGCAGGAGCGTTCGGAGTCTCGTCGCCTACTTCAGAGAAGTTGTAAACCCATCCCTTTTCTACCATCCAGGATTCATGTTTAGCCGGGAATTTGGTCTTTACATGCGCATGTTCGGGGATCATCTGTCCCGGAAGCAGGTAGATCGCGTGAGCGAAGTAGCCGTATTCAGGATCGTTGACCCAGAAAATACCACCCATACCCACGTTTTCAAAATCACCCAGACCGAAATCAGTCACCCACATGTCCTTAGCCATCAGTTCGGTGAAAGGAACACCGTAGAAAGCGAACATGTCTTTCATTGCTTCCATAGCAACATCCTGTTGGAACTTGCCGTCTTTGTAGAAGTCGGCATTCGTGTACTTCTTAGAATACTTCATTTCTTTATTATTTTTACAGTTAGCATTGTTGTTACATTCATTCTTGCAGTCGTTTCCGCACTGTTCGGTGCATTGTCCTTCGCCCGCCGCTGCGCAACAGGTAGCCTCGCCAGTAGATGTTTTGCCGTTACATGCAGCCATCGAAAGCAGGAGGGCTCCCATAGCGGCCGATTTCATAAGATTCTTTTTCATTTTTTCTCTTGTTTATTTAGTTAGTAATATTTGTTCTTTACCTATTTCCTACCGGAGAAACTTTGTTTCCATAGGGTGAAACGACTGTTTCCATACGAGGAAACTTTTGTTTGATGCCTATGAAACGTTTACTCGATGGCGATCCCTTCTATTTCGATCAATAACTCATCCCGGCAAACGTCCGCCCACATATAAGATATGGGGATATTCAAATTATATCCTTCCAGCAGTTCGCGTGCCTCTTCATAGAAGGATTTCTCTTTCAGATAGACACGCAGCATTTTCAGTTTCGCCTTACCAATCAGCTGGCCGATGTTTTCCATCGTGATATGGAGCTGGCGTCCGAGCCCTACTCCAACCAGGCTTTCCTCCCCGCGGATAGCTGCCGTACCGGAAATATAAACGATCCGCCGGTCATCGAAAGTCATGCTTTTGGCCCGTTCGAACTTCGGAGTGGCTTTCTTCTGCTGGGCAGCTTCGAGGACCTGGTCCGAATAGGCGTGGGCGGCTATCTGCAATTTATTGTCGATCGGGGTGGCATAGCATTCGGAACGGGCGAACACGGCCGCATCCAAATCGACCAGTATGCCTCCCAAGTTGGCCCCGATACCGGTAGCAGCCGGATAACCGTTGCTCCAGTCCGTCTTTCCATAGAAATCGGCACGGGCGTTGTTGAACATCTGGTAATGCTGGTCCGGCCCGTCGAAGCGGGTGATCTGCTCGATGTAGTTCCACTGACGGATGATGCAGTTTACGGGGAAGCCTTCCCGGCGCATCACCTCTCCCATCATGTGGAATACTTCGGCGGACTGCTGCTGGATACCGAAGTTTATCACATCCCCATGGAGGCCACCGGCAAAGAGGAAACGGCCATCGGCATTTTCCAGTACGACATACGGGAAGCCGCCGTGACGGCGGAAGGTGATATGATCGTCTTCGTCCGCTTTGTAGCTATGGACTTCCAAGATCAGTCCGGCATTCAGAGGTGGCTGGGAAACATAACTCAATACCGGTTCATGATTCCCATAAAACTTACGGATTTTCTCACGCAGCATGATGCGGCGGGAGACGTATTGTTCGTTGTCGTTCGGCATGCCGAAGAATGCCAAACGGAGAATCTGTTCGTCTTGAGGCAACTGTGCCAGCAGGGCGTCTACCATTTCACCGAAAGTAGCCAGTCCGGTCGTATAAATATTATAATGTATTTTATCGCAATAGTTCATAAAGAGTTCACATATTCGGTTAATGCTTCGATATCTTTCTCTGAAACTTTCTTCTCGATGCCGTGTTTATGGACACTGAACACTTCCTTCATGGTAGCGGCACGTCCGTCGAACAAATAGGGAGCCGTACGCCACACTTCACGCAAAGTCGGAGTATCCCAACCTTTTTCGAACTCTATATCCTCACCTATGCGGTGGTATTTCATATCCGTATAATAAACACCGCTATGGCATTCCCCGCATTTCAGCTTTTCGAAAACCTTTTGCCCTTCCTTTGCCAAATCAGACAGCTCGCCATTCACCAAGTAAGGACTGGGCACGGGACGAAGTGATTTCAAATAGGCATCCACACAAACAGCATCTTCTTCCGAAACTTCAAAAAACTGGATGAAGTTGAATCCTGCCCGCACAGCCCGTTCCGCATGTTCACGGATACCGGAAATCATGTTGGGAGGAGTCACATGACTAAAGAGCATGCTCTTGCAGTTCTTGGAGTTGCCGACACCGTCGTTCATCAAGTCCCAGTTCATGCCATCCGTTCGTCCGTCTCCCGGATGGCAGCCATTACAACTCTGCCAATTCTGGAAGCAGTGCGAAGCATCGTTGAAGTAGCGTTCACCCTTGTTTTCAGCCGTTTCTTCACGTCCGGGATTCAGTTCGACAGACGTCACTTCGTTCGTATTGATATCCATGATGTTCAGGATATCGGCAAAGTAAGTCGGGATAATCAGCTTGTCACCGTTCAGGATCATATTGCGAGGACCGTTCCCCTCCAGCGGGATACGTTCGCGGAGGCCATACAAGAAAGTCAGGTCGTAGTCCAACACCGCCTTATTGGGATAGTTCAGAAATTTCTCCAACATCGCCTTATGGTCAATCACGCTGACCTCGTGCGTTCCCGAATGGGAGATGAAAACAGACTCGTCGTTGCAGGCAATGCTCCAGATACCGGCCGCACCCCGTTCGGGTTCATCCACGACGATGGCTCCCAGGAACTCCTGCTTGTCGACATCGATCACGCTAAAAGCACTCGTGTTCATCCATCCCTGCTGCAATTGAGATGTAGGGACGGTGAAACGCCCCAAGTTGTGCGATACATATATATATTTGCCGTCGGGAGTTATACAGATTCCCCGAAGGGCATTGCTTCCGTTTGCCAACTGGATGTCCTTCACCTTCGTGAAGCCATCCATTTCGATGACGGATACACAGGCGGCCACATAATCGAGATCAGCCCGCTGTGCAGGAAGGAAGTTCGTGACGAACATATATTTGCCGTCCTTGCTGAACACGGCGGACTTCGGTTCGCGCAATACCTTCACCGTACGCATCACCTTCCGCGCAACCGGATCGATTTCGGAAATCGTGGTCTGGAACTGGTTACATACATATATATGCTTCTTGTCCGGACCGAACATCGGATGACATGCTCCCGAACCGGTCGGAATAGAAGCCTCCACCCTGCCCGATTCGAGCGAGAGGATCTGTAAATGGCCTGTCGTTCCGAATGTAGTCACATATGCCTTGTCGCCATCCAAAAGGATACCCGTAGGCGCTTCGTCCATCGGGAAAGAACGCAACAATGTCTTGCCATCAGGCGAAAAAACATCCACCCGCTTTACTCCTTTATCTGTCATCAGCAACTCACCTTTGGCGTTCGCCACGACATCTGTCGGGAAGAACGGTGGGTTGCCTGCTGAAGCAAAGGAGATGCAACAGCAGGCAAAACAAGCCACCAGTGAGTTTTTAAACATGTATTTTCGTGTGTTCATGGTATATTATATTTTTTTTGCTTTACTATATCCCAACTCAAGAGAAATCGTTTGGGCCACTTTCCTTATACAGTCTGCCGAAACACGTACGACCTCTTTCGACAGCCGGTCCTTAGGGCCTGAAATCCAAATTGCCCCGCAAGGATAACCCGTATAATTAAAGATAGGCGCTCCGATGCAAATCACACCGTTCAGTTCTTCCTCATTATCCATGGCATAACCCAATTTCCGGACCTTTTCAAGTTCCTCCAGATAAGCGTCACGTGTAGTAATAGTCCGGGCGTTGTAGCGTGTAAATTCCATATAAGACAAATACCGGTCCCGGACTGTATTCGGCAAATAAGCCATGATCGCCTTTCCCGGAGCCGAACAATGCAAATCGAAAGGTTTTCCCGGCGAGAGGATAAAACGGAACGTATGATGTCCCTGCGCCTGCTCGATAAAGATACCTTTCCGGTCCCCCAGCACGCCGAAGCATGCCGTCTCTTTCACTTGGTCGCGCAAATCGCGCAAACGAGGCAAAACAGTTTCCAGCAAATTGTGTTCATTCAACGATCTGAATCCCAAAGTTAGTAATTTACGGGATAACTTGTACCTTTTTGTGTCTTCATTATAGATCAAATAATCCAGACGAACCAACGTATTTAAAATACGGTAGGCCGTAGTCTGTGAAATATCAAGGGCGGACTTGATATCCTGAAGCGTCTCACCCTGGGTGTGAAGCGACAAGTACTCAAGTACAGCGATCCCTTTTTCGAGATTCGGAACCTTGTAGTTCTCTTCTGCTTTTTCCATATTTGGAATAACGCTTTCCATATTTGAAATATTGTTTCAGATTTGAATCAAATATAAAAGAGAGCGCATAAATGCAAGCAGGATGTTTGTAAAAATTAGTTAAGTATGTCGTAAAACACATTATAGTTGAAAGGTGAAAGTGAAAATGCAAATAGCAACTTTCAACTCTTCTTGTAGCTGACGATGGCCAGTATGTTAAAGAACACTACGAACAGGTAGATGATCCCCCTATTGCCTACCGACATCAACCCATATACAAGCCAGGCGATACAGGTACCTGTCGTGAGCAGGATAAAACCAATAATCCAATAATGTTCCAATATGTCTGACACACGCATCAAAAGCAATATAAAAAAACAGGAGCGCAACAGCTACACTCCTGTTTTAACATCTTTTAGAGATAAACCAAATCTTACTTATCTATTGTACGGGCGGGAACACCTTCGAAAGTCATTTTAACAGGATTTATAAATCCGTTCTCATCGAAAGTCATCCGGTCGATACAAGTCACACGGTGGTCGCGAGTATTGTCGTTCAGCGGGCGGCGATGGTAGACGATATAATAATCTTCAGTATTCGGAACATGCAATACGGAATGATGCCCGGCTCCTCGCGCGATTGTCGAATCCTGCTGGAGAATCGTGGCGATACGATTGAAAGGTCCGAAAGGCGAATCGGCAATCGCATAAGCGACACAATAATCGGGACCTGTCCAGCCCCCTTCGCTCCACATAAAATAGTACTTACCGTTCTTCTTGAACATGAACGGACCTTCCACATATTTATCCGGTGTCACTTCCTTGTAGACCGTCCCGTCTTCAAAAGGAACCAACCCGGTGAAATCGTCGTTCAGGCGAACGACATTACAATGTCCCCAACCGCCGTAATACATATAGTAGCGGCCATCATCGTCACGGAAAACGAACTGGTCGATCGGCTGTGCCCCGTTTACGATCTCGTTGATAAGCGGTTTGCCTAACAGGTCCTTATACGGACCTTCCGGGCGGTCGCTGACGGCAACCCCGATTCCTCCTACTTCACCTTCATGCACGTCGTTGGCCCCGAAGAAAAAATAATATTTGCCATCCTTATGGATGATAGACGGCGCCCACATGGCTTTCTTCGCCCATTTCACGGCGGAGGTATCGAGCACAGACGAATGTTTCGTCCAGTTCACCAAATCCTTGGATGAAAAACAGTCGAAATAAGTCTGCTTCTCATACGCATCGCTCCAGGTCGGGAAAACCCAATAGGTATCACCATAAATGATCCCTTCCGGATCGGCATACCAGCCCTCGAATATCGGATTACCACTGGTCACGACATCAGCAACAGCCTTCTGTTGCTGTTTCGGCTGTCCGCACGAAACTAATGCGGCAGCACACAATAGCACATATAAACTTTTTTTCATTTATGAGTTAGATTTTTTCTGTTCCATATTCTTAGCCAACCCCCCTTCGGATGTTTCCTTATAGAGACTCGGCAGGTCGTTTCCGGTCTGACGCATCACTTCCACCACCTGGTCGAAACTTACACGGTGCTTGCCATCGGAGAAATTGGAGAAGGTGTTCGCATCCAGCGCACGGGCTGCCGCAAAGGCATTGCGTTCGATACAAGGAATCTGTACCAACCCGCAAACCGGGTCGCAAGTCAGTCCCAAGTGATGCTCCAGCCCCATCTCGGCCGCATACTCGATCTGTGCAGGCGTCCCCCCGAACAACTGACTGGCCGCAGCAGCAGCCATCGCACAAGCCACACCGACCTCTCCCTGGCATCCTACCTCGGCCCCGGAAACGGATGCATTCGTACGGACCACATTACCGAACAACCCGGCTGTCGCCAACGCACGCAAGATACGGGAGTCACGGAAGTCGCGGGACCCTTTCAGATGGTAAAGCACATCCGGCATGACACCGCACGAACCGCAGGTCGGGGCCGTCACGATCTTGCCTCCGCAAGCGTTCTCCTCGGAAACGGCCAGAGCATACGCATAGACCATCCCACGGCTTTTGATACTGCTGCCGTAACCTTTGGCACGGATCATATAGTCGGATGCCTTACGCCGGATTCCCAGACCGCCGGGCAAGATGCCTTCGGCTTCGAGGCCATTACGGACTGCTTGTTGCATCACTTCCCATACTTCGGCCAGATAGTCCCATATCTGCGGACCTTCGCACTGTTCGACATATTCCCAGTAGGAATGGCCGGTTTTTTCACACCAGGCCTGTATATCCTTGATAGTATGCATTTCGTAAACCTGGCCCTGCGTCAACTCGTTGTAGGTTTCGTTTGCCAACGTCCCTCCCCCGATACTGTAAATCGTCCAGTTATCCAGTTCCTCTCCGCTTTCGTCAAACGACTGGAAGAGGATGCCGTTCGGATGAAAAGGCAGGAACACCTTCGGTTCCCAAGTGATATTGGTCTTGGCCACCGGGCTCAACACTTCGAGAATTGCCGCATCCGTCATGTGGCCTTTGCCTGTAGCCGCCAGGCTCCCATAGAGCGTAACATTAAAACGTACGGCTCCCCGATTACGTTCCAGGAACATCCGGGCAGCACGCATCGGCCCCATTGTGTGGCTACTGGACGGCCCGTGACCGATCCTGTATATTTGCTTGATCGATTCCATTGTTTTGAGATTTATGAGTTATCATTTGTAATTTATGATTTATAGTTTATGCATTGATGATAAATTATAAATCTTTTCACACTTTCAAAAATATATTCCGCTTATAAAGCAGCCACAAAATTACATAAATAATCAATGCGTTCGACGCTGCAATCAAAGCCGGATAATAATTTCCTGTATATTGTTCGAGGCCATGAAAAAGAGAAGTTCCTATACATCTGAAACTAATCACGTTAGCCAGCATATAGGCCATGATCGAATTCATACCGTAGACTTTCAACCAAGTCAGGTTCTTCCGGTGTCCCTTATAATCGATCCAATAATAGAACAAGCCCATCAACAGGAAACAATAGCCGCTGCTGACCAACACCATCGAGCTCGTCCATATCTTCTTGATCACCGGCAACTGCAAGTCCCACAGCCAGCCCAGCGCAACCATTATCGCACCGATTCCTAACAGCCATTGCCATTTGTGCTTCCGGTCCATTCCGCTCTTCAAGATATACCCGGCAAAAACTCCGGTCAGCACCGTCACGCCAAAGTTCAGGCTGCTTAATATCCAGGTATAACGATAAGATTCGGCAAATACGATCTGTCCGTTCTCCACAACAGCAGCATCGCGGAATCGTCCCAGGACCGTACGGTCCACCCATTCCGCCAGGTTACCGTCCGGCGTGTAGTTGCCACCTCCATAACCATCGACCGTAATAAATTGCATGGCTCCCCAATAGGCTAACAACAAGGCGACCGCCGTCCCGATCTGCACGGACAGACGCACATGCAGGAACAGCATTGCCGAAATCAGATAGCCCATCGCAATTGCCTGCAATGTGTTCGAATAAAGATAAATCCGGTCCGGGTCCAATCCTAAAAGATTTCCCTGGCACATCATACCGAAGACCCAGAGCAAGGCCACCCGCTTGACGATACGACGGTAGACCGCCCATTTATCCGGCATCACTTTATATCGGGAAAGGGCGAACGGCATCGACACGCCCGCCATAAACATGAAGAGCGGCATCACCAAGTCCCACGAAGAGAACCCCTCCCACTGCACATGAGAGAAGCACCACAAAAAATCGTTATACCAAGGCGCATCTATCGCACGTCCGAGAGGATGCAGAACCCCTTCCAGCGCCACCAGGCAAAACAAATCGAAGCCACGTAACACGTCGAGCGACTCCAGGCGTTGATAAGATGGTTTCATGATGATTTATGATTTATGATTTATGATTTATGATTTATGATTTGTATAAAAAAAGATTTCAGATTTATGTTTAATGTTATGTTTTCTGGTCATAAATCATAAATCTGAAATCACAAATTTCTTCACACTTTCAGGAAAATTCGTTGACGGTACAGGAAGTACAAGAATCCCCAGCAAACGGCAATGTAGCCGATCGAACCAGCTAAAGGCTGCGCGGCTTCCGGCATCCATCCGACAAGTCCGCCAAACAGGCCTTGGGATGTATAAGAGAAATCGATGAATTTTTGCGCCAAATAGATCGTAATCGAATTAACCCCGATCACCTGAAAGAAGAAAGTCCATTTCCTCCATCCCAACACATCGACAATGTAATAAAACAGGGCGAACATCCAAACCGAATAGGCTCCGACAACGCAGACAAACGAACTGCTCCACAGCTTTTTGTTGATCGGGAACACCAAACTCCACAACACCCCCACCAATAGTAACAGCACACCGGCCAACACCAAGCCTGCCACCTTCCGCTTGTCCGTCAATCCCTCTTTACGCAACTTGATAAACTCGCCCGTAAACATTCCCAACATAGCCGTCACAATCCCCGGCAACGTGGACAACAATCCTTCCGGGTCAAAAAATCCTTGATGCAAACGCCCCGGCAACAACAAACGATCCACATAGCCGACCCAGTTGCCTTCCAGCGTGAACGGTCCGGCCTCCGCACCCGGCACAGGGATAAAAGCTATCCAAACCCAATAGCCGACCAAGATCGTCCCGGCTATCCACGCCCTGACTGAAGTCCGGAAATGCACGAACAGCAAGGCGGCAAACATCCATCCCAACCCAATACGCGCCAAGACGCTGGCGCAACGAAGGTTCGCAAAGTCAAACTGTAGCAATCCGTTATAGACACATCCCAGCAACACCAGCGTAATTCCTCTGCGGACAATCCTTTTATAGATATCCGACTCGCTCTTCCCCTGTTCGCGCTGCTTTTCCAACGAGAACGGAAACGAGATGCCGGCAATGAACAGAAACAGCGGAAAAATCGTGTCGTGGTGTGTCAACCCGTCCCACTCCACATGATCCATCTGTCCACCTATCGCCTGAAAAAAAGAATTCGGAAACAACGTTGCCAACGCAACGAAAAGAGAAGCCCCTCCCATAATAAAGAACATATCAAACCCCCTCAGGGCATCCAGCGACAGCAGCCGCCGGGACTGTTTTTGTTTTTCCATATATACAATATCTTTTTAAGTTTACTTTGTCGATCAAGTTTGCAAAGATAGGTCTTTTTTCAACACAAGCAATTTATACAAGAAACCTCGTTTCTTCAGATACCCTAAAAATTTTCATTCTTTCCCCAACAGTGAAAATAAATTTTCCATCACATGAAAATTTATTTCCCCACTATGGAAAATTTATTTTCATGCGATGGAAACTTCTCTTTCATACAATGGTATCAGAACAACGTTCCCAACCGAAATTTTCTTCATACCGGTCGAAGAGGGGTTCCTCTTCGATATTGTATTGACGGAGCAAATCGCGTACGTATAACTGGTCTTCGGGAGTAAAACAACGCTCCTTACGTTTCAAACGGTAAAAATGAGTCGTCCCGAAATATTCTCTCATCTCCCGCCGTATTTCTTTAGCCTGACGATAAGGGACATTGTCCAACAGGTGCTCCATGCCATAGGCATTTTTCAACGGGCTGTCGTCCATAAACCCGGAACAATCGCCATCGGGGACAACACGTTCCGGGTTGATCACTCTCACCGCCCAACGTTCTTTCGGGATATGCCGCGACACCTGATGACGCAGACAGGTGGAAGCATGTAGGCATTTCCCGTTAAAACAAAGTGCAAAGTCGTTCGGAACCAAAGAATAATCTAATTTGTCTAACATGGTATTAATGTATTGATATTAGACAAAGGTACTCACAGATCCGGCGGAAAGCAAACATTTACACTCAAAAAATGATCACAACAACAATGACTATAGGCGAGATGAGGGAGTTCACCGTGCCAACGGCTGCCATTTCATATAAGTTCCGGTCCTCCACAACCACTCCATCGGTCCATAACGGAACTTCTTCAGCCAATAATGGCTGAACACTATCTGAACACCCGTATAAGCAAGACAAACCAATACGCTCAAGAAAACACCCAGATGACTCCAATCCAACCCGAAACCGGAAAAAATAAAGACACCGATCACGGACTGCACAATATAATTCGTCAAGCCCATACGCCCGTAGCTGACTAACGGCGCCATCGCCCGCTGCACCTTCTGCAAACGGTATCCCTCCATCACCACAATTACCCATAGATAAGCAGTCAACAGGTTAATCAGATTAGTCGTCGTCGAACTCATCCACGAATAAAAAGAGACCTCTCCCCAAGCCACAGACGGAAGATAAGAACGCGCCACATAGAGCAGTCCCAACCCTGCGAGGGCAAGCAAGGCCCAACGGTTCAGTCGGCTACGAAACTCATCCATACGCTCGAACAGACGGATGCGTCCTACGATGAACCCTAAGATGAAAAGTCCCAAGGTCAAGTAAATACGCCCGCTCGACACCTGGAAGCGCATTTTTCCGACGATCCCGTCCCAAGCGTTACTCTCGATCGTTTCAGACAAGGTCGGGACTTTCCGAGGACCTGCCGGACGGGAAGCAGGCCTTTCGGCAACACGTTCCACCTGCTCGACCGCCGGAGCCGTCAGGCTTTTATAAGCTACCGGGACAAGTGTCGCCCCCCCTAAGAAAAGAAACAGCGTAATCCCTGCCAACAGCTTGGTCGGCCATTTATACATCAACACCAAAACAAACCCCAGTATCGCATATATCAGCAAAATATCCACCCGGACAATCAAGCCGTGCAAATAACCGATCGCCAACAAGAGAACCAACCTCCACAAAAAACGCGGACGGAAGTCAAGTCCTTTCTTCGCCGCCCGATCCATCTGGATAAAGAAACTTAAACCGAACAGGCAAGAGAAGATAATGAAGAATTTCCCGAAAACCAGATAATTGATAAGCCAACTGAAAATCTCGTTCATCGTTCCCTCCCACAGGAACACAGCCTGAGGCGTCATCGTCCCCATAGCTCCAAAATGTTGCATAGAATGAATCAGGCAAATGCCGATAAGAGAAAAGCCACGCAAGGCATCGATCACTGTAATACGCTCTCCGGGAGCAAGCACTGTTTTTGTTGTTTCCATATTTTCAAATTTCAGATTTGATTTTTATTCGTTTTCTTCCGGGAACAAAATTACAGGGCATCACTCGAACAGAAGGAATACAAATTACGGTTTTGTGGATATTTTTTACTGTAGAACGGCTCTTGGTTCGGAATGAATCACATAGTGACCTGTTTTAGGATTCAAGAGAAACAAGATTGTAAATTAATTCGTATGTTTGCAGCCGTAACCTAAAAAATAAAGACAATGACAGTAATCATTTTAATAGCAGTGATCGTGATCCTGGCAATCTGGATCGTTTCTTTGTATAATTCGTTAGTGAAATTGCGCAACAACCGCGAGAACGCATTTGCCGACATCGACGTACAGCTCAAACAACGCCATGACCTTATCCCACAGTTGGTCGAAACGGTCAAAGGCTATGCCTCACACGAGAAAGAGACCCTGGAACGCGTCATTAACGCCCGTAACGGGGCGATCAGCGCCAAAACGATCGACGACAAGATCATGGCCGAAAACGTCCTGACTTCCGCTCTTGCCGGATTGAAGATCACGCTCGAGGCCTATCCCGATCTGAAAGCCAACCAGAACTTTTTGCAGTTGCAGGAAGAAATTTCCGACCTGGAAAACAAACTGGCCGCCGTACGCCGTTATTTCAATTCGGCTACGAAAGAGTTGAACAACGCAGTCGAGACATTCCCGTCCAACCTGATCGCCGGCATGTTCGGTTTCAAGAAGGAAGTGATGTTCGACCTGGGCGAACAACGCGCAATACTCGAAGAAGCACCTAAAATCAAGTTCTAAGGATGCAATACGTCGGTATACAAACCCAACAGAGCAGGAACAATTTCCGTTCCTTGCTCCTGCTTTGCTTGTTTCCCTGCCTGGTAATGGGATTGCTTTTTGCGTTCTGCTACCTGCTCCACCTGCTGGCGATGAACGACGACGGCCTGACGGGGGCCGAACTGCTTGAATATTCCACCGGGATGTTCATCCATTTGGCGCCATACGTGTTGGGTGGCGTACTCATATGGTTCATCATCGCCTATTTTGCCAATACAAGCATCATCAACTCGGCAACCGGTTCCGAACCTTTGTCGAGAATGGAAAACAAAAGGGTATACAACTTAGTGGAAAACCTGTGCATGAGCCAGGGAATGAAAATGCCCAAGATCAATATCATCAACGACGATTCGCTGAACGCTTTTGCAAGCGGCATCAACGAAAGGACTTACACCGTCAGCCTCTCGCGGGGGATCATCGACAAGTTGGACGACCAAGAACTGGAAGCGGTCATTGCACACGAGCTGTCGCATATCCGCAACAAAGACGTGCGCCTGATGATCGTATCGATTGTCTTTGTCGGCATCTTTGTCATGCTCGCACAGATGGCCATGCGTTCCGTCTACTACTCGTCGATGAGCCACAGGAGAGACGAGAAAAACAACACTGCGATCATCATCGTCTTAGTCATGGTTGTTGCAGCCATCGGTTATTTCTTCTCCATGCTGATGCGTTTCGCCATCTCGCGCAAACGGGAATACCTGGCCGACGCCGGAGCTGCCGAGATGACCAAGAATCCGCTCGCCCTCGCCAGCGCACTGCGGAAAATATCGGCCGATCCCGACATCGAAGCCGTCAAACGAGAAGACGTAGCCCAGCTTTTCATCCAGCATCCGGGCCAACAGGCCAAAAGCGCACTGAACGGTTTAAGCGGACTTTTCGCCACTCATCCACCCATTGAAAAGCGGATACAAGTACTCGAACAATTCTAAATTTAATCAAGATTTAATATCCCTAATCATTCCAATCCCGGCATTAATTTAATATCTTTGATGCCGGATAAAAATAAGTGTTGGAAATGATACAAAAAGAATTGACCGGCGATCTTAAGCTGAAATGGGATCGCATACAACAGGCGATGCGGAAGATAAATGCCGACGGATGCCTGCTTACCGTGGATGTAAATCTGTATTACACAACCGGACGTATCTATAGCGGCTATTTCTATCTTCCTGCGGAAGGTGCTCCGTGGTTCTTCGTGAAACGGCCGAACGGACTGGCAGGCGATCATGTCGAATACATTCGCAAACCGGAACAGATGGCCGAGCTCTTCGCGTTCTACGGACTGGAAATGCCGGAAAAGCTTCTGCTCGAAGCCGACGAACTGACATACAACGACTATATACGTCTGCAAAAGATCTTCAATCCGAAAGAGACCGGAAACGCAACCGCAATGATGCGTGAACTGCGCCGGATAAAGACACCGTACGAGATCGAAATGTTCCGCATCTCGGCCGAACGCCACGCCAAGACATATGCCGAAATTCCCGAATGTTTCCGCCCCGGAATGACTGATCTCGAATTCCAGTATGAAATAGAAAAACGGATGCGCAAGAACGGTTCCATCGGACTGTTCCGCGCCTTCGGAGCTAATATGGATATCTTTATGGGAAGTATCCTGGCGGGAGAAAACGCCGAAGTCCCCTCGCCTTTCGACTTTGCCTTAGGTGGTAGTGGTATCGACGCTTCCTGCCCGTTAGGTGCAAACGGAACGCCTCTGAAAGAAGGGACAGCCATCATGGTAGACATGGCAGGAAATTATACGGCTTATATGACGGATATGACACGTGTGTTCTCCGTCGGCCACCTGACCGAGCTTGCTTACCGGGCACATCAGACAGCCCTCCTTATCGAAAGCGAGATCGAGAATATCGCCCGGCCGGGCACACCTTGTGCCGAACTCTACGAGATAGCCGCCAAGATCACCGAAAGCCAGAGACTCGGCGCATACTTCATGGGGACCAAGCAACAAGCCAAATTCGTAGGGCACGGCATCGGCATCCAGATAAACGAGCTGCCGGTACTTACGCCCCGCTCGAAAGACATGCTGGAACCGAACATGGTATTTGCACTCGAACCGAAATATGTGATACCGGGAATCGGCGCCGTCGGCATCGAAAATAGTTTCCTGGTTACGGAAACCGGACTGGAGAAGATCACGCACTTCACAGAAGATATCATACAATTAGACAAATAAATCATAAATCATAAATCATAAATCATAAATCATAAATCATAAATCATAATGAAAAAAACAATCTCACTTCTCCTGTTACTGTCTGTCATCTTCATGCCGGTAAAGGCACAAGATGTAGAAAACGTAAAGCCGGTGAAGAATGTCATTCTTCTAATCCCGGACGGGACATCACTGGCTACAGTCTCTATGGCGCGTTGGCTGCAATGGTATACCAACCCCGACAAACCGAAATTGAACATCGACCCGTATCTCTGCGGAACAGTCCGCACGCATTCTTCGAATGCCCCGATCGGCGACTCGGCTCCTACGACTTCCTGCTACATGACAGGACAACCCAGCCGTACAGGCTACGTTTCCACCTACCCGGAGAACGACGGTGACAACGATATCTACCCGACCGATCCGGCACGCGCTTTCCAACCGCTGACAACCGTCCTGGAAGCTGCCAAAATAAAACAGGACAAATCAACGGGACTAGTTTTCACCTGCGAATTCCCGCATGCAACACCGGCCGACTGCTCCGCCCACAGCTACAACCGTGGCAAATATGAATGGATCGCTCCGCAGATGGCTCACAACGACCTGAACGTCGTGATCGGTGGCGGCGCCAGCCTGCTTCCCGAAGAGAGCGAAGCCTACCTGAAAGGTAACGGATACGGTATTTTCAAGAATGACATCGACGGTATGCGTAATTACAAAGGCAACAATATGTGGGCTTTGTTCGGAGATCGGGAAATGGCTTACGACATCGACCGAGATCCGAGCCAACAGCCATCCTTGGAAGAGATGACACGCAAGGCAATCGAAAAGTTATCCCAAAACCCGAACGGTTTCTTCCTAATGGTGGAAGGCAGCAAGGTCGACTGGGCTGCCCACGCGAACGATCCGGTCGGCATGGCCACGGATATGTTGGCTTTCGACCGTGCTTGCGGTGCTGCCCTCGAATTTGCCCGTCAGAATGGCGAGACTGCCGTAGTGATCGTTCCCGATCATGGTAACAGCGGTATCAGTATCGGCCGTGCCGACTGTAAAGGTTACGATAAACTGAGCAAGGACCAGTTGTTTCATCAGCTTTCTTTGTATAAATTGACAGCCGAAGGCTTTGCCAAGAAAGTGAACAGTGTACCGAATTCCGAAGTGCAAAACGTCTTCCGGGAATATGCCGGCTTCGAACTGACACCTGAAGAACTGGATGCCTTGAACCATTGCAAGAATTACAAAAACAGCCCGATCCCGGAAAATGAACGCTCGATCGAAGGCAAAGGCTCTTTATACAGCAGTTCGCTGACGACTTTCATGTCCAAGCTGCTTACCTCCAGAACCTGTTTCGGTTTCACAACTGGCGGCCACACAGGCGAAGAGGTGTTCCTTGCAGCTTACCATCCCGACCGTACAAGCTTACCTCTCGGTATGCACACGAATATCGAACTGAATCATTATCTCTGTGCCCTGTTCGGCATGACACACGACACGCTGGAAGAACTGACAGCCGGAAACTTCGCTCCTCACACGGAAGTATTCAAAGATTTCAAATGTGAAATCGTTCCGGCTAAAGACGAGAAAGGTTCTCCTTCACTGGTCGTAAAAAACAAAAGGAAGCAGATCAACATCACGCCGTTCAGCAACATCGTGACGATCGGAAAGAAAGGCCGGGAAGAAATCCGCCTGAATTCGGTAATCGTATACGTTGACAAAAACAATACATTCTACTTGCCGACCAAACTGGCAGAATATCTGCAATAAAAATAGAGAAGAGGGTGGTGTGCACACCACCCCTCTCTCGTGAAATTTATCTTCCCCATAAACCTGTCTTCCTCCTCCAAACGCCCTATTTACATAATATACGGCAATAAGTTATAGTTATTTGTTTTTTTTCAATCATTCTTTTCTTAAAATATCTATACTGTATAAATATGGAAGATTTATATAGACATTCAGACAAATAAAACCGCTCTTTTTAAGGTACATTTGCGTCATTTTTAATGAATAAAACGAATATGACAAGAGCAAATGCAAAATGGATACGGCTGATGGCAGTTATCGGCTGTACGACTATGTGGATGGCATCCTGCAAACATGCACCGGATGCACAGATGAAAGCATCTTACGCGACGATGAAAGTTTCTACGGCAAACAAAGAGCTGACAACCCCTTATTCGGCCACGATCCGCGGTCGCCAGGATATAGACATTTATCCGCAAGTATCGGGAACGATCGAAAGGCTTTGTGTAACCGAAGGAGAGGTCGTACGGAAAGGACAATTACTTTTTGTTATAGACCAAGTTCCTTACAAAGCTGCTTTAAAGACAGCCCAGGCAAATGTGGAAGTGGCAAAAGCAGCTTTAGCTACAGCCGAACTGAACTACAACAGTACTAAAGAATTATTTGCGAAAAAAGTCGTTTCCGCTTTCAACCTGAAAACAAGCGAAAACAGCTATCTGACGGCCAAAGCACAACTGGCGCAGGCGGAAGCACAAGAAGTGAACGCCCGCAACAACCTGTCTTATACGGAAGTCAAAAGTCCGTCCGACGGAGTTGTCGGTATGTTGCCTTACCGTGCCGGAGCATTGGTCAGCGCCAGTATTCCCCAACCGTTGACAACTGTTTCCGACAATTCGAACATGTATGTTTACTTCTCCATGACCGAAAATCAATTACTGGCTATGAGCCGCCAGTACAAAAGCATGGACGAAGCGTTGAAAAACATGCCGGAAGTGTCGTTGAAACTGAATGACCAGTCTATTTACGAACAAAAAGGAAAGATCGAATCGATTAGCGGAGTGATCGATCGGAAGACCGGGACAGTCGGCGTACGTGCCGTATTCCCCAACGAATCCCGCCTACTTCATAGCGGAGCCTCCGGCAATGTGCTCATACCGCAAACTTATAAAGACTGTATCGTAATTCCTCAAGGTGCAACAGTCCGTTTGCAGGACAAGACGCTTGTCTATAAAGTGGTGGATGGGAAAGCTGTTTCCACATTGATTACTGTAGCTGAAATCAACGACGGTCGCGAATATATCGTACTTGACGGATTGAAGGTTGGCGAAGAAATCGTATCCGAAGGAGCCGGGTTAGTACGCGAAGGAACGCAAGTTAAATAAAGGATCGAAGTATGAAAGGAAATATATTTATCAAACGGCCTGTTATGGCCATCTCCATCTCCATTCTTATTTTGGCGATCGGACTAATTTCGCTCTTTACCTTGCCGGTCGAGCAATATCCTGACATTGCGCCGCCTACGGTCCACGTATCGGCAACCTATACCGGAGCGGATGCCAATGCGGTGATGAACAGTGTTATCATGCCACTGGAAGAAAGCATCAATGGTGTGGAAAACATGATGTACATGACTTCAACAGCAACCAATGCCGGTTCGGCAACGATCGAGGTATATTTCAAACAAGGGACAAACCCCGATATGGCAGCCGTCAACGTACAGAATCGTGTAACGAAGGCACAGGGTTTATTGCCTGCTGAAGTAACCCGTATCGGTGTCAGCACTCAAAAACGACAGACCAGCTTCCTGCAGATCGACGCACTTGTCAGCACTGACGGACGATTTGACAAGACCTTTCTCGGAAACTACCTCGACATCAACGTCATCCCACGTATCAAACGTATCGAAGGCGTAGGTGACGTAATGGAGTTGGGTGATACCTATAGTATGCGTATCTGGCTGAACCCCGAACGAATGGCCCAATACGGCTTGGTTCCATCGGATGTGACTGCTGTATTAGGAGAACAGAATATCGAGGCTCCGACCGGTTCGCTGGGTGAAAACTCGAAAAACGTTTTCCAATATACGATGAAATATCGTGGACGCTTGAAGAGCGTAGAAGAATTCCAGAATATCGTCGTCCGTGCTCAGGAAGACGGTTCTGTCTTACGCCTGAAAGATGTCGCTAAGGTTGAGTTGGGAACATTGAGTTACGGTTTCGACAGCCAAATGGACGGCAAACCAGCCGTGACATTCATGATTTACCAGGTAGCCGGTTCCAATGCTACGGAAGTCAACGAACGTATTGCCGCCGAATTGGAAAAGATGAAAGAAGAATTGCCTACAGGTATGGAATTCATCACGATGATGAGCTCCAACGACTTCTTATTTGCTTCTATTTATAATGTAGTCGAAACACTGATCGTGGCGATCATCCTCGTAATCCTCGTGGTGTATTTCTTCCTGCAAGACTTCAAGAGTACCTTGATCCCGTCTATTTCAATCATCGTTTCGTTGATCGGTACATTCGCCTGTCTGACCGCAGCCGGATTCACGATCAACATTCTGACCCTGTTTGCCCTGGTGCTTGCCATCGGTACGGTAGTGGATGACGCGATCGTAGTGGTAGAAGCCGTACAGGCGAAATTCGATGCGGGTTACACCTCGTCCTATCAAGCAACGAAAGATGCGATGGGTGACGTGACGATGGCCGTTATCTCTTGTACCTGTGTGTTCATGGCCGTGTTCATACCGGTAACTTTCATGGGTGGTACTTCTGGTATTTTCTACACACAATTCGGTGTGACGATGGCAACCTCCGTAGGTCTTTCCATGATCTGTGCATTGACGCTCTGCCCCGCCTTGTGTGCTATGATGATGCGCCCGAGCGATGGAAACAAGAGTGCCAAAAGTTTCAACGGACGTGTACGTGCAGCCTACAATGCCTCTTTCAATGCCGTGTTGGGCAAATACAAAAAAGGCGTCATGTTCTTTATTCACCACCGCTGGATGGTATGGGCCGGAACGATCGCATCCATTATTCTGCTGGGATGGCTTATCAGCAATACCAAAACAGGTCTTGTCCCGCAAGAAGACCAAGGGACCATCATGGCAAACGTGGCCATTGCTCCGGGTAGCACATTGGAAGAAACGGGCAAGGTGCTGGACAAAGTAGAGAATATCCTGAAGAACACGCCCGAAGTAGAACACTACGCCCGCGTAGCTGGCTACGGCTTCCTGGCTGGTCAAGGTACTTCCTACGGTATGGCAATCATCCGTTTGAAAAACTGGGATGAAAGAAAAGGGGCCGAACATGTTTCCGACGCAGTAGTAGCCCGCCTAAACGCACAATTCGCCCAAATCAAAGAAGCGCAGATATTCTGCTTCCAGCCGGGTATGATTCCGGGCTACGGTCTGGGTAACTCTATCGAGTTGAACTTGCAGGACCGTACAGGTGGAGATATGAGCACTTTCTACGGCAACGCCATGCAGTATATCGGAGCTTTAAACCTGCGCCCAGAAGTTGCAATGGCTTATACTTCTTATGCAATGAACTTCCCGCAGATATCGGTCGATGTGGATGCAGCCAAATGTAAACGGGCAGGCATTTCACCTTCGACGGTTCTCGACGTATTGGGTAGCTATTGTGGTGGTGCATACGTTTCCAACTACAACCAATTCGGGAAAGTATACCGTGTGATGTCACAAGCCTCACCTGAATATCGTCTTGACGAACAAGCCCTGAACAACATGTTCGTCCGCAACGGGACGGAAATGGCTCCGCTCAGCCAGTTCGTAACCCTAAAACGGGTACTCGGACCTGAAGTATCCAATCGTTTCAACCTCTTTAGCTGTATCACGGTCAATGTAAACCCGGCACCGGGATATTCCACGGGTGAAGTACAACAGGCCATCGAGGAAGTGGCTGCCCAAATGCTGCCGACAGGATACGGGTACGAGTATGGCGGTATGGCACGTGAAGAGGCCAATACGGGAGGCTCGCAGACACTCTTTATCTATGCGGTCTGTATCTTGCTTATCTACTTGATTCTGGCTTGTCTGTACGAAAGTTTTCTTGTGCCCTGGGCCGTTATCCTGTCTGTTCCGTTCGGTTTGATGGGTTCATTCCTGTTTGCCAAACTGTTTGGATTGGAAAATAACATCTACTTGCAGACCGGTGTAATCATGTTGATTGGACTTTTGGCCAAGACGGCAATTTTGATTACTGAGTTCGCCATCGAACGCCGTCGTAAAGGGATGGGGATCGTCGAATCGGCTTATTCGGCCGCACAAGCCCGTTTACGTCCGATTTTGATGACCGTACTTACGATGATCTTCGGTATGCTTCCGCTTATGTTCGCATCCGGAGCCGGAGCCAACGGTAACAGTTCATTAGGAACAGGTGTTGTCGGCGGTATGGCGGTCGGGACATTGGCATTACTGTTCGTCGTGCCGGTATTCTACATCATTTTCGAATACATGCAAGAAAAAATTCGTCCGCCGATGGAAGTTGAAACCGATATGCAAGTTGCGTTGGAAAAGCAAAAGAGCCAAACCGAACGTGACGGTTTAAACAATGAAAATAAATAAGGTATGAAGAAAATAATCGTATTAACAACCGCAACCGCCCTGTTGAGCAGTTGCGGCATATACACCAAATATCAACCGGCCGAGACGACTCCGGACAACCTGTACGGAGAAGAGGTGGCTGTCGATGATACGACCAACTTCGGTAATGTGAACTGGCGGGAACTTTTTACGGACCCGCAGTTACAGGCTCTTATCGAACAAGGGTTACAAAACAACACCGATCTCCGGTCCGCCCAATTGCAGATCGAGGAAGCGGAAGCGGCGTTAATGTCGGCAAAACTTGCTTTCCTTCCTTCGTTCGCACTTTCCCCGCAAGGAACGATCAGCAGTTTCGACGGTGGGAAAGCGACAAAGACATACACGCTGCCAGTCACAGCCAGTTGGGAACTGGACATCTTCGGACGTCTGCGCAATGCCAAGCAACAGGCCAAAGCACTGTATGCCCAAAGCAAGGACTACCAGCAGGCTGTGCGTACCCAGTTGATCGCCGGGATCGCCAACGTATACTATACATTGTTGATGTTAGATGAACAGTTAGCCATTTCGCAACAGACAGAAGAAGCCTGGAAAGAGACGGTGGCTTCTACCCGTGCATTGATGGATGCCGGATTAGCCAACGAGGCGGCCACTTCCCAAATGGAAGCGGCTTACTACAGCGTACAGACTTCCATTCTTGACTTGAAAGAGCAGATCAACCAAGTCGAAAATAGTCTCGCCCTATTGCTCGCTGAGACACCGCGCCGCTACGAACGTGGAAAGCTGGCCGACCAGCAGCTCCCGGAAGACGTAGCAGTCGGCGTACCGATGCAAATGTTATCGAACCGTCCCGATGTACGTGCTGCCGAACGTTCGCTGGAACAAGCATTTTACGCGACCAACCAGGCTCGTGCCGCTTTCTATCCTTCCATCGTACTGAGTGGAAGTGCCGGATGGACCAACTCGGCAGGGAGTATGATCGTCAATCCAGGCAAATTCCTGGCTTCGGCAGTCGGCTCACTCACACAACCGTTGTTCAATAAAGGACAGATCATGGCCCAATACCGCATCGCCAAAGCACAGCAGGAAGAAGCAAGCCTGTCTTTCCAGCAAGCCTTGCTGAATGCCGGCAGCGAAGTCAACGACGCTTTAGTCGCCTGCCAGACAAGCAAGGCCAAGACCCTTTTGTTCGAAAAGCAAATCCAATCCTTGGAAAAAGCATTGGAAAGCACCTCGTTGCTGATGGAACATGGTACGACGACCTATCTGGAAGTGCTGACCGCCCGCCAGTCCTTGTTGAGTGCACAGCTGTCACAAACAGCTAACCGGTTCACCGAGATACAAAGCGTGATCAACCTTTATCAAGCTTTAGGCGGCGGTAGAGAATAAGAAAACATTTTTTATCCATAAAAGCCAAAAACCTTCTAAACCGGACCTTTTACCTATTCCATAGGACCTGTTTCAGAAAAAGTATCCAAACTTCAACGAAACAGGTCCTTTTTTATCAAATGAAAAATAAGCGGAGCCATGACATTGTCTATTCATTTTTTTATACTTTTGTGGGCATAAGACAGAATATACACAACAATGAAAAGTAAAAGTTTAGTTTCTATCGATCAATGCTCCAAAGAGGACATTCTTCGTATTCTGGATAACGCCAGGAAGTTTGAAGCAAATCCGAACCGTAAGGTGCTGGAAGGCAAAGTTGCAGCGACCTTGTTCTTCGAACCCTCCACCCGCACACGTCTGAGTTTCGAAACTGCGGTGAACCGGTTGGGCGGCCGTGTGATCGGTTTCTCCGACGCTTCCACGACTAGTTCCTCCAAAGGCGAAACACTGAAAGATACCATCCTGATGGTAAGCAACTACGTCGATCTTATCATTATGCGCCACCATTTGGAAGGCGCCGCCCGTTATGCATCGGAGGTTACGGACGTGCCTATCATCAATGCCGGTGACGGAGCAAACCAGCATCCTTCCCAGACAATGCTGGACCTCTATTCCATTCAAAAGACACAAGGCAAGCTGACCGATCTCAACATCACAATGGTAGGCGACCTGAAATACGGACGTACCGTACACTCACTGATAGTAGGTATGTCTCATTTCAACCCGACATTCAACTTTATCGCACCAAACGAACTCCGCATGCCGGACGAACAGAAAAACTTCTGCGACAAACATGGCATCAAATACAACGAATATACCGAATTTACGGAAGACATCATCAACCAGACGGATATTCTGTACATGACTCGTGTACAACGCGAACGTTTCACCGACCTCGAAGAATACGAACGTGTAAAGAATGTGTATATACTGAAGAATGACATGCTGAAAAACAGTCGCGAGAACTTGCGCATCCTGCATCCGCTGCCTCGCGTGAACGAAATCGCTTATGATGTGGACGATAATCCGAAAGCCTATTATATCCAGCAGGCACGCAACGGACTGTTCGCCCGTCAAGCCATCATCTGCGAAGTGTTGGGCATTTCCGTTGAAGATTAAGAATCCCGTTTCCTGATTTTCAACTTTCAATTATCAATTTTCAATTATCAAAAGTTATGTCAGCAGAAAAGAAAAAAGA
>ERZ780148.372-NODE-372-length-38489-cov-2.715694_pt1 | contig 38489 bp, 43 predicted proteins | sample MGYA00510984_ERZ780148 | MGnify/ENA primary metagenome ERZ780148 (study PRJEB29588, sample SAMEA2160902) | human gut metagenome | biome: human gut; feature: human-associated habitat; material: faeces | place: Denmark | collected 2008/2010 ...
AACCTGTTCAATAGCAGAAATTGTTGTTACAGGTTTGATATCTTTACCCATGAAATCGCCTGTATTGATGATATAGCAGTCCACATTTCTTTCTTTTACAAGTTTTCTAAACTTCTTGTAGTCATTTACAAGAGGGTATGTTCTAAATGGGTTTGCATATGGTTCCACAACCAGACGGTTTGGATCTACTCCAGGTGCCAGACGTTCCGCACTGCTTCGTTTTGTTGCAAGTGTTGCTCCCATAACAGATGCTAAGGATGCTCCCTTGATCTTAACGATTGGTGGGATTGTTGGGTCTTTCATAATCCAGAAGATTGCACTTACTGGATCATTGATCTTATCTACACGGTTTGGTGACCATAATTTGGACTTGATTGCACGACCATTTCCGTTACGGATATCTTCTGTGACAAGAACAACTTTTCCTTCGCTGTCTCTTGTTGCAGAGCAGTTCTGTGCCGTTAACAGATATTTATTATCTGGGCATCCTGTTGGATAGTCTGCTGTCTTATCAAAATATGTTGGTTCCATTGCGATAGATGCACCTGTTTCTGTGTTGATGATAAATGCATCGTCATGCAGAACCTGAATCTCTTCGTATTTATTATTATGTGTTGCATGTGTTAATGTGGATTTTCCTGATCCTGATAATCCGAAGAAAGATGCTACAAATTTTTCTCCGTTATCTAATTTGAATTCTTTCTGTCCACCATGGCAGGAAGCATATCCGTTACGATTTGCGATCGCCCATGCAATTGTTAATGTACCTTTCTTATGTTCTCCAAAGTATTTCATACCAAGAAGTGCAGCACAGTTTGTATCTGTATTAAAATATGTTAATCCTAAAGGATGTTCTTCATGTGTCCACTGTGGATCTGAGAAAATATAGATATCTGTCTCATCTGCAACTGGCTGTGAATTCTTATACATTTCATTGTATTCAGGATTCATATACTGGAAATTTAACATCCAGGAATATAAAATATTTTCTTCACCTTCTGGAATTAAAAGATGTGCTTTTACCATAAATTCAGGATCTAATCCGATATATACCTGCGCATGATATAATGTCGTCCATCTTGTATCATAGATCGCATCCATCAGTTTCAGATCCAGATCATTTGTATCAACACCTGGTTCACTGGAAATTCTTCTTGCGGCTGCACAGCGTCCAGTCACTGATCCATCATTAAATAATAGAACTTTGGACCCCTCATCTAAACCAATCGCTTCTGGTTTATATACTGGCATATCTGTAACGATCGTTCCAGGAGAATTCTTTGCTAATTCATAAGCCTGTTTTAAATCTGTTACCTCTACGACGTTGTTCCCATAAAATGCTGCTTCGATAATGGATCTTGTTTTTGAAAATCCAGGCTTTCCTTTTCCGATTTCTTCATGTGTGTAATAAGCTTTTGTTGACATAAGTTACTCCTCCATTCATAGGTTGCTTTCGATGCGTCTTCTCAAAATGTCAAAACTACATGGGCCTGCATCTAAAATCTCTGTGTGGTATGCTTTCAAGTTATATTGTTTTCCTGCCTTGTTCTTATAATCTTTCAAAAGCTCACAAAACTCCTGATAACCAATGTAATAAGACAAATAATTTGCAGGATTCTCGATGATCATCTGAAATAGTTCATCTGCCTGAGACTTCTCCATCCCAAATGATCTTAAATACGCTCTGACATCTTTCTTCTTCCATCCTTCATAATGAACTCCAAAATCGACTCTTGAACAAAGTGCCAGATTGTACTCGTACATCTCCATATTCATCTGCTGATAAATATCGCCATATCCTTTGGCATCATTCATCATACTGTAACTAAAACCTTCCACATAAGCTGCATATCCTTCTGAATATCCTGGATAATCAAGAATATAGCGTATCGGATCCTCACCTTTTGCCGCATAATAAACATTCTGATATAAATGCCCCGGATATCCCTCATGTGCTAAAGTCGGATACAACTCTGCAGTTTGTGCCTGATTTACATAAATCACATTCTCCTTGTAAGAATCGATTGCCGGCACCATATAGAACGCCGGACTAGTATATTCTTCCATGGTTTTGTGCACATATTTTATTTTACAGCTAACTTTTGGTGCCTTTGGATAATATTTTACCATCTTTTGCCTTAGTTTGTTAAGTATATTTTGTGGATTTTGCACAATTTTTATATTTTTTTTATGATTTCTATATTCATTTATGATATTTGGATACTTTTTTTGCAATTTTATTTCACAAGCAATTATGGTATAATGCATTTGGGCTTGCGAGCAAACGCTAAAATAACGAACAAGTATCAAGGAGAATAAATATGGACTTTCTAGGCGACGATTTTTTACTGGACACGCCGACCGCGCGTAAACTTTACCATGAATATGCGGAAAATCTGCCGATAATAGACTACCATTCGCACGTCGTGCCGCAAATGATTGCGGACGACGTCAACTTCGATTCTATCACCGAACTGTGGCTGGGCGGCGATCATTACAAATGGCGGCTTATGCGCAACTGCGGCATATCTGAGGATTTAATCACCGGTAATGCGGACGATTACGCAAAATTCGAGGTGTTCGCTTCTATTATGCCGTTACTTATCGGCAACCCGATGTACGTTTGGTGTCATCTCGAGCTGAAACGCTATTTCGGATTCAACGGCACTTTGAATAAGAATACCGCTCGCGAAGTTTACGATCTTTGCAACTCCAAACTCAAAACAAAAGAGTTTTCCGTTAAAAACATAATAAAGCGTTCGGATGTGGAAGTCGTTTGCACGACCGACGACCCCGCGGACGATCTTGCCACACATAAGGTGATCGCCGCAGACAATGCTTTCGGAGTTAAAGTGCTCCCCACTTTCCGCCCCGACAAAGCGTTGAATATCGTTGCTCCGACTTTTATCGATTACGTAAAAACTTTATCTGCCGTTTCCGACGTCAAAATCGCAAGCGTTACTGCGCTTATTAAAAGACTCGATTATTTCACCTCTAACGGTTGTTTTATTTCCGATCACGGCTTGACGAATTATACTTACGCAGATTGTGCGGAAAACGAAGCAAACGAAATACTCCATAAGCGGCTCGGCGGCGAAACGATTACCGAAACCGAAGCGGAAAAATATACGACTTATCTGCTCGTCGCGCTCGGCAAAGAGTATGCAAAGCGAAACGTGGCGATGCAACTTCACGTCAGTTGCCTCAGAAACCCAAACAGCGCAATGTTCAAAAATCTCGGTCCTGATACCGGATTTGACACGATCAACTCCTCTGCCGCCCCGATTAAGTTCGCAAAATTCCTCGACGCACTGAACAGCGAAGGACTTCTTCCTAAAACTATTATCTACTCGCTTGATCCGAACGACAATCGCTTGCTTGAAAGCATCGTCAACGCGTTTCAGGGCGGCGTATCCGGTAAGGTTCAGCACGGAAGCGCTTGGTGGTTCAACGACAGCAAGTTCGGCATGATCGAACACTTCAAGGCACTTGCCGAAGACGGCGTGTTAGGAAACTTTATCGGCATGCTTACCGACTCGAGAAGTTTCGTGTCCTACACTCGCCACGAGTATTTCCGCAGAATTATGTGTAAATTCCTCGCCGGGCAAGTCGAAAGCGGCGAATTCCCCGCGGACTACGACGCGCTCAAAACGGTTGTGCAGAACGTTTCTTACTACAACGCAAAACGCTATTTCGGACTTTAATCAAATTACGAGGTGAACGGTGAATATCGACGCAAGCGTGAGAAACGCGTTGGACAAAAACTTAAACGTATACTTTATCGCGACTGCCGACAAGGATATGAACGTCGACAAGCGTACGGTCGTGCCTGCTAATCCCGGTTGCGATTGTTATTCTGTCGCAAAAGCGTATACCGCGCTCGGCGTGGGTATTTGCTACGACCGCGGACTGCTCTCGCCAGATACGAAGGCGGTCGACGTTCTCGGTAAGCACATAACTTACGACGTCGATATAAAATGGCGCGACGTTACCGTCGATCACTTGCTTCGTCATCGAAGCGGCGTTAAAAACTGTCTACTCGATATCGACGCACTCGACGCATCGGAATTCGACACCTCGGACTATCTGAAAATCATATTCTCGCAAAAACTTGAAGAAACGCCCGGCGAATACTTCAGATATACCGATGACGTTTTCTATTTGCTCTCGAGAATAGTTGCCGAAGTTTCGGGACAAAACCTTATCGATCTTCTCAGAAAACCGCTTATGGAAACGATGAGATTTAAGGAATTCGCTTGGAGCGTTTGCCCTCAAGGTTACGCTTTGGGCGGCACCGGCTTGTATTTACGCACCGAAGATATGGTTAAACTCGGCGTACTGTATCTATGCGGCGGCGACTGGAACGGCGTTCGGGTCGTTTCCGAGGACTGGGTAAATAAATCCGTCGAGCGTTGTTACGGATTTGACTCCAACGAAAACGGTCTTATGGTAAAAGGCGGCATGCGCGGACAAATGCTCGGAATCGACTTCAACAGCGGCGTTGCGTTCGCTTATAACGGTTACGGCAGTTACAAATTGAAAGACGTAATAGTCGATTAAAAAGAAAGGTCGCGTCCATTATGGTCGCGATCTTTTATATTAAATTCGATTTTGATAAAACGAAAAACGGACGAAGCGTATCGTCCGTTTTGTCGTGTTTGATTGTTGCGAAAACGCGATTAGATCTTTTCGGTGATCTTAGCCGCTTTTCCGTAGAGGTTGCGCAGATAGTAAAGTTTTGCTCTTCTGACTTTACCGTGGCGAACGACCTCGATTTTGTCGATTCTGGGCGAGTGGATCGGGAACGTTCTCTCGATGCCTACGCCGAAAGAAACTCTGCGGACAGTTATCGTTTCGCGAACGCTACCGTTCTTTTTTGCGATAACGATACCTTCGAAAGCCTGCAAACGCTCTCTCGTACCCTCGACGACCTTGACGTATACTTTGACGTTGTCGCCCACGGCAATCGCTGGGACTTCGCTCTTCATATACTCTTTCTCAATTGCTTCGATAATTTTACTCATGATGACTACCTCCTATTTTTCATCGTGTTCATATAAGCCGTCTGCTTACATCGGACCACGCGAGTCAACCACAATATTATACATTATGTCTGTGCGCTTTGGCAAGCGTTTGAATACGGTTTTTCGGAAATATTCGGCAAAAATTTCAAAAAATTACATATTACGGTATTCTGCGCTCTCGCGGAAATCTTTTACGAAATCGAGATAACGGTCTTCCATAATTGCTTCGCGAATACTCTTCATAAGATTTATGAGGTAAGTTATATTGTGAAGGCTCAACATTCTGCCGCCGAGAATTTCTTCTACGTTCACGAGATGGCGAAGGTACGCTTTCGTATAATTGCGGCAGCAATAGCAATCGCAGTTTTCGTCGAGCGGTGTAAAATCTTCTTTATATTTACCGTTACGGACCACCACTTTACCTTTCGAAGTAAACGCAGTACCATTTCTTGCAATACGAGTCGGAAGCACGCAATCGAACATATCGATCCCGCGCAGTACGCCTTCGACCAAACAATCCGGGCTACCAACGCCCATAAGGTAACGAGGCATATTTGCGGGGTAATACGGCTGCATTTTGTCCATAATCGCGTACATGGTTTCTTTCGGTTCGCCCACGGAAAGCCCGCCGATAGCCAGCCCGCATTCGGCGTAAGGGATCGTTTCTTTTAACGATTGCAGTCTAAGATCGTCGAACATGTTACCCTGAACTATCGGGAACAGCATCTGCTCTTTTTTCTTGTGGTATTTTTTACAACGATCGAGCCAATCGAGCGTGATTTTCATTGACTTTTCGGCTTGCGTATGATCAGCGCCGAACGCGCTGCAGACGTCGAAAGCCATAATAATGTCCGACCCGAGAGAATTCTGTATTTCCATTGAGATTTCGGGCGTGATAAGATGCTTGCTGCCGTCGATATGAGAATTGAAAGTTACGCCTTCGTTGGTGATCTTTCTTATGCCCGCAAGCGAAAACACCTGAAATCCGCCGCTGTCGGTCAGAATAGGTTTATTCCACGCCATGAATTTATGCAATCCGCCCGCTTTTTCGACGAGTTTGTGTCCGGGACGCATGTATAAATGATAAGTGTTCGAAAGTATAATTTGAGCTCCGGCTTCGTTAAGTTCTGCGGGAGTAAGCGTTTTAACGGTAGCCTGAGTACCGACCGGCATGAATACCGGGGTTTGAATAACACCGTGCGGCGTGGTAAATTCGCCCACTCTCGCGCCGGACTGTTTGCAAACGTGTATGGTTTTATAACTGAATTCGCTCATTTATATTCCTTGTAATTAGTCGTTAGTTTCTTCTTTAGGTTTGCCGGTGATAAAACAAGCGTCGCCGAAACTGAAAAATCTGTATCTTTCTTTGACCGCGGTTTCGTACATTCTCAGCGCGTTTTCTCTGCCCATAAAAGCAGATACGAGCATTATCAGCGTCGATTCCGGCAAGTGAAAGTTCGTTACTAGCGCGTCGACCGCTTTATACTTATAAGGCGGATAAATAAAGATGCTTGTTTCACCGCTTTCTGCCTGTAATTTGCCGTTTTTGAACGCGCTTTCAAGTACTCTGACAGACGTAGTACCTACCGCAATCACGCGTCGACCTTCGGATTTGGCGAGATTGATTGCATTTGCCGCTTGTTCCGTCACGCAGTAGTATTCGCTGTGCATTTTGTGATCGGTTATATTTTCGGTTTTTACCGGACGGAAAGTTCCCAAACCGACGTGCAATAAAACTTCCACCACTTCCACGCCCATCGCGCGAATTTTATTCAGTAGTTCCGGGGTAAAATGCAACCCCGCCGTAGGCGCCGCGCTGGAGCCGTTCTCTTTTGCGTAAACGGTCTGGTATCTTTCTTTTTCCTTAAGTTTTTCGTGAATGTATGGCGGTATCGGCATTTCGCCGATTTCCGATAGTACGTCCTCGAATACTCCGTCGAACGAAAAACGAACTTTTCTAAGTCCTTCGCCTTCGTATTCGATAACCTCCGCGCGAAGTTTGTTCGAAAAAATGAATTCCGCGCCGACGGACGCCTTCTTCGCAGGCTTAACCAGTACTTCCCAGTCGGTAAGATTTATGCGTTTATGGAGTAAAAATTCGACTTTTGCGCCGGTGACCGCTTTTACGCCGTAAATTCTTGCGGGCAAAACTCGAGTATTGTTAATCACCAGTACGTCGCCAATTTTGAGATAATCCGGGAGATCGTAAAAATGCTTGTGTTCTATCGTATCGTTCGTGCGGTCGTACACGAGTAACCGCGACGAATCGCGTGGTTCTGCCGGGGTTTGGGCAATCAATTCTTCCGGAAGATCGTAGTAAAAATCGCTTTTATTCATAAGTAGCCTATTCCTCCGAAATCGTATCGAACATACTTAACTGTTTTGCCTTAGTTTCCGCAAACGGTTTCCCGAGATGTTCGTACGCGCTTTTAAGGCAAATTCTGCCGCGCGGCGTACGCGCTATAAACCCGAGTTGCAAAAGATACGGTTCCAAAACGTCCTCAATCGTACCCGAATCTTCGTTGATAGCCGCGGCTATCGTATCTAGTCCGACCGGGCCGCCGTTAAACTTCGTGATCATGGCGTCCAACATTCTGCGGTCGATCAGATCTAACCCAAGTTCGTCTATTTCTAAAAACTCGAGTGCTTTTTTGACTATGTCTATTTCGATTACGCCCTCGCCTATAACTTCGGCAAAATCACGGGCGCGTTTTAACAACCTGTTCGCGATACGCGGAGTACCTCTCGAGCGTTTTGCAAGTTCGAGCGCAGCTTCGGGCTTGATTTCGATATTGAGGATTTTTGCCGAACGATTTATAATCACGGCAAGTTCTTCGGGCGTATACATTTCAAGTCGACAAATAACGCCGAAACGATCGCGAAACGGACCCGTAAGCATGCCGACGCGCGTGGTCGCGCCGATAAGCGTAAACTTATTAAGGTTGATGCGCATCGTTTTTGCCGCGGGACCTTTGCCGAGCACTATGTCGAACGCGTAATCTTCCATAGCCGAATACAACTTCTCTTCGACCGAACGGTTCAGTGCGTGAATTTCGTCCACAAACAATACGTCGTTTTCCTCGAGGTTTGTAAGTATTGCCGCAAGATCGCCCGCGCGTTCTATCGCGGGACCGCTGGTGATCTTAAGCGAAACTCCGAGTTCGTTGGCAATAATATGCGACATCGTGGTTTTGCCCAACCCCGGAGGTCCGTACAAAAGCACGTGATCAAGCGCGTCATGACGTTTTTTGCACGCTTCGATAAAAACTTTCAGATTGTTCTTTACCTTATCTTGTCCGATATAATCGTCAAACGTTTTCGGTCTGAGTGAGGTTTCGATTTCCTCGTCGTACGCGTTCATCGAACTCGATATAAATCTTTCGTCGTCCATTGCCATGCTCCTAAGCGTTCTTCAGCGCCGCGTAAACGAGTTGTTCAAGCGGCATACCGTCTTTCTGCACTCTCAGAACAGCCGCTTCCGCTTCTTGCTTCGTGTATCCCAAAGTCATAAGTGCGAGTACCGCGTCCTCGTTCGCTTCCTCGGACTTAGCCGCCGAAGTAACGACGTCGGTTTCGCCTACCGCCTCATAGTCCTTGCTTACCTTATCGCGGAGTTCGAGCACGATGCGTTCGGCGGTTTTCTTGCCTACGCCCTTTATTTTCGACAGCGCTTTTATGTCCGAGCGAACTATCGCCGCGGCGAATTGCTCGGTCGTCATTCCGCTAAGCGCGGTAAGGGCAAGTTTCGGACCTACGCCGCTGACACCAATGAGTTGAAGAAACATAGATTTTTCTCGTTCGGACGAAAAGCCGAACAGACTCACGCCGTCCTCGCGCACGCTTAAGTAGCAATAAACTTTTACGTCGCCGCTTTGCTTGCTGAGTTCGCAGACTGCGTTTGCGCTTACGCTGAGTTCGTAGCCTATTCCGTTATTTTCAACGACGATATAATTTTCGCCGCTTTCGGTGATTTTTCCTTTGATGTAAGAATACATAATCGCTCCGTAATGTTTTCGTCAGTTAAGAACGCGTTGAGTAAAGCCACAAGTGTTCGCATGGCATATCGCAATCGCCAGCGCATCGGCGGCGTCGTCGGGTTTCGGTTCGGACTTAAGCCCGAGCATCATTTTTACCATATATTGAATTTGTTTTTTGTCGGCGCGACCGTTGCCGGTAAGCGATTGCTTGACCATAAGCGGAGTGTACTCGTACAGTCTGCCGCACGCATGGACCGCGGACAGCAAGATCACGCCGCGAGCTTGCGCAACTTTAATGCCGGTAGTAATATTTGTATTGAAAAATAACTCTTCGACCGCGATTTCGTCGGGATTAAACTTTTTGATAAGAACGTTCAACGTGTCGTAAATCATGGCGAGTCGCGCCGCGATGCCCTCGTCTTTCGGCGTTTGAATCACTCCGTAATCAGTGGGAACGATTTTACTGCCGTTTTTTTCGATTACGCCGTAGCCTATTGTCCCGTATCCGGGGTCGATACCTAAAATTATCAAAATATGCTCCCAATTTGTTGATATTTTGTAAAAAATATATTATCATAATAATGATATTATTTATTTGCCGTTCTGTCAAGTAAATGCACCTTGACGGCGAAAACTACTCACCACAAAATTTTTTTTACGGGAGCAAAATAATGAAATTCTGGCAAGGAAAATTCAACGAGGGACAAAGTCCCGAAATCGCACGGTATCTTTCGACCTACTCTTTCGACAAGCGCCTTTATAAGCACGACGTCATGGGTAGTATCGCGCACTGCACGATGCTGGGCGAGCAAGGCATAATCACACCCGAAGAAGCGTCGATTTTACGCACCGCGCTCACTCAAATTTTTTACGACGTGACTTCGGGGAAACTCGTCGCCGAAAACGAAACGAGCGTATTCGATTTTCTTGACGACGCGCTTGCGGGAAAGGTCGGTGAAATCGGCAAAAAGATCAACGTGGCGCGTACTCCTGCCGACAGATTTGCGCTCGATATGAGAATGTACGCCGTCGAAACTTACTCCGAAATCGCAAACTCGCTAAAAACGATTGCAGAAACTTTTACCGAAATTTCTGAGAAAAACTATTCGACGATTATGCCGTCGTATTACTGCGGCGTAAAATGTCAGCCCACTACTCTCGCTCATACGCTGACGGCTTTTGCAGAAGCGATCGTGCGCGACGCCGAACGACTTATAGACGCTAAAAAGCGTGCGGCGGTAATGCCGCTTTACAGCGCGTACGGCACCGGCGTAAGATATAACGTAAATCGCAAACGCGTAGCCGAACTTCTTAAACTGCCCGCAGTCACTCAAAACTCGCTCGACGCTATTGCGGACACGGACTACGTCGACGAATTCGTGTCGATATCCGCTTCGATCATGACTCACGCCGCAAAAATCGCCAACGCCTACGTGGACTGGAACAAATACGGATTTCTTCAACCGGACGCAAGCGTAAACTCTGATTCGACCGTGGTTCCGTCTGTAGACGTTCCCGCCGTGTTCGAAACGATCGTTGCCCGTGCGGCAAAGATTTCACACTCTCTAGTTTACAACGCTTCCGTATACTACTCTCAGTCGGTTTACGAACGTTCCGAAGCGTTTTTTAATGCCGAAGCAATCGTAAAATCTTGTTTGGATACTTTAATCGTCACCATACCCGCGTACGGATATAACGAACAAGCAATGCTTAAAGCGGCAACCGCCGACTTCTCCGTTGCAAAAGATTGCGTCGACTACCTTATAGACAAGGGGTCGGATATAGCCGACGCTTACGAAACGGTCGGAAAGCTCTGCGAATATTGCGCCGAAGCGGGAAAACGCCTCGATACGATTGACGACGGGATATACGCCGGCGCGTCCGTGCTGTTTGATACCGACATAGTATCCGCTATGCGCATCAAAAATGCCACAAGACTTCGTAAGCACGACGGCGAACCGGGCGAAGTTGCGGTTCGCGCGGAAATTCGTGCGCTACAACGCAAAATCAAAAGATTATTCGCTTAATGACGATCGGGACGAAATGCAAATCGCGTTTCGTTCCTTTGTTTATGAATTAATATTTTTTCATTCGAGGATATTATGAAATTTGATTTTAATAAAAGTATTTTTGAAAACAAGCAAAAAACAAATATGCCGTTTCTCGTTGCTCACCGCGGCGTAAACGGCGCTAACGTACCGTGCAACACGATTTTAGCGTATAAAGCCGCAGTCGATCAAGGTGCGGACGTTGTGGAAATCGACGTTACGAAAAGCAAAGACGGAGAGTATTTCGTATTTCACCCCGGTATGGAACCCGTTTTTCTTAAATGCGGTAAATTTATTCCGGACATGACTGCAGACGAAGTTTCGAAGAGCCCTCTTCTCAACCTCGACGAGGTTAAAACGCATTATAGAGTTCCTTTGCTGAAAGATGTTTTGTTGTTTCTGAAAGACAAAGTTTATATAAACGTAGACAAATTTTGGATGGACGTAAAAGGCATTTCCGAAATAATCAGGCAATGCGGAGTTGAAAAGCAAGTTATAGTCAAAACTCCGACTGAAAACGAATACTTCGAGCAAGTTGAAAAGTACGCGCCCGATATGATGTTTATGCCCTTGACTCGTCATATCGACGATGTTACGGAAATATTCAAAAAGCGCAACGTGCGCTATATAGGCGTCGAAGCGCTGTTCGATAACCTTGCCGATGAGGTTGCTTCACCCGAATATATCAAAAAAATGCACGAAAACGGGTTTCTCGTTTGGGGCAACTCTATAGTTTATAACGAAGCGGACGTAATTTCCGCTGGTCTTACCGACGATATTTCGTTAGAAAAAGGCGGCGAATTCGGCTGGGGAAAACTTGCCGATCTCGGCTTCGATTTCATTCAGACCGACTGGCTTCTCGCGGCAAAAACCCATCTGCAAAATCGGAAATAACTCGTTCCGGCAATTAAATATCAAATTGAAAAAAGCATACGCATTGTTAACGTATGCTTTTTATTAAATCGTTTATTTCTGTTTTAGGAAGCTGTTAAACGAGTGAAATTTGTAATTCTACGAATAATTACGTTATTTTCCGTTTGGACTTACGGTAAACAGTTTGTCGTTGCACGACTTGATATACTCTTCAAAAAATTCGTTTTTCGGGCGAACCGTTAATTCGTCCTCTTTTCCGGTAAGCGGAGTGAGTATATATTCGTTAAGTTCGAGCAAGAACTTCATTTTATAAGCGGGATTTTCGTGCAGACTGATTTTCATTCTTGAGCAGAAATCTTCGTCGAATTTATCGAGTAGTCCGTTGTTGTGAAAACTGAAAATATCGCTATTAAAGAAAACGACGTGATCGAGAAGAAATTTTCCAACCGAAGCCAACGCGTCGTGTAGACGTATCGTCGACTGAACGTCGGTAAACGACGGAGCGACATTGCCCGACGGATGATTATGTGCAAATAAAACGTACGTAGCGCCCTCGCGCGTTGCGGTAGCGACGATGGTCGGAATATCAATAAACACGCTGTTAGACTCCATTCCGCCGTTAAAAGTGGTTTTGATTATCTTGTAATTTACGTCGAGATAAGCCACGGCAACGCATTCGTTAATTTGACCGACGAATTGAGGAAAAAGATACATTATCACGCTTTCGGGCGAATTTGTTTCTTTAGTAGCCGCACGAACTAAACCGGCTTTAAGCGCTTTTCTTATCATCGGAAACTCGCTTGCGAGCATATACGCCGCGGAAGTCGTCATATTCTTTACTTCGAACAATTCTCGCGGAGTCGCATTAAGTACGGCGTCGAGCGATCCGAACTTTCTAAGCAATTCGTGCGCGAGCGCGTTGGTATCCTTTCTTGGGATCAATAGCGACAGATGAAACTCGAGCGCTTCGTGATCCTCAAAAACATTCATATTCGGATCAAAATCGAACTTTGCGCGCATACGCTCTCTGTGCCCCGCGTGCGGCGAAACGTTATCTATTCTTTTAGCGTTTTTAACATTCGTTTCATCGGTATTTATCAAATCTTTTTTCATAACCGTATCTCCGTTTGCAACGTAAAAAGACAAGCTGTAAGAATCCCTCGCGACAACGCAACTTTTTCGCAATTACTTAAATAGACAGTCTACCACTTTCGCGTATGCTGTTCTCGTAAATATGGATTTACGCAGAATATAATCTTTAGTAATATAAAGCTTTTCGTGAGAAGTTTGTGCGGATATTTCGTTACTGCTAAAAATTAAGCGCAAGTTTACCAAGAATAATGATTACTCGTCTTCCTCGTCGGTTTCGGGTAGTTCGGCGTTATGAAAAACGTTTTGCACATCGTCGTTCTCGTCGAACATATCGATCATTTTGATAAACTTTTCGGCAGCTGCGCCTTCGAGCGGCACGGTCATTTGCGGTATGCGATCGATCTGACTGCTCGCAAACTCGTAGCCGAGGTTCCTGAGGTTGTCGCAAACCGTAGCAAAGTCTACGGGCGAAGTGATAATTTCGTACGCTTCGTCGTCAGCGTTAAAGTCCTCCGCTCCTGCGTCAAGCGCGGTCATCATCATTTCATCGTCGTCCATACCATTTTTCTTTTCTATGACGATAACGCCTTTGGAATCGAAAAGATACGATACGCAACCGTTGGTTCCCATAGATCCGCCGAATTTATCGAATAGATGACGAACGTCGCCTGCGGTGCGGTTTTTGTTGTCGGTAAGCGTTTCGACGATTACGGCAACGCCGTTCGTGCCGTAACCTTCGTAAACGACGGATTCGTAGTTAATGCTGCCGAGTTCGCCGCTTGCTTTCTTAATGCTGCGGCTAATATTGTCGTTAGGCATATTAGCGGCCTTTGCTTTTGCGATAACGGTTCTGAGCGCAGAATTGCTGTCGGGGTCGGGACCGCCCGTTTTAACCGCAACCGCGATCTCACGACCGATTTTGGTAAAAACCTGCGAACGTGCCGCGTCGGTCTTGCCTTTTGCTCTTTTGATTGTCGACCATTTGCTATGCCCGGACATATTTAACTCTCCTAAAACACAAAAAATTTCAGTCTTCACTTTTGAAAACCAAGTTTACCGATAAATTATAGCATATATCTCCGAGTTTGTAAAATGTTGTAATGTGATTTTTCTAAAAAATCACTACGATTTTTTAAGAAAAAATCCGTTACGAAAAGCGCAACGGCTAAATTCTAAGCTATGTTATTACACTCGTACTTATATACTCTTATATTCTATTACTCTATCGCAAATCAAATGATAAATTATAATCGACAAAAAACCGGTTACTTGTTTCCGAAAGCAAGTTGATACATCATAACGGATGCGGATACACCGGCGTTAAGCGATTCTCCGCTTAACATTGGCAGACATAATACTTCGTCTGACGCAGTAATCACGTCGTTTGACAAGCCGTTTGCTTCATTTCCGATACACATACATGCTTTTTCAAACGAATTTACGCCGTCAAACACGGAGCTTCCACCCATATCGGCAGAAAATATAGTGTAACCGTGTTTTTTCAGCAACAGCGGCGAACTCTCGTCTGTTTTGAAAATGTTTATTCTCGATAAGGCAGACATAGCACTTCTGACAACTTTCGGATTATAAAAGTCAACGCAATCATAACAATACACGTCGGTAAATCCGGTAGCGAGCGCAGTCCTTATTATTGTACCCATATTTCCGGGATCCCTTATTCTATCAAGGAATAACGCAAAGCGGCTTTTATAATCCGGCACACAAATCTTTTTATCCGCAACGCAAATTATGCCTTGAGAGTTTTCAGTGTCGCACAGTTTCGAAAACGCCGCGTCACTCACGACGATAAAATTTTGACCTGCAAATTCGTCGTAATATTTATCGTATGCGCTTTCTGACGTTATAAGTTCGGTATTCGTAAGATAAGGCAGACTATCTTTTACGACCCTATATCCTTCTATAACGAATTTGCCGTACTCGTCGCGATATTTTTTTTCTCTCAGCGCGCGCACTGATTTTAATTTCGAGTTGTCGATCGACGTAATAACCATCGTATTCTCCGTTCTGAATTATTTTTTTTGATTATCGATAAGTAAATCTGAATAAATCGAATATGAAAAAAAGCACCCGCGATATACGAGTGCTTTTTGATTACTTATTTCGCGATTGCTTTGGACGCGGTTTCGGCAAGTGCCTTGAACGCGGTTGCATCGTTCACTGCGATGTCGGCAAGCACTTTTCTGTTGAGATTAATGCCGGCAGTCTTAAGACCGTACATAAATCTCGAATAAGACATACCGTTCTGACGAGCCGCGGCGTTGATACGCGCGATCCACAGTTTACGGAAATCTCTCTTTTTACGACGTCTGCCGATGAAAGCATACATCTGGGACTTCATTACCGCTTCGCGAGCGATACGGTAAGAACGCGATTTCGAGCCGAAATAGCCCTTCGCGAGTTTCATGATTTTACGACGCTTCTTGACTGCGTTTACTGCTCTTTTAATTCTCATAGTAGACCTCCGTTATTTCTGGATCATAACGTGCAAAGTTGCCGCTTGTTTCTCAGACCCCATATACGCACCTTGTCTGAGTCCCATCTTTCTTTTGCTGGACTTTTTGGTAAGGATATGGTTCTTACCCTGCTGTGCGCGTTTAATTTTACCGCTTTTCGTCGTGCGGAAGCGTTTCTTTGCTCCGCTGTGGCTTTTCATTTTTGGCATTTCAGTTGCCCTCCGTAATGTAATTATTTTTTAGGAGCCAAAATCATCAGAATATTTCTACCCTCTGTCATCGGCTTTTTGTCGAATACACACTCATCTTTGACTATATTGTAAAAGTCGTTCATGACTTCTACGCCGATAGTCGCGTGAGCCTGCTGTCTGCCTCTCATTCTTATCGAAACTTTTACCTTGTCGCCGCCTTTAAGAAATTTAAGGCATTGTTTCGCTTTGGTCTCAAGGTCGTGGGTATCGATAGTCATCGACAACCAGATTTCTTTAAGGTCGGTAACCTTCTGGTTCTTGCGAGCGTCTTTTTCGCGCTTTGCCGCGTCGAACTTGAATTTACCGTAGTCCATAATCTTGCACACGGGCGGCGTTCCGCCGGGATTGATTTTGACGAGATCGAGATTTTTCTCGTCAGCAATCCTGTTCGCTTCGCGAGCGCTCATAATGCCGAGTTGTTGACCGTTTTCATCGATAACGCGAATTTCCGAATCGGTAATTCTGTCGTTAATCTCAACTTCCTTATTGATAACCGTAGTCCTCCGAAAAAAAGAATTGAGCGGCAAATAGATTTACCGCTCAATAATTAACACAATAATCGATTAAATTACGCGTTACACGGTCTAGGAAACCTGACCGGTGAGAATAAATCTACTTCCAACCTAATTAATTATATATTATTGCAAGTGTTTTGTCAAGAAATTTATCGTACTATTTCAAGATTTTTTCGTCATTCTCGTACTTAATCTTCGCAAAGAAGTCCTCGTAAGTCATTGCTCCGAGGTCGCCTTTGTCACGACTACGCACCGACACCACTCCGTTTTCCACGTCCTTGTCGCCGATAATAAGCATATACGGAATCTTTTCGAGTTGCGCTTCGCGAATCTTATATCCGATTTTCTCGTTTCTGAGATCGCTTTCGGCGCGAAGTCCGGCGGCGTTGAGTTTATCGGTAATTTCCTTGACTTTGTCTGTCGTTCTGTCGGTAAGCGAAAGCACGCGAACCTGCGTGGGGCTGAGCCATACCGGCAAGGCGCCGGCGTACTTTTCGAGAATCAACGCCATAGTGCGTTCGTAGCAACCAATCGAACTACGGTGAATAATGTACGGTCTTGCCTTATTGCCGTTCTCGTCGATATAACTCATATCGAAGCGTTCCGCGAGGAACATATCGATCTGAATGGTGATAAGTGTGTCCTCCTTACCGTAAACGTTCTTTATCTGAATATCGAGCTTAGGGCCGTAGAACGCCGCTTCGCCGATACCTTCGGTGTATTCCAGTCCGATATGGTCGAGAATACGCTTCATTTCGCCTTCGGCATAAGCCCACTCTGTCGGATCGTCGATAAACTTTTCTTTATTGTTCGGATCCCACTTAGAGAATCTGTACGACACGTCGCCGTCAAGTCCGAGGCTTTTGAGCATAAACATCGCAAGATCAAGACAGCCGCGGAATTCGGTTTCGAGTTGCGACGGCATACAAATAAGATGTCCTTCGCTGAGCGTGAACTGTCTTACGCGGATAAGTCCGTGCATCTCACCGCTCGATTCGTTTCTGAACAGCGTAGAAGTTTCTCCGTAACGAAGCGGCAAATCGCGATAGGATTTAAGCCCGTTGTTATATACGGTGTACTGAAATGGGCAAGTCATAGGACGAAGCGCAAGTACTTCCTCTCCTTTGCTTTCGTCACCCATGATAAACATACCGTCTTGGTAATGATCCCAGTGTCCGCTGATTTTGTAAAGATCGCTCTTCGCCATATACGGAGTTTTGGTAAGTACGTAACCGCGGCGGCGCTCTTCGTCCTCGACGAAACGGTTAAGGATCTGGAACAATCTTGCGCCTTTCGGCATAAGAAGCGGCAATCCTTGACCGATAACGTCCGAGGTCATAAAGTACCCGAGATCTCTGCCGATCTTGTTGTGATCGCGAAGTTTCGCGTCCTCGACGGCTTTGAGATACTCTTCCATTTCGGACTTCTTTTCGAACGCAACGCCGTAAATTCTGGTCAACATTTTGTTCTTTTCGTTACCCTTGAAGTACGCTCCGGTAATCTGCGTAAGCTTAAAACACTTAATCTTGCCGGTAGACGGAACGTGCGGTCCGCGGCAAAGATCGGTAAATTCGCCTTGCGTATAGAAAGTAATCGTCGCGTCCTCGGGCAGTTCTTCGATAAGTTCGACTTTGTAAGTTTCGCCCTGCTCTTTCATAAAAGCAAGCGCTTCCGCGCGGGAAACGACCTTGCGAACAAACGGATAATCGGCCTTGACGATCGCGTTCATTTCCTTTTCTATTGCCTCGAGATCGGCGTTCGATATAGGCTTATTAAAGTCGATATCGTAGTAGAAACCGTTCTCGATGGCAGGACCGATCGCAAGTTTAGCGTCCTTGTAAAGTCTTTTAATCGCTTGCGCCATAACGTGCGCCGCGCTGTGACGATACACTTCCATACCCGCTTTGTCACGGGTGGTCAGAATCGCCAACACACAATCGTGATCGAGCACGGTGTCGAGATCGACTTTTTCGCCGTCAACAACCGCAGCGATCGCCGCACGAGCCAGTCCTTCGCTGATTCGTTTGGCTACGTCAAGGCAAGTAGCGCTGCTTTCTACTTCAATTACGCTTCCGTCTTTCAAAGTAATGTTCATATATAAAACCCTCCTGAATTACTATAAAAAAGTCCTTAAAGCCATACTGACTTTAAGGACGAATTTCTCCGTGGTTCCACCTTAGTTTATCGCAATAATGCGACCTCGTTACCTCGGAAAACGCCGAGACGCAACCCTCGCAAGCGGTTTCGCACTGCACGCGCGGCACGTCGCTTTCAGCCGATGGCGACGCTCTCTTTGGCGTAACGCGCAGACTACTTGTCATGCGAATAGGAATATTGCTAAGGCTGAGCCTTTGCTTTTGTTACGAATAGTATAATTCAAAAAAATCGGTTTGTCAACGTTTTTAACGATTTTTTCAATATAATTCGACGTGAATTCTTCCCGTAGCGAACGTAAGAACGAAAATCTTACCGCATTTACCCTTTCTGAGCGCCTTTGCGCACTCGTTACTAGTGGCTCCGGTCGTAAATACGTCGTCGACGAGTAAAACGTTCTTGCCCTTTACGTCCGCTTCTGGTTTGAGCAAGATAGCGTTTTGTATCGCTTCCGCTCGTTCTTCTTTACCGAGGCGGGCAAGATTTTCAGTAAGTTTCGTTCTTTCTAGCGCGTCCGAAAGCGGAATTTCAAGTATTTGCGATAATGCAACCGCAATTTCTCGCGCTTGATTATAACCGCGTTTACGTTGTTTCTTCGGGTGCATCGGAACGAAAGTTATTACGTCGGCAGCAAAATCGCTTTCGTAGTATTCGTCAGCCATAAACTCAGCCATAACTTCGGCAAGGTACTTTCCTCCGCCGTATTTGAGTTTGTGTACGAGATTGACAACTTCGTTTTCATAAACAAACGGTGCGCGCGCAATATCAAACGCATACTCGTGGTTCTGGCAATAATCGCAATAATTCGCCATATTCTTTATTGCTCTGCCGCAACGAAGACAATATTTCGTATTATGCGAAAGTTCGCACTTATTGCATACGGCGTACCGATCGTATCCCGGTATATCGTCGCCGCAAATCACGCACTTAATGCCGGACGGATAGAACAGTTCCGAAATCACGCGCCCGACTTTCATCATTATTTAAGGCGAAGCGTTTCTCTCGCGATGACAAGCTCTTCGTTGGTGGGAATAACGAATGTGCGAACTTTAGCGCCTTCTGCGGTCAACTCGTAGTTTATACCTTTCGGCACATGCTTATTCTTTTCGTTGTCGATAGCGACTCCGAGAAATTCAAGCCCGCTCATTATTCTCTCGCGAACGGGAACTACGTGTTCGCCGATACCGCCGGTAAACGCGATGCAGTCAAGTCCCCCCATAGCCGCGGCGTAAGAACCGATATACTTCTTAACTCTGTACACAAACATATCGATTGCAAGGCGAGCGCGATCGTTGCCCGCATCCATTGCGGCAGTAAGATCGCGGAAGTCGGACGAAACTCCGCTCACGCCGAGCACGCCGCTCTTTTTGTTAAGGTAGTTGGTCGCTTCGTGGATATCCATACCCTTTTTGCCCATAACGTATTCTAGCACTGCGGGATCGATATCACCGCTACGCGTACCCATGACCAAGCCCTCGAGCGGAGTAAGCCCCATGGAAGTATCGACGCACTTACCGTCTTTAACCGCGCTTACGCTGGCGCCGTTGCCGAGGTGGCAAACGACGAGTTTGAAGTCTCTCCGCCCCATAAGTTTAGCCGCTTCAGGCGCTCAATGGGCTCCTCCAGAAACTCAGCGGCGCGGTGGCTGACATACTTGTGGCTCGTGCCGTGGAAGCCGTACTTACGGATTTTGTAGTCCTTATAGTCCTCGTAAGGAATCGCGTACATATACGCGTAGTCGGGCATCGTCGCATGGAAAGTCGTGTCGAACACGGCAACTTGCGGAGCGTGCGGCATCGCTTCTCTGCAAGCCTTGATACCCATAATGTTGGCAGGCATGTGGAGCGGACCGAGATCGATATTGCTTTCGATAAGTTTCAGAGTTTCGTCGGTAACGAGCGCGCTTTCTTTAAATATAACGCCGCCGTGAAGTACTCTGTGTCCTACCGCCGCAATCTCACTCATATCGGAAATAACGCCGTGTTCCTTATCAACCAACGCGTCGAGAACCATTTTGATTGCTTCGGAATGCGTAGGCATCGAGCAAGAAATTTTGATTTCATCGCCGCGTCCTTTATGAACGAGGTCGGAAGTCTTCTGACCGATACGCTCGCACACGCCTTTAGCGAGTACGCTCTCGGTGTCCATTTCGATAAGTTGGTATTTAAGTGAAGAACTGCCTGCGTTTACTACTAATATTTTCATTTTTTCCTCCGTCGCGTTAGTTTGCCTGAAGCGCGGTCATCGCAACCACGTTAACGACGTCGTCGGACGAGCAACCGCGCGACAAGTCGTTAACCGGCTTGTTGAAGCCTTGGCAGATAGGACCGATCGCTTCCGCGCCGGCAAGACGCTGAACGAGTTTATAGCCGATATTACCCGCCTGAAGATCGGGGAAAATAAGTACGTTTGCTTTGCCCGCAACGTTGCTGCCGGGCGCTTTAAGCGCTCCGACGGTTTCAACGAGCGCTGCGTCGGCTTGGAGTTCGCCGTCGACATTAAGGAACGGAGCCTGCTCGCGTACGAGTTTGGTTGCTTCGACGACCTTATCGACGAGCGCATGCTTGGCACTGCCCTTCGTGGAGAACGAAAGCATAGCGACTTTCGGATCGATGCCCGCGATTTTTTTCGCGCTGTCGGCAGAAGCAATCGCGATGGCAGCGAGCTGTTCTGCGGTGGGATCGGGATTGACCGCGCAATCGCCGAACACCATAACGCCGTTTTCGCCGTACTTGCTGTTTTCGGGCAAAATCATAATAAAACAACTGCTGACGGTAGAAATGCCGGGCGCGGTTTTGATAATCTGAAGTGCGGGGCGAAGCACGTCGCCGGTTGCATTAATCGAGCCTGCGACCATACCGTCGGCTTTGCCCGCTTTTACAAGCATAACGCCGAGATAAAGCGGATTCTTGACGAGTTTAGCCGCTTGCTCTCTTTCCATGCCTTTTGCCTTTCTGAGTTCATAAAGCATATCGGCGTATTCGGTAAGGTCGGCTACGTTCGGATCGAGAACGTCGATACCTTCGAGGTTGGCGTCCGGACACTTTTTGACGATTACTTCTGGATCGCCTATAAGAGTGATCTTCGCAATCTTCTGGCGCGTTACGCTTTCCGCCGCTCTGATAATACGCTCCTCTTCACCCTCGGCGAGAACGATATGTTTGCCGAGCTTTGCCGCTTTTTCCTTGATGCTTTCAAGTAAAGTCATAATTTTTCTCCTTTATCGCATCTATTTTGATGCAAAATAATTTACAAAATGTTATAATGTTTTCGTCGGGTATGATTTTTTTACCGCCGACTTAATCATTATAACACCGTAACGAATAAAAGTAAAATCTTTTCGGGAGCGAAATATGAAAATTTGCGCCGTAATATGCGAATACAACCCTTTTCACACGGGTCACTTGTATCAACTCAACAAAATTTCAAAAAAATATGACGACATAATCTGCCTTATGAGCGGAAATTTTGTTCAGCGCGCCGAGCCGGCTATTGCAGAAAAATCCGTCCGCGCGACCGTAGCGCTCAACTGCGGCGCTTCCGCGGTTATAGAGTTGCCGATAATTTACGCGGTAGCAAACGGCGAACGTTTCGCTTCCGGCGCGATAAAAACTCTGTCGCGCCTTACCGGGATCGAAGCGCTTGCCATGGGATGCGAAACCGACGATACGACGGCGCTACAAAAAATCGCCGAGATCCGAGCCGCAGAATCGGACGATTTTAAATCAGTACTATCCGATTATATGGCTAACGGTTACTCCTACGCCGCCGCGCTTACAGAAGCAACCGTGACTGAAGCGGAAAAACGCGGAATACCCAAAGCCGCAACCGGGGCGATTTTATCAGAGCCGAATAACCTTCTTTGCATTGAATACGTCAAGGCAATTGAAAAATACGGTTTGAACATCAAACCTTTCTTCATTAAGCGTCAAGGCAATTCTTATAACAGTATTTCCGCTATGGGAAACTATCTTTCGGCAACCGCAATAAGAAAATTATTGATTGAAAAGCGTTTTACGGAAACCACGCCGTATCTTACCGGCGAAGCAAACGTATTGCTTGACGAGTTTAACGCACACTTCCCCGATTATTCGATTTACGATAAAATCGTCGTAAACGAACTGCGCAAACTTTCAATCGATGAAATCGCAAAAGCGTACGATTGTCGCGAAGGGCTTGAATACAAACTTAAAGACTGCGCGATGAAAAGCATCGATCTTGACGAAATTCTGGCGAACGCAAAATCCAAACGTTACACCATGAGCAGACTTAAACGTATAGTTTTACAAGTCGCGCTCGGTATCACCAAAGAAATCATGAACGATGATTTTACTCCGCCCGCTCGGCTCCTCGCAATTCGCGAAACGTTCAAGCCGTATCTTTCGAATAACGCCGGCAATCTTATAATTCGCGGCGAAGACGTCGACACGTACGCCGGTGCGCTTTACGACGAATATTTTAAAATCGAAAAAACCGCCGCCGCATTATATTCGGTCGTAACGTCTAATCCCGCCGATTTGTTCGTCCCGAAAAAGTTGTACAGTATTTGAGTGTTAAAGACCGTCCTAAAACGGAATTTTTATAATAGAATAAAAAAACGACCCGATTTATTAGATTGAGTCGCTTCTTGTGTTTATTTAACTATTATAATCTTTCAGCAACGGACAATATCAATTCACGAGTTTTATCCCACCCTAGACAAGCGTCTGTAATCGACTTTCCGTAAACGTTGCCGTCAGGCGACTGGTTGCCGTCCTCAATGTAACTTTCGATCAAGAAACCTTTTACGAGCGCTTTGAATCTATCGCAATGACGACGATTGCCCACCACTTCTTTCACTATGCGCACCTGCTCAAACGCGTTTTTATTGCTGTTAGAGTGGTTCGTGTCGATTATTACAGCCGGGAATTTAAGCCCCTGCTTGCGGTACATTTCGTCGAAGCGCATAACGTCCTCGTAATGATAATTAGGAAGGTTATTCCCGTAAATGTCCACACTGCCGCGCAAAATCGCATGAGCGTAAGGATTACCGGTCGTTCTGACCTGATAGTCGCCGTACTTAAACTCATTTTGTATCTGCGCCGCATAAATCGAATTAAGAAGAACCGAGAAACTGCCGTTCATAGGATTTTTGATGCCTACAGCAACGTCGAATCCGCTTGCTACCAACCGATGCTGCTGGTTTTCCGTTGACCTTGCGCCCACCGCGATGTACGACAACAAGTCCTGTATGTAGTCAACGTTATCGGGGTACAGCATTTCGTCCGCAGCCGACAATCCGCTTTCGCTTATCGCTCGCGCGTGCATGGTTCTTAAAGCAAGAATTCCCGCTTGAATGTCAGTGACTTTTTTGTGCGGGTCGGGGCTATGAAGCATACCTTTGTACCCCTCGCCACGAGTTCTCGGCTTATTCGTATATATTCTTGGAACGATAAAAATTTTGTCTTTTACTTCTTCCGCAAGTTTTGCAAGCCTTGAAACGTAGTCAAGTACTGAATCCTCGTTATCTGCAGAGCACGGTCCCACGATAAACAACATGCGATCGTCCTTGCCGGATATAATCTTTTTTATAGTTTCGTCGCGGTCAAGTTTGACTTTTTTCATTTCCGGAGTAAGTTTTATCATTTCCAAAACCTCTTCCGGCGATATTATTCTTTTGATTTTCTGAAACATTTCTGCTCCTCGTTAGCGTCTTACTGTGGAAATTTATCTATTCGTGCATAACTAAAAACTATTAACTATTTACAACTTGTCCGCAATATCGTAGATAAGCCTTTTGGACTTTTCCCAACCCAGGCAAGCGTCGGTAATCGATTTTCCATACACGTTTCCGTCGGGAGGTTGGTTTCCGTCCTCGATATAACTTTCGATCATAAGTCCTTTAACTATCGTTCCGAATTCTTTGTACGTCGTTTTATTGTTGACGATTTCTTTTGCGATTCTGATCTGTTCGTCGGGGCGTTTACCGCTGTTTGAGTGGTTAGTATCGATTACGATCGCCGGATTTTTCAGCCCTTGTTCGGCATACAATTCACAAAGTTGCATTACGTCTTCATAGTGGTAATTCGGAATATTTCTTCCCGAAGCGTCCACGCTGCCGCGAAGGATTGCGTGCGCGTACGGATTGCCGGTTGTGCGCACTTGCTTGTTAAGATATTTGAACTCGTTAGGAATCTGCGCGGCGTAAACCGAATTAATCAGTACCGACAAACTCCCGTTCATAGGATTCTTAAAGCCTACGCAAGTATCGCTTCCGCTTGCAACGAGTCTGTGTTGCTGATTCTCGGTCGAACGCGCTCCGACTGCCGTGTACGATAACAGATCGTCGCAATAAACCGTATTCTCGGGATAAAGCATTTCGTCCGCGGCGGACAGTCCGCACTCGTGCATTACCCTGACGTACATGCGCCTGATCGCCAAAATTCCGGCTTGTATATCGGTAATCTTTTTGTGTGGATCGGGGCTATGCAACATACCCTTGTAGCCCTCGCCGCGCGTTCTCGGCTTATTCGTATAAATTCTAGGAACGATAAATATTTTATCTTTGACTTTTTCACTCACTTCTGAAAGACGATTACAGTAATCGCAAACCGAGTCCTCGTTATCGGCAGAACAAGGTCCAATTATCAAAAGTAAGCGCTTGTCGCGACCGGAAATTATATCCTTGATTTCTTCATCGCGTTTAAGTTTAATCTTTTTGAAACTTTCGTCCAGCCCCACTGCTTGTCTTGCTTCGTCGGGACTGATTATCGTTCGTATTTCTTCAAACATAGCACTATTATCTCCGTAGTAATCAATCGGTTTTCGTTATCGCGCCGCGCAATTCGTTTCGGTTGGTCTTAATCGTGTCGAGAGTGTTTTTGAAAAACGTTTCAGCGTCTTTGAACATTCCGTCGAGATGCTCTTTCGTTTTCAGCACGAGTTCGTCGCATTGCCGATACGCTTCGTCCAACACTTCGCGCGAACGCTTTTCCGCGCGTCTGGCAATCTCTGCTCCGTCCGTAAGCCGCTCCGCTCGTTCTTCGGCTTCTTTGATTACGTTTTGCGCGACTATGTCGGCGTTCTCTAATATCCGAAGTCGGTTCCGCGACACGAGCTCCGCTTCTTCCATCGCTATCGGCAGAAGCGCTTTTATATCCGCCCACAGCGAAGCGCACCTTGCCAAATCCGCTCGCTTGTTAAACAGTCCCGAACGCCCGACGAGTTCGTCGTCCATTTCCGCAATCAATTCGTTAAGATCCATTTGCCGCTCCTACTTGATTTCTTCGGCAGCCTCCTCCTTAACGTACTTTGACGCGTCGCCGTCCATTGCGATAACCTCACGCACGAGCGACGACGAAATATACGAATAGTTTTCGAAAGCCATAAGATAGCACCCTTCGGCTTCGGGATATTGCGAGCGATAAGCGTTAAACAACATGCGTTCGTACTCGAAGTCCGACGAGTTTCTCAGCCCGCGCACGAAAACTTCGATGCCGTTTTCTCTCATAAAATCGACCAAAAAGCCTTTAAACGGCACTACGACTACGTTTTTAAGTCCTGCAAGCGAAAGTTGCGCGATTTTAAGCCGCTTTTTGATGTTGAAATAGCAAGACTTGGCTGCGTTCCCGTCCGCAACCGCTACGTACAAAGTCGTAAACTGCTTGGCTGCGCGCTCCGCGATTTCGTAATGTCCCAAAGTAAACGGATCGAAAGTTCCCGCAAAAACTGCCTTATTATTCATTATGCTCTACCTCCTCCGGATATGCCGCCGCTTTCGGCGTGAGAAACGACAGAACGGTGTTTCCGCAAACGCGACGATCTTCCTCGTAAGCCGCGGATTCGAAAACTACTCCTACGGAATGTTCAATAACAAGCACTCCGCTTTCCGACAACACATTATATTTTGCTATTGTGTCGGCAATTACGGTTTCAAGACCCGCCGAGTAAGGCGGATCGGCAAATATCACGTCAAAACGCTTGTCCTTTAATTTTTTGAGCGCGAACGCGTAATCAACGTTATAAATTTCATAATCGCTCGGTTTGGCTCCGACGTGCGCGAGATTAGTTTTTATCAGCGCGACACTGGTGGGATCCCTGTCTATAAAAACGGTTCTAATGGCGCCGCGACTCATGGCTTCTCTCCCGAGCGCGCCGCTTCCGCCGAACAAGTCAAGCACCGCGACTTCGCCGCAAAGCCCTTTTGACGCCAAAATATTGAACAAAGTTTCTTTAATTCTGTCGGTCGTGGGTCTTACGCGGTTGTCTGCCGGGGCTAATAACTTTTTACCTTTGAATTTTCCGCTTATTACGCGCATATTAGTCCTTAAAATTTATCCTTTGATTAGTTCGTCAAAACAATTTAGCAACGTTTTCAGTTGTTTGCCGTTCTCGTTAATTCGTTCGATTAAACAGGGTGAAATTTTCCGTAGAATTACTCGTAACTGCGAATTTCGTTGATAAGCTCGCTCGATCTTTTCTTCAGCGAATACACGCCGAAGAAATAACCCGCTACGTAAGCCGCCGAAATAACGACCGTGAAAATCACGACCGCCACAACAGAGTACCAAGTTACAGTACTCGTTTCGTCCAGCGCGATAAGCCCCGCGCCTTGGAAAATGAGCGTCGTAGGAATAAATACGAGAAGCATTATACCCTGAAGCCATTTCGCTTTAGCCGCAACGGCAATAACGGACAACAAAATCGCGGAAACCAAAAACGGCGTGACGAGAATCAACGATTTAAAAGGATTGACTTTGTTGATTTTTTGCGAATGGATATCCGAAAGCGTGGTTCGATTCCGAAGTTTGTATTCTTTTTCACCGGCGTTTCTGCCTTTCGTAAACTGCACGATTCCCACCGGAATCGCAAACACGATTCCGAGAGCGATTTTTGCCGCGGCGGGTATCTGCGGTATTATAAAGATAATGCCGAAAATCGAAAAAATTATCGTAAACAAATACATGCTTCCGCAGTTCGCTAATGCATCGACCGCAAGTTTGCGTTCTTTCAGTTGCTCCACTTTCGTGCCGTTATTCGGTCCTTTCGGCACGGAACTTCTTTTAGCCATTTACTGCCTCCTTAAAACCGCGCTTTGCGTTACTATCGCGTCAAGCGCAACGTCGTACTCGTTCGGGGTGAAATCATCGACTTTTTGTTCGTCGTACGCAACGCCGATTTTTACCGTATCGCACGAGGCGAAAAATTTGTCGTAGTACCCTCCGCCGTAGCCGAGCCTATACAATTCGTCGTTAAACGCAAGCATCGGCGTTATCGTGACGTCAATGCGATATTTTCCGCTATCGCCAATCGGAAGATAATCGCGTGCGTTCGGTTCACCTGACCGATAAACGTTTCCGTGCTTGTCCACGTTATACAATCGAGCCGAAGAGTCGAGTCTGACCGGAACCATTTTTCCGTCAAAAGTATACGGAACGAAAACATCAAATTCGACGAACGCTTCCGCGATTATATCGCGAGTGTCGACTTCACTATCGACGGATACGTAAACGAATACGGATTCAGCGTTTTGCTCGCATAATAATTCTATCACCTTTTCACGTATTTTGCAATTCTTTTCACTACGGTTAAGCACCGCACAACGCTTAGTTTTTGCAATTTTTCTTAAATTTTCTTTATTCGTTGACATAATTCCTTTTTACTCTTCGAGAAATCATCGTAAGTACTTCGTGTGATATAGTATTATGTGTGATACAAATATCGTTCATTTGTTCGCCATTAGCTAAAATATACACTTTATCGCCCGGTTTACAATCCACTTCGCTCACGTCTATCATACAAGCGTCCATACAAACTAAGCCTACCAACCGACAATACTTACCGTTTACCAGAAGTTTATGCCCGCTTCTCCGCCAAAAACCGTCGCCGTATCCGAGTCGTACGGTAGCGATTCGCATAGGTTTATCAACCGTATAATTGCCGTATCCGACGTGGTCGCCAGCGTTGACGTCGTTTATTTGCACGATATGCGAGTAAATTTTCATTGCCGGTTTTACACCGTCGTAACCGTACCCATATAATGCAAGACCCGGTCTTACGACGTCAAGACGATACACGTCTGGTAAAATTAAGCAATTGCTCGCACAACAATGCAGTCGTCTGATTCTGTTTCTCAAAGGCAACACACCCGACAAAAATTCGTCAAACTGCTCCGCGCACGATTTTGAATTATGCTCGTTATAAAAATGAGTGAATGCGCCTTCCACCGAAACGCCGTATCTGTCCGCAACTTTCAGCAATTCGATAATTTCGGACGGTTTACAACCCAGTCTGTTCATTCCGCTGTTTACAACAATATGCACACCATTCACAACGTTTTTGACGGCATGGATTTGCTCCGGCGTAGCAACGCTCGCAATAACATTTTTAGGGAGTTTAATTCCGGATAATTCCGTTTCGAGAACAAGAATAGGCTTTTTTATATTTGCGCTAGTAAGTTCCAACGCCTCAAAATCGGTTGCAACCGCAAATCCATCAACGATGTTTTCGATATGTTTTGCGACCCGTACCGCACCGTGACCGTAAGCGTCCGCTTTTACCACCGCATAGACTTCTGTCTTAACGCGCTTCTTTATATAGAACGCATTATCTTTAATCGCTCCCAAATCGATTTCAGCCGTAAGCATATAAAACTCTCCGTTATTTTATAAGGTTTTATATGCCGTTTTTGACGATACGGTGCATAAGTCAAAATCAGTATTTATCCATAAACAACACTTTAGGCTTGTTAAACGGATAACTCCCGCTAAAAAACGCTTCCGCCAAATCGGATATATCTATACTACTCTCGTCAAAGTCACCGGAGGTTTTAGTCACCTTTCGATCGTTCCCGCTAATTTCAACTAGATATGTTCCTTGGTTTTCCGTCACTATATCGTCCGAAATCGAAAAACCGTAACGTAGTTTCTTTTCAGAATATATCGGCAAACTTAAAAAAGTTTCTACGCTAGCGATCCGCATTTGCGTATAGGCTAATTCGTCGGCATGGAAATCGCAAAACGCCATGCCTTTGAATGCATTTATCGTCTTGAACTTTTCAAAATCACTCGTCGCAAACTTCGCAATCTCACCATTATCGATCGCAACGTAAGCGAACGATTTTCCGCCGTCACACACGATCCAAACGTTTTCGTCGTCAACCGCAAGTTCTTCGATTAAATCGCAAAAATACTTCTCGTCAACAGTTTCTTTGAACGTAAAATCTTGTGAATATTTTTTGTATAGTCCTATTAAAGTCGACACGTCGAATTTTGTAGCGCGTACGATTTTATAGTCACGCCCGCCGCTTATTAAGTCTTTTCCGCAATAGGAAGCGTCAACGAAGCCGTATCTTTTATAATATTCGAAATTAAACGGGTTTAACGAAACGAACGCACATTGCCTGCGATTAACTTTTTCAAGCGCCGATTTCATAACCTCCGCAACGATTCCGCGTCCGCGAAGTTCCGACAAAGTACCCACCGCGCTAAGATAGTCAGTTTCGATTTTTTCTCCGAATATTTCGGCATTTTTGTGCACGAGATACCCGGCGCTTACGATTTTACCGTCGCGCTTTGCTGTCAAAACGTCATCATCCTCTACCGACGATATGAAATAATTTGCATAATCGTCGCTGTCGTAAGGAAACGCGTCTTTATAAAGAGAAAACAGTTCGCTTCTGTCAATCAATCGATTTTTCCTCTGCAAAATATTTTTCAACGAGAATTTTCGGGAAATACGATAACTTAGCTTTTCTTAGCCCCTCGATCCCCATGTCCTCTTGTCTGTTGACAAGCGCACCGTCGGGAAAATACTTTTCAGCAACCACTTGATTCAATGTTTGATACACTCCGACGTAGTTTACGTCGCCTTTTTCGAATATCGTGTGAATAACTCCGTTGCTTTCTACCGACGAAACGGAAAATCCGATACACTTACCCTCGACTTTTAAAAGTCCTATTTTAAGGTCAAGCTCGTTTCTGTACCGAAGCGCACGGAGTACTGCGTCGCGTTCCATTTCGGTCGCACTGCTTTTATCGGCAGTTGCAAGCCACGCGTCACAAAGCGCCATCACCGCTTCAAAATCGTTTTCGGAATAATCGATAAACTCGTAGTCGTAAGTTTCCTTGAATCTATTGATAAAATTACGTTTTGCATGGTACGATTTGCCTTTAAGATATTTGAGATCGTCGCTTCCGTAAACGTAGTCGTAATCGTTTCTGCTCGTTCCAATCAGATATTTGTCACCGGATAAAAGCGCAACCTGATCTTTCGTAAGTCCTCTGAAAAAGTGCTTTATTACTTGTGAATCACAATATTCGTTCACCGCTTTGACCGCGGTAAGAAAATCGCCGTTCGTCCCTAAATACGGCGGCATAAAAATATCTCTGCCGAAAACCTTGTTGTACAGAAAGAGCGCGTTATCGGTTTCGGCAATCTGCATCGAATCGTGTACATTCCATAAAAACACGGTCGCAAAATTGTATTCCCATCCAAGGTTTTTATCGGTAAGTTTAGCACGAAACTTGTCCGCGTCGGTAATTTTTAGCGTTCTGAATTCTAGCATGTTTTAATATCTCAAATAACTGTCAAACGCGTTTTTAATGTGTTCTACGCGTTTATCTTCGGTATATACTTCAATAATATCGAAACGCACGGCTTGATTATACAATCTGAATTTTTTTATGTACTGACTGGCAACTTCATTGATCTTTCTGCGTTTTCGGAAGTTAACAGCATCCGCGCCGTAACCATGGTTCTCGTTAAGCCGCGTTTTAACTTCAACGAATATAAGATAACCTTCGCCCGCCGCAATAATGTCTATTTCACCAAGTTCCGTACGGTAGTTACGGTCGATTATCTCATATCCGATTCCTTTAAGGTATTCTGCGGCAATTGTTTCACCCGCATCGCCGCGCATTTTAGTGGTAAACATCGCCTACGCCTCCACGAAGTGTTTTATAAACGTTCTTCTGTGTTCGGGGCAAGGTCCGTACTTTTTAAGCGCCGCGATATGTTCGGCGGTGCCGTAACCTTTGTTCTTTGCAAAACCGTACATGGGGTATTTTTCGTCGAGTTCACGCATAATTCTGTCACGCGTCACTTTCGCTATTATAGAAGCCGCCGCTATGTTATAACTTTTCGCATCGCCTTTGATAAACGCAAAAGTCGTGTACGGTAAGTTCAGCTCAACTGCGTCTATCAAAGTAATCTCCGGCTTCGGCGTAAGCGAATCAAGACAATTCTTCATGGCAAGTTTCGTCGCTTTCAAAATATTGATTTCGTCGATCGTTTTCGCAGACACGATGCCTACGCTGAAATGCGCCTTGTCTTTTATGATTCCATAGAGTTTTTCGCGATTTTTTTCGGAAACTTTCTTGCTGTCGTTAATCTTATCGATCATCTCGTCCATCGGCATAATGCAACAAGCCGCCACGACGGGACCAGCCAACGGACCTCTGCCGGCTTCGTCCATTCCCGCGAGTATTTTACCGGAATACGTCAGATCAAAATCAAATAAACTCGACGTTATACTACTCATTCTTTATCTCCATCGTTAGTCGAAAACGCTTCGTCAAGCGTAATTTTACCCATTCTGCCTTTTCGAAAATCGTCGATAACCGCAACTGCAGCGCGGTCGATATCGCAAACGCCGCCCTTCAGAATGAAACCGCGGCTTTTCGCTACTTGTTCCAGATTGCCCTCGTCGCTTTCGCTCGGAACGAATCCGTATCTGTCCGTGATTACTGACGGCTTTATCGCATACGCTTCTTTAATAAAATTGCACGCAAGTTCGTTGACGTCGACAACTTCGTCCTTAATGCTACCGACGTACGCCAGATGCCGCGCAATTTTCTGACTGGATAGTTTCGGGTACAGCGTTCCGGGCGTGTCGAGCACTTCAATGTACTCGTTCACTCTGAACCATTGTTTTCCGCGAGTAACGCCAGCCTTATTTCCGGTAATTGCCTTACCTTTGCCGATCAGATTGTTTATCAAAGTCGATTTACCTGTATTCGGAACGCCAAGTACCATTGCTTTAATCGTAGTTTTTACGCCCTTTGCCGCGTATTTTTCGATTTTTGCGCCGCAAAGTCGCTTAATTTCAGCCAAAACTTGCGCGGAACTGCCAGAAACGGTACCGACGGACGAGAGCGCTACGCTCCGTTCTCCGCCGAGTTTCTTTTTCCATGCCGCGGTCTGCACGTCGTCGGCAAGATCGCTTTTGTTAAGAACATAAACGACGGGAAGTCGCGAAACGTATTTGACGAAATCCGGGTTAATACAACTTTTAGGTGCTCGTGCGTCAAGAACGTATATCAAAACGTCGATAAGCTTGATATTATCTTCTATCATTCTTATCGACTTTGTCATATGCCCGGGATACCAGTTTATAACCGCCATTCAATCCTCCAGTAAATCGGGACGCAATTTTTCGGTAAGCATTCTCGATTGCTCTTTACGCCACTTTTCGATGTTCGCGTGATGTCCCGAAAGTAATACTTCCGGCACGGGAATTCCTTCGAAAATCTGCGGGCGCGTATATTGCGGGTATTCGAGCGTATTGTCAGAGAAAGTTTCTTCGATCACCGAACTTTCGCTACCCAAAACTCCGTCGACGTACCTTGCAACGCTGTCGACTAAAACCATCGCCGGTAATTCTCCGCCTGTAAGAACGTAGTCGCCTATTGAAATTTCTTCGTCAAAACAGAGATCCAGAACGCGCTGATCTACGCCTTCGTAGTGTCCGCAAAGAAGCAACAAATCGCGTTTTTCTCCGGCAAGTCGTTTTACGAGCGACATATCGAGCGTTTTGCCCTTGGGCGACATATAAATGCGCAACGATTTACGCTTGGGATCGACCGCGTTTACCGCGTCGAATATCGGCTGAGGCAACATAATCATGCCCGCACCGCCGCCGAACGGATAATCGTCGCATTTATGGTGCTTATCTTTGGTATACTCGCGAATATCCGTAACGCGAATATCAAGCACACCGTTTTCAGCCGCCTTGCCGATAATACTCGTTTTAAGCGGCGCAAACATTTCCGGAAACAAAGTTAAAATATCGATTTTCATATTAACATCGCCTTTATCTCAACGCAACTACTATATTATCAAAAAAGTCTTAATCGTCATAAACGCTTACTTCGTCGAAAATCTTTTTATCAACAATAATAACGCCGTTTTCGACGTCAACTTTGACGATCATTTTTTTCAGAAACGGAAAGCGCACGGTCTTTAATCCGTTGCTTGCCGTAAAAACGTCGGCTGCTCCGTATTGATTGACTTCGGTAACCGCTCCAACGGCCGTTCCGTCCGAGGTATACAACTTACAACCGATAACGTCGGCGATAAAGTAACTGCCCTCTTCGAGCGGAACAGAGTTTACTCTGTCGATTTCGATACACTTGTCTTTAAGAGTTTCCGCCGTGTTTCTGTCCGACACTCCAGCGAAACGCAAATAAACGAAATCCGCGTCAAAGCGCAACGCTTCGATTCTGTAAGGTTTCGATTCGACGTAAACCGTTTTTAATTGTTTGAATCGATTCGGATCGTCGGTAAGCGGTTTCACTTTAACTTCGCCTCGAATACCTGCGGCGCGAACTATTTGTCCTATCGTAATGTAATCTTTCATTTATCTAAAATACTGTCAAAAAGCTGCACTACGTCTGGCATAGTACTATGAAATTTCGACAAAATCACGATATATCAAATCAGAGAGTCATAAAACGGCTCTCTGATAGATATAAACGGAATTTACGCCTCGTCCGCTTCGAGTATGGTTACGGTATACTTAACGCCTTCTTTGCTTCCGGCGGCTTTGACTATCGTTCGAATCGCTTTCGCTATTCTGCCGTCTTTACCGATAACCTTACCCATATCGGACTTGTCAACTTTAATGTTTACTGTGTTATCTTCGCCCATCGTGACTACGACCTCGTCTTTTTTATCTACAAGCCCAGTCACTATAAACTTAACCAGTTCTACCATATAGACTCCTGTCCGCGTTAAAGCACGCAATAATCAAAAAGTTAAAGTCCTACTCTATTAGTCCTTTTTCTTCTTTACGGCTTTGGTTTTAGCAGGCATAGCCTTTGCTTCGAGTACGCCGGCTCCCACGAGCAACGCGCGAGTAGTGTCGGTAGGCTGTGCGCCGTTCGCAATCCAGGTCTTAACTTTTTCCACGTCGATCTTAACTTCGGCGGGCTGAGTCTTGGGATTGTAAGTACCGACGATGTCGATAAACTTACCGTCGCGAGGCGATCTCGAATCCGCTACGACTACTCTGTAAAACGGGGATTTCTTGTCACCCAAGCGGGTGAGTCTGATTTTAACTGCCATATTTCTTTCTCCTTGAAATAAAATACTTATTATAGCGGCTTTTAAGCCGACAATAAACTTAATCGTATCAGAACGGGAATCTGCGCTTACCGCCTTTCATACCGAACGTGCCGTTGCGCATTTTTTTCATAAGGTCTTTTGTCTGATCAAACTGTTTCAATAGTTGATTAACGTCTTGAACAGTCGTTCCGCTTCCGTCCGCGATACGTTTTCTTCGCGTGGACTTTATGATTTCCGGATGTTCGCGTTCTTGCTTCGTCATGGAACGAATTATCGCTTTGAACTTCTCGATGCGCGTTTCGTCGATATCCTTTTCGGAAATTTTCATATTCGACATACCGGGCATCATACCGATCAGTTCGTTGATATTTCCCATCTTTTTCATGCTTTCGAACTGAGTAAGATAGTCGTCCAACGTGAAACTGGATTCACGGAACTTTTTCTCCATCTTCTTCAATTCTTCTTCGCTTACCGCAGACTGAGCCTTTTCGATAAGCGTAAGCACGTCGCCCATACCGAGTATTCTCGAAGCCATACGGTCGGGATAGAACGGTTCGATATCGCCGGACTTTTCGCCGGTTCCGCAGAACTTAATAGGTTTACCGGTGACAGCCTTTATAGAAAGCGCCGCGCCGCCTCTCGTATCGCCGTCGAGTTTCGTCAAAATCACACCGGTAATATCGAGTTGGTCGTTGAACGTAGTCGCAACCGTAACCGCATCCTGACCGGTCATCGCGTCGACCGTAAGAAGTATTTCGCTCGGTTCTACCGTACGCTTGACTTCTCTCAGTTCTTCCATGAGCGCTTCGTCGATATGCAGTCTGCCCGCAGTATCGATAATCACAGTATCAAAGCCTTTCGAGTTTGCGTACTCAATCGCTTCTTTAGCGGTTTTCGCCGGTTTTTGCGTACCGCGTTCGAACACTTCGGTATTTACGCTTTTCCCGACGACCTTTAACTGATTGATTGCCGCGGGTCTGTAGATATCGCACGCAACCAACAACGGCTTTTTACCCTGCTTTATAAGGTACTGCGAGAGTTTGCCGCACATAGTGGTCTTGCCCGCGCCCTGTAAGCCGCAAAGCATAATTACGGTAGGCAGTTTTGAAGAAACGGTAAGCCCGGAATTCGTGCTCCCCATCAGTTCGATAAGTTCGTCGTTGACGAGTTTAACAACCTGCTGCCCCGGAGTAAGGCTGTTAAGAATCTGTTCACCTACCGCCTTTTCGCTTACTTTTGCGATAAAGTTTTTGACTACGCCGAAATTAACGTCCGCTTCCAAAAGCGCAATGCGAATTTCGCGCATAGCTTGCTTTATCTCGAGTTCGGTAAGTTTTCCGCGAGATTTGATTTTGCTGAAAATATGATTCAGTTTTTCACTTAATCCGCTGAATACAGCCATTTTAACTCCTTGAAACGGTTTCGTCGATTATTTTCATTAAATACGCTTTTGCCGGCTCCGTATCGCCCTCGAGAAGTTTGTCGAGCGCCATGCTTGCGTTTTCGCGATCGCTCTCATTCTTACTTAAAAGTCCGAGTTTTTCTTCGAAAAAAGCCAATTGCTCCTCTGCTTTTACGATAGCGTCGCGTACCGCTTGCCTCGATACACCGGTATTTTCCGCAATCTCCGCAAGCGACAGATCGTAGTCGTAATAACTTCTCAATACGTCGCTTTGATGCTCCGTGAGCAACGATCCGTAAAGATCGTTAAGTTCGCTTATCTGAAGATTTTTTTTCACTTGCGACGTTTCCCGAAAAACAAAGTGTAAAGCCGATTGACTTTACACTTATATAATACACTAATTATTTGCGTTTGTCAAGCGTTTTATTCAACGATTGCGTCGATAAATGCTTCGGAATCGAAATCTTCGAGATCGTCGATTCCCTCGCCTACGCCGATATACACGACCGGAACTTCGAGATCGCCCGCAATTGCGAGTACGACGCCGCCTTTTGCCGTGCCGTCAAGTTTCGTAAGAATTATGCCGTCGATATCGACCGCTTCGTTAAACACATCGACCTGAGCGAGCGCGTTCTGTCCGGTGGTCGCATCGAGCACGATATAATTAAGATACATGGCCTCGGGCATTTCTCTGCCTATGATGCGCGAAATTTTTCCGAGTTCGTCCATAAGGTTCTTTTTGTTGTGAAGTCTGCCGGCGGTGTCAACGAGTACCACGTCGGTGTTTTTTGCTTTTGCACTCGCCAGTGCGTCAAACACGACAGATCCGGGGTCGGCCCCCTCCGCTTGCTTGACTATTCTCACGCCAGCACGGTCTGCCCACACGGTAAGTTGGTCGGCTGCCGCGGCACGGAATGTGTCGGCGGCAACGAGCAATACCGACTTTCCTTCGCTCTTGAATTTCTTCGCAAGTTTACCCATAGCGGTAGTCTTGCCTACGCCGTTAACGCCGGACACCATAATGACGAGCGGATACTCATACACGGGCTTCGGATTCTCGTCGAGAATATCGATCATAATGCGCTTGAGTTCGTCCTTAACGTCAGCGCGATCTCTAAGCATTTTCTCATCGACTACGTCGTGAAGTTCGTCGAGAATTCTTTCGGTCGTAGTCGCCCCTACGTCCGCGGACAAAAGTATATACTCGAGTTCGTCATAAAAATCGTCGTCAAGCACTCCGCCGGTAAAAAGTTTATTTAGTTTGTAAGAAATTACGTCCTTGGTTTTTTTAAGACCGGCTTTAATTTTCGCAAAAATACCCATAAATTCTCCTGATATTCTAGGCTAGCGCAACATTATGCCTTTTCGGCAGTCGCGATCGCGTCTTCGAACTTGACGGAAACGATCTTACTCACACCTTTTTCTTCCATCGTTACACCATACAATCTGTCCGCAAGTTCCATAGTCGGCTTACGGTGAGTAATAACGATAAACTGCGTATCTTCGCTGAAACGGCGCAAGTACTTTGCGAAACGTCCCGCGTTCGCGTCGTCGAGCGCAGCCTCAATTTCGTCCAGCAGACAGAACGGTGACGGTTTTAAGTTCTGGATGGCAAATAATAGCGCAATTGCCGTCAGCGCCTTTTCCCCACCGGAAAGCTGCATCATGTTCTGCAGCTTCTTACCGGGCGGCTGTGCGATAATCCGAATGCCTGCTTCCAGGATATCCTCGTCCTCCATCAGCTCCAGCGTACCCTTGCCGCCGCCGAAAAGCTCCTTAAATACCTTGTCAAACTCCCTGCTGATCTCTGCGAACTTCTCCTTAAACTGCCTGCGCATCGCCTCATCCAGCTCGACGATGATGCGTTCCAGTGTTTTCTCCGCTTCTACCAGATCGTCGTGCTGTGCCTTCAAAAACGTGTAACGCTCCATCAGATTTTTATAATCTTCGATGGCGTTAACATTGACATCGCCCAGTCTGCGGATCGCTTCCTTGATCGTCTGCGTCTGCTTTTTCATCTCAGCGAGGTCGTTCATCGTCTCATCCCGAAGCTGCGCTGCATCCCGGAGGGTCAGTTCATACTCATTCCACATGTAGTTGACCTGATTCTCCATGGACTCCTCCAGCTTTTCCTTCTGGGCATTTAAGCGGTAAACCTCTTTGTCCAGCGCGCTCATCCGTGCGGACAGCTCTTCGCGCTCCGTGAAAAAGCCTTTCTGCCGTTCTGTAAGTTCTTCCCGCTTTTTGCTGTCTGCATTCAGCTTATCCTGCGTATCCGACTGCGTCGTTTTGGAGGATTCGATGGTCTCCTGCAGCCTTTTGATGCTTTCTTCTTTCCCGGCGGCGTCTGCCACGC
>ERZ780148.375-NODE-375-length-38363-cov-7.106688_pt1 | contig 38363 bp, 30 predicted proteins | sample MGYA00510984_ERZ780148 | MGnify/ENA primary metagenome ERZ780148 (study PRJEB29588, sample SAMEA2160902) | human gut metagenome | biome: human gut; feature: human-associated habitat; material: faeces | place: Denmark | collected 2008/2010 ...
CTAACAACTTCTTTTTCAACAGTTTCTACTGCCATTATGTTCTTGATGTTCTTTTCAATTCCTTTTTCGTCTAATGGTCTTCTGTTATAATTGTTTCCATTGTAATTATTTTTATTATTGAAGTTTCCATTATTTTTTCTGAAATTATTTCCATTGTTTGAACTATTAAATTCACCATTTCTTCCGTTTCTGTTGTTGTTAAATCTATTGTTTCTGTTTTCAAAACCATTTTTATTTTCGTAATTATTTCTGTTTTCAAATCCGTTTCTGTTTTCATAGCCATTTCTGTTTTCTGAATTGTTTCTATTATTGAAGTTGTTTCTTCCTTCTCCGCTTCTGCTATCATTTTTTCTATTATCTCTGTTAAATGTATTTTCTCTATTATAGCTATTGTCTTTATTAAAGTTATTTCTATTATTTCTATTTTCTCTACCAAAGTTTGAATTATTTGCATTTTTATTTTTAAATTTATTATATATATCACTAGCAAAATAACTATGCGTCACTGAACTTGGCATTTTATCGCCTCCTAAATAATTATAACATTTTTTATTAAAAATATATACCAATTTTTTCAAATCTATGGTATACTTTATTACAGAATAATGGGGATGAGTACAAATGGAAAAGAATTTTAAAACAATAGATGAACAAATTGAAATACTGAAAGAAAAGAATCTCATAATTGAAGATGAAGAAACAGCTAAAGAAATATTGCTGAGAGAAAATTACTTCTTTTTAATGGGATACCGTCATGTGTTTATGATCTCTTCTAAAGAAAGAAAATTTATCCCAGGTACAACATTTTCAGAAGTTTACTCATTATTCACATTTGATAGGAATTTTAGAAATATAATATTTAAAAATGTTTTAGTTATCGAAAATCAATTAAAATCCGTTCTATCGTATCAACTATCTAAAAAATATGGTTATAAAGAGAAGGACTATTTAAATCCTAAGAACTTTACAAATGACCATAGCAAATCGCGAAGAGTGCACGATTTAATAGATAAAATGAAAAGACAAATAAGAATAAATGTTGGTACCCACGCTGCCACTATGCACTATATGAATAACTATGGTTACATACCAATGTGGGTATTAGTAAAAGTATTATCGTTTGGTATTGTTTGTGAACTATATACAATATTAAGAGAAGAAGATAAAATAGAAATAGCGGAAGTATTTAATACTACGCCATCACTCCTTGAGGATATTCTAGTAATATTATCTAATTATCGTAATCTATGTGCTCATGAAGATATTGTCTTTGAGCATCGTACTGAAAGAGTAGTACCAGATACCGAATATCATGAATATATGAATATACCAAAGATGGATGGTGAATACATTTATGGTAAGAATGACTTATTCGCAGTAATAATTATCTTTAAAATACTACTTAATGAAAGTAATTTTAGACTGATGATGAAAGAAGTAGAATATGAGATAGAATTACTAGATGGCAGAATAGATATCATACCAATAAATAAAATATTAGATAGAATGGGATTCCCAAAAGATTACATGGAAATAATAGGAAGGTGATAATAAATGAAAAAAAATAAAATATTAATACCATTACTAGTATTTGTAGCTTTTATAGGAGGAGCAGCTTGGTCATATTTAGTTATAAAGCAATTAGACCATGGAACAATATTAACTTCTGGTAGTGGAGGAAATTATACAATAAATGAAAATAGTATATCAGCAGCAGTTGATAAAGTATATGATGCTACTGTAGTAGTGGCTAGTTATAAAGGAGAAACATTAGTATCAACAGGTACAGGCTTTGTATATAAAACAGAAGGATCAACATCTTACATAATGACTAATAATCATGTTGTATCAGGTGGAGATTCTGCTAAAGTAATCTTTAGTGATGGTACCTCAGCAGATACTAAAATACTAGGAGGAGATACATATGCTGATATAGCAGTATTAACAGTATCTACTTCAAGTATAAAGCAAGTAGCAACGCTAGGAAACACAGAAAATATGAAATTAGGAGACACAGTATTTGCAGTAGGTGCTCCTCTAGGAGATACCTATAGTGGTACAGTAACTAAAGGAATACTATCAGGGAAAGATAGATTAGTAGAAGTGAGTTTAAATGGAACTACTAGTGATTACTATATGAAAGTATTACAAACTGATACAGCTTTAAATCCTGGTAACAGTGGTGGACCATTATGTAATGTTAATGGTGAAGTAATTGGTGTTAACTCATTAAAATTAACTCAAGAAACCAGTGGTACGTCAAGTTATAGTGTTGAAGGAATGGGATTTGCAATACCAATTGAAGATGCTCTATACTATGCTGAAACAATAGAAAAAGGTGGAAGTATAAAGAGACCATACATTGGTGTTAGTATGCTAGACATAACTAATAGTTATTACTTATGGCAGGCTAAAATAACTATACCTGATAATGTTAAAGCCGGAGTAGCAGTAGTGGATGTTGAATCTAACTCACCAGCAGATAAAGCAGGTATTAAGAAAGGTGATATAATTACTAAGATTGAAAATGATGATATATCATCAGTAGCTAAATTAAGATATGAACTATATAAACACTCTCCTGGAGATAAAATAACAGTTACATATAATAGAAATGGTAAAGAATTAAAGACAGAAGTAACACTTGAAGAAAGTAAATAGTTACTTCTTTTTTTGTATCCCCTTGAGCCTAAGGTCTCAAGGAGGCTTGATAGAGCCTAGGTCTCTATCAAGAACGATTTTGGTAAAAACACTTGAAAAATATGTATTTTTATGATACACTAATGCTGATTTTGAGGGGAGTTAAATTAATATGGAAAAAGAAAATAAAAATTTAGAATTAGAAGATATAGAAAGAGATTTGTATCTTAGAACATTATTAACTGGTGAAAGACTTGGACCATTAACTGGTAAACCAAGTATAGATAGACCCTGGTTAATTAATTATAGCAATGAAGAGATTGCTAGTATAATACCTAAAAGAAGAATTTATATGGATTTAGTAGAATCAAGTAAAAGTTTTAGGGAAGACACGTCTATAGAATATTACAATAATAAAATAACTTATGCTGAACTTATTAAAAATATTGATAAAGCAGCTATTGCATTTAGCAATCGTGGTATAAAAAGAGGCGATGTTGTATCAGTTTGTATGCCATATACACCAGAAACAGTATTTGCAATATATGCTTTAAACAAAATAGGTGCAGTAGTAAATGTTATTGATCCTAGAATTAATAAAGAGTTAATTAAAGAATATATGTTAGATTCTAAATCAACCTTTGCAGTAGTAATAGATAAAGCCGAAGAAAAAATAGCCACCATTATAAAAGATACAAATGTTAAAGATGTAGTAACAGTACCAGCAGTTAATTCAGTAAAAAGTAGCCTATTAAGAAAAATCAGTAATAAAAGAAAAAGTATATACACCAAATGGAACGATTTTATAAATGAGGCAGAAGGTAAAGAAGATGTGCCAGTAGCGGAATTCACACCAAATGATTTAGCGGTTATAGAGTATACCAGTGGAACATCAGGAAAACCAAAAGGAGTAAAATTAACTAATGAAGCATTTAATGCCTTAAGTTATTTTCAAAAGCAATCATTAAAAAACGAAGTTGGTGATAAGTTTTTATTGATAATGCCACCATTCATTGCATATGGTTTAGTAATAGGTATGCATGATATGCTTTGTCAAGGCCAGCATTTATTAATGATACCAACATTTACATTAGATAAAGCACCAAAACTACTAGGAAAACTAATAGATAAGTACCACCCTAATTACATTATGGGAGTACCTAATTTTCTATTAATATTAATGAACTATAAAAAGGACTTATCATTTTTAAAAGGTATAATAATAGGTGGAGATCACTTAGATAAAGAAATAGAAAAGAAAGCTATAGAGTTCTTTAAAGAGCATGGAAGTAATGCAAAAGTATTAAAAGGCTGGGGAATGACAGAGATAGCTTCTTGTGGCAGTTTTACTAAAACAGATGCTAAAAATAAGTTAGGAAGTGTTGGTATACCACTTTCAAAAAATATAGTTAAAGTATTACCAAGATTAAATGATCCAGAAAAAAGATACGATATTGATAGTGAAGAATTGCATTATGGAGAAAAAGGAACCGCTTTCATATACTCAATGTCAAGAACAGCAGGTTACAATAACAATCAAGAAGCTACAGACAAAATAATGTATACTGATAAAGATGGAAGAGTTTGGATAAATACAGGGGACATATTTATGATAGATGCTGATGGTTATATGTTTTTTGAAGGCAGAGAAAAAAGAGTGGTAGTAAGACCAGATGGGCACAATATACCAAGTAGTCAAATAGAATCTATTGCGGCTTCATTTGAAGAGGTAGAACTACCAGTTGTAGTGGGTTCTCCAAGCAGACTATATGCTCACGGAAGTGTTGCTTGTCTATGTGTTTCTTTTAAAAATAAAAATATTTCTACTGAAGAAAAAGAGTTAATTCTTCACAAAATAGAAGCAAAATGTAAAGAACTATTACAGCCAAGAGATAGAGCAAAATATTACATTGCTTTAGATGAGATTCCTTATACAATGAATGGAAAAGTAGATTATGATAGAAAACTTACAACATATATCAATGAATTAGTAAGTAAGCAAAACATTTCTGATGAAAATAAAGCATCAACATTCATAATAGAGAAAAATAATAATGTAAAAGTAAAAAAGAGAACAAAATAATTCTCTTTTTAATTTTATTATGTTATAATTATTTTAGCAGAGTAGGTGATTAAATGGCTAATAATTTTTTTACATTGTGCAGTTTTTTCTATAGTTTAATGTTAACAATAATATATTTTAAAAGGAAAAATGTTAAAACAATAGAAACAAAAATATATTCATCGTTAATAATAACAAATATTTTAATAGCAATACCATATAATTTTTGCATAATTTAATCCTCCTTTTTATCAGGTAAATGACTTCTCTTAAATTTAATATTTGCTAGTATCAAAATAATAGGAAAGATTATCAGCATTAAAGGAATTGATACAAATTTATATAAATATTCTTCTAAACGTCTAGCTTGTAACATATTTTGAGGAATCATAGAAATTCCAAATAATAAAATACATATTACAATAATTAATAGTTTAGCGTTCTTAATCTTAGTCAGCTTTTGTGAAAATCTCGTTATAAATAGAACTACTAAATTTAAGAAAGTCATGTTAGCAATGATACAAACAAATATAAATAAAGATTCTGGATGCTGTATGAAAGTGCCGAAGTCATTATTAGTTATAACAGTATATATACATGAAATATCTTTTATGGATGTACTAAAACTTAGAGAAAATAATAAACATGCTACAGACAAGAATAGTAGAATGCTAATTATAACAGAAGATATAATGGCTACTGTTTTAAAATTTTTCTTTTCTGCTAACACAGGCATAATAAAGTATAAGAATGTTAAAGAGTTAAAAGCAAATATATTTGATAAACCACCTATAAAAGTTTCAAAGGCTCCATATCCCAATATAGGAAAAATCCTTTGCCACACTATATTGGGAAAAGCAGAAGTAAAGGTAATAATTAAGGAGCCAATCATTAATAAAACGATGAAAACATTAGATTTAAAGATAGCCTTTTCTCCTAATAAATTTGAAACACAGGTTGTTATAATAAAGAATATTAACAAATAAATTACATTTGTTTCATAATAGTAAATATTGTGTATCATCTCAGAAAAATCACGTATTATTAAACTAGCAAACGAAGCTAAGTAGAAAATAATCATTACAGATACTATTATTTTTAAAGTACGACCGCCTAAAAATTCAGAAATATCTACTATGTCTGAATTAGAAAAATTTTTAAAAAGCTTAGCTAATAAACACGAGAAAAAGATGGCGATTAAGCTTAATATAAGAATATTTATTAAGCATGATGAGCCACAAGATAAAAGAAAATATTCTGGTAAGTTTAAAATCAATTTATTTACAGTGCAAGCAATAATTATGCATACAGCTTCCATTGTAGTTATTTTTGTAATTGTGTTACTCATATATTAACCTCTTTCTAAAAATTATGATTTATATTTCCAAGACATACTTATATCATCTTGTTCTTTAGGACGTTTGGTCTTCAAAAATGATGCACGATTTTCTCTTTTCCAAGCAGCTTTTAAAATTAATCCTTTTCCAAAGTTAGTGTTGTTCATTATATTTGGTTCTATATAGGAAACACCGAATGATTTTAAACTGCATAAAAACATTAGATGAATAACCATTGCGCTTGCTATACCGAGAAAGCCGGTTATAGCACCAAGAATTATATATATAAATCTTGTAATTCTAGCATGAAAGCCCAAGGAAATATCTGGAATGGAAAAAGAGCATATTCCTGTTAAAGATACTATTATTATTAAAATTGGACTAACAATGCTTGCGTCAACAGCGGCCTGTCCTAATACCAGTGCGCCTACGATTCCCAGAGTCGGGCCTATAGGATTAGGAACTCTTACACTTGCTTCACGAATAAGCTCAAAAGAAAACTCCATTACCAAGATTTCAAAAATAATAGGAAACGGTACGGATTCTCTTGAAGCTATGATTGCAAACAAAAGTTCTGTAGGGATTAACTCTTGATGAAAATTAGCAATTGCCATATATAATCCAGGAAGAAGTACTGAAACAAATAAAGCTACAAAACGTAAAATTCTTATAAAATTAGAATATTGATGCTTTATATTATAATCTTCCGGAGAGTTTATGAAATCCATTAAAATTCCAGGAGCAATTAACACATAGGGGCTACCATTTACGATTATAACAACTCTTCCTTCAAAAATCATATTAGAAGCTCTATCAGGCCTTTCGGTAGATAAAAGTTGTGGAAGAGAAGACCTACCATCATCTTGAATTAATTGTTCTAATTGTCCAGATGAGATGATGTAATCTATATTAAGATTATTTACTCTATATTTAACTTCAGCAACTAAATCAGAATTTGCAATATTTTTTAAATAGCATATTGCACAAGGAGTTTTACTTATCTTACCAAGTTCTACAGATTCTATTACTAAATTCTCATTATTAATATATCTTCTTAATAATGATGTATTGGTACGTAAATTCTCAGTAAAACCAACCTGAGAACCGCGAATAATTATTTCATTATTAGGAGAAGACAAGCCTCTTTTTTCAAATCCCTTTACTTCAATATCAAAAGCTACATCGATACTATCAATAAATAAAGCACAATTTCCAGAGTTGATACCTGAAATTAATTCATTAAAATCACTAGTTTTATTTAGTGTATTTTGTGGTAATAAACAATCAGATATATATTCTACAATATCAAATTTCTTTACTTTTCGTACTGTTATGTTATTGGTTACAACTTCAGAGATTATTCTATTTTGATTACCATCATATGAATTGGCAGTGTTTTTTAACATCAATGGTTTTAGAATAAAATTGTTCATAACATTCTGGTTTATCATACCATCTATATAAACAAGGAAAGCTTTATATTGCTTATTTCGCGCAGTTAAAATAAACTCTCTAATTTGTATATCTGAGTTAATCATACTGTTATAGCATGTTTTAATATATTCAAGATTAAGGCTCAAAACAGGGAATACTTGCTTAGGTTTATCATTATTTATTGTTTGATTATTTAATGTTAAAGTACCTGAGTTTGGATTTTCTTTGTTTATAATTGGGTTAGTAGTAGTATCTAATGAAAAATCGTAATCATTATCTTGCGATTTGCTAAATAAATCTTTAAATAAACTTTTTATATAATTAAACATATCTTTTTCCTCTTTTATAGTTTTGCTTATTATTTCCAAAATAAATTTGAAATATACATTTTTAATTATTTATGAATAATTATTTGAAATCCATAATATAAATTAGTAAAGTTTAGTGTACAAACATTTTTTAACTTTATATATAATAGGAGGGAAAAAGGAAAATGGAAGATAATCACTTATATCAAGATATAGCTAAAAGAACAGATGGTGATATCTATGTTGGAGTTGTAGGCCCTGTTAGAACAGGTAAATCTACTTTTATAAAGAGATTTATGGACTTATTAGTGATTCCTAATATAGATAATGAATACAAGAAGGAAAGAGCAAGGGATGAACTACCACAAAGTGCAGGTGGCAGAACTATTATGACTACAGAGCCAAAATTTATTCCTAATGAAGCGGTTGGGATAACTGTGGGTGATAATATTAAATTGAATGTAAGATTGGTTGATTGCGTTGGATATCTGGTTAATAATGCGATTGGTTATTTGGAAGATGAAATGCCAAGAATGGTAAAAACGCCATGGTCTGATGAAGAGATGCCATTTGAGCAAGCTGCGGAGATAGGAACTAAGAAGGTTATTCAAGAGCATTCTACAATAGGAATTTTAGTTACTACAGATGGTAGTGTTACTGATATACCAAGAGAGGATTATATAGAAGCGGAAGAAAGAGTTGTAAGGGAATTACAGGAACTTAATAAGCCTTTTATAATTGTATTAAATTCAGCAGAACCTTACTCTGATTATACACAATCGTTAGCAGCAAAACTTCAAGAAAAGTATTCCACACAGGTAATTCCTACAGATTGTGAGAACTTGACAAATGAGAATATAGATGAAATTTTTGGTAAGGTATTATATGAGTTCCCAGTAGAACAAATGAATATTAATTTTCCAAGATGGGTGGATGGCTTACCAGATGACCATTGGTTAAAGGAAGAAATATGTGATGAGATAAAAAATGCGTTTAAGGATGTAACTATCTTAAAACAGGTAGATGGAGGAATTAGTAAATTACAAAATACAGAAGTTATTCAAACTACAGTTATAAATGATATACAGCTTGGAACTGGAAGTATAAATATAACAATTAATTTGATGGATAATTTATTCTATAAGGTTTTAACAGAGATTTCTGGAGTAGAGATTTCTAATGAGGGAGAATTATTTTCTACAATGATTTCTTTTGCCAATGTGAAGAAATCATATGATAAAGTTGCATATGCTTTACAAGAAGTTAAAACTAAGGGATATGGAATTGTTAGCCCAAGTATAGATGAGCTTATTTTAGATGAACCGGAGATGGTAAAACAAGGTTCAAGATATGGGGTAAAACTAAAAGCAAGAGCACCTTCAATACATATGATAAGAGCAGATATAGAAACAGAGGTCTCTCCAATAGTAGGAAGTGAAAAGCAATCACAAGAATTAGTAGAATACCTTCTTTCGGAATTTGAAAGTGATCCTAAGAAAATATGGGAATCAAATATATTTGGTAAGAGCTTGCATGAGCTTGTAAACGAAGGATTGCAAAATAAGCTTTCTCGTATGCCAGAGGATGCGCAAGGTAAATTGCAAGAAACATTGGAAAGAATTGTTAATGAAGGAAGTGGAGGATTAATCTGTATAATTCTGTAACGTAATTGTAATATTTTTGTAATAAAACAATGCGTTATAGTTGAAAATCAGTGGAAATGATGGTATAATGCGGGTATAACTAATATTAGTTATACCCAAATATATTTATTTGGGTAAAAATTTGAAAGGTGGAATAAAAGAATGAGAAAAATTTTTGTACTGCGGAAAGGCATTATTCTAAGTTCAAAAAAACCGACGTTAGAATTTGGGACTGACAATATAATTGTTGTCCCTATGGCGGTTCTCGAGTATGTTTATACTTACAGGGGACTACCTGAAAAGCAGCGGTTGGCAATAGAATTTTTGGAATACATTAATTCTATCCCAAGAAAGGAATTATTGTCTATAAATGGGTATGTTCAGGAGAATGGAAGCATACTTAAGATTGTAGACAATAGAAGAGAATTTGATAAAAAGATAGAAACCCTTCAGAACTTATCCAATTTGGATAAAAGATGCTATCAGGTCTGTTTTGATTTGAAGGCTAAGAATCCTGACACACCAGTGATTCTGATATCTCAAAGTCCAATTATCCAAATCGGAGCTGAAAAAATAGGTTTGGAAGCGCAACCATTTAAAAATGGATTGTTTCCTCCACTGAAAGAGCAATATAAGGGTTTCGTGACTGCACATACAGCTAAATGTAGTGTAGATAATTTGTATAAGGAGGGAAGATTGCCAATTGAGGAGATTGACAGATATGAAGAAATTGATTGGCAGGAAAATATGTTTGTTAATCTTCAAACAGAAAGCAGTCCAGCAATTGGGCGATATACCAGTGGCATGATTGTACCTCTAAAATATTCAAACCAAATGCCGAGTGGCTACAGGGCTCTGAACATGGAACAAAAAATGCTCTGGGAATGCTTATTGGCTCCGCCAGAAGAAGCTCCTTTGGTTATAGTTAAAGGTGCAGCTGGCACAGGAAAGACGTTTTGCTCCTTGGCAATGGCTTTGGAGAAGATACGTCGCTATGCAGATTCAAAAACTGCATTATATGACCAAGTTTTAGTTGCTGCTCCTACAGTAACGGTCAGCAATGAAAAAATCGGAGCTCTTCCTGGAGAAATAGATGCCAAGGTTGGACCATATCTCGGAGGAATTATGGATAACCTTAAGGCAATCTTCAGATTCAAAAATACTGGGTTTAATAATAAGGAGCTTAAGTCAAGTGCTGATTATCTATTTGAAAAGGGATTATTAGAAGTCCAACCGATAGGTTTCCTAAGGGGACGAACTATACCCTATACGTGTTTCATCATTGATGAAACACAAAATATAAGACCTAGCGATATCAAAGATATCGTCACTAGGGCCGCAAAAGGATCAAAATTTATTTTCTTAGGAGATCCGGAACAGATAAACAATCCGGAGCTAAACACTAGATACAATGGCCTAGTGTACCTGTCAGAGAAGATGAAAGGAAGCAAGTTGAGCTGGCAGATAACTTTGAGTAAATCTGTTAGAGGTGAACTTGCTGAAGAAGCACTGCAGGTTTTGTAAATTCTTTAATCTTTCAATGTCCCTTATAGAAATTCTATAAGGGACTACTTTTATGTAAACGGATAGCTTGATAAGGAAATATGAATATGATAATATATACACATATTAAGTTAAAATTAATATTATACAGTAATAAATACATTAGGAGGCAGATAGCAATGCAGAATAAATTAGAACAAGCAATAAACATATTAGAGAAAAATAATCAACTACAAGTAGCTAAATTAATAAAAGTATTGAATAAAGAAAAACAAGAAAAATTAGTAAATCAAGTATTATCAATAGATTTTGAACAGTTAAATAACTTATATCATAAAGCAACTCAGAAACCGGAAATTCTAGAGAAAAAAATAGAATACATCAAATATGTAGATAAAAACAAATTATCAGAAGAAGAGTTGAATTTATACAAGTCAGAGGGAGAAAAAATAATAAAAAATAATCAATATGCTGTAGTTACTATGGCAGGTGGGCAAGGAACTAGATTAGGTCATAAAGGACCAAAGGGCAGCTTTTTACTTAATGTAAAGCCACATCCTAAATATCTTTTTCAAATACTAGCAGAAGGCCTAATAAAAGCAAATCAAAAGTATAATGTTATTTTACCTTGGTACATAATGACAAGTACGGAAAACAACGATGAAACCATAAAGTTCTTTGAAGATAATAATTATTTTGGTTATGATAAAAATTATATAAAATTCTTTGAACAGGGAAATTTACCATTAATATTAGAAAATGGCAAATTGGTAATAGATAAAGATTATTCTATAAAATTAGCCTCTGATGGTAATGGAAGCATATACAAGGCAATGAGAAAAAATGGAATATTAGATGATATGAGAAAAAAGGGAGTAAAATGGATTTTCATAGGTGCAGTAGATAATGCATTGCTAAATATGGTGGATCCAGTTTTGGTAGGATTAACTATAGTGCAAGGAAATGAAACAGCTTCTAAATCAATAGCCAAAAAAGATCCAACAGAAAAAGTAGGAGCATTTTGTAAAGCAAATGGGGTTCCTGCTGTAATAGAATATAGCGAATTACCTAAAGAAATGGCCCAGCTGAGAGATGAAAATGGAGAATTACTATATGGTGAGGCACATATAATGTGCAATTTATTTACACTAGATGCAATAGAAAAAGTTTCAATGCAAGATTTAGAGTATCATGTAGCAAATAAGAAAACAGGATATATGGATGAAAATAATAATTTTGTTGAAGTAACTGAGCCTAATGCTTATAAATTTGAAGCATTTATATTTGATGCATTTAATTACTTTGATAGTATTTCTGTTCTAAGAGGAAAGAGGGAAGAGGACTTTGCTCCAGTAAAAAATAAAGAGGGAAATGATAGCCCTGAAACAGCTGTAAAATTATATAATGATTATCACATGAATGATTAATGGAGGTAAATAATTATGAAAAATATAACTGCATTAATAATGGCAGGGAAAAATGATTCACAGATGGTATCTAAGAAAACGCAATTTGCTCAAAGTATTTATGGAAAAGAAGTTATAAAAAGAGTAGTTGAATCTGTAAGAAAAGCAGGAATTGAAGATATTGCAGTAATCGTTGGAAAAGATACTAAACAAGAAATTGAACAAATTTTACAAAATAGTGTAAAATACATATATCAAGATGAAGTTTTGGGAACTGGTTATGCAATATTAAAAAGTGTGGATTACTTAAAAGCTAAAGAAGGAAATGTAATAATATTAAATGGAAACATACCATTGATAAAATCAGAAACAATAAAAAAATTGGTAAAAAAAGCAGAAAAAGAAGAAAATGCAGGAACTATTTTGTCGGCTATTTCTAATAATCCAATTGGATATGGAAGAGTAATTAGAGATGTCAATAATATTAAGAAAATCGTAGAAGACTCTGATTTAGATGAAAAACAAAAGAGCATATTTGAAGTAAATGCTGGTGTTTATGTTTATAATATAAAAGAGCTATTAAATGTAATAGATAGATTACAAAAAAATAAAATAGGATTGTATTATATTACAGATATAATTGAAATGATGGCAGTACAAGGATTGAAAATTGGGGCTTTATTATTAGAAGATAATACTGAAGTTCTACCAGCAAATAATAAAATTCAGTTGGAAATATTAAATAAGATATTACGTATTAGAATAAACACAATGCATATGCAAAATGGAGTTACAATAGAAGATATAAATAGTACATATATTTATGATGATGTAAAAATAGGTATGGATACAATTATTAGGCCTAATACTACAATAAAATCTGGAGTTAAAATAGGTGAGGATTGTGATATAGGACCAAATGCTTACATAAGAGAAAATTGCGTGCTAGCAAATAAAGTAAAAGTTGGAAGCTTTGTAGAAATAAAGAAAGCAGTAATTAATGAAGGCTCTAAAGTTCCACATTTATCATATATGGGAGATTGTGAGATAGGAAAGAAAGTAAACATAGGTTGTGGAACAATAACATGCAACTATGATGGAGTAAATAAGAATAAAACAAAAATTGGAAATGATTGTTTTATAGGTTCAAATGTAAACCTTGTTGCGCCAGTAAAAATTGGAGATAATGTATTAGTAGCAGCAGGTTCAACAATAACGGATGATGTTCCAGCAGATGCATTAGCCATAGCTCGACAGAGACAAATAGTAAAAGAAGAATGGAATAAAAGAAATTAGAAGACTCTAAATGAGCCTTCTTTTTTATAAAGAGTTATTACCAGGGATAAAATAGTCAACTGCACCATATATTAAAGCACCTATTATTGCAGCTATCCATGAAATAGCATAACCAGCAACAAAATATTGTGTTATATATAATACAATGGCAGCTAAAACAAATCCTACAAATCCTTTACCAAATGCGCTAGCATGTAATCCTGTAAATTTAGTAATTAAAAAATCAATTACAGTTAAAACAATTGCAGCGATTATTAATGACCAAATATTATTTATTGAAAAACCAGGTGTAAAGAAAGCTGTGATGGCTAAAATTACGGCTGATGTAAGCAATCTCCATAATATTTGACCAAATGTACTGGTATTATCTGTAGTACTTTGGACTTCAACGTTACTACTCATATGGAACCTCCTATTAAAAATTAGAGAAAGTACATAAACTTTTTAATATCTATAAAAGTATTATTTACACTTTTTTTATTATTATACATGTATATAAAATAATGAATAAATAAACGAAAAAAACTAAAAATAAAAGAAAAATAGAAATAAAGGAAAGATAGTTTTATGCTAATTATATTTTTTCGTTCAATTATATTATATATAGTAGTTTTAATAGTAATGAGGTTAATGGGAAAGAGGGAAATAGGCCAGCTTCAACCATTTGAGCTTGCCATATCTATTATGATATCAGAACTGGCTTCAATTCCTATGACTGAAGTGGGCATACCAATATCAAATGGTATTATTCCAATTCTAGGATTATTATTGATGCATTTAATCATATCTTTTGCAAATATGGAAAGCATAAAAATAAGAGAGCTAATGTGTGGTAAACCTAGTATATTAATATATCAAGGAAGAATTGATGAGAAAATATTAAGAAAAGAGAGATTTACCTTAAATGAACTAGAGGAGAAATTAAGAAGTAATAATATAATGGACATTGGAGATGTAGAATATGCAATTTTAGAAACAAGTGGGGATATATCTGTAATTCAGAAACCAAACAAAAGAACAGTAACACCAGAAGATCTAAACATCATGCCAGATTATGAAGGACTATCATACGATTTGGTTATTGATGGAAAGGTATTGGAAGATAATCTTCAAAAAATTGGGAAAAGCTATGAATGGCTAAAAGCACAAACAAATAAATTTCAAATGATGCCAGAGGAAGCACTAATAGTAACAATAAATGCAAAGGGAAAAATGTTTTGCCAGAAACGAGAAGATTTGAAGAAGAAAGGAAGGAAATACGTATGCAAAAAGAAATGATTATAGTTGCAGTTATAATAGTTGTAGTGGTAGTTGTAAATATAACAACAGATAAATATACAAAAAACTGTGTTTCTGAGATAAATATGAAGCTTGAAGAAATTTGCGATATGGCAAATGCTAGCTTAGAAGAGGAAAAAGAAAATAATCAAATAATAGAAAAGATGGATGTATTAAGAGAAGAATGGAGCAATTTTAGCAAAAAATTAGCTTTTTATATTGAACATGATGAAATAGAAAAAGTTGACACATCCATCGTTGAGATAAATGAATATATAAAACTAGGATTATATGATGAGGCAATTCCTGAAATAAGAAAATGCAGTTTTATATTAGAACATATAAAAAACAAGGGAGAATTGCAAGTAATAAACTTATTTTAGCGTAAATTCTAGTTTCTTTAATCTTTGAGTTATAATAATCTTTAGCAGACTTCAAGGCGCTATATTTATCAACTAGTGTAATTATAAAAGTTTCGATATGTTTTGGAAAAGCAAAAAAGGTAACTGGCCACATGTGTTTTACTATAATATCCTTTTCCTTTTCATTTAAGTCAAATAGTTTTGAAGAATTTTCTAAGGCTATTTTAGGATGAATAAAAGCATGATAAGAGCTTAAATTCAACTCTTTTCTTGAATTACGCCAATCATACAAAAATAAGTCATGCAAAAGCCCAGCCCTTGCAGCCGAAACGTAATCAAGTTTTAATTTTTTACAGATTTTATATGATATATAAGAAACTTCTAAGCAATGTTGCAAACAGTTTGAGTTGTAATGTTGCCTGAAATTAGCCATTTTTTTAACAGTTGGATTTTTAAAAATATCCAAAATTATATTTATGTACTCTATGTTATCTTGAGTATTTATACTATATTTAATCATTTTTACCTCTTAAGTTATTAATATGTTTTATAATTACATTATAACACACCTAATTTGAAATATAAATATAATTTGACAAACTAAATTATATAATGTAAAATATTATTTGGTAAGTTAAGTGATCGCGTATAGCATGGCCGAAAGGCAGCGTACGAGGAAAGTCCGGGCTCCATAGAGCAATGATGCTGGATAACGTCCAGTGAGGGAAACCTTAAGGAAAGTGCAACAGAAAATAACCGCCCATGTGGTAAGGGTGAAAAGGCGAGGTAAGAGCTCACCGCTTTTGTGGAGACACAAAGGGTCAGTGTAAACCCCATCTGGAGCAACACCGAGACAAGAAGGCAAAGACTGCTCGTCATCTTCTTAATTTGGTGGCTTGAGGCATATAGCAATATATGTACTAGATAAATGATCACTCACGACAGAACCCGGCTTATAGGCTTACCTTTTATAATTTAATATTTGTTTCATATCATTTGGTAATTCTGAGTTAATTACCATTTTTTTATTTGTGATCGGATTTAAAAATTCTATTTTATAAGCATGCAGAGCTTGCCTTGATATGAAGGGTGAAGCATTTCCATACAAACTATCACCAATAATAGGATGACCAAGATAACTAGTATGAACACGAATTTGATGGGTTCTGCCAGTTATTAAATTTATATCTAAAACAGATAGACTAGTAGGACTATTTAACTCTTGTATTACTTTATAATTTGTGATGGCAGAATCACCTAAATGGTTAACACATCTTTCAATAATACTATTTTCTTTTCTAGTAATAGGAAAATCTATAATACCTTCTTTTAAATCAAAAATACCTTCACAAATTGCAATATATTTTTTCTTTAAAATTCCATGTTGCATTTGTTGCGATAAAATATTATGAATATATTCATTTTTAGCGAAAATAACAATTCCTGATGTATCTCTATCCAGTCTATTTACAGGACGAATTTTTTTGTATAATTTGATTTTATCAAAATAAAATTTCACTCCATTTGAAAGGCTATCTGAATAATGCTGCATAGAAGGATGAACTGGTATTCCAGCAGGTTTATCCAATATTAAAAGTCCTTCATCTTCATATAAAATATTCAATTCCATTTCAGCTGCTAAAATATTGGAATTGTCTTCTATAAAATCTATTAATATGGTTATCTTATCATTTAAATTTAATATTCTATCTAAATAAGTAGGCTCACCATTAACTAAAATTTTTTGTTCTTTTTTTAATTTTAATATAAGCCTAGCAGATAAATGAAATTTTTCTTTTAAAACCTGTCTTAAATATATGTAGTTATCTTTATTAATTTTTGTGTATTCTAATATCATAAATGCTCCTATTACAAAATAATAAAGGTATTATATCACAAATAATATATAAAAAATAGACCTTGTACTTTTCCAAATTTGCATATATAATAAAGGAGTAAAATTAATTAGGAGGACATTAATATGACTTTTATAGATACAATGAAGGAAAAGGCTAGAAAAGATATAAAAAATATTGTATTGCCAGAAGCAGACGATGTAAGAGTTTTAAAGGCCACAGAAATGGTTTTAAATGAAGGTTTTGCTAATATAATGTTAATAGGTGATACAGATGAAATCAAAAATCTGGCTAAAGAAAATAATATAAATATCGATGGAGTTCAAATTATAAATCCATTGACATCAACGAAACTTAGAAAATATTCTGATGATTTATATGAATTAAGAAAAGCAAAAGGAATGACTATTGAGCAGGCACAAGAACTTTTAAAAACAAATAGTAGATATTTTGCTACGATGATGGTAAAATCTGGAGATGCAGATGGATTTGTTTCAGGAGCAAACCATCCTACATCAGATACACTAAGACCGGCATTACAAATTTTAAAAACAGCACCAAATACAAAGTTGGTATCTGCATTTTTTGTAATGTTAGTTCCAGAATGCGATTATGGAGAAAATGGAATTTTTGTTTTTGCGGATTGTGGCCTTAATGAATATCCTGATGCAGAAGCATTATCAGAAATAGCAATATCATCAGCAGAAAGCTTTAAAGAATTAGTAGGAAAAGAACCTAAAGTAGCAATGCTTTCATATTCTACAATGGGAAGTGCACATTCACCATTAACAGAGAAGGTTGTAGAAGCTACAAAATTATTAAAAAGCAAGAAGCCGGATTTAATATGTGATGGAGAAATACAATTAGATGCAGCTATAATTCCAGAAATAGCAGAAAGAAAATCACCCAATAGCCCATTAAAGGGGGAATCTAATATTTTAATATTCCCAGATTTAGATGCTGGAAATATTGGATACAAATTAACTCAAAGATTTGGAAAAGCAGAAGCATATGGGCCTCTATGCCAAGGAATTTCTAAAGCTGTAAACGATTTATCTAGAGGTTGCTCAAGCTCTGATATAGCTGGTGTAGTAGCTATAACTGCGGTCCAAGCTCAAAATATAAAATAAAATAGGAGGTAAGTATGATGAAAATACTAGTACTGAATTGTGGAAGTTCATCTTTAAAATATCAACTGATTAATATGGAAGATGAAACAGTAATGGCTAAGGGCTATTTTGAAAGAATTGGTCATTATGATTCTTTTGTTACTCATAAAGTAAATGGCGAAAAATACAGATATGATGTAATTGCTAGAGATCATGGGGAAGCAATTAAATTTGTATTAAAACAATTTACTGATCCAAAATATCCTGTAATCTCTAGCTTAGACGAAATAACTGCGATAGGACATAGAGTGGTACATGGAGGAGAAAAATTTAAAGAATCAGTTATTGTAAATGAAGATGTAAAAAAGGGAATAGAGGATGCAATCGTATTTGCGCCACTACATAATCCTGCTCATTTGCAAGGAATAAAAGCTTGTGAATTAAATTTACCGGGAAAAGTAAATGTAGCGGTTTTTGACACAGCATTTCATCAAACAATGCCAAAAGAGCATTATTTATATCCAATACCATATGAATATTATGAAAAATATGGTATCAGAAAATATGGAGCTCACGGCACATCTCATAAATATATAGCAAATAGAATAGCAGAATTATTGGGGAAGCCAATTGAAGATTTAAAAATTATTAGTTGCCATATTGGTCAAGGTGCAAGCATTTGTGCTATACAAAACGGAAAAAGCGTAGATACTTCAATGGGGCTAACACCATTAGGAGGCGTAGCAATGGGAAGCAGGTCTGGAGATTTGGATCCATCAGTTGTTACATTCTTGATGGAAAAAGAAAATTTAAATCCAGCTCAAATGGAACATATTTTAAATAAAAAATCTGGTTTGTATGCATTATCAGGAATTTCTTCTGATAACAGAGATGTTGAAAGAGCCATTGCACAAGGTGATCAAAGAGCAATTGATTCTTTAAAAGAATACGATTATATTATTGCTCAATATATAGGAAAATATGCCGTTACAATGAATGGTGTGGATGTTATAACATTTACAGCAGGAGTTGGAGAAAAAGGACCTATTACAAGATCTGATGTATGCAAATACTTAGGATTTATGGGTGTAGAATTAGATGAAGAAATAAATAATATAACAAAAGATACGGAAAAAGATATTTCTAAAGAAAGTTCTAAGGTAAAAGTTTGGGTTGTTCCTACTAACGAAGAGCTAATGATAGCAAGGGAAACAGCAAGTTTAATAAAATAAAATTAATAAGGAGAAAAAATAATGAAAATACTAGTTTTAAATTGTGGAAGTTCATCACTAAAATATCAATTAATCAATATGGATAATGAAAGCGTTATAACTAAAGGAAATTTTGAAAGAATAGGGGAGAAAGAGTCATTTTTAACACATAAAATTGATGGGAAGAAATTTGTTTATAATGAAGTTGCAATGAATCATGAAGAAGCATTAAATTTAATTATGAAAGAATTATTAAATCCAGATCATAAAGCTATTGAAAGCCTAAAAGAAATAAATGCTATAGGACATAGAATTGTTGGTGGTGGAGAAATTTTTGATAAATCTGTATTAATCGATGAAAAGGCTTTAAAGGGAATTCAAGATTGTGCAAAATTAGCTCCATTACACAACCCAGCAGCAATATTAGGAATAAAAGCTTGCCAAAAGGCTATGCCTGGAGTACCAATGGTAGCAGCTTTTGATACTGCATTCCATCAAACAATGCCAAAGGAAAATTATTTATATCCAATACCATATGAGTATTATGAAAAATATGGAATTAGAAAATATGGAGCTCATGGCACATCACACAAATATGTTGCACAAAGAGCAGCAAAACTTATGAATAAAAATGTAGAAGATTTAAAAATAGTTACTTGCCATTTAGGACAAGGAGCTAGTATATGTGCAGTACAAGGAGGAAAAAGCGTAGATACTTCAATGGGGTTAACACCATTAGGAGGAATTGCAATGGTTACACGTTCTGGTGACTTAGATCCATCAGTTGTTACAGCTATTATGAAAAAAGAAAATTTAACCCCTGATGAAATGGAAAGCATTTTAAATAAAAAGTCAGGTCTAACTGCTATGTGTAAATTAGTTCCAGATTTTAGGGAAATAGAAAACGCTTCAAATGAAGGAAATCCAGATGCAATAGTTGCTATAAATAAATTTGTTTCTACTATAGCTCAATATATAGCGAGATATGCAGCTGTTATGGAAGGAATAGATGCAATTGTATTTACTGGAGGAATTGGAGAGAATCAATTTAGAATAAGAAATAAGGTTTGCAAGAAATTAAAATTTATGGGTGTAGATTTTGATGAAGAAAAGAATAACGAATTTAGAGATGAAGGAGAAATATCAAAGCCAGATTCTAAGGTAAAAGTATTTGTAATACCAACTGATGAGGAAATGGTAATTGCAAGAGATACATTAAATTTAATTTCTTAATTATAAATAAAAAGTATTCTTTATATTGTTACTCATTACGAGCTACAATTAAAGAATACTTTTTTAATAGTTGGCAAGAGGGTTATCTTCAACTGCATGCCTAATTTGATCATTATTTACGTGTGTATATATTTCTGTGGTAGATATACTTTCGTGCCCTAAAAGCTCTTGTAAAGCTCTAATATCAACATTTCCATATTGGTACATTAAAGTTGCAGCAGTATGCCTTAGTTTGTGAACTGAATATTTATTAGTATCAAGCCCAGCTTTAGTTAATTCATTTTTTACTATATATTGCACTGTTCGATTGCTAATTCTTTCTAATCTTTCACTCAAGAATAAAGCCTTTTCTGAACCAGAACGAATTCCTTGTTTAGACCTTATGGATAAATATTGATTAATAGCTTCCATACAAGCTTTGTTTAAATATATAGTTCTTTCTTTGTTTCCTTTACCAATTACATTCATTTTACATTCTGAAAACTCAATATCATTTATATTTATTCCTACTAATTCTGATAAACGCATACCACAATTTAAAAACAGTGTGATTATTGCAAAATCTCGTTCCTTGTTTCTGTCATTATCATCTTGTATAGTAGCACTTAATAATTTTTTACTCTCGTCAAGAGATAAATATCGTGGCATTCTTTTTCCAATTTTAGGAGTTTCTAAGTTTAAAGCAGGGTTAGCATCTATTAACCCTTTTTTCTGGCAAAGATAATTAAAAAATACTCTAATAGAAGAGGCTTTGCGTGCTCTAGTAGCAGGTTTGCTTTGAAATGTATTAGCTAGATAAAATAGATATGAATGTATGTCATCTAAAGTAATCTTGCTTATCGTTTCTATTGTCATATCTTTAATAGGTATGGCTGATAAGTCTTCTACATCTGTCATATGAAAGAGTTTTTTTATATATTTAAGAAATCTGTTAATGTCATAATTATATTCCTTTACAGTGTTGGGCGATTTATTTAGTATCGTTGCAGTATATTCTAAAAAAGAATTAAGGAATTCTGGATTTTCATCTGTATTTATCATTAATAAGCATCCTTTCAAAAGTAATATAAACATATTATATAGTTGAGATATTTTAAAGTCAACAAACTAATGAAATTTATATTATTAAAATTTACAATATGGATATAATAAGAAAAATTAAATCAAGGGAGGAAAAAAATGAGAATAGAAGAGAAACTAAAGAATTACAGTCAAATGTCAAATACAAAAATTTTTAAAGATTTAAAGACATCAATGAATGGAATTAGTTGTACAGAAATAGAAGAAAAGCAAGAGGAATACGGTAAAAATGTGATTGACATAAAAAATAATAATACAACATTAAGCCGACTAAAGGAAGCCTTTATAAATCCATTTAATATTGTGCTTATAATAGTTGCTATTATTACTTTTTTTACAGATGTAGTGTTTGCGACAAGTAAGGATTATATAACATTTTCACTAATTATAGGTACTGTTTTTATTTCTGCTATGATTTCTTTCTTTCAGCAAACTAGCTCGGATAAAGAAGTACAAAAATTGAAGAAAATGATTTCTAATAAGGTAGATGTAATTAGAGACGGACTACAAAGCTCTGTAGATGTTGAAGAAATTGTTCCTGGTGATATTGTAAAATTGTCGTCAGGAGATATGATTCCGGGAGATGTAATTTTTCTAGAAGCAAAAGACCTTTTTATAGATCAAGCCTCGTTAACAGGAGAATCTAATCCAGTAGAAAAATTTTCAGTATGCAAAGATAAAGAAGTATCTTTAACAGATATTTCTAATATAGGATTTACAGGAACAAATATTGTAAGTGGAAGTGCAATGGCTGTGGTAGTAGCAACTGGCACGAACACATATTTTGGAAGTATGGCAAAATCTTTATATAGTGTGAATGAGAAAAATAGCTTTGAAAAAGGCGTTGATAGTGTAAGTAACTTATTAATAAAATTTATGATTGTAATGGTTCCTATTATATTAATTATAAATTTTACTACTAAAGGTGATTGGTTGGATTCATTGATATTTGCAATAACGATTGCAGTAGGGTTAACACCAGAAATGTTGCCAGTTATAATGACATCTGCTCTAGCAAATGGAGCAATGCAAATGTCTAAGAAAAAGACTATAGTAAAAAGATTAAGTGCAATTCAAACTTTTGGTGAAATGAATATTTTATGTACGGATAAAACTGGAACGTTAACAGAAGATAATGTAATACTTGAAAAATATATGGACATTGAAGGAAATGAGAGCAAACGAGTTTTAAAGCATGCTTTTTTGAATAGTTATTTTCAAACTGGATTAAAGAATTTAATTGATGTAGCTATAATATCTAGAGCTGAGAAAGAAAACATGAATGTATTTAAAGAGATGTATATAAGAGAAGACGAGATTCCATTTGATTTTTCAAGAAGAAGAATGAGTGTGGTTTTGAAGGATCAAAATGGCAAAAGACAACTAATTACAAAAGGAGCATTTGATGAAATAATGACAATCTGCTCTTATATAGATATAAATGGAGAAACAATAGAATTTACAGAAGAGCTTAAGAAAAAAGTGTATATGTTGTATGAAAAAAATAACAAAGAAGGATTACGAATTATTGCAGTTGCTCAGAAAAATCATATACACGAAGTAGAAGTATTTAATACAAGTGATGAAAGTGATATGGTTTTAATTGGTCTAGTAGGATTTTTAGATCCGCCTAAGGAGAGTGCAACAGAAGCTATAACAGCTTTAAATAAACATGGAGTAGATACTGTTGTTTTAACGGGAGATAGTGAAGGTGTAGCTATAAATGTATGTAAAAAAGTAGGAATTTCAACAGAAAATTGTTTGACGGGTAAAGAAGTGGAAGAATTAGATGATGAACAATTGAAAAAGAAAGTAATAAACTGTCATTTATATTCAAAACTTTCTCCTATACAGAAACAAAGAGTAGTAAGAATCTATCAAGAAATGGGGAATACTGTTGGTTACATGGGAGATGGTATTAATGACAGCCTTTCACTAAAACAAGCAGATGTAGGAATATCTGTAGATACAGCAGTCGATATCGCGAAGGAAACCGCAGATATTATTTTACTAGAAAAAGATTTAAATGTACTTGAAGAAGGCGTAATTATTGGTAGAAAAACATTCACTAACATTTTGAAATATTTAAAGATGGCAACAAGTGGAAATTTCGGCAATATGCTATCAGTTATAATTGCAAGTATATTTTTGCCATTTTTGCCAATGCTTCCTATTCATATATTAATACAAAATTTATTAAATGATTTTGCTCAAATAGGAATGCCTTTTGACAACGTAGATGAAGAATATCTAATGACACCGCAAAAATGGAATACCGAGAATATAAAGAAATTTATGTTTATTTTTGGAAGTGTTAGCACTGTTTTAGATATATTGTGTTTTACAATTTTATGGTTTGTGATGAAATTTAACACAATAGAAAAAGCAATATTATTTCAAACAGGTTGGTTTGCATTTGGAATAATTTCGCAAACATTAATAATCCATATGATGCGTACCACAAAAATTCCGTTTATTACAAGTAAACCATCAAAACAATTAGTAATTTCTACAATCTCAATAGTAATATTAACACTAATAATTTGTTTTATTAATATAGGATTTATGTTTGATTTAGCAGAGCTACCTATAAATTTTGGAATAATCATATTGTTACTAGTAATTGTTTATGCTATTGTTATACAAGTTTATAAGAAAATATATCTAAAAAATAATGATGAATGGCTATAAAAAATTTAAATAATATTGGCAAAAAATATATATTGTAGTAAAATAGACCAGAAAGGAGCAAAGAAATGAAGAGATTATTTACGTCAGAAAGTGTTACAGAAGGACATCCAGACAAATTATGTGACTATATATCAGATAGTATTCTGGATAGTTACTTAGAAAAAGATAAAAATGCGAGAGTTGCGTGCGAAACCGTTGCAGGCAAAGGAGAAATTTATATAACAGGAGAAATTACATCATCAGCTAATATTGATATTGAGCAAGTGGCAAGAAATACTATAAAAGAGGTAGGATATGCTGATAGTGAATATGATATAGATTATAGAACTTGCAAAATATATATCAATTTATCTAAGCAATCACCTGATATAGCTCAAGGAGTTGATAAATCATTAGAAGATAAAGAGGGGGAAAAAATTGATTCTGAAGGAGCAGGAGACCAAGGATTAATGTTTGGCTATGCGTGTGATGAAACTGAAGAGTTAATGCCACTTCCAATTTACCTTGCGCATAAACTTTCTAAAAGATTAACAGAAGTAAGGAAAGAGAAGATAATAAATTATTTAAGACCAGATGGCAAAACTCAAGTAACAGTTGAATATGATGGAGACAAGCCAGTAAGAGTTGATACAATTGTTGTATCTGCCCAACATTTACCAGATATTGATATGGAAACTTTAAAGAAAGATATAATTGAAGAGGTTATTAAAGCCACAGTTCCTGCAGAACTATTAGATGAAAATACCAAATACTTTATTAATCCAACAGGAAGATTTGTAATAGGAGGACCTTTAGGAGATAGTGGACTTACAGGCAGAAAAATAATAGTAGATACTTATGGTGGAGCCGCAAGACACGGGGGAGGAGCCTTTTCAGGAAAAGACCCTACAAAAGTTGATCGTTCAGCTTCATATATGGCCAGACACATTGCTAAAAATATTGTTTCGAATGGATATGCAAAAAGATGTGAAATACAAATTGCATACAGTATTGGGGTTGCTAAGCCAGTATCTATATATGTAAATACATATGGAACAAATACAATTCCAGAGGAAGAAATAGTAGAAAAAATTAATAATACATTTGATTTAACACCACGAGGAATAATAAATTATTTTGATTTACAAAGACCAATATATAGAAAAACCACTAACTATGGCCATTTTGGAAAGAAAGATTTACCTTGGGAGAAAGAAATAAAATTTTAATCTTAACCTAAGGAAATAGCATTAAAAAATAATATTCCTTTGAAAGAGTTATACAAAAAGTAATTATTATAGGCTTTAGATAATATATTATAGCAAGATATCAAACAAAAAAGGAGAAAAGTATGGGGATTATAGAGATTATACTATTAGGAATAGGCTTAGCAATGGATGCTTTTGCAGTTTCTGTTTGTAAAGGGCTTGCTATTAAAAAATTAAACTGGAAAAATACAATAATTATTGCCTCATACTTTGGTATATTTCAAGCTGCAATGCCTGTAATTGGTTATTTATTAGGCAGTTCATTTGCAAATTTAATAACAAGATTTGATCATTGGATTGCCTTTATACTGCTATTAATTATTGGTGTAAATATGATAAGAGATTCATTTGCTGATAATTCTCAAGAAAAGAATGATAAAATTGATTTTAAAACGATGACTATTTTAGCCTTGGCAACAAGTATTGATGCATTGGCAGTAGGAATAACTTTTGCTTTTTTAAAAGTGAACTTATTATTAGCAGTACTTATAATTGGAATAATCACATTTATTACTTCAATAGTAGGAGTAAAAATGGGAAATAAGTTTAGCTGCAGATATCAACGTATAGCAGGGATATCAGGAGGCATAATATTAATATTATTAGGGATAAGAATATTAATAGAACATGGTGCTATAATATTGTAGTTTAATATGAAAATAAAAGGAGATATATAAAATTGATTAGACTATTTTTTATAAAAAATAAATTGAAAAATAAAAATTTAATAAATAATAGTGATGAAAAAATATTAGAAAAATACAAAAAAACTGCGCAAAAGGAAAAACGAGAAATAGTCGAAGAATTTAAAACTGATATTGAAAAAGGATTGTCAAATAAAGAGGCAGTGCAAAGATTAGAAGAAGATGGAGAGAATATTGTTGTAAAAGATGACAAGCATTCATGGTTTTATTTTTTCACGAACTCGTTTAAAGACAAATTTATTTTAATCCTGGTTGTTTTAGCAATTATAAATAAATTTGTTGGAGACGACACAATCGGTACAGTTATTATATTAGCTATTGGATTTGTAAGCGCATTGATAAAATTTGCTCAGAATTATTCAACATATAAATTTAATAGAAAATTAAAAAGTGAGATGTTTTCAACAGCAACGGTTGTAAGAAACGGAAAAGAACAAACAATAAGAACAGAAAAAGTTGTAAAAGGTGATATTATTCATTTAAATGCGGGTTCTATTATTCCAGCTGATGTAATGATTATAGAAAATAAAGATTTGTTTTTAAATCAATCTGTTTTTACGGGCGAAAGTGCACCAATTGAAAAAACAAATAAATTTAATGATTCAAATGAAATATTTTCACTGTCAAATATATGCTTAATGGGGACAAGTGTAATAAGTGGAAAAGCAACAGCATTAGTAATTAACACAGGATTTTCTACATATTTGGGAAGTATGGGAAAACAAATCGACAATAAAAGAGAAATAACAAATTTTGAAAAAGGCATGAACGAAATCACAAAGCTGTTAATTAAATACATGCTTGTAGTTTCTATAGCGGTATTTGTTATTTATGCATTCATACGAAAAGACTTATTAGAAGCAATACTATTCGCATTATCAGTTGCTGTTGGTATTACTCCAACAATGCTACCTATGATAGTAAATGTAAATTTAACTAAAGGGACAAAAACACTTGCAAAGAAAAAAACATTAGTAAAAAATATTCAAGCAATTCAAAATTTAGGAGCAATAGATGTTTTATGCACTGACAAGACTGGTACATTAACGTTAGACAAAATAGTATTACAAAAATATATAAATGTTGAAGGTAAAGAAGATTCATCTATATTAGAGTATGCGTTTTTAAACAGTTACTATAGCACTGGTATGAAAAACTTGATAGATAAAGCTGTAATAGCATATGGAGCTCAGCATAAAATAAAAGAGCAAGTTGCTGATTATGAAAAAATTGATGAAATTCCATTTGATTATATTAGAAAAAAAGTAAGTGTCGTAGTGAAACATGATGATCATTATAGAATAATCACTAAGGGTGCATTAGAAGAAGTATTAAAAAGTTGTGATAAAGTAAAAATAAATGGAGAACATAAAGAACTGACTCAAGAAATGATAAAAAACATTAATGAAAATGCGGAAGACCTTGCTAAACAAGGAATGCAAGTAATAGCTTTAGCTTCTAAGAGAGAATATAGAGGAAAAGATATATTTAATAGTAATGACGAGAAAGAAATGGCATTTATAGGATTTGTTGCATTCTTGGATCCACCAAAAAAAGAGGTAAAAACTACAATAAAGAAATTGAAAGAATACGGAATAACAACAAAAATTTTAACAGGAGACAATCAATATGCTACTGAAAACATTTGCAATTTAGTAGGGATAGAAAATTCAAAAATATTGTTAGGAATAGACATTGATAAATTATCAGATGAGGAACTATCTAAAGAAGTTGAAAAAGTAAATGTTTTTGCCAGAATGAATCCTTTACAAAAAGAAAGAATAATAAAAACTCTTAGAAAAAATGGACATGTAGTAGGATACATGGGAGACGGAGTAAATGATGCACCATCACTACATAATGCCGATGTTGGAATATGCGTAAATACAGCTACAGATATTGCTAAAGAAGCAAGTGACATTATTCTGTTAGAAAAAAGTTTAAAAGTAATTTTAAACGGCGTAATAGAAGGAAGAAAAGTGTATGGAAATATTATAAAATATATGAAAATGGCTCTAAGCTCAGATTTTGGAGATGTATTTAGTATATTTATTTCTAGTATTTTCTTACCATTTTTGCCATTATTACCAATTCAGATGTTAATCCAAGACTTTTTATATGATTTTTCTCAGATAGGGATACCATATGATAATGTTGACGAAGAATTTTTGATAAAACCAAGGAAATGGGATGCTAAAGGTTTAGGAACATTTATGAATGTAATGGGTCCAGTAAGCTCAATAATAGATGTACTGGCGTTCCTAGCATTTTGGTTTATATTAGGCTATAATGGAACTTCAAACGAAAGCTATTTCCAAACAGCATGGTTTATTGAATGTCTAATAAGTGAAACATTAATAATCCATTTTGTTCGTACTGCCAAAGTTCCTTTTATACAGTCAAAAGCGAACCCTATATTAACCTGCTTAACAATGATTACGATAATAGGAACAATATTTGCACCAATATTATTGCATAATATTAAGTCATTCCATTTTGAGATAATGCCACCATTATATTATTTAATAATAGCAGGCTTAACTATTCTATATGTAATTTTAGTTCAAATAGTAAAGAAAATATATATTAAGAAAGTTGGAAATTGGTTATAGAAATTTTATCTGCGCATTTCTAAAGATAGAAGTCAATGGACCAATACTATAAAAAATGAAAAATATTATTTTAGTGATATAAAAAGTACAATAGTTAATTACAAATAAGTAGTTAGCTATTTTTTTTGTATTTAGACTAAGTGTTCAGTTAATAAGTGATTTAAAAAATATATATTTCTCAAAGCACTGAAAATAGATTGTACTGACTTACCAGTTTAAAGACATTAATTTATTATTGTGATATAAATGTGATACAAAATTAAAGAGCAATAGGAGAAAATATGAGTAAGAAAATATATGACTATTTAGAAATTAAAGATTTAAAAGATATGTTAAATAAAACAGAAAAATTATATGCAAATAGACCCGCATATAAAATTAAAATAGAAGAAGGAAAATATCAAGTTTATACTCATAAAGAAGTTAGAGATATGATAAATGCTTTAGGAACAGCATTAATAAATTTAGGGCTAAAAGGAAAACGAATTGCAGTAATTGGAGAAAATAGATATGAATGGGAAATAGCATATTTATCAATTGTATGTGGAACAGGAATTGTTGTTCCATTAGATAAATCACTACCTGCAAATGAGCTAGAACTATTGATAGAAAGGTCTGATATAGAGGCAATATTTTATACAAAAAAATATTCAGAGATAATTCAAAATATTAGGCTTAGTGAGAAAAATAAGTTAAAACATTTGATTTCGATGGATAATGATGAAAATGGAGAAGGAATATATTCACAAAAAGAACTAATACGAGAAGGTAAGAAATTAATAGAAGAAGGAAATAACGAGTTTTTAAATGCAAAAATTAACCCAAAAGAAATGGAAATTATGCTATTTACATCAGGAACTACATCTAAGTCTAAAGTAGTAGCGCTTTCACACGAGAATATTTGCACAAATTTAATGGATATTGGAAGCGTTTTAGACGTAAATCAAGAAGATGTTTTTCTTTCTATTTTACCAATACATCATGTATTTGAATGTACAGTAGGATTTCTATTTTCGCTATATAAAGGAGCAGAAACAGTATTTTGTGATGGATTAAGACACATAGTAGAAAATTTAAATGAATATTATGTGACAGTTATGGCGTGTGTACCAGGCATATATGAACGAATTTTCATGATGATTAGGAAAAAACTAGAAAAGCAAGGAAAACTTGAGGAAATATTAAAAAATGAAGAAAAATATAAAAATTGTTCTATGAAAGAAAGGAAAGAAGCATTTAAAGAAATACATGATATGCTTGGTGGAAAAATAAAACTATTTATAAGTGGTGCTGCATCCTTAGATAATACAATAGAAGAAAGGTATAGATTATTAGGAATAAACTTAGTGCAAGGGTATGGCTTAACTGAAACATCTCCTGTTGTGGCGATTGGAACAAATAAAAATTACAGATTAGGTTCAATTGGAAAAACAGTTCCAAGTGTAGAAGCAAAACTTGTAGATGTAAATGAAGAAGGAATTGGAGAGTTAGTAGTTAGAGGACCAAGCATAATGCTAGGATATTATGAAAACGAAGAAGCAAATAAAGAATCATTAAAAGAAGGTTGGTTTTATACAGGAGACTTAGCGAAAATTGACGAAGAAGGATATATATTTATATGTGGAAGAAAGAAAAGTGTAATAGTATTAAAAAATGGTAAAAACATATTTCCAGAGGAATTAGAAAACTTGGTAAACAAAATAGAAGGCGTAAAAGAAGCATTTATCTTTGGAAAAGCACAATCAGATGATGAGAATAATATAAAAATAAATGTAAAGATAGTTTTTGATAGAGATGTTATAAAAGATGTTTATAAAGTTGAAAAAAATGAAGATATATATACAGTTTTGGCAAAGAAAATTAAAGAAATTAATCAAACAATGCCATCTTATAAAGCAATAAGAGGAATAATGCTAACAGAAGAGCCACTTATTAGAACAACAACAAACAAGATAAAAAGACAGGAGAATTTAGATGCAATTAGAAAATGTGAAAACTAAATTTTTAGGAAAAAATAGTATTTTTTATAATCATATAGATTCAACGCAAAATGAAATTTGGAGACTAATAGAAAGTAAAAATACACCAAATGGAACCTTGGTATTTGCAGACATTCAAGATAAAGGAATAGGAACTCATGGAAGAGTCTGGCATACAGATGAAGCAAACAATATAGCATTTTCATTTTTTATAAGAACAAATTGCAATGTTCAAAAATTAGAAGGAATTACGATAGAGATTGCAAAGATAATTGTTGATATTTTAAAAAATGAGTATGAAATTAACTTAAATATTAAAGAGCCAAATGATATTACATTTAATAATAAAAAAATAGGTGGAATTTTAACTCAGACTAAACTTGTTAATGAAAAGGTCAAATACTTAGTAGTTGGAATTGGAATTAATACTAATAAGGAAAAATTTACAGATGATATAAAGTATTTAGCGACATCTATAAAAAAAGAATTTGGAATAGATGTAGATACTAAAAGATTTATAGCAGAATTTTGTAATCAATTTGAAAAAGAAATAGAAAAGAGAGGAGTTATTTAAAAAAATGAATATTGGATTTTTATTTCCTGGCCAAGGGGCTCAAAGTGTAGGAATGGGAAGAGATATATATGATGAATACGAAGAGGCAAGAAAAATATATGAAAAAGTAAAAGATATAACAGGAATAGACATTGCAAAAATATCATTTGAAGGACCAGAAGAAATATTAAATGAAACAAAATATACACAACTTGCAATACTTACAGAGAGCTTGGCTATATTAGAAATTTTAAAAAACAACAATATAACAGCTAATATGTCAGCAGGATTAAGCTTAGGCGAATATACAGCACTAATTAATAGTAAAGCACTTATGTTTGAAGAAGGAATAAAAGTTGTCCAAAAGCGAGGAGAATATATGCAAAAATTTCTTCCTAGCGGAGAATGGCAAATGGCAGCAATTATAGGATTAAAGGATAGCCAAGTAGAAGATGTTTGCAAAAAAGTAAAATCAGGATTTGTAGTTCCTGCAAATTATAATTCGATAGGTCAAGTTGTAATTTCTGGAGAAAAAGAAGCAATTACTGAAGCTGAAAAAATTGCAAAAGAGATAGGTGCTAAAAAAGTAAGAATTTTAAAAACAGCAGGACCATTCCATACTGAAAAAATGATAGAAAGTTCAAATGCTTTTAGAAAAGACCTTGAAAATATTACTGTTCATAAGTTTGAAACAAAAGTGATTAAAAATATAGATGGCGAAATTTACAAAGAGACAGACGATGTAAAAGATATTTTGGCCCGTCACATTATAAATCCAGTTAAATTTTCAAAAACAATTGAAAATATGCTAAATAATGGAATAGATACATTTATAGAAATAGGCCCTCGGAAAAACATTATCAGGATTTGTAAAAAGAACGCCAACAAATAAAGAAATAAAAATATTAAATATTGATAATGTTTGTAGTTTACAAGCAGTATTAAAAGAATATGGAGGAAAAAATGAATAAAATAGCCTTAATTACAGGAGGAACAAGAGGAATTGGAAAACAAATAGCTTTAACATTTGCAAAAGAAGGATATAATATTGCTTTAAATTACAGAACGGAAAATGAAGACTTAAAAAATACTAAAAAAGAGATAGAAGCAAATAATGTAAAATGTTTTGCAGTTCAAGGAGATGTAACTAATTTTAAAGACTGTGAACAATTTGTAAAACAAATTGTTGAAGAATTTGGAAATATAGATGTATTAGTCAATAATGCAGGAATTACAAGAGATACATTGCTAATGAGAATGAAAGAAGAGGATTTTAAACAAGTTATAGATACAAATCTAATAGGCACATTTAATGTAACTAAAAATGTAATTGGAAATATGATAAAAGCAAGAAACGGAAGAATAATAAATATATCATCAGTTGTGGGAATATCAGGAAATGCGGGGCAAACAAATTATTCAGCATCAAAAGCAGGAATTATAGGGTTTACTAAAAGTTTAGCAAAAGAAGTTGCCTCAAGAAATATTACTGTTAATGCAGTAGCACCAGGATTTATTGAAACACAAATGACAGATGTGTTAAAAGAAGATATTAAAGAAGAAATTGCAAAAAAAATTCCTCTAAAAAGAATGGGAACTCCACAAGATGTTGCAAATGTTGTCAAATTTTTAGCATCTAATGACAGTTCATATATTACAGGACAAGTAATTAATATTGATGGTGGAATGTTAATGTAAGGAGAAAATAAAAAATGGAAAAAAGAGTAGTTATAACAGGACTTGGAGCAATCACTCCAATAGGAAATAATGTAGATGAAACATGGAAAGGAATAGAAAATAAAGAATGTGGAATTGATAAAATTTCACTATTTGATAGTAGTAATTTTAAAACGAGTTTATGTGCGGAAGTGAAAAATTATAATCCTTTAGATTATTTTGAACCAAAACAAGCAAAAAGATTAGACAGATCTTCACAATTTGCACTAATAGCAGCAAGAGAAGCAGTAAAAAATAGTGGAATAACTTCAGAAAATACAGATTTTAAAAAAGTTGGTATTTTTGTAAGTACAGGAATTGGAGGTTTAATAACAATTCAAAATCAATGTGAGATAAACTATGAAAAAGGAAATAATAGGGTATCTCCGATGTTTATACCAATGGCAATAGCCAATATGCCAGCTGGAAACATTTCAATAGAATTTGGATTTAAAGGTGAATCTATGGCAATTGTTACAGCTTGTAGTTCTTCAACACATGCAATAGGAGAAGGCTACAAAACAATAAAACATGGATATGAGGATGTTGTAGTAGCAGGAGGCACAGAAGCTTCTATTTGTTCTGTTGGAATAGCAGGTTTTGAAAACATGAAAGCACTATGTACATCTACAGATAAAAATAGAGCAAGTATTCCATTTGATAAAGAAAGAAGTGGCTTTGTTATGGGTGAAGGAAGTGGAATACTGGTTTTAGAAGAATTGGAACATGCTAAAAAAAGAAATGCTAAAATATATGCAGAAGTTATTGGATTTGGTTCAACTTCAGATGCTTACCATATAACATCTCCATGTCCTGATGGAGAAGGTGGCGCAAATGCAATGATAAGAGCAATGAAAGATGCAAAGATAAAACCAGAAAATATAGATTATATAAATGCACATGGAACGTCAACACATTTAAATGATTTGACAGAAACAATGGCTATAAAAACAGCATTAGGAAAAGCAAGTAAAACAGTAATGATAAGTTCTACAAAGGGAAATATAGGACATCTTTTGGGAGCTGCAGGAGCAGTAGAAGCAATTTTGAGTGTAAAAGCAATGGAAAATGAGTTAGTACCGCCAACGATAAATTATAAAGAAAAAGATGAAGAATGTGATTTAGATATTGTTCCAAATGAGCCAAGAAAAGCTAAATTAAATATTGTTATGTCAAATTCACTTGGATTTGGAGGACATAATTCTAGTATTATCCTAAAAAAGTGGGAGGAAGAATAAATGGAATATGAAAAAATTAAACAGCTAATAGAGGAGATGGGAAATTCAAAACTAACAGAAGTTGATATTGAATTTCCAGATGGTACTAAAATTAGTATGAAAAAAGATAATGTTAAGGAAAGAGTAATTCAAGAAATTCAAGATACAACAGCAATAAAAAATAGTGATAATATTACTAAAGAAACAAAAAAAGAAGAAAAAGGAAATATAGTAAAGTCACCAATGGTTGGAACTTTTTATTTAAAATCTTCTCCTACGGCAGAACCTTATGTTGAAATTGGAAAAGAAGTAAAAAAAGGTGACGTTCTTTGCATTGTTGAAGCTATGAAGTTAATGAACGAAATTGAGTCAGAATATACTGGAAAAGTTACAGAAATCTTAGTAAAAGATGGTGAAACAGTAGAATATGGAACACCATTATTTAGAATAGAAGGTGAAAATTAATGTTAAATAAAGAAGAAATTAAAAGCATTATTCCACAAAGAGATCCATTTTTAATGATTGATGAAGTAGAAGAGTATGTGCCAGGAGAATCAGCAATAGCATATAAAAATGTAAATGCACAAGAATGGTATTTTAAAGGTCATTTTCCAGGAAATCCAATTATGCCTGGAGTGCTAATTGCAGAAAGTTTAGCTCAAACAGGAGCAGTTGCAATTCTCTCAATGAATGAGAATAAAGGGAAAAACGCTCTATTTGGTGGAATAGATAAAATGAAATTCAAGAAAATGGTTGTACCAGGAGACAGATTAAAACTAGAAGTAAGAATTATAAAAAGAAAAGGACCAATTGGTGTAGGAGAAGCAATAGCAACAGTTAATGAAAATATTGTAGCTAAAGGTGAATTAACATTTGCATTGGTTTAAGGTTAGTAAGAATTAAAAAGTTGAAAGAGGTAGAAATAAATGAATAAAATATTAATTGCAAATCGTGGCGAAATTGCAGTTCGTATTATAAGAGCATGCAAAGAAATGAATATAAAAACTGTTGCAGTTTATTCAGAAATAGATAAAGATGCTTTGCATACCCGTTTAGCAGATGAGGCTATTTGCATTGGTCCAGCTCAAGCTAATAAAAGTTATTTAAACATAAAAAATATTATACAGGCAGCTTATATAACAAAAGCAGATAGTATTCATCCTGGTTTTGGATTTTTATCTGAAAATTCAAAATTTGCTCAAATATGTGAAGAGTCAAACATAAAATTTATTGGACCAAGGTCTGAAATTATTGAATTATTAGGAAATAAATCTAATGCAAAAGAGATGATGAAAAAAGCTGGGGTCCCTGTTATACCAGGTTCAGATGGAAGTGTAAAAGGATTAAAAGATGCATTAGAGATAGCAGAAAAAATAGGTTATCCTGTTATGTTAAAAGCCGCAGCAGGTGGCGGTGGCAAAGGTATTAGAGTTGCAAATACTGCAGAAGAATTAGAAAAAGAGTATGAAATAGTAAAACAAGAAGCAAAGAACTCTTTTAATGATGATGAAATATATATAGAAAAGTTTATTTCAAATCCAAGGCATGTTGAAATTCAGATATTAGCAGATGAACATGGAAATGTAATTCATTTAGGAGAAAGAGATTGTACTATTCAAAGAAATCATCAAAAAGTAATAGAAGAAACGCCATCTACTGCTATTGATGAAAAGACAAGAAACAAAATGGAAAATGCGGCCATAAAAGCAGCTAAAACAGCTGGATATACAAGTCTTGGAACAGTAGAATTTTTAGTAGATAAAGACAACAACTTTTATTTTATGGAGATGAATACAAGAATTCAAGTAGAACATCCAATTACTGAGATGAGAACAGGAATAGATTTAGTAAAGACACAAATAAAAATTGCAACAGGTGAAGAGCTTAAAATAAAACAAAAAGATGTAGAATTTAAAGGACATTCTATAGAATGTAGACTAAATGCTGAAAACCCAAGTAAAAAATTTATGCCATGTCCAGGACTAATAAAAGGTCTGCATTTTCCAGGAGGAAATGGAGTAAGAATAGATAGTGCAATTTATGAAGGATATACAATTCCAGCAAACTATGACTCGATGATTGCAAAGCTTATTACTTTTGGAACAAATAGAAATGAAGCAATTAGTAAGATGAAAAGAGTATTAGAGGAATTAGTTGTAGAAGGAATACAAACAAATCAAGATTTTTTATTTGAAATAATTAAAAATCCTAATTTTATTAGAGGAAATTTTGATACCTCATTTATAGAAAAAGAGATATTAAAAAAGGAGAATGGTAAATGATCGTAGACAAAATAAAGAAAAGACAAGTGCCAACAAATCATAAAACTTCCAATATAGACATACCAGTAGGAAAATGGATAAAATGTGACAACTGCAAAGAAATTTTATATAAAGAAGAAGTACATAATAATTTTAGTGTATGCCCAAATTGTGGGAAGCATTTTAGAATTTCGGCAAGAAGGAGAATAAAACAAATCATAGATGAAGGATCATTTGAAGAAATTGGAGAAAATCTTGAAACGGCAGATCCATTGAATTTTGAAGGATATCTAAAAAAGGCAGAGATGTTAAAACAAAAAACAAAAATAGATGAAGCAGTTAAATGTGGAACAGGAAAGATAAATGGAAAAGAAGTAGCAATAGCTATAATGGATGGAAATTTCATGATGGGAAGTATGGGAAGTTGTGTTGGAGAAAGAATCACACTAACGATAGAAACATCAATTGAAAAACGTATCCCACTAATAATTTTTTGCGTATCTGGCGGAGCGAGGATGCAAGAAGGAATAATTTCACTTATGCAGATGGCAAAAACATCAGCAGCTTTAGCGAAACATAATGAAGCAGGACTATTATATATATCAGTTTTGACAGACCCAACAACAGGTGGAGTAACTGCAAGTTTTGCAAGTTTAGGAGATGTGATTTTGGCGGAACCAAATGCTTTAATAGGTTTTGCAGGCCCAAGGGTTATAGAACAAACAATAAAGCAAAAATTACCAGAAGGATTCCAAAGAGCAGAATTTTTATTACAACACGGTTTTATAGATAAAATTGTTGAAAGAAAGGACATGAAAGAAACACTATATAAAATAATAAATTGCACGGAAAAAAAGCGATCTCAAGTGTGCAATTGCACGGAAAAAAAGCGATCTCAGGTGTGCAATGCACCGAAAAAAAGCGATCTCAAGTGTGCATGGGAAAAAGTATGTCTAGCAAGAATGGCTGAGCGCTCAAAAACCATGGAGTATATAAATGAGATTTTTACTGATTTCATTGAATTGCATGGTGACAGATGTTTTGGAGATGATAAGTCAATAATTGGAGGAATTGCCCTATTAGGAGATATTCCAGTTACAGTAATAGGAGAGCAAAAAGGAAAAAATATTAAAGAAAATATGGAAAGAAATTTCGGAATGCCAAACCCAGAGGGATATAGAAAGGCTTTAAGGCTTATGAAACAAGCAGAGAAATTTAATAGACCAATTATAACTTTTATTGATACACCAGGGGCATATCCAGGAATGGGAGCAGAAGAAAGAGGGCAAGGTGAAGCAATAGCTAGAAGCATTTGCGAAATGTCAAATTTAAAAGTTCCAATCATATGTGTTGTAATAGGTGAAGGATCTAGTGGAGGAGCTTTAGCAATAGGAGTAGGAGATAGAATTGTTATGCTAGAAAACGCAGTATATTCTATCCTTTCACCAGAAGGATTTGCAAGCATTCTTTATAAAGATTCTGGAAAAGCTAAAGAAGCTGCTGAAAATATGAAAATAACTGCTAAAGATTTACAAAAATTTAAAATTGTTGATAAAATAATAGAAGAACCAGAAAGCGGAGTTCAAGATGATTTTGGAAATGTAGCAAATAATTTGAAAGTGTAT